>Ga0134127_10003732_pt1 | contig 10971 bp, 8 predicted proteins | sample KB31753_FD_96459 | JGI IMG/M metagenome (GOLD analysis project Ga0134127, IMG submission 96459) | Terrestrial soil microbial communities with excess Nitrogen fertilizer from Kellogg Biological Station, Michigan, USA - KB3-175-3 | ecosystem: Environmental > Terrestrial > Soil > Unclassified ...
CGACGTTGCCGACCGGCAACGCGCCGGCAAGAAATTCGAGCCGCGCAGCAACCTGAAGAACGGGCCGTTCCAGATCTACGCGGACCACAATTTCGTCGACGCACTTTATCCGTGGCTGGAGCCGAGCACTGCGCCCGCCAACGCGCAGGGCTTCAGCACTTTCCTGGCCCGCCCCGGAGTCACCGAGCGCGTCAACTCCATGGGCGTGCGCTTCATCGTGTGGGTCGATGGTGTGACGCAGAAGACCGATGGCGGCGGCAGCATCGCCTGCGCGGCCGGTCCCGGCGGCGCTGGCTGCCTGGGCCTGGGCTGGTGGGAAAAAACCTCCGATTACGAGGCGACGATCTGGGATCTGAAGCAGGGTGTGAGCGCAGGCAGCCTGACGACCGACGTGAAGGGCACGTCGGTGATGATCGGCGCCATCGCACCGATCCCGCTGATCGCGCCGGTGCAGAGCACGGCCTGCGATCGGCTCGCCGGGCAGCTCAAGGCTTTCCTGCTCGGCTCGAGCGCCGAGGAGAACACGGTGGTCTCGCGACCGCAGTAGTCGAATCTCCTTCCCCGGACCGCATTGAACCTGTGGTCGGTGGCGCGGATCGAATGTTTGTTGGGCGGGGGCGGTCAGCCCGCGTTCAGCTGGCGGGTCGCACATTCGGCAACGGCGGCAGCCGTGGTAAGTGTGCGGCGGGGGAACGAGGAGAAACGATGCAAATTCAGCGCTCGCGCAGGTCTCTGCCCGTGGTCGCCGTGCAAGCAACGGCAGTCGGTGCAGTGTGCGCATTCCTCATGGGTGGTTGCCCCAGCCAGCAGCAGCAATCGTCCTCTTCCGGCGGCTCCTCCTCGTCGATGCCGTCGGGTGGCTCATCCGGCGGCTCCTCGTCATCCTCGATGCCGTCCAGCTCATCGGGCGGCGGCGGTCGCTCGGGTTCCTCCATGCCGAGCCCGGGCGGCTCGCAATCGTCTTCTCAGGGCCGCAGCGGTTCGTCCGGCGGGCAAAGCGGCTCGAGCATGCCGCAGCAGTCCGGCGGCAGCTCGGGCGGATCGCAGGGATCACAGGGAGGCAGTCAGTCCAGCGGCGGTAGTCAGGGCGGCAGCCAGGGTGGCGGCAGCCCCGGTTCGCAGAGTGGCCAGAGCGGGCAAAGCGGTCAGAGCAACGGTCCGAATGTGACCGTCGGCGCGAACCTGCCGGGTGGGCTGCCGACTGTCGGCATTCCGATGCCCAGCACCGGTGGCCCGAGCGGCGGCGGTGGGCAGCAAGGCAGCCCGCAGAACCAGAGCAGTTCTCCTGATGCGAGCCCCGGCGGTTCGGCGGGCGGCACGCCCCAGGAAAGCATTTTCCGCGGCTCGAGCGGCGGCGGTGGTGCCAGCGGTGCGCAGTCTCAGAGCGCCGGTGGTGCATCCGGCGGCGGCGGGTCGGCGGGTGGTGGCTCGGCCGGCGGCGGTGGTGCCGCAGGCGGCGGCGCGGCTGGAGGCGGCGGAGCTGCGGGTGGTGGCGGAGCTGCGGGCGGCGGTGGCGCGGCCGGTGGCGGCGCAGCGGGTGGTATGCCTAACGCCGGTGGCGGCGCCTCTGGCGGTGGTGCGGGCGGTTATCCGTCTTCGGGCGGTAGCAATGGCGGTGGTGGCGGCGGTGGAATGACCACTGGCGAACGCACCGCTCAGATCGATCATGAGCTCGACGCGTCGCTTGGAGTCTTCGACGGACGCATTCGCGACGAGCAGGCGACCATCGCCGGTCAGCGCGGCGGACGGAATGGCTCCGGGGCCGGCGGCGGCGCGGGCAACGAGAACGAGCCTGGTGGCTCGGGTGGCAATGGCGGCAACAGCACCGGCAAGAATGGTAATGGCGGCAACGACGGCCAGGGCGGCGCAGCCGGCGGTCGTGGCGGCGCGAGCGGACAGGGTCAAGGGCAGGGAGAAGGTGAAGGCAACGGCCGCGGTGACGGCAAGCAGGGCGGGGGCGGTGGAGTCGGCGGCGGTGCAGGCGGAGGCGCGGGCCCGAACACCGTGCCGGCCGACATTCCGGACGGCAGCGACGATGACATCGTGGCGCGTCAGCTGCGCGAAGCCGCGCAGAAGGAGACGGATCCGGAGCTGCGCGAGAAGCTGTGGCAGGAATATCGCGACTACAAGAAGAACACGGGTTGAGTTTCGAGGAATCAGTTTCAGGTCATACGCACATGAATCGCTCTATCGCACTCGTCGTCCTGGCCGCGGCCGCATTCGGCTCCGCAGGCTGCGTCACTCACGAAACCAGGCCGCAGGCGCAGATCAAAGCGATTCAGGCCTCGCAGGAAATCCCGCAGGATCAGCTGCTCGACGTCGCGGTGAAGCTGTTCGACGACAACGTGCCGAAGGACGAGAAGACGCTCGAGAAGGAGCACATCTTTCCTGAAGTGCGCAAGGCCGAGGCGCGCTACTTCCCGATGCAGATCCGCAATACGCTCGAAGGCACCGGCCATTGGGGCCAGGTGCGCGTAGTGCCAGCCGATGCCGCTGCACTCGACGTGCAAGTCTCCGGCAAGATCATGGAGTCGACCGGCCAGCTGCTGCGCATCGACATGACAGTCGTCGACGCGACCGGTCGGTTGTGGTTCAAGCGCGAGTACCAGCAGACCGCCGATACGCGCTCGTACAAGGACCAGAGCGGGCAGCCGCGCGATCCGTTCCAGAATCTCTACAGCACCTTCGCCAACGATCTGCTCGCCTATCGCCAGCAGATGCAGGTCGCGGACCTCGAGACCATCCGCCGTGTCTCCGAGCTGCGCTTCGCGCAGGATCTCGCGCCGTATGCGTTCGAGTCGTACCTGACTCAGGACAAGAAGAAGGCTACGTACCAGGTCGTGCGCTTGCCCGCGGACGACGATCCGCTGCTGGTGCGCATGGACCGCATCCGCGAGCGCGACTACGCGCTGATCGACACGGTCAACGAGCACTATTCGCTGTTCGCGGAAAACATGTCCGAGCCGTACACCAACTGGCGGCGCTACAGCTATGCAGAGCTGGAAGCGGAGGACGAAGCGAAGCGCTCGGCGCTGACGCGCAAGCTCCTCGGCGCCGCGGCGATCGTCGGCGGCCTGGTGGTCGGCTCCGAGGCGAACACTTATGCCGGGCAGGCTGCGGCCACCGGCGCGATTTTTGGCGGCGCGTATGCAATCAAGAGCGGCTTCGACAAGGGCGCGGAAGTGAAGATGCACTCCGAATCCCTGAAGCAGCTCGGGGAATCCTTCCAGGCCGAAGTCCAGCCGATGGTCGTCGAAGTCGAAGGGCGCACTCTGCAGCTCAAAGGCACGGCCGAAGAGCAGTACCACGAGTGGCGGCGACTGTTGAAGGAACTCTACGAGAACGAGACCGGTGTTCCGGTCCAGACGCCTGCAGCGGCTCCGCCGGCTGCGCCCGCCGCCCCGAACAGCGGCGGGTAAAGCGCCACCGATTTCTTTCGACACGACACATCGCATGATGCTGGAGAGCGGGCAGGAACTGTCTGCGAGATTCATTCTCGTCCGACGTCTGGGCGCAGGCGGCAGCGGCGAAGTCTGGCTTGCGCAGGATCGCGAGCGCGGCTGCTTCGTCGCTCTCAAGATCCTGCGCGACGATCTGATGCAGGATGTGGCTGCGATCGCAGCCCTGCAGCGCGAGTCCGAGCAGATTCGGACGCTCGACCACCCGAACATATTGCGGGTCGACGGCGTGCATCGCACCGGCCGGCATACCTGGATCGCGATGGAGTACGCGTCCGGCGGCGACCTTTCGCAGCTGCGCGGTCGCGGATACCGGGAGATCCTTCTGCACGCAGCGCTGCCGATCACGGCGGCGCTGGAGCATGCGCATCGCGCCGGCATCGTCCATCGCGACGTGAAGCCTTCTAATGTGTTGCTCGCGTCCGATGGCACGCCGCGCCTCACGGACTTCGGCATGGCTCTGGTCACTGCCGCGAAGCCTGCTGCCAACGCGGGTCTCGGCTCGCCGTACAGCATGAGCCCGCAGCAGGCGGCCGGAGCCGCGGCGAGCCCTGCGGATGACATCTACGGGTTCGGGGCAATGCTCTACGAGCTGCTGTCGGGCTATCCGCCGGCCTACGGCGATGGCAAGCTCGACAGTCCAGGTCAAACCCTCGCGGCATTGCCAGCAACGGTGCCTGCACCGCTCGCGCGGCTCGTCGCGCGGCTGCTCGCCGAATCTCCGGCCGACAGACCCGCCGACATGCAAAGCATCGAGCGCGAGCTGGCTGCCATACTGGCCGCGCCGCCTGTCACATCGGTCGAACCCGTGAACCCGTCAACGCCGAATCCCGCTCCGATTCGAGTCGAGCCGCCCAACATGCGCGCGACCTCGCAGAGCGAGCCGCTGCGCGGTGAATGGCAGCGCTCGGCGCCGCAGCGGACGACTGCGGACGAGCTGCGGCGGCAGGGATTTCGTCGCGGCCTCGGCGCGGCGTCGATCGTCGCCGGCATCGCCGCGATCGTCTTCGTATTCTTCGCGTTGCCGCGCTGGGTAGGCAGCGAGCAGCCGGCGCGCTACCAGCCCGCTTCATCATCGATACCGGCGAAACCGGCCGCGGCGGAAGAGCCGAAGAAGGAAGTCGACTTCGCCGCGCTCGCGCGCGCCAAGCAGGATGCGGACGATCGTCGCGGACCGATCGAGGAGCGCTTGAAGAAGCTTGCGGCGCGCGCCGCCGAGCAATGGGGCGGCGAGGAATTCAAGCGCGCGAACGACGAGCTCGCTGCAGGCGACAAGGATTACGAGAAGCGCGAGTACGTCACTGCGCTCGAGCACTTCATGGCGATCGAGCCTTTGCTGACGACGTTGGAGAAGCGCGCTGGCGAGGTGCTGACAGCGCAGCTGAAGGGCGGCGCCACTGCTTTGCAGGAAGGACGCTCCGCCGATGCCAAGAGCGCGTTCGTGCTCGCAGTGAAAATCGAGCCCGGCAACAAGGTCGCCGAGCACGGACTGAAGCGCGCCAACACGCTCGACGAGGTGCTGAATCTCGTCGCAGGCGCCGAGCGCATGGAGAAAGAATCGAATCCGGTCGGTGCGGTCGAGCAGTTTCGCAAGGCCCTCGCGCTCGACGGCGAGGCGCCGCGCGCCGCCGACGGCATTGCGCGCATCGAAGCGAAGTTCGCTGCGGACGCCTTCGCGAGCACGATGGCGCGAGGTTACGCGGCGCTCGCCAAGGCCGATTACGCGGGTGCGCGCTCCGCATTCGAAGCAGCGCGCCGCGTGCGCCCGAACGCTCCGGAGATCCCGCAGGCCTTGCGACAGATCGAGCAGGAGCAGCGCACCGGCGACATCTCGGCGAGGCTCAGCGTCGCGCAAGGGGACGAAGGGCAGGAACGCTGGGCCGATGCGCTCAAGGGATATCGTGCGGTCGCCGAGCTCGACTCGACGGTGGCTGCGGCGCAGGAAGGCATCGCGAGAACTTCGCCGCGCGCTGCGCTCAACGAGCAGCTGGAGTTGTACTTGACGCAACCGGAGCGCCTCTTCAGTCAGCCCGTGCGTGCAGCCGCGCGCGACACGTTGGCGCGAGCCGCGAGCATCTCTAATCCCGGTCCGCTATTGCAGAAGCAGATGGTGACCTTGAAGGATTGGATCGCGCGCGCCGACGTGCCGGTGTCGGTCGCGCTGCAATCGGACAACGTCACGCAAGTGACCATTTATCGCGTCGGGCCGCTGGGCACGTTCGCCGAGCGCTCGCTCGACCTCGTGCCGGGCAGCTACACCGTGGTCGGTACTCGGCCCGGCTATCGCGACGTGCGGCGCGAGATCAACGTACGTCCGGGCGCAGCGACCGAGCCCGTCGTGATTCGCTGCGAGGATCGCATTTGAGCGCGCTGGTCGTTCGCGAATCCCTGGGTGAGCGCCGCTTTGCGGCGACGGACTTTCCGATCGCAGTCGGAGGCACGGGCAGCGCAATCGTGATGGCCGGGCGACCGCCGGGCCCCGAAGCGTATATCGGCATGCACGAGGATCAGCTGTTCGTGCAGCCCGCCGACGGCGCGGAAATCCTGCACAACGGCGTGCGCGTACAGCGCTCGACGTGGCTGCGCGCCGGCGATGTCGTGAATCTCGGCGCCGCGCGCCTGCGTATAGCTGCCAACGACGACGAGCGCGTGGTCGAAGTCGATGATGGCAGCGGCGGCAACATCACCGCGCCGCCCATCATTCCTGAGAGCGCGCGTTTGCACGGACTGAGCGAGGGCGACGCCGAGCGAATCGAAGCGATTCGTTTTCGCGCTTCCGAAGCCGCGAAGCCGGTCCGTCGCATCTCGGTGACGCCGCTGCGCCTCGTGCTGGGCGTGATGGCAGTCATCGCTGCTGTGGTGCTGTGGTTCATCTTCACGGCGATGTCCGTCAGCCTGCTCACGGTCCCGGCAAAGGCGAGCGTGCGCATCACCGGCGGCCTGCCCGCTGTGCGTCTCGGAGATCGCGTGCTGTTGCAATCAGGCAATTACCACGTTCGCGCAGAGCTGCCGGGCTACAAGCCCGCCGAGCTGCCGATCAAGGTCACTAAGGCGCCGAACCAGTCGTTCACGCTGACGCTGGCGAAGCTGCCCGGTCGCTTGCGCGTCGAGGTCCCCGCCGCTGCGCGTGTGACGCTCGACGGCAAGGAAGCCGGCACCGCGCCCGGCGAGTTCGAGCTCGCCGCTGGCCGTCACAGCGTGGCCATCGCGGCTGAGCGCTATCAACCATTCACTGCCGACGTGACTGTCGAAGGTCTCGGTAAGACGCAGACGTTCAAGCCGCAACTCGTGCCGGGCTGGGGCGTTGTCACGGTGACGTCGGAACCGGCGGGCGCACAGCTGCTCGTCAATGGCGAGCCGCGCGGCGCCACGCCCCTGAAGGCCGAGATCATGGCAGGCGCGCATCCGGTGGAATTGCGTCTCGAAGGGTTCAAGCCCTGGACGACTGACATTCTGGTCAAGGCGAACGAGCCGCTGTCGCTCGGTCCGGTCAAGCTCGGCTTGCCGGACGGTCGACTCGCCGTGCGCTCGGATCCGCCCGGCGCGAGCGTGTCGGTGGCCGGCGTGTATCGCGGCCAGACGCCGATCGATCTGGAGCTGCGGCCGGATATCGATCACAGCATCGTCCTGACGCGACCCGGCTACGAAGCCGCCACTCGCCAGGTGTCGATGGGTGCAGGCGAGCAGCGCACGCTCTCGATTGCGCTCGGCGGTGTGTTCGGCGAAGTCGCCGTGCGCGCGTTGCCAGCCGACGCGCAGTTGTATGTCGACGGCAAGCTTAGCGGCGCTGCCAACCAGACTCTGCGGCTGGTCGCGACTACGCACGACATCGAGATTCGCAAAGCCGGCTTCGTCGACTTCAAGACCAGCGTCACGCCGCGTCCGGGCGTGCAGCAGCGCGTCGATGCGACGTTGCTGACGCCTGAGCAATCGCGCATCGCGGCGACGCCCGCGGTCGTGAAAACGAAGTTCGATCAGCAGCTGCGTCTGATGCCGATCGGCCACTTCACGATGGGCAGCCCGCGTCGCGAGCCGGGCCGCCGCGCCAACGAGCAGCAGCGCGACGTGGAGTTCAAGCGCGGCTTCTATATCAGCGTGACGGAAGTGAGCAACGCGCAGTTCCGGCGCTTCAAGCCCGAGCATCGCTCCGGCATCGTCGGCAATCACACGCTCGATCTCGACAACCAGCCGGTGGTCGCCATCACGTGGGCGGAGGCGGCGCTGTACTGCAATTGGCTGTCGGAGCAGGACGGCCTGCCGCCCGCATACGAGAAGAAGGGCGAAGGGCTGGTGGCCGTGAATCCCATGACCAAGGGCTACCGGCTGCCGTCCGACGCGGAATGGGAATGGGCTGCGCGCAACGAGGGCGGCGGCAAGCTGCGGCGCTATCCGTGGGGCGACGCGCTGCCGGTCACGCCGCGCTCCGGAAATTACGCGGACGCGACCGCACGATTGATCGTGCAGGATGTCATTCCGGATTATGACGACGGCTTTGCCGCGTCCGCGCCCGTCGGCAAGTTTCCGGCGAATTCGCTGGGCCTGCAGGATCTCGGCGGCAATGTCGCCGAGTGGGTGCACGACTACTATATTGTGACCGCGGACACGGGCCAGACGCTGGTCGATCCGCTCGGCCCGACGGATGGCAAGCAGCACGTCATTCGCGGCGCGAGCTGGAAGCACTCCGGTGTGACCGATCTGCGGCTCTCCGCGCGCGACTTCGGTGATGGCGCGCGCAACGACGTCGGCTTCCGCATCGCGCGCTACGCCGAGTGAGCGGGGATAATCATGAATCCGCAAATGCGCATGCTGGTTCTGCTCACCGTCTTCTGGGTGGCGGGCTCGCTGCTGCTCGCCGCAGAGTCGCCGTCGACGTCTGCAACCAAGCCGGCAGCTGCTGCGAAAGCGCCGGATGCCGCCAAGCCGGATGCCGCCAAGCCGGATGCCGCCAAGACCGACGCTACCAAGACCGACGACGCCAAGACCGACACCAAGGAGGCAAGCAAGGCCGGCAACAAAGAGTCCGGCTCGGCAGCCTCCAAGCCCTCGATCGCCGAACAGGCCGAAGCGGCTCTCAAGGCCGCCTACGAGGCCGATCCCAAGGTGGCGTCAAAGCCCGACCCGGACGCCGCCAAGGACGACACGCAGATGCCGCCTGGCGGCAGCGCGCCGAAAGGACCGTCGCCGCAGCGCTTCGTGCCGAGCGAGCAGGTTCGCGCCGACTTCGACGTCTCATTTCCGATCGACATCTGACGCAAAGAGCATCCCATGGTTACTGCCGTTGCACCGGTTCCGCGTCGCATCTCCTACCCGAGCGAGTTCTTCGTCACGCTGATCGCGCTCATCTTCACTGTGCTCGTCGTTCACGCGACCTATGTCGCGTGGATCACGCCGAAGGGCGACGCGATCGTCGCAGCGGAGCAGGCGCGCATGCACGCCGATCCGAACTTCGTGCCGGACCGCACGTTCCTGCTGGTGGTGAACGGCTACGCGCAGGAGGCCGAGATCATCCACTTCCTGTGGGCGATGCTGATCATCGGCTACAAGTGGCTGCTGTTGCGGCGCGAGCGCAACCTCCTCGACCGTGACCTGATCCACGTGCCCGAAGGCATCAAGGTGTTGCCGGAGGACGCGAAGGATTACGCGCGGCAACTGGAGCAGCTGCCGCAGGAAGAGAAGGGAATGCTCGTCGTGCGCGCTCTGCAGCGCACGCTCGATCGCTTCGCCGCGACGCGCAGCATTCGCGATTCGGCCGAGACGTCCCGCGCCGTCTGCGATACCGAGGCCGACCGGCTCGACTCGGGGTTCGCGATGATCCGCTACGTCGCGTGGGCCATCCCGGCGATCGGCTTCATCGGCACCGTGCAACACATCAGCGTAGCGCTGCTGCAAGCCCACAAGGCCGTGACCGGCGACATCATCACCGTGACCTCGAGCCTCGGCATCGCGTTCAACTCGACGTTCGTCGCGCTGTCGCTGACGATCGTGCTGATGTTCTTCCTGCATCAGCTGCAGCAGTTGCAGGAAAGCTTCGTGCACAACACCGATCACTGGATCGATCAGCATCTGATCCGGCACATGCAGGTGAGATAACTTGCTCGCACTGGAGCTCATAGATTCCGGCCTGCTGCTCGCCCGACGGCGCGGTGAGACCAGCGAGGTGTTGACCGAAGTGCCGGGCATCGCGTTCCTGGGCGACGACACGACGCGCACGGGGGACGCAGCGGTCGAGCGCATCCGTCTCAATCCGCTGCTCGCGCATACGAACTTCTGGCGCGGCCTGAGCACGGAAGATCTCACTCGGCCCTCGCGCCTTGCCCGCACGACCGCGGACATCGCGTTCGCGCAAGCTGAGCAACTGCTCGGTCCACACAAGTCAGACGGCGAGAGCGTGCTGCTCGCCGTGCCCGCAGGCTACAGCCGCGAGCAACTCCCGTTGTTGCTCGGCGTGATCAACGAAACCGGCGTCCGCGTCTCAGGCCTGGTCGACGCAGCGCTCGCGGCTTGCAGCCTCGAGCCGGCGCCCGCGCGCGTGCTGCACCTGGATCTGGAGCTGCATCAGGCGATTCTCACCGTGCTGGAGTATTCGGGCGGCGACCGCTCCGGCCTGAAGCGCAGCCGTTACGAGATCGTCTTGCGTCACGGCGTGCTCGATCTGCACCAGACGATAAGGCAATTCATCGCCGAAACGTTCATCAGCAAGACGCGCTTCGATCCGCTGCACGACGCGATCACCGAACAGCGCCTGGTCGGTCAGGTGCCGACGCTGCTCGGTCAATTGCGCGAACAGGAAAAGACCGTCGTCAGCATGCAGTTCGGCGATCGGCCGCTCGAAGTGGAAATCGAACGCGCCCAGGTGATCGCTGCACTGGAGCCGCATTATGTCGAGCTGCTGCGACTGGTGCAGAGCGCGCGAGTCGCGGGAATGCAGATCCAGCTGCGCCTGACGCCGCGCATCGCAGCGTTTCCCGGACTGGTGGAGCGCTTCGGCACACTGCGCGATTGCGAGCTGCAGCTATTGCCGCGCGGGGCTGCCGCTCTCGGAACGCTCCAGCATGAGACAACGATCAGTCGTCCCGACTCGATCGCGCTCGTCTATCACTTGCCGGTCGCGCGCGCCGCGGGCGGTGAATCCACTGCAGAGCCGGAAGCCACGCCTACGCCGCTGCGGCCGACGCACCTGCTTTTCCAGGGCCGCGCGTGGCGAATTTCCGACCAGCCGCTCGTGATCGGCTGGTCGGTGGAGGCGCGGCGTCGCGCCCTGGTATTGCCGAGCTCCGCGCCCGGCGTATCGCGCACCCATTGCACGGTGGTCCGGCGCAACGGCGCCGTCATGATCGAGGATCACAGTACTTACGGTTCCTACGTAAACGAAGAACGAGTGGCGGGCCGCACGGCACTTACCGTGGGCGATCGTCTGCGCCTGGGCTCGCCCGGCGTCACGCTCGAGCTGATTCAACTGGTGAACGACGATGGCGCGCCGCAAGACTGAAGTCTTCAGCATGTCGTTCCTCGA
>Ga0134127_10003733_pt1 | contig 10969 bp, 13 predicted proteins | sample KB31753_FD_96459 | JGI IMG/M metagenome (GOLD analysis project Ga0134127, IMG submission 96459) | Terrestrial soil microbial communities with excess Nitrogen fertilizer from Kellogg Biological Station, Michigan, USA - KB3-175-3 | ecosystem: Environmental > Terrestrial > Soil > Unclassified ...
GTCGAGGCGGCCCTGCCCGGGCACGTGAAGATCGACGTGATCGGTCAGGCGGACGGCGGCTCGCTGCGCATCGAGCTCGTCGACCCGGGCGACGACGACGAGGCCAGGGCCCGGATGATCAACAACGACATCCTGGGTGCCATCATCCGCAGCGACGTCCCGATCCTCAGGTTCGAGGTCGAGGGCGGTCGGCTCCAGGACGTCTTCCTGAACCTCACCGAGGGCACGATCGGATGAGCGATGCGATGGGCGCAATGGGCGCGGGGATGTCCGCCGGAGCGCGCAACGCCGCGTCGTCGGGTCGCCTCTGGATGGTCTGGTGGCGCGTGTTCGTCCGAGAGCTCTCCGACCTCTGGGTCGGCGGCAAGGCGCTGTATCTCATCTTCGGCTACGCCGTCTACCTGGGGTTCAAGTCCTGGAGTCAGGTCCAGACGAGCCAGTCGAATCTGATTCCGCCGAAGGAGATGGTCTTCGCGACGTTGCAGGTCGTCTACTACACCGGCGGGCTGATCGGCATGATCGTCGGTGCCGACAGCATCAGCGGCGAGCGCGAGCGGGGGACGCTCGAGGCCCTGCTCCTCACGCCCGCGCATCGCATCCAGTTCATCTTCGGGAAGTTCCTCGCCGCGCTCTCGCCGTGGCCGGTCGTGGTGCTCATCTCCGTGCCGTTCCTCTACGTCCTGGCCCAGGGCAATCCGGTGTTCGGGCATTCGCTGTACTGGGGCGGCTTCGTGGGGACGCTCCTGGTGATCGGGTTCACCGGCACCGGCATGCTCGTGAGCTTCTGGTCGAACTCGAACCGGGTCAGCTTGTTCGTGAGCCTGGGGATCTATCTGGTCATCCTGCTTCCGACCACCTGGGCCGGCAGGGCTGTCCGGGGTGACCTGGCGAAGACCGTCCAGCGGCTCAACCCGCTCGAGGGCGCCAATGAGATGCTCGAGAAGATCCTCGTCAACAACCGGTCCATCCACAGCTATGAGCTCTGGCTTCGGACATCCGAGGTCTTCGCTCTCGTTGTCGTCGCGGTGCTGTTTCTCTATGCAGGCTCCCGACTTCGCGTGGATGCGAGACAGCGATGACCACCGCCGATGCCGACACCCGTCGCGAGGTTCTGGACGCTGCCGCGCCGTGGAGGCCGGCTGTGCCGGCCTGGAGGGTCGTGCTCTCCCGGGAGTTGGGCGAGCTCTGGATCGGCGGCAAGGGCCTATATCTGATTCTCGCGTTCAGCGTCCTTCTGGGCGTCGAGACGTTCGTCCTTGCGACCAACGCCGAGCTGAACCTGTTCACCCCGCGCGACATGGTGTACGAGATCACGAAGATCGCGATTCAGGTCAGCATGCTGATCGGGCTGATCATCGGCGCGGACAGCATCAGCGGGGAGCGCGAGCGCCGGACACTGGAGGGGCTCCTGCTGACGCCGGCCGGCCGCAGCCATCTCGTGCTGGGCAAGTTCCTCGCCGGCCTCACTGCGTGGCCGGTCGCGCTGGTGCTCACCGTCCCCTTCATGGTGCTGCTGTCGCAGGGCAGCGGCGCAATTCCCCGGGCGGTGCTGGGAGGTGCTCTCGTCGGCGTCCTCCTGATCCCGGCATTCGTGGCGCTCGGCGTCTTTGTGAGCTTCTGGTGCAGCTCGAACAAGACCAGCTACTTCATCAGCCTGGGCATCTTCCTCGTCTTCGTGCTGCAGGGCAGGCAGTGGCTGAATCCGATCCCGGTCGCGTTCGACTTCCTGTCGAAGCTGGTGGTCGGTCACGCGGACGGTGTCGTCGTCGAGGGCGGCGAGGGGCTGACCCCGCTGCCGTTCAACGAGATCTGGCGGTCGCTGGTGTCGCCAATCGTGTTCACCCTGATCACACTCGTCGTGCTGTTCCTCTACGTTGGCCGCAATCTGACCCTGGAGGCCGGGATGAGGAGCAGGGGCCTGGCGAGGGTCGCACGATTCGGCGGATTGACGGCAATGGCAGTCGTCATGGTTCTGTCGAACGCTGCCCTTGCGTCCGCTTACGCGTCACCCCAGAGCGGCGACCTGAGGATGACGATCAGCCGGGATCATGTGGCCGGGAGGACTGGCGATTCCGTCGAGTTCAAGACCGTCCTCACGAACACCGGAGCCGAGGCGAGCGCGCCGCTGATCGTCGCAATGAACATCATCAATCTGAGCAAGTCGGGCGACGTCGTCGATCCGGAGGACTGGTCGCCGGAACGCACCCAGTACGTCGATGGGCTCGCCCCCGGGAAGTCGGTCACGCTGCCGTGGACAGTCGAAGCGGTGCTCGACGGGAACTACATGGTGTACCTGGTTGGGATCCCCCAACCGGCAGGCCCGGGCTCGTCCAGCGCTGTCGTGGCAAGCCCCGGGCTCCATCTCACGATCGGCGCGTTCTCGAACCTCAATCCGTCGGGCGTGCTCCCGTACACGCTCGGCGTACCGCTCGCGGTTCTGGCGATCATCGTCCTCATGATGCTGCTCCGACGCCGCAGGGTCGACTCGGGCGCTGCGAAGGCGGAATCCGAAGCACCTGCCTGATCGCGGTGGTGCTCCGCGCGTGGCTTGACATGTGACCATATGGTCACCTATAGTCTGGGCGTGGACGACGACGCTGTGTTCCGTGCGCTGGCGGATCCCACCCGCCGGCACCTGCTCGACCACCTCTACGAGCGCGACGGCCGCACGCTCTCGGAGCTGGTGGGCGAGCAGCCGGAGATGACGCGGTTTGGCGTCATGAAGCACCTGCGCGTGCTCGAGGGCGCCGGCCTGGTGGTCACCCGCCGGTCGGGCCGGGAGAAGCTGCACTTCCTGAATCCGGTGCCCGTCCGCCTGATCCACGACCGCTGGATCAGCAAGTACGCCGAGCGCCACGTGTCGGCGCTGGCCGAGCTCAAGACCGAACTGGAGGAGTCCGCATGAACGCCGCGATCACCGTCCCGTCTGCCACCACTCAGGTCTACCAGGTCTTCATCAGGGCCATGCCGGAGCAGATCTGGGAGGCGATCACCAATCCCGACTTCACCGAGAAGTACTTCCACGGCGCCCGCAACGAGTACACCGGCGGCCGCCGCATCTCGAAGGGCCCGGACGGCCAGCTCTACGCCGACGAGGCGGTGCTGGAGTTCGACCCGCCGCGGCGGCTGGTGCATGGCTGGCGGTCGCTCTACAGGCCGGAGCTGGCGGCCGAGCCGACCAGCCGCGTGACCTGGGAGATTGCGCCCCAGGATGGCGGCTGCTGCCTGCTGACCGTCGTTCACGACAAGCTGGAGGGTTCGCCCAGGACGGCCGAGAACGTCTCCGGCGAGGGGTGGATGATGGTGCTGAGCGGCCTGAAGACGCTGGTCGAGACCGGCACGCCGATGACCGGCTGAGGGGCGGGGAGAGGGGCGCCCCTCCTTCGGCTCAGCGGCCGATGCGCCGGTGCGCGCAGATCAGCAGGCCGAAGGTCAGCGCGACCAGGAGCATGAACGCGACGTTCGTTGTCATTGTGGACACGGCCCGGTTATCGGCAGGCGGCGGTCGGTTTGAACCTCCGCGTTGCCAGGCTTGCATTCAAATGCTAGTTTGAATGTATGAGCGATCGGCCGGCGAAGGATGCTCTGTTCGACGCGTTCGCATCGGTCGCCCAGGCGCTGGGCAGCGGCCGGAGGGCGGAGATCGTCGACGTGCTCGCCCAGGGCGAGCGGTCGGTGGACGAGGTGGCCGGCGAGATCGGCCAGAGCGTCGCCAACACCTCGCACCATCTGCGGCTGCTGGCCAGGTCGGGACTGCTGCGCTCACGGCGCGACGGCAACCGGGTCGTCTACCGGCTGGCCGGTGACCGGGTGGCTGAACTGTGGGCGGCCGTCCGCGATGTGTCGACCCACCATGTCGCCGAGGTGTCGGTGCTGGCGGCCGAGTATCTGGGAGATCGCGACGGGATCGAGCAGGTGTCGGCGACGGAGCTCGCAGAGCGGCTGGCTCGCGGCCAGGTGGTGGTGCTCGACGTGCGGCCGCGGCCCGAATACAACGCCGGCCACATTGCCAGCGCGGTGTCCGCGCCGCTCGATGCGCTCGTCGCGCATCCGCCCAGGCTGCGGCGGCGCGACGAGGTGGTTGCGTACTGCCGTGGCCCCTACTGCGTGTACGCCGACGACGCGGTACGGCTGCTGCGCGACCGGGGCTACCGCGCGCGCCGGCTGGACGTCGGCTTCCCCGAGTGGCGGCGGGCGGGACTGCCCGTCGAGATCTCCGCAAGGGGAGTCGCCTGATGCTGCTGCGGCCGTTCCTGAACGACGCCAGCTCGTGCGCCAGCTACCTGTTCGGGTGCACGACGCACGCGATGCTGGCGGTGGTCGATCCGCACGCCGGGCTGGTCGATGGATACCTCGCCGCGGCCGAGGCCGTGGGACAGCCGATCGTGGCCGTGTTCGAGACCCACGTCCAGGCCGATCACGTCTCGGGCCTGCCCGAGCTGGTCGGCCGCACCGGGGCGACGGCGTATCTGCCGGCCGGCGCCGGTGTCGAGTTCGAGCACGTGGCGCTCGAGGACGGGGCCGTGGTCGAGCTCGGGAACACCCGGGTGACGGCGATCGCCACGCCCGGCCACGCCCCGGCACATCACGCCTACGCGGTGGCCGATCTGCGCCGGGGAACCGACGGGCCCTGGCTCGTGTTCACCGGCGACTCGCTCCTGATCGGCGATGTCGGCCGTCCCGACCTGCACGTCGCCGGCGACGCGGCGGCCCAGGCGCAAATCCTTCGCGCATCGCTCCAGCGGCTCCTCGAGCTGCCCGACCACGTGGTCGTGCTCCCCAGCCATTACGCCGGCTCGGTGTGCGGCCGCGGCCTGTCCTGCAACCCCGTGTCGACGATCGGGTTCGAGCGCGCGCACAACGAGATGCTCGGGTTCGCGGACGCCGCGGCGTTCGCCGAGGCGCTGCTCGAGGACACCCCGCCTCCCCCGCCCGGGCAGGATCGGATCGTCGCCGCCAACCGCCGCGGCATCGCCGGCACACCCGCATGAGCACGCCGGTGCGGCTCGGGCTGCGTGAGAACGCCGCCCAGTTCTCACTGTTGGTGGCGCTGAACGCGCTGGTGGGAGCGATGGTCGGCCTGGAGCGGAGTGTCCTGCCGCTGGTGGGCCAGCACGACTTCGGTTTGACGTCGAAGACCGCCATCCTGGCGTTCGTGCTCGCGTTCGGCGCGGCCAAGGCGATCACCAATCTGGCGGCCGGCGGGCTCGCCGAACGCGTCGGCCGCAAGCGGCTGCTGATCATCGGCTGGCTGGTTGTGCTGCCGGTGCCGCTGCTGATCGGGCTGGCGCCGAGCTGGAGCTTCATCGTCGCTGCCAACCTGCTGCTGGGCGTCAACCAGGGTCTGGCCTGGTCGATGACGGTGGTCATGAAGATCGACCTCGCCGGCCCGGCCAGACGCGGCCTCGCGCTCGGCCTGAACGAGGCGGCCGGCTACCTGGGGGTTGCGGCGACGGCCTTTGTCTCGGGCGCGCTGGCCGCCACCTTCGCGCCGCGCACGGTCATCTGGGTCGGCGCGGCGCTGATCGCGGCGGTCGGCCTGGCCGTGTCGGTCGTCTGGGTGCGGGACACCAACGCCCACGTTGCGCTCGAGCAGCGCGACCACGATCCGACCGCGCCCGCGCATACGCTGCGGAGCGCGCTGATCCACGCCACCTGGCGTGACCCGGTGTTGCGGTCGTGCAGCCAGGCCGGTCTCGTGAACAACCTGAACGATGCGCTGGCCTGGGGCCTGGCGCCGCTGTTCCTGGCGGCCCACGGTGCCAGCGTGCGCCAGATCGCACTGGTCGCGGCCGCCTACCCCGTGGTCTGGGGTGCCGGCCAACTGCTCACCGGCTGGCTCAGCGACCACACCGGGCGCAAGCCCCTGATCACGCTGGGCATGCTCACCCAGGCGGCTGCGCTGGGCCTGCTCGTCGCCGGCGGCGGCGCATTCCCGCCGTCGCTGGTCGCCGCCCTGTTGCTCGGCGCCGGCACCGCCATGGTGTATCCGACGCTGATCGCCGCCGTCTCCGACGCCTCCCAGCCGCGCGACCGCGCCCGGGTGGTCGGCGTGTATCGCTTCTGGCGGGACTTCGGCTTCGTGCTCGGCGCGCTGGTCGCAGGCATCGGCACCGACCTCGCCAGCCCCGCGGCCGCGATCGCCATCGTCGCCTGCTTGACCGCGGCCAGCGGAGTTGTGGTGGCGCTCACGCACTGGGAGAAGCGCCCTTTCACCACCGCGCTCGGAGCGTCCTCCGGTGCCTGACCGAAACGGTGACGCATGAGCTGCTGCACGCCGACCGGCTACCGCACCATCTTCGGTGCGAAGACGGTCGAGCGGGATGCGCGCCGCTACCGCCGCAAGGGGCTGACCGGGTCCGCCGGCTGGCTGGTTCACGAGCTCACGCGGGACGGCCTGGATGACGCCGCGGTGCTGGAGGTCGGGGGCGGCATCGGCTGCCTCCAGATCGAGCTGCTCGAGGCGGGCGCCAGCTACGCGACCAACGTCGAGATGGTGGACAGCTACGAGGAGGCAGCGCGGGAGCTGATCGCCGAGCGCCGGCTGGAGGGTCGCATCGATCGCCGCGTCGCCGACTATGTCCAGGAAGCGGAGCACACCCCAGCCGCCGACATCGTCGTCATGCACCGCGTGATCTGCTGCTATCCCGATGCCGGCAAGCTGACGTCGGCAGCCTGCGGCCGTGCGCGCGACCGGGTCGCCGTCACCATCCCCCGTGACGTCTGGTGGGTGCGGCTCGGCTTCGCGGGCATGAATGCCTGGCTGCGGCTGCGCAGGATCGGGTTCCGCGGCTACGTCCACCCGCGCTCGGAGATCCTCGATGCCGCGGCCGCGCACGGCTTTCGCGTCACCCACCAGGACCGCGACCTGCTCTGGGAGAGCGTCATCCTCCAGCACACCCTGTCGGCCGCGGCTGGAGGCGCGGCGCGGTGATCGCGCATCGGGGACCGGCGGCTGCGGCGCCGCCTGATACCGTCAGTCACATGACGTGCGTGTGCGATGACCTCGCCCACGAGGATGGCCGGCGTGGCTGAGCCGCTCATCCGATCGCCCCGCGCGCTCCCGCTGGTCACGATCTCGCCGTCGCCGGCACGACTCGAGCCGGCGGAGCGAGCCCGCCTGCAGCGGCGGGCGCGGCTGCTGGCATGGGGAGGAAACGCGTGGCACGTCGCCGAGTTCGCGATCGCCCTGGTCGCGGGCATCGCCGCCGGGTCGATCGCTCTGATCGGGTTCGGTATCGACAGCCTGATCGAGGTGCTGGCCGGGGTCGTCGTGGTGTGGCTGTTCACGGGCAGCCGCATCGGCTCCCATGCAGCCGAGCGGCGAGCCCAGCGGGCGATCAGCATCTCGTTCTACGTGCTGGCCGCGTACATCGCGGTCGAGGCGGTGCGGACGCTGGCCGCCGGTGATCACCCCGACGCCAGCTGGGTGGGGATCGGCCTGGCAGCCTTCACCGCGGCCACCATGCCGCTGCTGGCACGCGCCAAGCGTCGTGTCGGAAACGCGCTGGGCTCGAGCGCCACCGTGTCCGAGGCCAAGCAGACCTCCCTCTGCGCCTATCTCTCATTCGCACTCCTGGTCGGCCTCGGCGCCAACGCGGTGCTCGGCCTGTGGTGGGCCGATCCGGCCGCCGCCCTGGTGATCGCCGCCATCGCCGCCCGCGAGGGCGTCCACAGCTGGCGCGGCGAAGCCTGTGCCGACGGCTGCTGCTGAGCCGACGCGCCGCGAGCGCTCGGCCTAGTAGCTGCCCCGCATGTCGCGAAACCGCTGCTCGGCCTCGTCATCGCCGACGTCCGAGCTCAAGGTCACCTCTCGGGCCTTGCGGTGTGCCACCTGCTCGACGATCCCGTATCTCATGAAGCGGGCGTCGCGCTCCATCGACGACTCCGGTGGCGCCAGGTGCGCAACCGCGATCTCCTCGGCAGAGAAGCCGTATCCCTCCAGCTGCGCGTCGTCGGTGCCGCGCGCGATCAACCGGCGGGCGATGTCGAGCCGGCTGAGGCCGGTCGGCTTCTCGGCCTGGATCGCGGCTCGCCGTTGCTTTCGTGATGCCATCTGATTCCAGTGTACCGCCGCCCGGCCGGCTGGCCAGAGCCGGGTTCAGCGCCGTCGCCAGATCATGATCGACCCCCGATCACGCCGCGGATCACCCGGCTCGACGACGTGTGCGGGGTGCGTGGCGCTGGTACAGCCCGATCACCTCTCCTGCGGCGTGGCGCCAGGAGTAGCTCTGGCGCGCGTGGCGATGCGCGTTGGCCGCACGCCGTGAGCGTTCGGCGTGATCGTCGACGGCGCTCACCATCGCTTCGGCCAGAGCCCGCTCGTCGTCGGGCGGCACCAGCCAGCCATCGGGCTCACCGGGGGTCACGTTGATGAAGCTGGGAGGCCCCCCGCTGCGGGTGGCGATCACGGGAAGCCCGCAGGCCATCGCCTCCAGGTAGACCAGGCCAAACGGTTCATCGGTCGACGGCGCGACGAAGCAATCGGCACAGCTCAGGCCCAGCGGAAGCTCGTCGTGGTCACGCCAGCCGTCGAAGAACACCCCGCTGACGCCCTCCCGCGTGACGACGGTATGGGGATGCTCTTCCTCCCACTCACCCGGCCAACCACCCCAGATGACGAGCGGCGCCGGCACCGACATCCTCCGCCGGGCCCGGGCGTAGGCGCGGATCAGCAGCGGCACGCGTTTGAACGCCAGGAAGCGGCCGACATACATCAGCACCGGCAGGGCCTCGCCCGTCTCGGGGTCGGAGAACCCGTCGATCACCTCCCGCTCCGTGTAGCGGATGCTGCCCGGCCTGGAGGTCGCCTCGTTCCAGCCTCGGGGGTCGCTCACCAGCCAGCGCAGCCAGTGCGCCCGGCGCTCTTCAGCGCTTGGCTGGTGGGGGGCGAAGTGGTCGATGTCGACGCCGTTAGGTATCGAATGCACGGTTTCGGGGTCGAGCCCCAGCAGTCGCACCGCCTCCTGCTGATCGTGCGGCGATATGGTGATCGTCGCGGCCGCGCGGCCGGCCGATCGGCGCATCCGCCCCGCCCACCATTCGGCGTGTGGGCCGAGGATGGCAGGCACCTCCCGCTGGATCGCATCGAGCATCTTCAACTCGGTGCCGTGCAGGTGCGTGATCACAGGCAGGTCTGGCAGCGACAGTTCGACCGCTTCGTGAAGCGGCGTCAGGTGGTGCAGGTGCAGCAGCCGGGACTGCGCCATGGCGTCGGAGCCTCCGAGCAGTGCCGCCCAGGCTGACGCCATTCGCATCCCCTGCTCCGGAGAGACCCACGGAAAGGCGCGATCGGGCACGCCGGGCCGCGCCTCGAACGACGGATGCATCGGGAACGGCGCGTCCATCGGATCCTCCCCCCGCGCCCACCGCGCAACGGCATCGTCATACCGGGCGGGCAGGATGTCGACACCGCGAAACACGGTCGCAGCATCGCCCAGCGCGCCGGCCTCACCCAGCGACCCACAGGCCAGCGTCACGGGCCAACCGAGCACTTGAAGCGCACGTGAGAGATACCTCGCCACCCGCGCCGAGCCGCCTCGTGGGTAGAAGAACAGGCCCATACCCACTGACTCTTGATCGGCTGCCAAGGGGTCAGCATACGCTCTGGGTCGGGTCAGGCCCGGTAGGGGCCCGAAAGCCGCCTGGGCACGACCATGCTCCAGGCCTCGATCACCAGGTCGCGCATCTCGTCCTCGTCGATCGCCGCCAGCCGGACGACCACCCAGTTGTAGCGGAGGTCGGACGGCCGCGGCATGAGGAACTTCTCGGGCTCGGTGCCCACCAGCCACTCACGCTCCTCCTTCGGGAACGCGAAGCCCATCAGCGTCTGGTCGCGCGAAAAGGCCAGGTAGACGATGCGGCCGACCCTGAACTTGACCCGGCCGCGGACGAACGCCTCGGCCGAGCGGGGCAGCCCGCTCGCCAGCTCCCGCACGTCGTCGATCGTCACCATGTCCGCGCCACCGTATCGCCGGGCGCCCGGCGACCCCAGGGTGGAGGGGCCGCCGGTCGCCGCGGCAGCGGGCTAGCCAGTCGGCATCTCCGCCGACGGGTCGTTCTGCCACAGCCCGAACTCGTTTCCCTGCGGGTCCTTGCAGGTCGAGAACCAGCCCATCCCGGGTACCGGCATCGGCTGGTCGGCCTCGCCGCCCAGCTCCCTCACGCGCTCGGTGCCGGCGTTGATCTCGTCGACGTCGAAGTACGCGCGCGTCCCCCGCTTGCCGGGCTCCATGTTGGTGATCGCGGCGCCGGAGCTCTCGCCGATCCGCGTCATGTGGTACTCGGACGGGCCGGGATACGACTCGAACTGCCACCCGAACAGCGAGCCCCAGAACTCGCGACCCTTGGCCGTGTCGTCCGCAGGGATCTCGAAGTGCACTATCTGGCCGGACATCGATCCTCCTCGTGGTGCTTCGCGGCGGAGCGGGTCGCCCCACCGCCGTCCCCCGGTAGACCTACCGCACGGCGGAAACTCATCGGTGTGACGTGACCCGTCCCGCCGGACGCCGGCCCCGCCGGTTTCGGCGAAACTGCACCACGTCCCGATCGAAAAGGAGCAGGCAATGAGCACCCCTTCAGACCAGCGGCGTCAGGGACCGGTCGTCCCCCGCGCGGCCGCTCCCCGCCCGATCGACCCGGGTGTCAGGATCGGCCACGTCCACCTGCGGACGTCGGACATCGACCGCGTGCGCGAGTTCTACGTGGGCGTGCTCGGCTTCGACGTCGTGTTCGAGGCCCGTGACGTGCCCGGCTGGGGCACGACCGGAGACATCCTGTTCGTGTCCGCGGGCGGCTACCACCATCACCTTGGCTTCAATACCTGGAAGTCGGCGGGCGGCTCCCCGCAGCCCGACGGCGTCGCCGGGCTGCACCACGTCGCCCTCAACTATCCGACCCGGGCCGCTCTGGCCGACGCGGTGCGGCGCCTGCGGGAGGTCGGATGGCCGCTGCGCCAGACAACCGATCA
>Ga0134127_10003734_pt1 | contig 10968 bp, 8 predicted proteins | sample KB31753_FD_96459 | JGI IMG/M metagenome (GOLD analysis project Ga0134127, IMG submission 96459) | Terrestrial soil microbial communities with excess Nitrogen fertilizer from Kellogg Biological Station, Michigan, USA - KB3-175-3 | ecosystem: Environmental > Terrestrial > Soil > Unclassified ...
CGCGTTCGAGCAGCGTTTGCGTGACGCCTTCGATGTTTCCTGCGGAGCGGTAGAGTCCTTCGGCCTCGCCGAACGCCGCCAGGGCCTGTTCGTCCTTGCCGCCCTGGCGACCGAAGAGGAACCCGAGCCGGAGCTTGGCTGCCGCGTACGAGGGATCGAGCGCGAGCGCGCGTTGGTATGCAGCGGCCGCCGCGTCGGTGTCTTCCATCTGCTGGGCGAGCCATCCTGATTCGAGCGCGGCCTCGGCTCGATCGGCGGCGCTCGCCTGCGCTTCGATCTGCTTGACGAGCGGCGCGGCGCGCTCGTACTCGCGCGACACCATGTACTGTAAGGCGCGTAGTTTGCGATCGTCGGCATCACTGAGCCGCGAATCCTGCGCCGCCCCCACGGCGCGCAGCATCGAGTCCTTGGCCCGGTCCGTGTAATCGAGCTCGTCGTAGGCGCGCGCCAGGCTGGCATGCGCCAGCGCAAAGCCCGGGTCCACATTGACGGCCTGCTCGAGCGACTTGCGCGCCGTCTCGTAGGTCATCGAATACAGCGCGTCCACGCCGCGCTCGTACCAGCGCAGCGCCTCCGACGAAGGCTGATAGGGACGAGAGGTCCAGCTCCACACGACGATCACCGCGGCCAACAGCATCATGGCTGCGACCGAGGCGCGAACCCGATCGGACCACGTCCAGTGACTCACGTCCCACCAGCGGGCGTCGCGGAGCCAGTCAGCGAGATCACCAGCGGATTCGAACCGGCGATGCGGGTCGCGCTCGAGACACCGCGAGATCGCCATGTCCCACCGTTCGTCGAGCGTCGGCACGACGCTGCGCGCCGATGGGGGCGGACCGCTGGCACGCAGCATCGCCGACTTAATCACATCGGCGTCGTCAAACGGACGACGGCCGCAGGCCATTTCGAAGAGCACGATGCCGAACGAGTAGATGTCCGAGGCGGTGGTGACGGGATCGCCGGAAAGCTGTTCCGGAGACATGTAGGCCAGCGTTCCTGCCACGCGGATCGTCTCGTGTCCCGATCGCGTCTCCTCAACCACGGTACTGCCCGCCTCGGCGCGCGCCACGCCGAAGTCGGTGATGACTGCGCGCACGCCGCTCTCGGACGGAACCAGGATGACGTTCGCGCTCTTGAAGTCGGCGTGCACGATGCCGGCGCGATGCGCCGCCTGCAGTCCTTCCGCGAGTTGGATCGCGATCGGAAAGACCTCGTCGCGTGTCAGCCGGCCGGCGTTGATGCGCTCGGACAGCGTCTGGCCGTGGAGCAACTCCATCGCAAAGAACAACAACGGCGGTTGCGCGCCGGCGCGGTGGATCCCCACCTCGAAGATGCGGCAGACGTTGGGATGGGTCACCCTGCGTGTGATCGAGATCTCCTGATGAAAGCGCGCCAGGAGCGTCTCATCGCCTGCGAGATCGCCACGCAGTGTCTTGAGCGCAACCCGTTCATTGAGGAGGAGGTCATGCGCCTCGTACACCTCGCCCATGCCGCCGCGGCCGATGAGCCTGATGATGCGATAGCGCTCAGCGATGACGTCGCCGACAGAGAGCGACTGCGCGAAGCGCCCCGGCCCGGCAATCGACAGCCGGGTGACGGTGCTGCGCTCGAGGACGCGCCGTTCGACTTCGGCGCGAAGGCCTGGGTCGTCCGGGCACTCGCGGTCGAGGAACGAGCGCAGTTCTTTCAGCGACAGGTCGAACGTCGAGTCGACCAGCGTTGAGATCCGCCGCAGCCGGTCCTCATCCATGGGATCGAGCATTGGGCCGGAATTCTGGAGAACCGCCATTCAGCTGTACCAACGTGCGACACAGCCGAAATTAACGGCTCAGGTTGACCCCCTAGCTCAGGCGGGCGATGTTACTTGAATTACGGGCTAAAACCCCGGTTTTACGGTGCCCATCTTTCGGGCGACGTCCAGCAGCGTCGGGTAGAACTGGACGAAGGTTCGTTCGACCGCCGTGTTCTTGGTGTGGCACTCGACGCAGCCCGTGTTCACCGGCAGCGGTTGAGCGTTCTCCACCATCGAGCCGTTCGGCATGAAGTTGAAGAACGCCCATCCGTCGGGGAAGCGCGAGTCCTTCACTTCTGCCTCGAGTCCGACCAAGCGGCTCTGAAACCGCCCGGCCTTGTTGATTGACCCTTCGCTGGTCGAGCCGCGGAACTCGAGCACGAAGATCGTGCGGTCCGGCCATGTCCCCGTCTTCATGAACGCCCGATAGGACGACGGGTTCACGAAGACGTTGCCGAACGAGTTGCCGCCCGGCGTGCCGGGCATCGGGTTGTACTCCATGCCGAGGCCTGAGCTGACGAAGATCCATTCGCGATAGTCCGCCGGCCGAACCAGCTGCACCTTGTCCACGTACTGCGGACCATCACCCGGCGAAGGTGTCTGCCCCTCCGACGTCGTGCTGAGTGCGGCGAGGTAAGCCAACCCCAGGACCACGAATGCGATCTTCTTCATCTCACGCCCCTTTTTTCTGGAGTGTCGATCGGAACCGATTGCGATAGTCGGTGGGCGACACGCGCACAGTTCGCAGGAAGGCGCGCCGCATCACTTCGGCACCGCCGAATCCGCAGGTCGCGGCGACGCGCTCGACACCGTCGCTCGACTCCTCGAGTCGCCGGCGCGCGGCCTCGACACGCTGCACTTCGACGAACCTGGCTGGCGTCATGTGCATCTCTGCGGTGAACACGCGGGCGAAGTGACGAGGGCTCATGGCGACCCGTTCGGCCAACGCCGGCACCGAGAGGTCGCCGGCGAGATGATCGGCGATCCATTCGACGAGCTCACGCAGAGGCTCGCGATCGGCGGTCTGAATCGCGAGCTGGCCGCTGAACTGCGATTGGCCGCCTGGCCGTTGCAGGAACATTACCAGTTGCCGCGCGACTCCGAGGGCCACGTGACGGCCGAAGTCTTCCTCGACGAGCGCCAGCGCCAGGTCCATGCCCGCAGTGACGCCGGCAGATGTGTAGACGCGACCGTCGCGCACGAAGATTGGATCGGACTCGATGCAGACGCGCGGGTACATCTTCGCCAGCGTCTCGCACGACGCCCAATGCGTGGTCGCCCGCTTGCCGTCGAGCAGGCCAGCCGCCGCGAGAATGAATGTGCCGGTGCACACCGAGCCGAGTCGTCGGACACGCGGAGCCATTCGCGCCAGCCACGCGAGCAACGCGGGATCCTGTGCCGCACGTCGCGAGCCGCGGCCGCCTGCGACGAGCAGTGTATCCACATTGTTCCGCACGTCGCGAAAGCCCCGCTTTGCGACGATGGCGATGCCCGATGACGTCTCGATCGGGCCTGCTGCCGGCCCGACGATCTCAACGGAGTAGGCGAGGTCGCGGCGAAGCCCGCGCTCGACGAGCAGTCTCGCCGCACGCCCGAACACCTCGAGCGGACCGGTGACGTCGAGCACCTGCACGTCGGGGAATGCCACGAAGACAATGTGACGGCGGGCCTGTCCCGCCATAGCGGCGGAGTCGCGTCGGCGGAGCATGCCTCAGCATCGTCCTCTCACCGGCACAGCGCAAGGACAATGTGCCCACCAATCCTGCCATCCGCGCCTAACCCGTAATGCTCAATGTCACGCGGCGATTCCGGGCGCGTCCCGCTTCGGTCGAGTTGTCGGCGATGGGGTTCTGGCTCCCGAAGCCCTGCGCGGTCAGGTTTGCCGCCGGTGCGCCGCTCTCTCGGAGCGCGTTCATCACGGCCTCAGCCCGCCCCCGCGACAGCGCCAGGTTGGCGGCCTCGTTGCCGGTGTTATCGGTGTATCCGGCAATCTGCACTCGGCTGCTCGGGTAGGCGTTGAGAATCCGCGCGATGTCCGTGATCTGCGCGCGCGACCGCGACGTCAGTGCCGTCGATCCGGTTTCGAACTCGAGGCGATCGAAGTCGAAGGATCCGGCGCCGGTCGGTGCGGCAAGATAGGCGATGAGGCGATCTTCCATGCCGCCGGCCGGCACGCTCATCTTGACGCCGCCGGGCAACGCTCGGGCCAGCGTCCGCACGGTCGTCCCGGTCGAATCAATGGCACGCGACGCGGTGTTGACCGCCTGTGACGGCGTACGGGCGCGGCCGCTCCACCAGAGGAGCCCGGCGATGGCGAGCGCGATCAGCGCGACCGGCAACAGCCAGCTTGCCGAACGCCCCTCGCGCCGTACGGCTGGCGGGATGTCTCGCCGCATCACATCGTCAGACGTCGCACTCGGCAGAAGCGCATTGAAGCCGGCGGGCATCGCCGCCGTGAGCGCTCCGCGCTCCGCCTGCAGCCGCTGCGCGAGTTTCGAGGCATCGAGGTTGTCGGACCGCATCAGCCGCCCAAGGTATCCGAGCACAAGCGGGGCGCCGAGCGACAGCAGTGACGAGGCGGACGAGGCGCGCACGCCCGCGTAGCGGGCGACCGCATTCGTGATGGCGGACGCGCTTCCGCCTGACCACATGCTCGACAGCCAGCCACCGATCCCGCTGCCGGATTCGAGAGTGGCGTTTTGGCTCAATTGCGATACCGAGGGGGGCGCGACGTAGTCGGTGTCCGATGCAGTATTGGTGGCGAGGTTCACGAGTCGGCTCATGAAGCTGCTGTCACTGCTGCGATCGGCAATCGACGCGAGAAGTGTCGGGACGAGGGCCGTGAATCCCTTGGAGACAGCGGCTTCCGATTCGCCGGTCTGACTAGATACGCGAGCAAGGAACGACGGCGTCAGAAACTCTTGAACGCCCGCGAGCATGGAATTCGTCATGGGTTACCACCTCAGCGATGAACGAAATGCTGGGTGGTATGGCGTGCATGTCGCAGACCGGCGAGTTTTTCAGGGAATTTCTCGGATTTCCTGATCAGTGCGCCCACGCGGTGTCGTGGGAAACCTCATTTTTTATTGATGGCCTCGGTCCAGATCTCCAGGTCGCGCAGCGTCATGCCACCACGTGGGACGAGCCGGGCGTCCTCGTAGCCGAGCACGTTCACGTCATAGAGGTATTGCTCGCGCGAGAGGACGGTTCCGTAACACACGTGCTCGCCATCGTGTTGCTCGAGGCGGGAGAGCCGGCCGCTCAATTCGTCAAGGATGCGGCGGGGAATGTCGGCGCGACGATCGGGATACGCGAACTGAAACAGTACCAGGTGGCTGAAGAGGACGGGCCAGTGGTGATCGAAGCGGGCGAGCAGACGATCCCAGTCCAGCGTGCGCGCGCACGCGTGCAGCAGGTGCAGCACGTCGGCGCCGTCGAAACGCTCGCGCTCCTGCACGAAGGCCTTCGACCACAGCAGCTCCTCAGGCGGACACAGCGGCACCTTGCGGTCGAGGACTTCGGCCTCCACCGAATGCGTGAACCAGCAGTCGTCGACGTGAATGACCCCGTTGCCTGATCCGAAGAGCACGTCGAGGTACTGGCCGTTGCTGTGGATCTTGGCGAGCCAATGTGGATACGGCACATCCGCGTGATACCCGGCGTGCTCGAAGGCGACGAGCATGCGCGGCACGTCCTCGCGGCGAAGGATGATGTCCAGATCCTTCGTGTCGCGGTCGCGCTGCGTGTGACGCGACTGCGCAAACGCGCCACCGATCAGGAACTGAATCTGCGCTTCCTCGAGAATCGCGAACGCATCCTGATAGAACGTCGCGAGCGAGCGCTTGGGAAGACTCGCGGTATTCACCGGCCTCCGTGCAACGCGGCGGGCGCGGATTCCGTGGCATCGACGGGAATCTGGAAGACCCGGAAGTGCGGTCGATCGGGAAAGGCGCGGGTCAGCAATGGCAGCGAGACGTTGTAGACCGGCACGTGTTCCTTCGTGTAGCCCTCGGGACGGCCGCGATGGGCATGCCCGTGGAAGACCATCGAAACCGGGAAGCGGCCGATCGGATCCTCGAGCCGGCTCGAACCGACGAACGCGAAGATCTCCGGCGGTTCGCCTTCGACCGTTTCCTGAATCGGCGAATAGTGGAGCAGCACGATCTGATGTTTGGTCCTCAGACGCGCCAGAGAGGCTTCGAGCTTGAGCGCTTCGTTGACGGCTTCATGGACGAACTGCTTGATCGCCGTCTCGCCCCACGGTCCCAACGCGCGCTTGCCGAATCCGCCGCAGAAGCCTTTGACGCCGGCGATGCCGATGCCGCGCACTTCGGTCGCTTCGCCGTCGAGGATCGTCATGCCGGCGTCGGTGAGGATGTGTCTCACCTCGTCTTGATGGCCGGACTCATGGTCGTGGTTGCCGAAGACGGCGATGGCCGGCACGTGGAGCGCCGCGACTTCGCGCGCGAGGATGCGGGCCTCGTCGGGCAGACCGGTATCGGTCAGATCGCCGGCGAGGAGCAGCATATCTGCCGACGCGGACACCTGACTGAACAGCGTCTGAAAGGCACCGTGGGACGTACGGGTGCAGTGCAGATCGCCGACAGCAGCGACGCGGACGACGGACGCGGGGCTCGACTGATCGCCGGGGGTCATTAGACGGACCACCTCCGGGCCGGGATGTGCAATTCCCGGCCCACACAACAGTTGAGTCGGTGGTCAGTCGCAGCCGAGCTTCAGAATCGCAGCCCTATTGCGGACCGCATCTCTTGGGCGAGCCACTCGGCGTGTGCCTTATTGCGGATGCCGCTACCGAGCGACCGGTGGCGACCAGCCCCCGTCGTTGCCCTGATTTCGTAATAGGGCGTCCCGGAGCGGCCGGTCGTCTGCATGCTGATGTGCAGGTCGATTTTCACGATATCTGTCGAGGGGATCGCACGCGTGGTCCCGACACCGGCGATGGCCTGCCGACACTTGACGGTGTGCGGTCCCACCGTGACCGTCGTCGTGCCGAGCCACAGGTCGGCGGCGATCACGAGAAGCAACAACTCGAAGAGGCCGGTGAGGAGAGGGAAGAGCACGGGAGCGTCGATCGCGATCTGCAGCCACAGGGCGCCGGTCCAGATCAGCACAAACGCGGTCAGCCCGATTGCGAACGATGGGTTGCGCGCCGCCCCGAAGTGGTATTCGACTCCCGTTTCGGTCTGCCGTACGTGGATGCCCGCGGCAGCCAGATCCTCGCGCGTCACGATCGGGCGAGGAGTGACGCTGACCTCGTAGGGCCGGTCCTTTTGGACCGGCCTCTCTGCCATCGCGCCGCCCTGCACGGCCACGTCGAAGTCCTCGTGGAGATCGAGGCCGGGCAGCGACGCGTCCACGAGAAGTGCCCAGAACACACCCCCGGATCGGCTCGACGCTGTGGTCTCACGAGCATCCGCCGGCAGCGCGAAGTGAACCGGGATCGCCGCTCCGGTGGGAGTGAACAGGATGCGCTCGGCCGGCACACCCTGCTCCTCCTGCCACAGGATGTTCTCGCGGACGCTACGGTGCTTGCCACTGCCGCGGACGATGCGCTGGAGGCACGTGAGCTTGACCGTCACCACGAGACCCTCACTGGGTGAAGGCCGGTCGAGCCGCGTACGAATCGAACCCGCGCACATGCCGCCGGGGGACGCGGGCGCCGCCATCTCGAACCATGCGGGGCCGAACCGGCGCCATCGCAACGTGAGCATGAGTGCCCACGACAGCAGGCCAATCCCGATGATCGGGAAGATGAAGCCGATCACCGCGATCGGCTTGCGCTCGAGCTCCCGCGGGATGAAAAAGAGTATGGGCGCGCTAATCAGCGTCCACAGAACAGCGAACACCCACGCGCCGATCAGGTTCGACCGTGTGTGGCTGCGGACGCGGGTCGATGCGCTACTTGCCGTCGACGGAGAAAGCGAGAAGGACATTCCCGGGCGTGCCGCCCGCTGTTGGATAGCCGGAGTTGAAGATCACCAGGCCACCGCCAATCGCTGGACCCGGGCCGTCGATCGATCCACCGCGCCCCTGGCCTCCGTTCACCGGGTCATAGCTGCGGATGCTGTCGAAGTCCCAGATGATCGCGCCGTCCGTCGTGGAATACGCGCGCATATGGCCATCAACCGATCCCGAGAAGGCGACGCCGGGGATCGCGCTGACTGCCGCGGACTGGGCCGGGCTGCACCGCTGACGCGTGCCGCATCCGGGTGGCGGTGTATACCAGACGCGTTCGCCGTCTTCGAGCCGCAGCGCGAACATGCCGCCGCCTTGCTTCGGATCGGCGTCGGTGCTGTTGCTGTAGTTCAGCATGACGCGGCCGATATCCGACAGCGCCACATAGACATTCGACTGATCCGCCGCCGACCCCCATTGCACGCCGCCCATCGTCCCGCCGCGGCCGACGCGCGTTTGCCAGAGGACTTCACCGCCTTTATCCGGATCGAGTGCGTGCACGACGCCCGACTTCTGACCGGCGACGAGCATTCGACGGCCGTTGGCGAGCGAGAGCAGGATGGGCGAGGACGAGAAGTCGAAGTCGGGTCCGTTCGACTCGGCGCAGTTGGTCTTGTCGGGCAGACGGCAGGCCGCAGTATAGGCGTCCTTCTGGGTCATCTGCTTCGACCACAGGATCTTTCCTGAGTCCATATCGAGCGCCATAAACGCGTCGCTCGTCGTCGTCGTCGGATCGCTGTAGTTGTTGCCGGTCGTGACATACAGGCGATTGAGCTTCGCGTCGATCGCCGGCGACGACCATACGGGCGCACCCGATGGTCCCCAGAGTTGAGTGCCGACCGCGTTCTTCTTCTGCGGCTTCGGCGCCTCGATTGTGTAGGTCTTCCACAGGATCTTGCCGTCCGCGGCATTGACGGCGACGATGCTGCCGCGGAACTTGCAGCATTCGTAGGCGGGGTTGGCGCCCGACGCTTCTTCGCCGGATGCGGTGCCGACGTAAATGCGTCCGTTGTAGAGCGTGGGCGATCCGCTGATGCGGCCGACGGGGAAGTCATCGACGTCGGTCTTCCACAACAGACGGCCGGTGGCGGCGTCGAGTGCGTAGAGGTTAGCCTGCGCGTCGCCGAACACCGCGATGTCGCGATTGCCCACGCGTCCGACGCTGATCGCCGAGCGCACACCCTGGCCGGCATCGAAGAACCAGTGGATGCAGCCGGTCGCGGCGTTGAGCGAGTACACCTTGCCGCCCCAGCTGCCCACGAACACGCGCCCACCAGCGATCGTGGACTGCGCGTACGACTGCAGGTCGCCAGGGAACGCAAATGCCCATTTCAGTTTCAGATTGGGCACCTCGCTCGCGGTGAGACCCGCGGCAGCGCCGTCCTGGAATCGCGTGTTGCCGGTGTTCTGCCCCCAACCAGTCCAGCGTGGGCCAGCGTTGGGATTGAACGCCTCCGTAGGGCCGGACCGGCCTGGCGTACACATCGCGGCCGCGGGCGGCGTCGTGACCAGCGGACTCCCGATGGGTTTGCCAGTGAGGAACTCGGCGATCGCGCGGCGCTCCGCGGCCGTGCGGTTATTCGCCATGGTGATCATCGATCCGCTTTCCATGGCCGCGAGCACGCGCTCGGCGGGCAGCGCCTTGAAGGCATCGCGATTCGGTGCCCTGTTCGTGCCGTTGTCGTGACACTGCGCGCAGGTGCGTTTGTAGAGGTCAGCACCGTCGGGTGGAGGAGTCTGTGCGTGAGCGACAGCGGCAAACCCGAGGAGAGCGGCGATCAGTCCGGCTCGAAGCGTCATGGCCGGCGATTATATCGAGTTGGCTTTAGGCTTTCGGCTCTTGGCTTTAGGCTTTGGCCCAGAGCCCAGAGCCCAGAGCCCAAAGCCCAAAGCCCAGAGCCGAGAGCCCAACGCCTATTCATCCGCCGTCCGTCTCTCCGTCCCCTTATACGTCCCCAGCACGCGGGTCCAGCGCGCGAACTCGGCGAGATGCGTCAGGGCGCGTGCGCACCCGAGGTCGGAACGTGGCGCATCGACTTCGACGTAGAACAGGTACTCCCACGGCCGCCCGCGCATCGGCCGGCTTTCGAGCTTGGTCAGGTTGATGTCCCGGAGCGCGAACACGCTCAGCGCCTTGAACAGCGCGCCCGGCGTGCTCGGCAACGCAAAGACGATGGTGGTTTTGTTGGCGTCGGCCGGCGGTGCGCCGCCGATGATCGCGAAGCGCGTGATGTTGTACTCGAAGTCCTGCACCGCTTCCTGCAGTACCTCGAGCCCGAAGACGTCGGCGGCGCGCCGCGACGCGAGCGCCGCTGCGCCGGCGAGCTTCTTCTCGGCGACGAGCTTCGCACCGCCCGCGGTGTCATAGACGGCTTCGACGCTGGCGCCGAGGTCCTTCAAATACCGCTCGCATTGCGCGAGCGCCTGCGGATGCGAGTAGACGACCTTGATGTCGTCGATCTTGGTACCCGGCAGTGCCTGCAGGCAGTGGACGACGTCGAGCTCCACCTCGCCGGAGATGGTGAGATCGTGGTCGAGGAGCAGGTCGTAGTTGCGATGGATCGTGCCGCCGATCGAGTTCTCGAGCGGGACCACGCCGTGCGTCGCCTTCTGGCGCGAGACGGCATCGAAGACGTCTTCGAAGCTCTTGCACGGCAGCGTCTCGGCCTGCGGTCCGCCGTATTGCAGCGCTGCCGCCTCGCTATACGCGCCTGGTTCTCCTTGATATGCCAATCTCACAGTCGGGCTCCTTCACTCCGCATGCAACGGACCTGCGTCAGGCTGCGTAATGCGCCGTGATAAACGACGCGACCACCGAGAGGATCGAAATCGCCAAGCACACCACGGCGATCACGATGTGATCGACGCGTTCCGGCTTCAGCGGATCAAGCAGTCGTGCGGCGAAGTAGCCGCCAGCCACGCCGCCGCCGTGCGCCCAGTTGTCGATCCCGGGCAGCATGAATCCGTAGAGCAGCATCATGATCACCGACTGCGTCGCGTAGGTCCTGACCTGCGTGCTGCCGGCGCGCTTTCCGTAATACCAGAGCGCACCGATCAGACCGGCGATTGGCGCCGATGCTCCCAGCGTCAACTGACTGCCGCCGATCAACGGCACTCCAGGAAAGAAGTAGCCCATGAATGAGCTTGCGAGAAATCCGACAAAGCCCGCGACGACATAGACGATCACCGTCCGCCCCGGA
>Ga0134127_10003736_pt1 | contig 10967 bp, 8 predicted proteins | sample KB31753_FD_96459 | JGI IMG/M metagenome (GOLD analysis project Ga0134127, IMG submission 96459) | Terrestrial soil microbial communities with excess Nitrogen fertilizer from Kellogg Biological Station, Michigan, USA - KB3-175-3 | ecosystem: Environmental > Terrestrial > Soil > Unclassified ...
GTCGAGCGAGTCGACGGCGTCCTCCAGCGGCGAGAAATCAAAGTGCGGCGGCGGTGTTTCGCGCGCCGGCGCGAGCGTCGGATCTCGCGGATCGCTGACCACCGAGTAGACGCCAGCGTCGATGTTGCGATCGATGGACGTGATCTCGCGATCGCGGGTGTCGCGCAACTGCTCGAGCTGCGTGAGATACTGTCGTGTCGTCGCCGCCAGGTTCGTGAACGAGAAGGGAAGCACGTCGGCGTCGGCGAGCCGCATCACCGTGGTGCCAGCCGCCTGCGCCAGCGCACGTCCGTACACGAATGACGTATCGCTAAAGTGCGTGTACCAGTAGAAGTCGTCGTAGATCGAGTGGTAAATGCCACCGCGATCTTCGCCGCCAAAGCCCATGTTGATCGACGCGATGCCGAGGTGCTGCAGAAAAGGCGTGTAGTCCGATCCCGAGCCCAGGGCTGAGATCGGGATATCGGCGCCGCTCCGACCGCCGCCGGCAGCGCCGCCGCCGGCGCCCCCACGACCACCAACGAGCATTCGATCCTCGAGTCGCGTCCACGCGCTGACCTTCGTCTCAGGATCCTGAACGTCCTTCGCGACGTCGTTGAGCAGCTTCTCGAGCGAATGCGAACCGGACAGACCGAGATACCCCCGCTCGTTCGTGTCGCTGTTGAGATATGCGACCGCATGCTGCTGCAATTCCGCCGCGTGCGTCTCCGCCCATTCAGTCGAGCCGAGCAGGCCTGGCTCTTCGCCGTCCCACGCCGCGTAGATGATCGTGCGCTTGGGACGCCAGCCCTGGCTGTACATCGTGCCGAGCGCGCGCGCCTCCTCGAGCTCAGCGACCTGACCCGCGATCGGGTCCTCGGCGCCATTCACCCATCCGTCGTGATGGTTGCCGCGCACTATCCACTCGTCAGGCTCCGTGCTGCCGTTGAGCCTCGCTATCACGTCGTAAATCGGCTTGATGTCCCAGTTGGATTTGACCACGAGATGAACGCGCGCGGGTCCGCTGCCGCCGAGCCTGTAGGTCACGGGGAGCGCGCCGCGCCAATCGGTGGGAACGACGGGACCACCCATCGCGGCGAGCAACGGCTGCGCATCCCCGTACGAGATGGGCAGCACGGGGATCTTCGTGAGCGTCTGCGCCGTGGCGACCGTGAGACGCTTGGCGTCCTTTGTCGCGCCGACGCCGGGCGTGAGCGGATCGCCCGGATACGTTGGCATGTCGGCGACGCTGCCGCGTTGCACTCCATCGGCGGGGCGCATCGGTCCGTCGGGGAACGTGCTGCCGTCGGCGTAGCCGTCGTCGCCCGGGTCCGAATAGATGAGACAACCCACCGCTCCGTGCTCGGCCGCGACCTTGGGCTTGATGCCGCGCCACGAGCCGCCGTAGCGTGAAATCACTATCGCGCCCTTCACGGAAATGCCCTTGCGAGCCAGCTCGTCGTAGTCAGCGGGCACTCCGTAATTCACGTACACGAGCGGACCGGTGACGTCGCCGTCAGCTGAATACGCGTTGTAGGTGGGGAGCTGCTCCGCGTGCTGGCCGGAGGTCGGATCGACGGCGACGGTCGGCTCTTGCAGCTTCGCGCGAAAGTGCGTCGGAGCCACGAGCTCCACGAGCCGCTCCTTGGGCGTGGGGAAGAGCACGTCGAATTCCTCGATGTGCGCGTCCCATCCATAGGACTTGTACTGCGCCAGAATCCAGTCGGCGTTCTGCTTGTCGTAGGGCGATCCGACGTGGTGCGGATGCGCGGCGAGCAACTGCATGTGCGCGCGCATCTGCGCGGGATCGGGCATCGCCTGGAACTTGGATTCCCAGTCGCGTTCAGCGTGGGACGATTCTGGCGAGAAGCCGCGCAGCGTTGGTTGCTCCGCCGCCGCCGGCAGGATGCTGAGGCCGCCGGCTACAAGGAGCGCGGCCACAGTGATTCGATGCATGGAGCCTCCGAATGTTTCGAGGGGACCCCATAACGTTGGCACGCCTCGGACAGTTGGGGAATACCGTCCCCTTTGATCTGGCTTGATCTGGACCTGCTACGGCGGCGTGAGGCTCTCGAACAAGGCTCGCGCGTTGAAGCCCACCGGGTTCACGTCGAGGAATCGGTTGTCGTCGAAGCGGCCGGTGGTCGGGAAGTACGGCGGCGGGTGGCTCGCCGCACAGTGATCGTAGCTGTATCGCTTGATGTACCCCGTGCCGTTCGATTGCCCCACGGCGCCGCGGTTCAACTGGATCACGCCGCCAGTGAGATACAAGCATCCGCGGCCGTTGTTGCTGCCGGCGCAGTCGTTCACGTTGGTCGGGCCGGCGTCGTAGTTCTCCACGTTGAACGACGAGCCGAGCGCCATCATCACAGCCTGGAGCGTGAGCGCCTTGGTGCTGTTCAGGCTCTTGTAGGTGTTGCTCTTGATCAACTGCGGATCGAGCAGCGCGTTGTCCGCGACAGCGATGTCCTTGTCGGCGATGATCCCAAGCATGTCGAGGCAGGCACCCTTGGACGGATCCGACGTATATCGCGTGTTGTCGAGCACGACGACGTTGCCACCGGCGGCGTACAACGTGAGTTGTCCGCGCAGCACTCCGCTGACGCCGACGGTCCCTGCCACGTAGATCACGCCCTTGGAGCCAGTGTTCAGGCTGCGGTAGATCGGAAAGAGATACTTGGCATCGGGGCGGCGGGACAACGACGCATCTGGCGTGGCCGAAAACACCTGCCACGCGCCAAGTGAATCGGAGGCGGTGAACGTCGTATCGTCGCCGCCCTTCTGTCTGTCAGCCGCAGTGGGGTACGCGGTCGGGGTGCGCTCGAGCGCGACCAGGTGCGGATCGCCGCCCAGATAGCAGCGCGCGCCCGCGTGGTTCATGATGGTGGAGAGCGACGCACCCTGCTCGTTTCCCGCGCTGGTGCTCGACATGCCCGCGGCGACCATGAGCGATTTGAACCACGTGGTGTTGTGGACCGCCGCTGGGAAGAACTTCAGATCCGACGACCCGTGCACCGCGTGCCAGTCGCCGCAGTTGAGCACGCGGCTCGCGCTCGTGATATAGCCCCCGGACGGCCAGTCGCCGCGCAGCCACTCCTGCTTTCCGCTGTTGGCTTTGTAGACCCGGAAGAACCCTTCGTTCATTCCCGTGGAGTCGCCATTGCCGTCGAGATCGACGGGGGTGAACTCGATGCGCGTGAGCACTCCGGACACGCTGGCAGCCGTCGAGGTGAAGTTCATCTTACCCGACGTCGCGTAGCCGCTGAGCTTCGCGAGCATCGCATTGGCTGGCAAGGCGATCCTGGGCTGTTTGAGCGTGTATCCCTTCTTGAACGTTCCGTATCGCACGCCGCTGATCGCCGTGGCCGACGTCGCCACGGCGTCGTTGAACGTCGCACCGGAGTTGTCAATGTGGATCACGTCGTTCGAGAAAACCGGGCCCCAGATCTGATCGCCGTTGCCGAAGTAGATCGTGCTGCCATTGGTTGTCTCGCTGTTGGTCCAGTAGGCGAACTTGGCGAAGCTCTCCTGCGTGAGCTCCAGCCGGCGCACGTAGCTCGCGCCTGTGCCGTGCGCGTTCACCGCCTGCGCCAACACGCTCGCGAAATGGCCGTACTGGCCGCTCGTGGATCCCGTCTGCGCCAGCCAAACGCTGACCTTCACGCCACCGATCGACGCACCTGTGGCGTCGGAGATCGTCGTGTCGTTCAGGAGCGTGACCATGCCCGTGTCCGGCAGAATGGATGGCTGCTTGTTCAGCCGGCTCTTGCCGTACATCAACGCCGCCTCCGTCGCGTAGCGCATCTGCCTGTCGCGGTCCACCGACCGCGAGAGCAGCGTGGAGTTCGCGCTCAGCATGACGGACGTCGTCGCAACGGCACCAATCGCAAAGACGAAGAGGATCGCTATCGCGAGCGCGGCGCCTCTCCGGTCGCGCGGCTGGCGCGCCGGTCGGCGCCCGCGGGGCCTCGAATCTGTTCTCATGAGTGCCTCACGGAATGATCACGGTGCCTGTGACGCCAATCGCCGAATTCGTCGGCGTACAATCCTGCGCGGCGACCCCGTAGACCCACGAATCGCCGCTTTGCACGTTCGCGTCGACGTACGAGTAGGTCGCGGAACCAGCGGGCACCGACGCGAAAGATTCGCTGAACGCAGTGGCCGTCGACGCGCGCCGAAAGAGCATATATCGCTCGACGCTTTTTTCTCCCGCCGCTTCGTCCAGCGAAGCGGCCCACGTGATGGTCGCGTGGGGCACCGAATCGGCCGCATCCGACGGCACCGCCGTTGGCGCAATGGGCAACGGCGGGTCGCCGCAGGTCGTGGCGTGTGGCATGCCCGCGTTGAGCACGCGGATCATCACGGCGGCCTCCCGCACTGTCGTGCCGCCATGGCGGTCGTGTACGGCGACGCGGAACTTCATGCGCACCGCCACGATGCTGTCGACCAGCGCCACCTTTCCCGTGTCCGCGACCGACCCGTCGATGACCACGCTGTGCACCAGCGGGAGCTTCGACGACGCGACGGGCGTCACGTTGCCGAGCGTGTCGGAGGTGAAGTACTGAAAGAGCGTGTCCTGGGTCGTGTGCAGGATCCCGCGCGCCATGACTTCCGCAGGCGCCGCGTTGACCCGGCGGTAGAGCGCGTATTCCCCGGAGCCTGTCGAGGAATCGGCGACCAGATAGTAGCTGATCGTCTCGGCGCCGCTCGGGACGCCGCCGCCGTTCGTATAGGTCGTCTCGGGATACGCCAGCGACGTCCCGGGGAGCACGTACGCGTCCTCGCGGGTAAACACCGACGCGGCCGCGGGATCGGCTCCAGCGTCCACGTCCACGGCGCCGACGTCACCGATCGTCCGTGACACGAGGTCGGCGTTGAATACAACGGACGTGGACCCGGCAACGACGAGCGTCGGCTGGCCATCCACGACGCCGACGCCCGCCATGCGGAGCTCGCGCTCGATCGTGGTCGTGGCAAAGCGCGCGTTCTGTTCGGCGTCCTCGCGCGTCATCTGCGCCGCCACGAGCGCATTCTGGCTGCGCAGCAGCCCCGTGCCCACCGTGAGCACGGCGAACAGGATCGTCATGGAGACGACCATCTCCACCAGACTGAACCCGGCGCGCCGGCGCGGCGGCCCCTCGGATCGAATCCTCGAGCGCATGATCAGTAGGCCGCGATGAAGGTCGTCTTGCGCTCTGAATCGGGGAGCTGCGCGCTCGTGACGATGACCGTCACCGCCGTGTAGTCCTCCAGCGTGTCGGGGGCGACGCCGCCAATTCGGTTCACCACGGTTCGGCGCGTGAATCCCGGGTAGCCCGCGATGTTCGTTTCCGTCGCGGTGAAGACCGAGTCCAGCGCGAGATAGTTGTTGTAGGACTTGATCGTTTCGATGCGGTCCACCGCCAGCTCCACTTCCGTGGACCGGGCGCGCGATGCGCTCGCTGTCCGCGCGAAGCGAATCGAGAACTCCGCGAGCGAGAGCAGGGCGCCACCGATGATCGTCAGCGCCACGATCAGCTCCACGAGACTCATGCCGCGCCTCACACGCATCAGAGGCCTCCCTGGACCCAGCCGCGCGACGTGTACTTGAACCACAGCGTGCGGCCCGTGGCCCGCGAGACCCGAACTGCCCGATATGCGGCTCGCGGATCGGCCGCCGCCTTGATGTAGACGTCCACGTTGCTGCTCGTGGCCCCGTCGCGGTGGAACACGATGCACGGCACGCCGCCCATCGATCCCAGGTCCGGCCCATCGATCGGCGTCCCGACGTCGCCATCGATTCCTGCGGGCGGCGCCGCGTACGTGGTCTGCTCGTACAGCGTCTGCCGGCGAATGTGTTCGCTCGGCTGAATCACGCCGTCGTTGTTCGCGTCTTCGGCGATCGTTACCACGTTCGCCGCCGTGTCGAACATGGCATAGATGTCGTACTGCTGTTCGAGCGAGGCGCGCTGGGCCTGCTGCAGAATGGTGCGGAGTCCCTGCACCGACGCATCGGCCCTGTATCCGGCCAGATCCAGTCGTGGAAGCGCGAGCCCGGTGATCACTCCCGTGATCACGAGCACGACGACGAGCTCGAGCAGCGTGAAGCCGGTTGGCTGATGGTCGCGCATGGAAGCGAAGCTATGAACCGCGCGCGCGCCGGACCGTCACGCAGCCGGCAATGCACATTACTAGGTATGCATCCTTGCCTTGCCTGGCATGCGATGCCTGTCGTACTTCCTGCTGCGCCGTGCCGGCGCGCACGCGAACGTGCTCAAACGCGGAGCTGCATGGCGGTCATCGCGACGTTGCTACCGAACGATGCGCACTTACAACGCGTCAGGATCGCGGTCCGCGACCGCCACGAGCTCGTGGCGTGCGGCACCTGGGCGGCGCTGCGTGAGGTCTGCGAGAACCGGCCCGTCCGGCTCGTGATCGCCGATCTGTTCGCGAGCGGCAGCCCCGCCTTCGATGGGGTGCGCGTGATCAAGCGCCGCTGGCCGCGCGTGACCTTCATCGTGTATTCCGCGATACCGGCTGACCGGGTACACGACGCCTTCGACGCGGGACGCCAGGGAGTGGACGTGCTCGTCGTCGCCGATCAGGATGACACGCCGCGCGCGTTGCTGGGGCACATCGAGCGCGCGGAGGCCCGCAGTCTCACCGCCGTGCTGCGAGAGGCCTTGCAGGGCGTCGACGAGCTGGTGCAGGACGCGGTGCTGCTGTCCGTGTCGCGTGCGCACGAGCGGCTGTCACCAGACGGCCTGGCCAAGCTCCTCGCGCTTCCGCGGCGGACGGTCTCGTTCCGGTTGGAGCAGGCTGGGTTTCCGTCGCCGCGCCGGCTTCTCACGTGGGGACGGCTCATCATGGCCGCCAACCTCATGGAGGATCCCAACCGCGCGGCGGACCGCGTGTCAGCGAGCCTGGGGTTTCCGTCCGCCAGCGCGTTTCGGAACATGTGTCAGCGCTATCTCCATTCGACGCCGTCCGAGATCCGCCGGCGGGGCGGCGCCAGCTACACCGTGCGTGCGCTGCTGCGCCACGTGCGACCCGCGACGAAGGCCCAGGCGGGTCGCGAGCGTCCCGCGTCGCGCGCGCCAGCATTCACGATCTGACAATCACCGGAGAACACCATGCAACGCCGCCTGTTTCACGCAACGCTCACCGCGATTGCCCTCGCGGCCCTCGCGTGCGATTCACCGATGCAACCCGATCGCGCGGCATCCGCGGCCCCCGCGTTCCAGCGCTCGCCGACGGCGGACCTTCACGCCATGAACACCGGCGCGTCCGCAGCCGGGGCGCCGGGGCAGGTCGTCGCCTGCTCCAACAGAACGGAGGCATCTGGCAGCGCGCTCATCGGACCCGCTGGCGGAACGCTCGTGGTCGGCAACAGCCGGCTGATCATCCCGCCGGGCGCCGTGACCGAGCCAACGCTGATCTCCGGCACCGTTCCTGATACGACGATCGCGATCATTCAGTTCGAGCCGACCGGATTACAGTTCAAGAAACCGGCGGGCCTCCAACTGGATGTGTCCGGGTGCAATGCGACCGCGGACGACTCGCCGGCCGTGGTGTACGTCGACGATGCAGGCAACACCTCGGAGCGGATCGATGCAGTCTTCAGCAACGATTGGCATACAGTCGCCGCTCCGATCGCACATTTCTCTGGATACGCTTTCGCATTCTGATGCCGGAGACGCGCGGCGCGTCGTGGAGTTGGTGATCGGCGGGGCATGAGCGCCGACACCAGGGAATCTCAGGTCTATCAGGCGCGAATCGCAGCGGGCGAGGCCGCGGAGCGGGCGGGCGACCTGTTGTCGGCGGCGGCGGCATACCGGGACGTGGCGGAGTCGCCCGATCCGGAACGAGCCGCCGAGGGCCACTTCCGGCTCGGCGTCGTCGAGTGGCGGCGCAGCCGGTTCGAGGATGCGCTGGCGGAATTCGCCGCTACGCGCGAGACGGCCCGGCGCGTGGGACGGGACGACCTCGTCGCGCGCGCCTGGAACGGCGAGGGCACGATCCATTGCCAGCGCGGCGAGTTCCAGCAGGCGCGCGCCGCGTATCAGGTGGCCATGGACGTCACGCACGATCCCGTGCTGCACGGGCGATCGCTTCAGAACCTTGGCGTGCTCGCGAACATCGAAGGCAACCTCGCCGAGGCGCTCCAGCAGTACGGCCGCGCGCGTCGCGTGTTCCGCGAGCACGGCGACCACGCGAGTGAAGCGCTCGTGCTGCACAACATGGGGATGCTCCACGCCGATCGCATGGAGTGGGACGAGGCCAGCGACAGCTACAGCCAGGCCCTCGCGCTCTTCGAGGCAAACGGCAATCAGGCCATGATCGCGAACACGCTCGCGAATCGATCGGAGGTGCTGTCGGCGCGCGGACTGTTCGCCGAGGCGGCGCAGCACTGTGTGATGGCGCTCAGCATCTACACGGAGCTCGGCGACGACGTGGGCCGCGGCGAGACGCTGCGCTGGCACGGGCGGGCGCTTCGCGGCGCGGGGGAGCTGGAGACGGCCGAAACGGTGCTGCACCAGGCGCTCCAGATCGCGGGGCACTATCGAATCAAGCTGCTGGAGGCAGAGGTGTCGCGCGAGCTCTTCGAGATTGCGCGAGCGCGCAATCGTCAGTCGGAAGCCGACACGTGGCGCCGGCGGGCGCTCGATCTCTTCGTGGAGCTCGGCGCGGCGCGCGAGATCAGCGCGCTGCAGTCTGACGGGTGACGCGCACGAGCTTGTTGATCGCCGCGATCCCGAACACAGGCCCCGCGGCGAGCATCACGAACGCCCAGCGCCAGCCGATCGCGTGCGCAACCGGCGGCACGAGCTGGATGCTCACCATGGTCAGCAAGAAACCGAGCGAAGTCTGAATCGTGAGCGCTGTGCCGACCGCGTGCGGCGGCACAGCTTCGGTGACGAGCGCGCTGAACTGCGCGCTGTCCGCTATCACGAAAAAACCCCACGCGAGCGCGACGGGCACGAGCAGCGCGAGCGATCGGCCGAAGGTGAAGCCGATCAGGATCGCACAGGCGCCGCTCGCGGCGAGCGAGACGTTCACGAGCCACTCGCGGCCGCGGCGGTCCGCGACGAGGCCGCCCCACACGCAGCCGATGCCGCCGATCGCTATGGCGAGGAATCCGACGAAGCCCGCCGTCGACTCGCGGTGCGGGCCCGGCGGAACGCCGGCGGCAACGAGGCTCGCCGCGACGAACACAGGCACCCACGTCCTGGCGCTGTACAGCTCGAACATGTGGCCCAGGTAGCCCGCCGTCGCGAGCCGCCAGCGTCGCTCCGCGAACACGGCGCCCACGAGCCCCCAGGAGAATGGGCGCGCGGGAAACAGGTACGGACCGTCGTGATACAGGAGCGCCACGATGATGCCGGCGACGAGCGCAGCGATGGTCGTCGCAACGACCACCTGCGTTTCGCCGGCGCCGGGGATCGAGCGGACGAGAAAGGGCGCCGCATTTCCGACAGTGAGCGCGCCTACGATCGATCCGATGGCGAGCCCGCGCCGCGCGCGAAACCAGGTCGAGATCATCTTCATCGCCGGTGGATACACGCCGGCGAGCGCGAAGCCTGTCGCGAGCCGGCTCGCGAGCGCTTCGGGGTAGCTCGTGGTCCACAACAGCGCCGCGTTGGCGCCTGCCGCGATGAATGCGGAGACGGCGAAGAGGACCCGTGAGGGAACGACGTCGGCGAGATTGAGGACCGCGGCGACAGCGGTGCCCAGCACGAACCCGAGCTGCACTACCGCCGTGAGCCAGCCGATCTCCGAGGCAGAGAGGTTCCAGCGGATTCCGAGTTGCGGGCCGATGGCGCTGGCGGCGAACCAGGTCGACATCGCCAGGAGCTCAGCGATGGCGAGGAGCGTGAGGATCCGCCAGCGCAGCGGGTGGGTGTCGCCCGCCGGCGCGGGTGGGGCGCCGTTGACGGATGGATTCGGGCCGTTCATGTGCGTGGGATGCTAACGCCCCGCGGAGCCGGATCAAACCGCGGATCAAAGGGGACGGGGGCCTCCGGCGGTGAGTTTGATCTCCGATCAAACTCCCCCGTCCCCTTTGATCCGCCTACATTGCCGCGCGTGGCCCCCCGGTTTCGGCTGTCGCTTCCCATCCTCATCGGCTGCATCATCGCCGCGACCGCGCTGCTGCTGGCGGCGGGCGGCTACGACGTGCGCGCCGCCGGGCTGGCGCTCGTGCGCGGCTCGTTCGGTTCGTGGTACGCCTTCGGCTCCGGCACACTCGTGCGCGCGACGCCGCTCGTGCTCACAGGATTGTCCGTCGCGATCGCCTTTCGCGCCGGCGTGTTCAACATAGGCGCGGAAGGACAGTTCCTCGCCGGAGCCGCGGCCGCGACGGCCGTCGCGCTCTCGCTCGGCCACGCCGACCGGCTCGTCGCGCTCACGCTGCCCCTCGCCGCCGGCTGCGCGGCCGGCGCGATCTGGGCGGGCATCGCCGCCGTGTTGCGCGCTCGCTTCAACGTGCTCGAGGTCATCAGCACGCTGCTCCTGAACTTCGTCGCCGCCTTCGCCATCTCGTACCTCGTGCGCGGCCCGCTCCAGGAGCCGACGCACGTGTACCCGCAGACGGCCACGATCCCTGTGGCGGCGCAGCTGCCGCGCCTGGGCGCAGCCACCCGGTTGCATTTGGGAAGTCTCATCGCACTCTCGTGCGCGCTGCTCGCGTGGTGGATCATGCGCGCCACGGCCGCCGGATTTCGCGTGCGGGCCGTGGGGGCGAACCCGAATGCCGCCGCCATCGCGGGCCGCATCAACGTGCAGCGCGTGACGATGCGCGCTTTCCTCGTGAGCGGCGCGCTCGCCGGTCTCGCCGGCGCCATCGAAGTCGCCGGCGTCACCTTCGCGCTGTACGAGAACATCTCGCCCGGCTACGGCTACACGGCGATCGCCGTGGCGCTGCTCGCCCGGCTCGATCCAGCCGGCGTGATTGTGACGGGCGTACTATTCGGCGCCCTCGATGCAGGCGCGGCGGCGATGCAGCGCGA
>Ga0134127_10003737_pt1 | contig 10965 bp, 8 predicted proteins | sample KB31753_FD_96459 | JGI IMG/M metagenome (GOLD analysis project Ga0134127, IMG submission 96459) | Terrestrial soil microbial communities with excess Nitrogen fertilizer from Kellogg Biological Station, Michigan, USA - KB3-175-3 | ecosystem: Environmental > Terrestrial > Soil > Unclassified ...
CAAATGGTTAATAGTCTCTTCATCATTATCTCCCTTTTGTTTCGTCTACTTTATTCTGCGCCGGGAGTGAGAAAACTACTAGCGCCGGGAATAGAACGGACTCAGGAATGTATTCTTGCAATGAACTCAGTTCTTTGTTCTTTGTTCTTTGGTCTTTGGTCTTTGGTCTTTGGAGCTTACTCCTGCACTTGCCCGTGCCGATTGCCGTCTGCCTCCTGCCTCCTGCTTTCTGCTTTCTGCTTTCTGCTTTCTGCTTCCTGCCTTTCTGACCACTGCCTACCGCCCACTGCCCACTGTCTACTGCCCTTCGCCGTCGTTCCCGATTGCTTCCACCGGGCAACAGGTCAACGCTTCCTCGCAAGCAGCCTGCTCATCGGGTGTTTGGGGTTGCTTGTAAACAAAAGAATAGCTGTTCTCGTCAGAGCGTTTGAAGTTATCGGGGGCGGTGTCGCGGCAAACGTCACAGTCGATACACGAGGAGTCAACGTAATAACATCCGGTCACATTCTCTTTTACGCGATCGTTCTTATCGGGCAATCTTAATTCTCCAGCCAGCGCAAATAAGCGAGCGGCATTGTGTTTTGGACTTGGGTCTTAGGCCTTTGGCCTTGGGACACTTTTCGATAGTTGGACTATAAGCTTAGGTTGAGTGGGAATGTTCAAGGAGTGCTACACAATCAAAGGCCAAAGCCCAAAGACCAAAGTCCAATTTAAGGATGCGTCATCTCTTCGGGCTTAACAAACCTGTCAAAGTCCTCACCTGACAATATGCCGAGCTCTACTGCCGACTCGCGCAAACTGATCTTCTTTTGATGCGCATGCTTTGCAATCTTTGCGGCCTTGTCGTAGCCAATATGAGGATTCAGCGCCGTTACCAGCATCAATGAGTTTTTCAAATAGTCATCAATCTGATCTCGATTCAGTTCGATCCCCGCAATGCAATATTCAACGAATCCATGACACGCGTCGTGGATCAACCTGATCGAGTGCAGCAGGTTGTGAATCATCACCGGCTTGTAAACGTTCAACTCAAAATTTCCCTGTGAGCCCGCGATCGTAATCGCAGCATCATTACCAAAAACCTGCACCGAGACCATTGTCATTGCTTCACTCTGTGTCGGATTCACCTTCCCCGGCATGATCGACGAGCCTGGTTCATTCTCGGGCAGGACCAGTTCTCCCAGGCCGCAACGTGGGCCTGATGCCAGCCAGCGGATGTCGTTGGCAATCTTCATCAACGAAACCGCGAGCGTTTTCAACGCGCCACTCGCGAAGACGAGCTCGTCATGCGCTGAGAGCGCTGCAAACTTGTTCGGGTGCGACTTAAATGGCAAACCCGTCAGCTCCGCAATTTTCCGCGCCGCACGTTCGCCAAACTCCGGATGTGAATTCAAACCGGTGCCGACGGCAGTCCCGCCAATAGCCAACTCCAAAAGTTCCGGCTCAACTGACTTCAATCGTTTGATGTCGCGCTCCAGCAGGTTGGCCCAGCCCGACATCTCCTGGCCGACTGTTAACGGGGTCGCATCCTGCAGATGTGTCCGGCCAATCTTTACGACTTCTTTAAACTCCTCGGCCTTCGCCGCGATCGCGTCGTAAACCTCCTGCACCGCGGGAACCAGTTTGTGCCACTGCTCGGCAGCTGCAATGTACATCGCGGTCGGAAAGGTATCGTTCGACGACTGCGACATATTCACATCGTCGTTGGGATGGACCGGCGACTTGCTGCCCATTAGGCCCCCCGCGATCTCGATGGCCCGGTTCGAGATCACTTCGTTGGCGTTCATGTTTGTCTGCGTTCCGCTCCCCGTTTGCCAGACTCGCAAAGGAAAATGCTCGTCGAGTTTCCCTTCGATAACTTCGTCGCTGGCCTGAGCAATCAGTGTTGCCTTGTCGGCTGGAAGCTTGCCTAGGTCTTGATTGACGAGCGCCGCGGCTTTCTTGAGAGTTCCGAGCGCGCGAATCATCTCGCGGGGCATCTTGTCGTCGCCGATATTGAAATGCAGCAAACTGCGTTGTGTTTGTGCGCCCCAATAGCTATCGGCAGGAACTTCGATCGCTCCCATCGAGTCGGTTTCCGTACGTGTTTGTTTTTGTTCGGTGGCTTTTTGCGACATCTTAGGTGGGCCCGGGTTAGGTTGGGCTTGCCGTCCAATATTACCAGAAACGTTCGTTTGAGGCGGTCTTTTGGCCGCCAGTGGGGCCGTTACCTTAGTCTGCGGTCAAGCTGTAGCTCACGGGCAGTTGCCTTCCAATGTGCCGTAGCGTACATTGCCGCTGCGATGGTTTGAACCCTGCCCTTAAGCTGTTCCTCCCGAAAGGAAGACCGTCATGCCTACCCCAAAAGGCCGTATTCTCTGCACCGAGGATGACGCGGACACATGCGAGCTAATTACCTTTGTTCTTCGGACTGAGGGCTACGAAGTTATCACTACGCAAAGCTCCGATCAGGCGCTTGATTTCGCGCAGAGCCAGTACTTTGATCTGTATTTGGTGGACACCCGGCTGCCGGGGATGTCAGGACCGGAACTTACCAAGAAACTGAGAGAATTCGACGCGACAACTCCAGTGTTATTCTACTCGGGGGCGGCATATGAGAGTGACAAGAAGAAAGCTCACGAAGCTGGAGCCCAGGGATATTTGGTTAAACCTGTCGCCGGTGATGATTTGATATTTGAGGTAGCTCGCCTAATTGCCGAAGCGCAGATTGCGGTGGCTCCCAAAGTGGAAGGTTCCGACTAACGCCTAGCGCCTACGGGCGGCAAGAATAACGGAGCCCATCCTCATCCCAACGCGCTTGTCACGCCTTCGCTTCCCTGTTATAACGTGAACATCCAGGATTCAGTCATTTCCCCTATTCAAAGCTCTAGTCGGGTAAACCGTCGTCAGATCTGATGTCCTCTGCCAAGTCAGATGCCGCCTTGCGTTCGGGCGACCCCAAGCGTCGTCAGGCAATCATTCTGGTCGTTGAACGGAACCCCGCCGTTCAGCGTCTGGAGAAGTTCTTTCTTGAACAGGCCGGCTACCAGGTCGAGTTTGCCAAAGATGGTGAGGCTGCGCTCGAACGCGCGCGTCACTTGAAACCACAGATCATCGTTACGGAAATCCTGGTACCGAAACTTGACGGCCTGAGCCTTTGCCGCGCTATCAAGTCTGATCCCCAGACCCGCGATGCCCTCGTTTTGATTTTCAGCCACCTCCATGCAGAGGACCGCGCTCGCGAGGTTGGAGCTGATGCATTTCTAATCAAGCCCCTGGACGATGAACTCTTGATTCACACCGTAGAAAAACTGCTCAAATCTTGCGAGCAATCGGCAGGGGGCCCTTCGTGACTAATTCAAAGATACCAACCGGCTGCAGCGGTCTCGACGAAGTCCTGTACGGGGGCATTCCGGTTAACACAATTACCGTCCTGATGGGCGCGCCCGGAACAGGCAAAACGATCCTCGCCGAACAACTCGCTTTCGCTAACGCGACTGCGGAAGGGCCCGCACTTTACCTCACTACACTCTCGGAGCCACTGGAGAAGTTCATCACTCATGGCCAGACATATAGCTTCTTCGACACTGCCAAGATCGGCGAAACGATTTTCTACGAGGATCTCGGCCTGGTAGTTCGCGATCAGGGTGTCACGAAACTTGCAGATGTGGTCGCGGATCTCTTTGCCACGTACAAGCCGCGGTTTGTTTTCATCGATTCGTTCAAAGCTCTTAACGAGTTGATGGCTAACGCCGTCGAGCGCCGGACAGTCATTTACGATCTGGCGAGCGTGCTTTCTTCCTACGCCTGCACGACTTTCCTGGTTGGTGAATATGCCCCGGAAGCGATGACCGAATTGCCGGAGTTTGCTATAGCCGATGTTGTGCTGCAACTGGCCAAGTATTCCACGAACATGCGAGAGCAGCGCTTTCTGCGTGTTGAAAAGCTGCGCGGCTCGAACTCAGTTCCCGGGCTACACGCATTTTCCATCACCGAGGACGGTATCTTTCTCTATCCACGATTGCTTACTCCTGATGTCTCGCCAGACTACAAGGAACGCCGTGAACGAGTCACAACCGGGATTCCGGGGCTGGATGAAATGGTCGCCGACGGATTCTGGCGAGGCAGCACGACATTGATCGCGGGACCTACGGGCGCGGGCAAGACGATCATGGGTCTTCATTTTGTGGCTGAGGGCGCCAAACTGGGAGAGGCGGGATTGTACGTAGGGTTGCAGGAGAATCCGATTCAACTCTCCCGTACCATGGAAAACTTTGGCTGGGGTGAGTCACTTACAGATGGCAGGATCGAACTCATGTACCGCTCACCAGTTGAAATGCAACTCGACACCATCACCTGGGACCTCTTCCGGCGCGTGCGAGAGGGCAAGGTCAAGCGAGTAGTAATCGACGCGTTGGGTGACCTGGAACGCAGCAGCATCGATCAGCAGCGGTTTTCCAACTTCATCTATGCCCTCACCCAGTGGTTCGCCGTCGAAAACGTAACGTGCCTAATGATGTATGAGCTGAACTCACTGTTTGAGGTACACGGCATCAGCGATCAGGAAGTGTCTAATATGAGTGACAATATTCTTCTCCTTCGTTTCACGCCCGACACGGAAATGGAAAGAACGGTGCGTATCATAAAAACTCGGGGCAGTGCCCACGACAATCGGGAGCACAAATTGGAAATCACCAACGCAGGGGTGAAAATCATCGGCTCCCGGTAGCGATTCGAGGCTTCTTTAATGGTCAAGCGGGGGTTGAACGAAAAAGAACCTTACAGGCGTTTGGCTGAGATCAATCGCGCGATTACCACGTCGCTCAACTTCGACGAGGTCCTGGATCTCATCGTCCAGAACGCGGCGCAACTGGTCGGTGCGCGAGTTAGCGCCCTGCTGCTCGTTGACCCGGAAGGGCTCCTGCGAATCCGCAGCGCTCGCGGTATAGATTCCACACTAATCGAAGAATTTGCAGGTAACGTTGACGAAGACGTCATCGCTCAACTGCGCCAGTCCCTCAAGCTCGATCCTTCAGAGACTCTTGTTCCGATACCAGTCATTGCGAAGAATGCCCTCAGAGGACTTCTCGTCATCGTACGCGACGTTCAACTCGACGAAGAGGAGGAATGGCAGTTATCCGCCCTTGCAGATCAGGCAGCCATCGCCTTGAGAAACGCGCGTCTTTACGAAATGGAGTTGGGTGATGCCACTCGTGAGCGCGACCGCACACTCGACGCTCTAAGAGACTCAACCCAACGGATCAGCAATATCCTGGGAAGCATTACTGATCTGTTTTACTACCTCGACCGGGACTTTCGCTTCCGTGATGTGAATCGTCAGACGGAGATCAGGTACGGCAAAACTAGAAGCGACTTGATGGGCAAGGTGATATGGGAAGTATACCCGGCCGCTGTCAACTCACCGCTTTATCCGAATTTCATCGAAGCTCTGAAGGATGGCGAGCCAAAGCATTTTGAATATGCGTCGGCCATCGTTCCCGACACCTGGTTCGAGGCTCATGTCTATCCCGACCCCAACGGACTGTCGGTCTACCTTAGAGACATATCTGAACGCAAAAGGGCGGAAGTGGTGAACCAGCGCTTCGCCGCAATCGTGGAATCTTCTGACGACGCAATTATCAGCAAAGATCTCAAGGGAATTATCAAGAGTTGGAACAAGGGGGCTGAGCGCCTTTTTGGCTACACACAGGATGAAGTGATAGGGAAGTCGGTCACCATTCTCATTCCTGAGGATCGCTTTGATGAGGAACCTGAGATTCTGGGCCAAATCTCAGCTGGCAGACGTATCGAACACTACGAAACTGTGAGGCGCCGTAAAGATGGGACACTGATCAATATCTCAATTACGATTTCTCCAATCGTGAACGAAAACGGAGAGATCGTCGGGGCTTCAAAGATCGCGCGCGATATAAGCGACCGTGAAATGCGCGATAAGCAGATACGGTTTCAGGCCAGCCTACTGGACGCGGTGGAAGAAGCCGTGATTGCCACCGATTTGGAAGGAACAATCCTCTATTGGAATCGGTTCGCTGAAGAGCTTTATGGCTGGACACCCGCCGAAACCCTTGGCGCAAATGTGATTGACATCATTCCCACAAGTGCCACACGAGCTGATGCAGCGGAGATACTCACAAAACTCCGTGAGGGCTCTAGCTGGTCAGGAGAATTCCTCGCGCAAGGGAAAGATGGCTCTAGCTTCACCACCCTTGTTACGGATTCGCCGATTTATAACCGGGTGGGGGAACTGATCGGGATTGTCGGAGTTTCGATCGATATCACCGATCGCAAGCAAGCTGAAGATGAACGCGCTCGGCTGCTCGATAGTGAACGGCAGGCGCGCGGTGAGGCGGAAGAGGCCAATCGCCTGAAGGATGAATTCCTCGCGACGCTTTCTCACGAACTGCGTAACCCGCTCAATGTGATTCTTGGCTACGCGGAAGTCTTGTTGCGAAGCGACGAAGCGAAGAAGTCTTCGTTCGTGAGTCGGGCCGCCGAGATTCTTAAGCGCAACGCCCTCGCGCAATCCCAGCTTGTCCGCGACCTGCTCGATCTCTCGCGGCTACATATGGGCAAGCTGACACTCAATCGCGAGACCGTCTCGCTCACAAGTGCAATCCAACACGCAGTTGAGACTGTTCGCGATGAAGCAAACGAGAAAGGTGTCGAAATCAGGATCGATGTGCCCGAGGATATGGTTTTCGTGGATGCAGACTCTTTGAGGATGGAACAGATAGTCTGGAACTTGCTCAACAATGCAGTGAAATTCACTCCGACGGGAGGAGAAGTTCAGCTCCGCCTCACCACATCGGGCGAACAGGCGAAACTCGTGGTCGCTGACACCGGCCAGGGAATCGAGGCCGCGTTCCTTCCGCATGTCTTTGAGATGTTTCGTCAGGCCGATGCCACAATTAGTCGGCGCCATGGTGGAATGGGAATCGGCTTAGCACTCGTTCAGGAGTTGGTCGAACTGCAGGACGGGTCGGTCTCCGTTCACTCCGCAGGGCTGGGCCACGGTGCTCAATTCACGATCACAATGCCTGTGAGTCAAACAAAAGGTCCGGCCAAAGCGTCGGGAAAGCTAGTTCAGCCGGGCGCGCTGAGTCACATGCGCATTCTTGTAGTGGACGACTCTGTAGACACCGTGGACATGCTGCGCCATTTGTTCGAGATGGACGGCGCCGCAGTCAAGACTGCGAGTGGCGGCAAAGAAGCGCTTGAGATTGCGGCCACGGAAACTTTCGATGTGATTCTTTCCGACATCTCGATGCCTGGGATGGATGGCTTTGAACTTCTGCGACGCTTACGGAGGCTGCCCGACTGTAAGGAAGTGCCGGTGCTGGCGCTAACAGGATTCGGACGCGTTGAAGATGTCGAACGCGCGAAAGCAGAGGGGTTCTTTTCTCACGTGACGAAGCCAGTAGATGTTGGTGGGATTGTCGAAATACTTCAGAAGCTCCCGGCGCGTGCTGGATCTTAATCTCTCGGGGCAATTCATTCGACGGGAGCGCCGGATTCATTCCACGCTTTCCAACCACCCGCCATCGAGAACGCATTCGTGTAACCCATCTGTTGTAAGACATCCGCAACGAGTGCGGAGCGATAACCGCCGCCACAATACAAGATCAACTCTGTCGACTTGTCGGGCACCTGGCCCTCTATGTCGCGTTCAATAATCCCCTTCCCTAGATGTGTTGCGGCGACGGCATGACCTGCCTGCCACTCATTGTCCTCGCGCACGTCGATCAATCGAACCCGCTCATCCGCGTTCATGCGCGCGCGGGTATCTGCTACCGAAACCTCGCGGATCCGGCTCTTCGCATCGTTAACGAGTTTTAGAAAGCCTTCAGAATGTTTCATAGGAAAAGGTTTCGGGTTCCGGGTTCCAGGTTTCAGGTTTCAGGTTTCAGGTTTCAGGTTTCAGGTTTCAAGTCTAGAGTCTCTCCGGATCTTGATAGCCCCTCGTTCCTTGTTTCGGAATCTGAGACCTGAAACCTGAGTGTGTTTCTCGAATTACGGCTGAATGATTATAATGCCTGTCTCTAAGAACGCCCAAAATCAGTGACAGGTCACCAGTGACAAGGATAGGAGCGCCGGCTTGTCACCAGTTACTTGTCACTTGTCACGAGAGGAATCTACAAAGTGTCTACCGAACAGTTTGACGTAACGATCATCGGCAGCGGGCCTGGGGGTTATGTGGCGGCGATTCGCGCTGCACAATTAGGTCTGAAGACCGCGATTGTCGAGAAAGATAAACGTCTGGGCGGCACTTGTACCCTGCGAGGCTGCATTCCTACCAAACAACTGCTGATGTCCGCGCACGTCTACGAACAGATGCAACACGCCGCGGATTTTGGCGTGGAAGCGTCAGGAATCCAGCTCGCCTTTGCGAATGTGCAAAAACGGAAAGACAAAGTGGTAATGAAGAATTCAAAGGGTATCGAATACCTGATGAAGAAAAACAAAATCACGACTTTCAGCGGCACCGGCAAACTCGCCCTCCCCGGTAAAGTTGAAGTCACCGGAGCGGACGGCACCAAGCAGACCATCAACACGCGCAACATCATCCTGGCGACTGGTTCGGTGGTCCGCCCGATTCCCGGATTTGAAACAGACGGCGCGCACGTCGTGAGCAGCGATCACATCCTCGAGTTGAAGGAAGTTCCCAAGTCGCTCATCGTGCTTGGCGCGGGGGCAGTCGGCGTTGAGTTTGCTTCCGTCTATTCGCGCTTCGGCGCCGATACGACGATTGTCGAATTGATGCCTCGTCTGGTTCCGCTCGAAGACGAAGAAGTTTCGAAGGAGCTCGAGAAGTCGTTTCGCAAACGCGGGGTCAAGTCGCAGGTTGATACAAAGCTGGACAAACTCGAAAAGACTGCGAACGGCGTTGTGGTTTCCGGTAAGACTTCGAAGGGCGAAGACGTCCGACTGGAAGCGGAAATGCTTCTGGTCGCCGTCGGCCGCATGCCCTACACGGAAGGCGTGGGACTGGAAGGAACAAAGGTCAAAGTCGAAAAGGGCTTTGTGCAGGTCGATGAGTTTCAACAAACAGGAGAAAAGGGCGTTTACGCGATCGGCGATGTCGTGCCAACCCCCCTGCTCGCACACCTTGCTTCGAAGGAAGGAATCGTGGCGGTGGAACATATCGCTGGCCACAAAGATGTGCGCCCAATCAATCTGCGTCTCGTTCCTAATTGCACGTATTGCGATCCTGAAGTTGCCTCTGTGGGACTGACGGAAGCCAAAGCGAAGGAGATGGGTTACGACGTCAAACTCGGCAAGTTTCCTTTTTCAGCCTCGGGCAAGGCGCGCATTCTCGGTGAAGAGGAAGGTTTCGTCAAGATTGTCGCCGACTCAAAATACGATGAGATTCTGGGTGTGCATATCATTGGACCGCATGCGACCGAGTTGATCGCCGAAGCATGCGTCGCGATGCAACTGGAGTCAACCGCTGACGAGTTAGGCCGCACGATGCATGCGCATCCGACCGTTTCCGAAGCGATTATGGAAGCCGCTGAAGGTGTACACGGTCTGACAATTCATATCTGAATATGGATCAACCAAAGAAGAAACCCGATGCAAAGGATCCGCGCCGCCGCCGGCGCCATCCTCCGCGTTCAACGGCGACCGGTAACGAGCCGCGCATTTTTACGAAGTATGCGCCGCGCAAAGCAGCGGACGGTAAACCGTTATCATGCACTAATGAGACAACGCTCAAGCCTGACCAACTGCTGGAACTCTACCGCTACTTGAAGCTAACCCGACTGGTTGAGGAACGACTTGTAAATCTCTACCGGCAGACAAAAGTTGTTGGAGGTGTTTTTCGCTCGCTGGGCCAGGAGGCCACGGCGGTCGGCACCGCCTATGCGCTGCAACCGACCGACTTCATTACTCCGTTGATTCGCGACTTGGGTGCCGTCCTGGTTAAGGGAATTCGACCGCGTGAGATTTTTGCCCAGTACATGGCGAAGGCGTGGGGACCTTCCGGTGGGCGTGATCTCAACATTCATTTTGGAAACATGGAGAAAGGCTTTGTCGGCCCGATTTCGCATCTGGGTGACATGATTCCCGTGATGACCGGCGTTTTGCTCGCCGCGCGGATGCAAAAGAAGCCGATCGTCGCGATCGCTTACATCGGCGATGGCGGTATGAGCACCGGGGCTTTTCACGAAGGCCTAAATTTCGCCGCTGTGCAGCGTTTGCCGTTGATCGTAGTTGCGGAATTTAACCACTACGCCTACTCAACGCCGACTGCACTTCAGACTGCGGTCAAAGACCTGGCCGAGAAAGCAGCGAGCTATGGCATCCCCGGACACATTGTGGACGGCAACGACGTAGTCGCCTGCTACGAGACGACACGGCGCGCGGCGGATTTTGCGCGGCGTGGTGGCGGTGCAGTTCTGATTGAGGCCAAAACTTATCGGCGCAAGGGTCACGCTGAGCACGACGATCAGCGTTACGTCCCACCCGCGGAGATTGAATGGTGGGAGAAGCACAACGATCCACTTGATCGTTTTGAACACTACCTGCTTGGTAGCAAGGTAGCGGACAAAGCGAAGTTGGAGGAGATTACGGCCGACGTCGTGCGCGAGATTGAAGAAGACTGTGCCTGGGCTGAGAGTTCACCGATGCCTGAGGCAGATCAGGCCGCCTATGGAGTGTTTGATAATCAGGTGGTCGGCCCGGCGTTACGGCCACGGTTTCTGGAAGAATAAAACTGGACTTGGGTCTTTGGTCTTCGGCCTTGGGCCTCAGGGCCTTGAACCTAACAGAAAAGACAGAGATTAAGCCTCAAGACAACTGCAAAGGCCTAAGACCAAAGTCCAAAGACCAAACCATGGCAATAGCAACCAAAAAAGAGCACAAGTCAGCACGGCCTGAACGCGGCGGCCTCGTAACGTTTGTAGAAGCGATCCGCCAGGGCATTTGGGAAGAGATGGAGCGCGATCCCAGCGTCTTTGTCATTGG
>Ga0134127_10003738_pt1 | contig 10965 bp, 8 predicted proteins | sample KB31753_FD_96459 | JGI IMG/M metagenome (GOLD analysis project Ga0134127, IMG submission 96459) | Terrestrial soil microbial communities with excess Nitrogen fertilizer from Kellogg Biological Station, Michigan, USA - KB3-175-3 | ecosystem: Environmental > Terrestrial > Soil > Unclassified ...
CGCGCGGCTTCTGCCGCTCGCCGGAGACGCAGGAAAAGTTCGCGGCCTCGTCGATGCTTCCGGATCCCTTGTAGCGCGCCGCCGCCGGATAGGCGCACAGCGGCCGCGTGCGATTCACGCGTCCGTCGATCGAGCGCGATGCGGGGATGGTTTCCGGCGAGATGCCGCGCTCGACCCAGGCTTCGAGGGCGGCGAGCGTATCGAACGTGCTCGTGCCGGCGCCGCCGCCACAGTGGGCCATTCCCGGAACCGGGAAGAAGCGATAGAACCGACGGGTCGCCTCGAGGCCGCCGTTCGCTTTCACGACGCTGTCGTAGTATTCGATCGTGTCGAGGGGCGAGACGACGGGGTCGGCGAGGCCGGTGTACATGATCAGCTTGCCGCCTCGTGCGTTGAACGCACCGTAGTCCGTTGACATCGCGTTCAGCACGGGAAGCGCGGCGTCAACGGTGGCGACGTCCTTGTCCCAGTCAAAAGTGCGCGGATCCCAGGACGGGTTCTTGAACACCCAGTCGCGGAAAAGGCCCAAGCGCACGGGCGCTCCGGGATTGGTGATGTATTGTCCCCAACCGGACTCGCTGCCCGGCGCCCATCCAGGATAGAGCTGCCGTCCGTCGCGCGCGTGTGCGCCGGCATAAACCTTTCTCACTGCTTCGATCTGCGGAGAGGTGAGACAGGAATCCGTCTCGGCTCCGGCGCAGGCGAGCGGCGCCGGATCGAACCGGCAGGTGCGCGGATCATCGATCACCCCGTCCTCGACGCCGTCGTTCGCGTCACATGCCGCAACGCTGGCTTTTGCCAGCGCGGGCAGCTTCGCGGTCGGCAGCGTTGCCGTGCCGCTCGCGTCGTGCGTCGCCAGCCACGACCACAGGAACCCGTAAATGAGATGGATCCGGTTGTTCCCCGGATCGCCGGCGATGATGCCGTCGTAGTCAGCCGGGTAGCGCTGCGCTTCGCTGAGCGCCTGCTGCCCGCCCGTCGAGCAGCCGCTGAAGTACGAGTGCAGGGGCGCCCGCCCATGGGCGTTCTCGATGACCGCCTTTGCGATCGTCGTCATCTCGTGGACGGCCCGATGCGCCCAGTCCACGATCTTCTCGGGGTGACCGATACCGAAGTCCATCTGATCGCCGGAGTGGCCGGTGTCGGTGCTGACGGCGGCGTAGCCGTTGGCAATTGCCCTCGCGAGCCCGGCGTAGTTGATCGCGCCGGAGAATCCGCCGTTGTCGGTGCCCAGCAGTTTGCCGTTCCACGCCTCCGGCAGCCAGACCTCCACCCTGATATCCGAGTCGGGCGTGGGCTTCGCTCTGACGGCGACGCGACAGAAGGCCGGCACCCGGAAGGTGCGGCCGGACGTGAAGTCGCCAGCCGGGTAGGCGTACGCGAGCGTGACGGACGCATTCGTCAGTTTGATCGATCCGAGTTGCTCGCACGCAGACACGACGGAGCCCACGGCCTGTGCCTGCTCGAGCACCCTGCTCGCCTGCGCCTCACGCACATAGCGTGCGGCGTCATCCGGCAGCAGAAAGCGATCCTTGACGGCCTGGTCCGCCGCCTTCCTCACCGCCGCGACATACGCCACGTGTGTGCCGTAACGCTCCTCCAGCGAGAGCCGCGGATCGTTGTTCCTGATCCGTTCCGTTTTCGTTTTCGCGAAAGGAATCCAGCCGCCCTGGAAGCCGCAGCCGTATCCGGCGAAGAAGCCGGAGCGAAACGTGTTCCATCCGAGGTAGGTGCCGAGCGGCGCCTGCAGCTGCACCGACGGAACTCCCGACGTTTCGTTGCCGTCCTCGTTGACGCGCGGCACATACGTCGGCAGCACGCTCACCAGCCGCGGCGGCACGAACGACATCAGCCCCGAGAGATCGGCAGCGTTGAAACCCGGTCCGAAGTCGTAATGCAGCAGCGGATTCAATATCCGATCGCTGAAGGGCAGCCCCGGGATCTCCGGCAGGCCAAGCGCGGTGCGTGTCGCCGCCACCAGGTCGCCATTGGCCAGCGTCGGGTAGCGGCTCGGCGGCGGCGCCGTGCCCTTCGTCACCCAGTCGACGAGCGCACGCGTGAGCGCGCGCGTCTGCTCGGCTTCCGGGTTCGGATTGGCCGGCAGCGTGCACTGGCTGTTGGCGCCCGTCGTCCCCTCAATCGGGAAACCTCCGCGCCCGCCCCCGTGCGTGGCGCTCGGATAGTAGTAGCGGCGGACATTGGCCGGCAGCGGCAGGTCCGCTGCCGCGTCGGTGCCGATCAGATCCGGCGACATGCGCAGTCCCCAGAATTCCGACGATCCGAATGCTTCGATGATCTTCGGGCACGTCTTCGTCGCGGTGCACCGATCGAGAAGGCCCGCCGCCTTCAGTCCACGCGCCTTGTCCGCGTAATGCGTCCACCAGACGACCCCGTCGCTGCCCGGCTCGTACATGCCGGCCGCGCCCCCCGGGAGCCCGAAGCGCAGGTTGATCGGCGTCTGACGCGCCGCGATCCGCGGAAACGCGCCGTCCCAGACGATGCGGTTCTGCGTGTCCTGGTTGAAGCCGAGATGAATGAAGGTGCGGATGAAATTGCCCGACTGCGAGTCTCCGATCGCGATCGCGTGCTCGATGAGGCCGGCGACGGGATTCGGCGTGCCTGCCGCATCTGCCTTGGCACGGCGGAAGAACGAGACGATGTCCCGCGTCGCGGCCAGTCCAACCCCGAGCACCAGCGGATCTTTCGCCGTGTAGACGAGCTCGTATAGACGGTCGGCGCGGAAGCCGTCCTTGACGCAGATTCGCGAAGCATCCGGCGCCCCAGGCCACGGCATCGTTTCGCAGTTGGCAAACGCCCAGTCGGCGCGCGCGACGGTGTGCGTCTCGTCCTGGCGGCCGGCGTAGTCCTCGCGGCTGTGCCACGTCAACGTCGCGTCGGGCTGGACCAGATCGGCAGGCAGGTACGGCTGCGCCGTCCCCAGCGAGGCGAGCCGAATGGGAGCGCTGTGCGCGCCGTCGGGAAGATCAAAGAGACGGGCGATCACGCGGCCGGTGACCGGCGATTCGTCGCGCTGCTTCGCAATTGGAACGACGATCGTCTGATTGTTGGCGGCCGGGATCACGTCCCCCTGCCAGCCGCTGACGAGCGAGATGTCCCCGTCGGGATTCGCCGTGGCCTGCCCGTTTCCGCGATTCACCACCTGATAGAGCAGCACGTGCGATGCCTTCGCCAGATCGACGGGCTTGGCCAGTGCGAAGGTCGCGACGTACTCGACCTTGCCGTGCGTATTGCGCGGCGCCAGCGCGAGATCCTGGATGATCGCGTTGTGCGGATCTTTGGGATCGACCTCGCCATGGATCCGTCCCCGAATCAGCTCGAACGGGCCGGCCGCGCCCGCCGGCTGTCCGTTGTTCATCGGCTCGCGCGAGGTGATCTCGAGCCTGACGACCTGGGCCGACAGCGGCGCGGCGCAGAGCAGCGCCGCCAACGCCAGGGTTGCGTATTGCCACATGGTCAGATTTCCAGATTCAGCAGGAGAGAGCTCAACGACTTGCCGTGCGCGTCGAGTGCCAGCGACCGTGTGACGCCGCCGCGAAGCGCGCGTGTCATCACGAAGTTCAGCGCGCCGAGGTGCGGCAGTTCGAAACGCGTGATGTCCCCCTGCACGACGCCGGCGAAGTGTGCCCGGACGCGCTCCGGCGTCACCCGCTCGACGAGGCGCGGGTAGTCGCGGGGATCGAACACGATGAGCGAGATGTTGCAGATGTCCCCCTTGTCCCCGGTGCGCGCGTGCGCGATATCGCGGAGCGTCATGGCACCCTCACGTAATCCACGCGACACGATACGCGATCCCGCGCCACGAGCGCAGTCCGGATGGCGAGGACCGGCCGGACCGACGTGAAGGCGCCACCGCCCCCGGCCGGGCCGTTGGTGAAGAGCGCTTCGACCTCGCGCGCGACTCGCCGGGCATCGCGCTCCAACTTCGTCCGTGCCGCCACCCGCAGACGCACTTCATACGGTTCGACGAGGGGCGACGCGGCGCCGTGCAGCGCATCGATGCCGATGAGGTCCGTGCGCAGTTCCAGCGTGTTCACGCCCGCCAGCCGCAACCGCTCGGCGACAATCTCGCCGGCAAGGCGTCCGCGCGCGGCGGCGCCGGCGCCGGCATACGAAATCTGCCCCTCTCCGATCCAGCCGTCGGACTGCCCGACCGACACCTTCAGCGTGTCGGGTCGCGGGCGCCCGTCCGCACCTTCGACGCGAACGCGATCGCTGCCGAGATCGGTTATGCGGACGCGGCTGAAGACCGCGAACACGTCGGGCGTCCGGACCGCGACCGCGGGCGTCACGAGCAGGATCCCCGGATGACCATGGATCCCCGTCAACGGCGAGACGCGTTCGCCACGGCCTTCGATCAGCGCAGGGCGCCCGGCGAGGAAGAACGGCGCGTCGGAACCGACCGAGGCTGCGACCGCGAGTCGCCGCTCGGGGTCGAGCGCGTCGGCGGCGCCCCATGCCTCGAGTGCTGCGTCGATCGCGGCCGCAGCGTCCGACGAACCGCCACCGAGCCCGGCCGCGACCGGGATGCGTTTCTCGAGACGCGCCGCCAGCGGTGGCGTGGCAGGCCGCCCGGGTCCTTCGCCGATCGCCGCCCGCGTCGCCGAGATCGCCCGGAGCACCAGGTTCGCCTCGACCGGGCCGGCGTCCTTGCCGGTGACATGAAGCGTGTCGGAGCCAGCCGTGCCAGCAGGCGCGACGGTCAGCACATCGTGCAGCGCGAGCGGCACGAACACCGAGTGCAGGTCGTGAAACCCATCGTCTCGGCGACCGACGACGGCCAGTGTCAGGTTCAGCTTCGCCGGCGCGAGCCGGACGATCGGGGAGTGGTGGGCGGCGTCGGTCACGAGCCGCGTTGACCGCGACGATCGGCAGGCAGCGGGCCGAGGGCCTCTCGCAGCGCCAGCCACTCCCCCACGTCCACGGTCTGGGGGCGCCGGTCGGGGGCGATGCCGGCCGCCGCGAGGGCGGCGTCGACACGGGCAGCGTCGAACGGCAGCTGGCGGGCCAGCACGTTGTGGAGCATCTTGCGGCGCTCACGGAACGCGGCCTGGACGAGCCGCCAGAGCTCGTCCTCCTCGTCGACCGTGAGACGGTCGTCCGCGGCGTACGGCTCGACGACGATCACCGCCGAATCCACTGCGGGCTCCGGCTCGAACGCCTCGGGCGGGACGAGGAACGCCACGCGGACACGCGCGTGGTACTGCACGAAGACCGACAGGTAGCTCATCTTCCCGGGCGGCGCCGCGATCCGTTCGGCGACCTCGCGCTGCACCATCAGCACCATCCGGCGCGGTCGCGGGGTCGCCCCGAGCAATGCGTGCAGGATCGGCGACGTGATGTGGTATGGCAGGTTCGCGACGACGTCGTACGGCGGCGTGACCAGCCGCGTGAGGTCCTGATCGAGCGCGTCGCCCTCGATCAGGCGCAGCTGACCGTCGGCGACCTCCGGCGAGTAGCGATCGCGGACGAACGCCGCCAGACCGGTGTCGAGCTCGACCGCCGTGACGGCCGCCCCAGAGGCGAGTAGGCCGCTGGTCAGCAGCCCGAGCCCCGGCCCGATCTCGAGCACGCCGCTCCCCGGTTCGGGGCCCGCCTCGGCCAGGATCCGTGACAGGACATCGGCATCGGCCAGGAAGTTCTGCGACAGGGAGTGGCGTGCTCGGAGGCCGGCCGCCCGGAGCGTGTCACGTACATCGATCGGATCGATCTCGGCGGGAGCGGGCAGCGCGCCGTCGCGGCGTGCCATCAGCGTTTCGCGAGCGGGAGCGATGGCCGTGCGTCCAGATCGAGACGCGCCCGCTCCCCCGCCTCGAACCGGCGGGCTCCCGCGGCGCCGATCATCGCGCCGTTGTCCGTACACAACCCGGGGCGTGGCACGATCAACGGGATCCTCAACGTGTCTGCTTCAGCCGCCATCCGCTCGCGCAGGCAGCTATTCGCTGCCACGCCACCACCGAGGATGATCGAGCGGGCACCGACTTCCTTCGCGGCACGTGCGGTCTTCGTCGCCAGCACGTCGACGACGGAGTCCTGGAACCCCCACGCCAGCTCGGCTGTCGTCGCCTCGCTCAACGGGGTCTCCGTGTCGTCGGGGGCGATACCCGCCGCGGCACGGGCATCCGCGACGATCCTCCGGGCCGCGGTCTTCAGCCCAGAGAAGCTCAGGTCGTACGAGTCGCCCATCCAGGCCCGAGGGAATCGGACGTCGCGTCGGACGGCGCCCTCGGCCGCCTTCTGGATCGCGGGCCCGCCCGGATAGCCTAGCCCGAGCAGCCGCCCGACCTTGTCGAACGCCTCACCTGCGGCATCGTCGACGGTCGTCCCCAGCAGCCGATACGTCAGGTGATCGGTCATCTCGGCGATGAACGTATGACCGCCCGAGACGATGGTCGCAACGAGCGGGAGGATCGGCTCCTGCTTCGTCGCCTCGTCCTCACCCGGGTCGAGCAGCCAGGCCGCGTACAGGTGCCCCTCGAGGTGATTCACCCCGATCAACGGGACGTCGTGGACCCACGACAGCGCCTTGGCGAAGTTGATCCCGACCAGGAGCGAGCCGGCGAGACCCGGCCCATAGGTCACTGCGATCCCGTCGATGTCGCGCCAGTCGACGCCCGCCGCCGTCCAGGCCTCGTCGAGACTCGGCACGATCCAGCGCAGGTGTGCCCGCGCGGCGAGCTCCGGCACGATCCCGCCGGTCGGTGCGTGGAGAGCGACCTGTGACGCGACGACGTTCGACAGGATGCGGCGACCGCCGTCGATCACGGCGACGCCAGTCTCGTCGCATGACGACTCGATCGAGAGGAGCAGCGGGCCGCTCATCCCTCGTCCTCGTCGGGCGCGACGGGCGCCGGCGCGGTCTCGAGCTCGGCCCGTCGGAGAGCGATCCGTTCGCGCATCGCTGGGTCGTTCAGCGGGAGCGTCGTCATGATCAGCGCGTCCTCGTGGTCGTCGCTGTAGTAGCGCGGCCGCAGGCCGACTGGCCGGAAGCCGTACTTCTCGTACAGCCGGCGGGCCGCCAAGTTCGACAGCCGCACCTCGAGGGTGGCCTCGTGGGCCCGCTGGTCGGTCGCGACGTCGAGGAACGCGAGGAGCAGGCGCTCACCGACGCGCTGCCGGCGCCAGGCCGGATGCACGGCGAATGTCGTGATGTGCGCCTCGTCGACCATCAGCCACATCCCGCCGTACGCGGCGATCGTGTCACCCGCGCGCGCCACGAGGTAGTGAGCGAGGCGGTTCGACTCGAGCTCACTGCGATACGCGTGCGGTGGCCACGGCGCGGTGAAGCTCGCCTCCTCGATGGCGTGCACGGCCGGCAGGTCCTCGAGCCGCATCGGCTCGATCACGACCCTTACCGGTGGTCGCGCGACCATGCGACCGATCCATCTGCCGCACGGACCCCGCGCGGCAACGTGACGTAATCCGGAACGAGCGTCTCGAGCTGGGGTGGCCCGTCGAGCGCGAGCTGCTCCGCCCCGAGCCGGATGAGCTCATGGCCGAGCCGCCGATACGCCGCTTCACCGCGCTCCAGGGCGTCCGCGGGTGCCCGATCGACGAGATCGCGGGCGACCAGGGTCTCACTCTCGCGCAGCTCCGGCTCTTCCCCGACGGGTAGCGGGACCGCACCCTCGCCCGGCCGGACGATGAGCCGGTCCGAGGGTCCAGCCGGCAACAGCAGCACGGGATGCGGGACGCCCGATGCGGCGAGTAGCGCCTCACCCGTGGCAACGCCCACGAGCGGGATGCCCAGGCCATGCGCCATCCCCTTGGCCGTCGCGATGCCGACACGCAGGCCCGTGAAAGCGCCGGGGCCCGTCCCGACCACGATGCCCGTCAATCGTGAGCGGCGGATGTTCTGCTCGCCCAGGAACCGGCTGATCGACGGGAGGAGCGTCTCGCCATGTCGATAGCCGGCCGACCAGGTGGAGATCCCGTCGGCGATCCCGCTCGGCGAGCCCGTCGCGATGACGATGCGCGTCGTCGCCGTGTCGATCGCGAGGATCGCGGCCCGCCGACCGTCGTGCGCGGTGGTCATCCAGCAGCCTCGAGGTAGCGACGGTACCGCCCACCCCAGGCAGCGAGGGTGATCGTGCGGGGCTCATCGCCGGTGCCGTCGATCCGCACATCGAGCCGATCGACCGGCAGGGCGTCGCCGAGGCGCTCCGGCCACTCGACCAGCGTGACGCCCTCGGCCTGTCGCTCGTCGATCAGCCCACCGGCGAGCGCGTCTTCCGCACTGACCAGGCGATAGGGATCGATGTGGAAGAGCCGCAGCCGGCCCTCGTATTCCGCCATCAGGACGAAGCTCGGCGAGGCGATCGTCTCGGTCACGCCGAGACCGGCGCCGAACGCCTTCGCGAGGTGTGTCTTGCCTGCACCGAGGTCGCCCCACAGGCAGACCAAGTCGCCAGGCTGTGCTACCGCGCCGAGGGCACGGCCAAGGCTCGTCGTCGCATCGGGATCCGGGCTGATCACGACCCGCTGCTCCCCGTTGGCCGCCACGGTGCCGCTCATGCGAACCGCTCGAGGTCGCCGATCGGGACCGCCACGAGCGTGCCGTCATCGAAGCGCACCGTACCGGCCTCGAGGTGGACACCTCCGGCGAACCGGCGCTGGCCGATGAGACCCGCCCACGTCCCCTCGCGACCCATCAATTGCCCGGCCCGGATCCGGACTCGGTCCGGCTGCGGCGTCGGGACCTCGAGCTCGGGCTCCTCGAAGACGAGCATCGGCGGGTCGGCGACGAGCGCAACGTCGTGGCCCTCGAGCGCCTCGAGGATGTCCATGACCGGGCCGGCGAGCGGTCGCCGAACGGCACCCTCGAGCACGAGGACCGCGAACGGGGGCAAGCGATGGAGGGCCGCGCGCTGCCGGTTCTCCGAGGCGAGGAAGTCGCGCCGCTCCTTGCTCGCGAGGCCCGCGACGATGATCCCCCGGACACCCATGGCTCGAGCGCGTGTGAGCGTCTCGGCATCGATGCGCGAGCCGACGACGAGGATCTTCCCCGCCAGACCGACGTCGACCGAGCCGCTCCGCAGCTCACCCTCGACCCATGAGGCGACGTGGAGCTGGCCGCGGGTCGGACCGCCGAGGGTGACGATCGCGCGCAGCCCACGCCCGGTCGCGCGCACGACGATCCCGATCCCCGGTCGGACGTCCTTCACGATCCCGGCGATCGGGGAATCGAGGGGTTCGGTCACCTCGCCAAAGGCGACACGCCAGCGGTCGCGCCAGTCGAAGAGCAGCTCGCCGTCCGGGATCCGCCCGCCGGGGACCGGTTCGGACGACGGCGGCACGACGACGTCGCTCATGCGCGTGTCGCGCACGCGCTCGATGATCGGTGCCCCCGGCACGACGGATTCCCCGGGTGCGACGAGTGCGCGATCCCCCGGCGCGAGCGTGAAGCTGACCTCGATCGGCGCCTCGACCAGGCGTCGCATACGGACCACGCCCAGGTCGCGCTCGGTATCGCCCTGCTCCGCGCGCGTCAGCGACGCGGGCGCCGCCCCCGCCTCGTCACCGTCGTGACCATTCAACCCGTCGGTCATCCCTCGGACCCCGCCCAGAGCGACGACTGCCACGCGGCGAGCAGATCGCGCCGGCGATCCGCCCGATCGGGCAGGCGCAACGGCACATCGCGCAGGTCGACCATCAAGCCGCCGAGCCCGCCCGCCACATCGATCGCGAAGTGGCGGCCCCGGCCGCCCAGGCGGACGCGCTCGCGGAACTTGAATTCGGCGACCGCCGTGGATCCCGGCGGCAGGTCGACGAGCTCGAGCCCGCCCGGCATCAGCTCGAGCTCGCTGATCCCGTCCCTCGCGTGGACGGCCACCGTGCCGACCGACCTGCCGGCGCGAAGCCCGGCGGGCGTTACGACGCTGCCGAGTGGCGCAAGCAGATCGTCGACGAGGTCCATGAGTAGCGCGCGACGCTCGCCGGCATCAGGGATCGCCCCGAGCGGACCGAGGAGGCGCGCGTGATCCAGGGCGTACTGGCTCGCCCCTGGGCGCCGAAGGACATCGATGTGGGCGAGCGCCACTGCGGGCGCAGGCACGGACGTCCAGACGCCACTCGCCGCGACGACGAGATCCGGCACCGGGCCATCGTCGAAGTGGGATGTCGCGCCTGCGAGTCGCGTCAAGGCAGCACGAGCGGCCGCCATCCGCAGGGCAGCGCCGTCGCCCGCGGCATCTGACCAGGGCGCGATGCGGAGCTCACGCATCCGATCACGGATCCGGTGCCGGTCAGCGGGCATCGTCGACCAGGCCATCACACCGTCGACGACCGCGTCATCGGGCTCATCGGGCGCGACGGCAGCAGAAGGGACGACCCCGAGTCGGACCGTCGAAGCCTCGCCGCCCTGACCGGGCACGGCCACCGCACGCGCCGCAGCGTCGTGGCCGAGCATGATCGCCTCGACGCGCCGGTCGAGCACGTCGGCCAACGTGCGCGCTCCGGTCGCAAGCGCGCGGCGCGGGTCGTCGGCTGGGAGTGCCAGTTCGAGCAACAGATCGGCCAGCGGGTCGGGGGCATCCGGGTCGACCCCGGTCGTGCGCCGTGCTGCCGGGCCGAGCACGACCTCACCGGGCCGCGCGCTGACATCACCGAACACGTCCAGCGCCTCGGACATCGCACCGGAGAGCACGACCGGGATCTCCGGTCGCCGGGTCGCCACCGCGGCGACGAGCGTGGCCAGCTCGCGGATGCCGCCGCGCTCGTCCGCCCGTGGCGGATCGCCGGCCCCGACGACGATGCCGCCGACATCGCGGTCGAGCAGCAGTCGGGTCATGGCGAGCGGATCGGTCGTCTCGGCGCTCGCCCCGCTCGTCCGCCAGCCGCTCCGGGCCCCGGTCTCGCCGAGACCCGCGAGCGTGCGTTCCGAGCCGGTCAAGATCCCCAGCCGCTTCGGGCGAAGGCTGAGTACCTCGAGGATGGGGAAATCCTTCC
>Ga0134127_10003739_pt1 | contig 10964 bp, 8 predicted proteins | sample KB31753_FD_96459 | JGI IMG/M metagenome (GOLD analysis project Ga0134127, IMG submission 96459) | Terrestrial soil microbial communities with excess Nitrogen fertilizer from Kellogg Biological Station, Michigan, USA - KB3-175-3 | ecosystem: Environmental > Terrestrial > Soil > Unclassified ...
AAACATTAGAGGTCAGGAAGGGCGGCTTGCCCCCGCTTCTTCCAGGTTGAGTCCATTCCGAAGACGATTAGAGGTCAGGAAGGGTGGCTTGCCCCCGCTTCTCAAGTCGAGCTCATTTGGAAAAACATTAGAGGTCAGGAAGGGCGGCTTGCCCCCGCTCTTCAAATCGAGCTCATTTCAGGGAAGATTAGAGGTCAGGAAGGGTGGCTTGCCCCCGCTCTTCAAATCGAGCTCATTTCAGGGAAGATTAGAGGTCGGGGAAACGCGGCTTGCCCCCGCTTTTACTCGGTAGTCCAAAACTCCTGGGCCCCCAGTCCCGCACAAGCGGGCTCAACGTTGTCGCCTAACTACCTTTTCTGCTGACCATTCGGCAGCGGCTCGAGCCAGTTTTTGCACATCATCCCGCCACCGCCAATCCTTGTCGACCTTGAGCGGCTCACTCTCTCCGAAGTAAAACGATCGGAAGCTAGACCAGCAATAATCAGCAGCTGATCTCACAAGGCCTTCTTTGAGTCGGGTTGTTGTGAATATAGTTTATCTTCTGCCAGATCATCCAATCGCTCCAGAGCGGAACCGCTTTGAAGCTCTCCTGCCACACCTGATGGATCGAGCCGTCCTCGTCGGGTTTCTCTCTCAAAAATGAGAAGCCCGTGGCAACCTCTAGTATACGTCGCGCAACGGTACTCTTAATCGCACCTGCCAATTCGCGAATCCGGCCATCACTCGGGTTTACGATTAAGTGCACGTGATCTGGCATCAGTACATAGGCCACGAGCTTGAAGGGCCAGTCTTTCCTGAGCGTCGAACAAACATCGATGAATGCTAGACAGCAAGCGGTTTGCTCGAACACCGGCAATCGGTTGTTGATACTGCCAGTCACATAATGCAGAGCACCAGGCAGATTGCGGTTGGACCACTTCGGAGCCACGACACTGAAAATAACATGAATTGGAGAATTTGAACAAGCGGGTCAAGCCAGCGTTCCTGACCTCTAATCTGCGTCGTCGTTTTGGTCGCATTGGAAGAGCCGGGGCAAGCCGCCCTTCCTGACCACTAATCGTCATCGTGAGGAACCCGTATTTGAAGAGCGGGGCAAGCCGCCCTTCCTGACCACTAATCGTCATCGTGAGGAACCCGTATTTGAAGAGCGGGGGCAAGCCGCCCTTCCTGACCTCTAATCTTCCCTGAAATGAGCTCGATTTGAAGAGCGGGGGCAAGCCACCCTTCCTGACCTCTAATGTGAATCGTTGTTTGGTCGCTTTGAAGAGCGGGGGCAAGCCGCCCTTTCTGACCTCTAATGTTTTTCCAAATGAGCTCGACTTGAGAAGCGGGGCCAAGCCACCTTCCTGACCTCTAATCTTCATTGGTGTGTGTGAGGCATTTGAAGAGAGAGGAGCCGTAATGTGAATCCTTGTCGCCGCCGAGCCAATGTTGCTCGTCCGTAACGCCTTTGTTATTGTCTTTGGCCAAGAATAGCTTAAGGCGCGGAACTTACCGCAGCCGATTCTTACTCAAAGATAGGCATTCAGCATGGCAAAGAACAAGCGCAAAGACCGGCGCGATGCGGCTCAAAGCGTCAGCCCCCAGGCAAACCTTGGGCGCTGGCTTCCAGTTGCCGGGATTCTAATAGTCGCCGTTGTCGCGGCCGTGATAATCCTGGCTGTGCGGGCAAGTCGAACCAGCTCGTCTTCAAAAACGCTTCCGCCGCCCCAGGCGGCCGCGCCAGCGCCGACGCCAGCGCCCGCGGTGATACCCGCACCAACCACGAGCTCGGCGACTGAGCTTGCTACGATGGACGTGGCCAAGGCAGTGATGGTCACCGTCGAGTTAGACTTCGGAGGCAAGGTCCCGAGTATCGCCGAAGCGCTCACCCAGATCGAACGGCGATATCAACCTGACGATGGTCAAGGCCGCACGTTCGCGGTTCTCGATGCGTACGGCAATACTACGCCCGACGGCAAGCTGCACATGTCGATGCATGTCAGCAGCGAAAAACCGGGCGGCGGTCAACTGATCTTCAAAAAGAACGGCGAAGTTTTGTGGCGCGGCAAGATCAATCCATCTTCGCAGCCGATTCAGCCAAAGAATTTGACGATACTATTAGACAACGGCAAGGGTACAACGCTGACGGTCGATGGCTCCGCTAATCCAAACTCGATAATCGACGCGAAGGTCAAACCCGGAGACTTGCCGGTGCGAGACATATGGCCGGATGGCCAGGAGCGCGAGCTGACTTTTATTTACAGCGCGTGCGGCTGCCCAGTTAAGGTGTTTGCAAAGCGAGTCGGCGATCGAACAGCGCGAGTAAGCGATACGCCGGTGATCTTTCCCGATGACCCGGCTGCAGTTACGTTGATTGCCAAGCTCATGAAGTGGTGATCGTACCCGGCATCAATTGTAGAAACGCTCGCACCTGGTTTCGTAGCCCCGTCTTTAAGCGGAATCTTCTTTGATTGGGCGAATGACGGAGATTCCGCCTAACTTAAGGCGGGACTACGAAACTAAGATCAGAACTCCAGCTTAGATTGCAGGTCTGAATGGCGCGTAAGAGAAAACCGCAGCTGCGAGAGGTCGAGGCGCGAGCCTCACAAGCGCCGCAAGCAAAACCTCCGTCAACTCGACAGCAGCGGCGCGTGAGTGCGATTGAACGCTCGCAAGCGGTCAAGCTGCAGCGGCTGCTGCTGTTCGGCGTACTTGCGATAACCGCACTCGCGTTCGTAAATTCGCTCGACGGACAGTTCGTCTACGACGATCGACTCCAGGTACTCAAGAACCCCACAATCAACTCGCTCGCCAACATACCCAGAATGTTCACTCAGGGCGTCTGGCAGTTCTTGAATGAAGGCGACAAGAGTGTGGTTGGACCTTATTACCGGCCGTTGTTCAACATCGCGCTGATCATTAACCACGCACTGTTCGGGCTCAACGTGTTCGGTTGGCACCTCTTCTCGATTGCGTTGCACCTGGTGGTTGTGTTCCTGGTCTACTGTCTGGCGCGCGAATGGAAACTCTCGTTTGAAGTCTCCGCGGCGGCGGCGTTGCTGTTCGGGTTGCACCCGGTGCACAGCGAATCGGTTGCCTGGGTCGCGGCGCTACCGGATCCGCTCGCAGCGGTGTTTGTTCTATCGTCGCTGTTGTTGTATGAGCGGTACTATTACGGACAACTCAGCAAGACAATAGTATTGTCTGCAAGCGTGGCACTTGCGTTGATGGCGGCTCTGAGCAAGGAAGTCGCGGTAGTCTTTCCCGTATACCTGGTTGCGCGCGAATTGCTCGAAGGACGCGGAGAGGGGTTCGGCCGCTTGGTGACGCGAGTTGTCCAGCGCACAGGTCCTTACTTCGCGGCGATGGTGGGCTATGTTGCGATGCGATACTACGTGCTCGGTTTTCTTCGCTACGATGAACCCAAGTCCCTGGGTATTCCTGGGATCCAGGTGCTGATCACGATTCCATCAATACTGCTTAGATACGCCCGAATGCTTTTGATCCCATACCCGCTGGCTGTGATATACGACCACACATACGTGCAATCGGCTATGGATGTGCGATTCTGGGTACCGGCGCTGGCGATCGCGGTGTTGGTGGCAGGAGCGCTATGGCTTGTGCGTTCCTCGCCGGTTGGCGGGCGCGCTCTCGCGTTTATGATCGTTTTTCTCTTACCGGTGCTTAATCTGAAAGCGTTCAGACAGGAAGAATCGCTTCTTCACGACCGTTATCTCTATTTGCCTTCGATCGGTTTCTGCATTCTGGTGGCGATGGGAATAGATTGGATTAGCGCGCGGTTCGCCGAGCGGCGGCGCCAGGTCTTTGCCGGGGCGGCGGTGTTGTTAGGCACAATCCTACTCGGGCTCACCTTCTACCAGAACTTTTCGTGGCAGAGCGAGAATGCGATGACCGAAAACGCGATGAAGACCGCGCCTCGGTGGCCGTTTCTACACAACTACATCGGCGCGTATTACGCTGAACAACGGCGATTTGCGGAAGCCGAGCGGGCCTATGTTGCCGCGATTGATATCGATGGGAAATATTACGACTCCCATTCGAATCTGGGCGACATTTATAGAGAGCAGGGAAAGCTGAGCGACGCGGAACGCTGCTATCTTAATGCGATCGCCTACGGCGCTCCGTACGCCGACACCCACTACAACCTGGGAGTGACATATATAGGCGAGGGACGTTTTGCTGATGCCGAGCAGATGTTGCGGCGCGCGCTGGACATTCAGCCTGTGCATCTGAAAGCTCGGTACAATCTCGGGTGGGTCTACGGTCAACTCGGTAAAGACTCGCTCGCGGAACAGGCCTACTCTGAGACGCTCCAGCAGGACCCGGCTTATCCGGAAGCGCGAATCAACCTTGCGATCCTGCTGACCAAACTCGCACGTTACGAGGAAGCGCTCAATCATTTGCGCACGGCTCAGCGCTATTCGCCGGAGCATCCGGTGCTGCTGTTTGCGCTGGGCGATGTGAACATGAAAACTCAGCGATATGATCAAGCCGTCGCGGCATTCAAACAATTGGATGCCCGGAATCTTTATCAAAATGTGGTTCACACAAATCTCGGCGTGTGTTACGAGGGCCTCGGACGCAAGGAACAAGCTAAGGCCGAGTTCCAAAAAGCCGTCACCGCTGCGCCCGGTGATCCGTCAACCAACACAGCACGAGAACGCCTGGCAAAGCTGCAGGTTGTGCTTTAATCATGCCGAAAACTCATAAGGAGATATTCCCACCATGTCGCGAATCGTGAGATGTGGACTCATCCAGGCCGCCAACGAAGAGCCAGCCGAAAGCCCGATCGAAAAGATAAAGAAGGCAATGATCGACAAGCACGTCGCGATGATCGATGACGCCGCATCGAAGAGCGTGCAGATTCTCTGTCTTCAAGAGCTCTTCTATGGACCCTACTTTCCCGCCGAGCAAAACCCCCACTGGTACGATCTGGTCGAACGCATTCCCGATGGGCCGACCACTCAACTGATGTGCGGCATAGCCCGCAAACACAAAATGGCGATGGTGGTTCCGATCTACGAGGAAGAGATGACCGGTGTGTTTTACAACACCGCCGCGGTCATTGACGCCGACGGGACTTATCTGGGTAAGTATAGAAAGACTCACATCCCGCATTGTCTTCCGGGATTCTGGGAGAAGTTTTACTTCACGCCTGGCAACACCGGCTTCCCGACTTTCGAGACCAGGTACGCGCGTATCGGAGTCTATATCTGTTACGACCGGCATTTCCCCGAAGGCGCGCGAGCACTGGGACTGCGCGGGGCGGAGATCGTCTTCATACCGTCAGCAACGACCAAGGGTCACGCCGACTATCTTTGGGATCTCGAGCAGCGGGCGCACGCGGTGGCCAACGGGTACTTCGTCGGCACGATCAATCGGGTAGGAACCGAAGCTCCCTGGAACATCGGCGAGTTCTTCGGCTCTTCTTATTTTTGTAATCCAGATGGGCGAGTACTCGCTAAGGGGAGCGAGGACCGGGACGAGCTAATCGTGGCGGATCTTGATCTCGAGCAGATCAAGGAGGTGCGCACTCACTGGCAGTTCTATCGCGACAGACGCCCGGAAATGTATGCCCTGCTTAGTGGCGAATAGTTCGGCGGAATCCTGCCGGAGCTAGATGTAACGCTCAAGATGAGCAATCGACACACATCGTTTACCGGCTCGATCCCGGAGAATTACGATCGTTATTTGCGGCCGCTTTTGTTTGAACCGTATGCTGTGGACATAGCCGAAAGGGTCAGAGTATCGGATCACGGATCGGTTTTGGAGACGGCTTGCGGTACCGGCATAGTGTCATGGCATCTCCGCAATAACATTACAAAGGGCGCTCGCCTTATCGCGACGGACCTCAACCAGGCGATGCTTGATTACGCTGCACGCAAATTTGGCCCCGATGACGCGGTTGAATTCAAACAGGTTGACGCGACCTCGCTTCCCTTTGATGATGCATCATTTCAAGCGGTCGTATGTCAGTTCGGGCTCATGTTCTTTCCCGACAAGTTGGCGGCGATGCGCGAAGCCCATCGCGTTCTCGCGCCGGGTGGTTTGCTGGTCTTCAATGTCTGGGATGCCATCGAGAAGAACGAATTAGCACAAATAACACACGAGATAATAGCTTCCTTTTTCGAAATCGACCCGCCATCCTTCTACACAGTCCCGTGCGGATTTCACGATCAAACGGTGATCGCGGATCACTTGTCAGCCGCAGGTTTCAGTGCCTGGGACGTATCGGTGGTTCCAAAAACTGGAACAAGCCCCAGCGCCGCCGATGCAGTCAAAGGCCTTGTTGAAGGGAATCCGGTGATTGTGGAGATAACCCAGCGTGGCGGATCGGTTGAGGCGATCGAGGCGGCTCTTGCTGCTGCGATTGCTGTGAGATTCGGAGATAACCCGGTTCGAATCAAATTGCAAGCGCTCGTCTGTTCGGCACGGAAATGAAGGGATTCGCAGAGACTGTAACTCAGCTCTCCATCTCATTTTGTGTCAGTGTTTCACGGGTGATATCCTGCGTTTTGTCATCAGCCCCTTCCTCAATTTAACGAAAGCCTAGTGGTTATCAGCTTTTGATCAATGGCCAGTGCGTTGCTGTTGTTTGCAGCGCAAGGGTCTGTCAACGCGTCGTTACAAAGTCAAAATGACGGAAAGCCTATGGTCAAACGATTTGCCCTGAGTAATGTTTTATCCCTGATCTTAGGTCTGGCCTTGATCGTGGCGCCGGTTCGCATGCCGGCCGCGGCCTCAGCTTCAGGATCGGAACCTGGTCAAATGATCGCCGCAGCCAAGATCAAGCCGACTCCGCCCTCAGCGGGCACACCTGCTCAGTGGGAGCCTAGAGGGCCCGGCGGCGGGGGTGCATTGTTCGCTCCCAGCTTCAGCCCGCACAATCCTAATGAGATCTATATCGCTTGCGATATGAGCGAGGTGTTTCATTCAACAAATCTTGGCGTCTCATGGGAGTTAAAGGATTTTCGACAGATCCAGGGCAACCGCGAATCGCAGGTGCGCTTCACAAGCAACGCGTCGGTCGCTTACGCGATTGATTACACTGATGACCTGGCAAGGCCTTCAAAGACCACCGACGGCGGGTTGACCTGGAATCGCTTGACCAGCGATCCAACTTCGGGCGAAGCCTACTCGCTGCATGCAGACCCGAACAGCGCCAGCAAATTGATCGTCTCAGATTATTCGCATATTTATCTTTCAACCGACGGCGGGAGCACATTTGCAGTGAAGTTCACTACTTCGTCCGGAAACGGCTGTTTTGTTGGGGGCGCTTTCTTCGATGGCGGAAACATCTATGTGGGATCGAATCTGGGTCTGCTGGTCTCCAGTAGCGGCAGCGCCTTCTCGGCGGCTAGCGTCGGCGGGATTCCTGCGACACAGTCGATAGTTTCATTCGCCGGCGCAAAGCAAGGTGCGACTATCAGGTTCTTCTGTGTAACGCTTGCTTCGGGCGACGTCTTTCCAGGCCTCTTCGCAGAAGGCTCGTACTTCAGTTATCAAGGCGTCTACACTCTTGATGTCGGGCAGGCCAACTGGACAGCGAGGCTCGCCGGAATCATTGCCAACGATTTTCCGTTCTTCGTGGCGATGTCTCGGAGCGATGTTTCAATTGCGTACCTGGCTGGACAAAACTCGGGTGAGTTTCCGATCGTCTACAAAACGACCAACGGCGGCGTCAACTGGCAGAGCGTGTTGCTTACCAATAACAATCAGAACATCTACACTGGCTGGGCCGGGCGCAGTGGGGATCGCGACTGGAGCTACGGCGCGGGCGCGCTCGGATTTGCAGTCTCACCTATAGATTCGAACAAGGTTGCTTTTACCGATCTTGGCTTCTCGCATATCACTACCGACGCAGGCGCGACGTGGAAACAGATGTATGTGAGTCCCGCTGATCAGAACCCGCTAAATGCCTTAACTCCGAAGGGCAAGTCCTATCATAGCGTCGGACTCGAAGACACCACGTGTTGGTGGCTGACCTGGAAAGACCCAAACAACATCTTCGCATCATACTCGGACATTCGCGGCACGCGCAGCACCGATGGCGGAGGCTCCTGGTCGTTCAACTATGCGGGCCAACCGTACAACTCGACTTATCAATCGCTCAAGCATCCGGTAACCGGCGCGCTTTACGCGGCGACGTCGTCCGTACACGATATGTATCAAAGCACACGTCTACAGGACTCGATACTGGATGGCGGGACCGGGGCGATCAAGTACTCGACTGATGGAGGAGCCAACTGGTCGACGCTGCATGACTTCCTCCACCCGGTGATTGGGATCGCGATTGATCCGAACAACGCGAATCGGATATATGCCAGCGTCATTCACAGCTCCGCGGGTGGAATCTATGTGTCGAGCAACATACAGAACGGAGCGGCTTCGACCTGGACCAAGCTCTCAAACCCTCCGCGCACCGAAGGACATCCCTTCAGTATCCACGTTTTGAACGATGGCACGCTTGCTTGCAGCTATTCCGGTAGACGCAATTCTTCAGGCGCATTTACCGCGAGCTCCGGTGTGTTCGTGAGCACTAACGGCGGCACAAGCTGGGTCGATCGCAGTCATAGCGGCATGATCTACTGGACCAAGGATCTGGTTATTGATCCGTACGATCTCGCCCAGAACACGTGGTATGCGGGAGTGTTTAGCGGGTGGGGCGGCCCGCCCAACGGACTCGGCGGGTTGTACCGGAGCACCAATCGCGGCTCGACCTGGACACGAATCAATAGTCTCGACCGAGTTACTTCATGTACTTTCAGTCCCACCAATTCAAACGAGATGTACTTGACGACTGAAACGAAGGGACTGTGGTATAGCAGTAACGTTACCGATGCTTCACCGGTGTTCACGCAGGTTGCTTCCTATCCCTTCCGGCAGCCTGAGCGCGTCTTTTTTAATCCGTACAACCCCAGCGAAATATGGGTCACCAGCTTTGGGAACGGGCTGAGAGTAGGAACCATCTGCGGATACTCGCTTTCGCCGGGTAACGCGTTCTTCTCTGAGAGCGGCGGTAGCGGGAGCGTTGCTCTTGCGGCGGGCAATGGCTGCGCCTGGAACGCCGTGAGCAACGACAGTTGGATAGAGTTGACGTCATCAGGGAGCGGCACGGGATCAGAACCGGTCACTTATGAGGTGAGAGAGAACTTCACCGGCAGCCCTCGGTTGGGAACGATGACTATAGGCGGACAGACTTACAACGTGCTTCAAGATGCCGGTCTTGAAGATTGCACCTACGTCGTCACGCCTATGTACGCGCCGATGTCCTCGAGCGGGGGAGCCGGGTCGTTCAACCTGTTCGCAGAAGAACGATGCGCGTGGCTGGCTACAGCCGACGTCGGATGGATAACAATTATGTCAGGGATTATGGGCATTGGTAATTCGACAGTGAATTTCGTCGTGGCGGCTAACCAGTCGGGCCAGGCGCGCAAAGGCAAGATAACGGTTGGGGGACAGGTCTTCACGGTTAAGCAAAAGTGACGCGGCATCTTGGCGAATTAGGAATCCTCCTAATACTCTTGCCCGGTTTGCTCAAGGGCGGCATACTAAACCCCTACAGGCAGTCTTGATACCGTTGATGCTCGCGCCGTTGGAGATTCGCCATGGATAGAGACCGCAGACAATCGACTCGTGGCGACTTGTTCACCGAAGTTGAATATGAAGGCGCTGGGGTACGCGCCGAGACGCGCATAGCCGATATCAATGTGTCGGGAGTCTTTGTTGATGCGCTCTCTCCCCTTCCGGTGGGGGCAGTCGTCAAACTTAAGTTCACGTTGCCGGGGGGACACCGAGTCGCTACCGAGGGGATCGTAGTCCACAGCCATCCCAACATCGGCATGGGTGTGGAGTTCACCGGTCTCAACCCCGAGGACGCTAGACTTATTCAGCAGGCTATTGGCTCGCACGAATAGGCAGTGTCGCAGAACCCTAGCTGACTCAGTGCCCTAATGACCAGGATCGCGATCACTGTTCTCGCGCTCATCCACCTCTTAGCCACGCTCTGGCACGGCAATGCCCATACACGTCTCGCGATCGAATTACCGCCCGCGAAGACTATCTTTGTCGTCGGCGTGATCTTAATCGCGCCGCTCGTGTCGGTCGGCTTTGTATGGACGCGCTTTGTGTCAGTCGGCTTATGGATTTTCTTTCTTTCGATGCTCGGTGCGTTGCTGTTCGGGGTTTATCATCATTACGTGATGGTTTCGCCTGACAACGTGAGCCATCTGCCGGCAGGTAACCCGGATTTCCACTCTCAATTCATTTCCAGCGCTGCGATCATTGCATTTTTGGAGCTGGTATCAGCGCTCGCCGCCGCATACTACCTGTACTCACAGCAAGCACGCTCACAAGTCGACGCAACCTAGCTTCTTCCAACCTGAGTCTTGGTTAGTAAAGATGCGCGAGACCGCTTCGCAACTGGTAAGAGAAGCCCCGGAGAGGTCAATTGTGGTCAACCCGCTAGACGCTCAAGAACTAAAGTACACGCGGGTCGAGTACGAGCGAAGATTCCTGGTGTCACCCAGCGCTGACTGGAAGAGTGCCGTGGAGTCTTACTCGAAAACTTACGAGGACAAGTATCTTCGCGACTCCAGGCTTCGGCTCAGGATACTGACGGACTCGGACACTGGGCGGCGGGTACTAAAGCTGAACAAGAAACTGGAATCTCCCTCGCCGTACTTTCGCACCGTCGGACGCATACTGCTGTCGCCTGCCGAGTACCGATTGCTCGATGGCCTGGCCGGTGATCGGTTGAAGAAGACGCGCTTCTATCAAACCTATCGCGGCCGAGTCTTTTCGATCGACGTGTTTGACGGCGAACTCGAAGGACTGGTCCTTTGCGAAACGGAAGCTGAGGAGCTTGAAGATTTGATGTCTGCCGAACCACCTCCTTGCGCCAGCAGGGAAGTGACCACCGATCCGTTCTTCGAAGGCGGGAACCTTTGCCGAACGACGCG
>Ga0134127_10003742_pt1 | contig 10961 bp, 8 predicted proteins | sample KB31753_FD_96459 | JGI IMG/M metagenome (GOLD analysis project Ga0134127, IMG submission 96459) | Terrestrial soil microbial communities with excess Nitrogen fertilizer from Kellogg Biological Station, Michigan, USA - KB3-175-3 | ecosystem: Environmental > Terrestrial > Soil > Unclassified ...
GCGCGGTCGCCGTCGCGGGCGACGTTGCGCATGCCGAGGAACCGGGCGACCCAGTCGTCGGCGGGGTGCGCCCACAACGTCTCGGGAGGCGCGACCTGGGCGACCCGTCCGCCGCGGAGGATCGCGACGCGGTCGCCGAGGGCGAACGCCTCGCCGACGTCGTGCGTCACGTGCACCACTGTCAGGGAGAGGCGCTCGAAGAGCTCGCGCAGGTCCTCCTGGAGGCGCAGGCGGAGCGGGCCGTCGAGCGCGCCGAGGGGCTCGTCGAGGAGGAGCGCCGAGGGACGCGGGGCCAGCGCGCGTGCCAGCGCGATCCGTTGCGCCTCCCCGCCCGACAGCGTCGTGACGTCGCGGTCGCCGGCATGGGCCAGCCCGACGAGCGCGAGCGCCTCCTCGACCCGTGCACCCTGCTCCCCGCGGGGCAGCCCGGCGACCTTGGGGCCGAAGCCGACGTTCTCGGCCACTGTCCGGTGAGGGAACAGAGCTGCGTCCTGGAACACGAGCCCGATTCCGCGGCGATGCGCGGGCAGCGCCGTGACGTCGGCGCCGTCCACGAGCACACGGCCCGAGGACGGCCGCTCGAGCCCCGCCAGGACGCGCAGGAGCGTCGACTTGCCGGCCCCGCTCGGCCCGAGCAGCGCGAGTCGTTCGCCCGCCGCGACCTCGAGCGACACGTCGTCGACGATCCCGGCGCCGTCGATTGTGACGTCGACGTGCTCGAGCGCGAGCCTCATCGCGCACTCCTCCCGAGCCCCCGGTGCGACACGAGCGAGGCAGCGACCACGAGCGCCATCAGCACGACGCAGAGCGCCATCGCGGTGCCGACGTTGTCCGCGCCGGGCCGCCCGAGGAACCGGAAGATCGCAACCGGCACGGTCGGCCAGTCGGCCCGGAAGACGAAGACCGTCGCGCCGAACTCGCCGAGCGCCACCGCGAAGGCGAGCCCCGCGGCGACCGCGAGCGGCCGGGCGACGAGCGGGAGCTCGATCTCGCGCCGGACCTGCGCGGGCGACGCGCCGAGCACCGCGGCCGCCTCCGGCAGCCTTGGATCACGCGCCCGGAGCGCCGGCACGAGCGAGCGGACGACGAACGGCGTCGCGACGAGCGCCTGGGCGAGAGGGACGATCGCAAGCGACGAGCGGAGGTCGAGCGGCGCGCGGTCGAACGCGAGGAGGAACCCGAAGCCGAGCATCGCCGCCGATGCGCCGAGGGGCAGCATCAGCGTCACGTCGAGTCCCCGGCTTCCGCGGGCGACGGCGATCGCCGCCGGCACGCCGACGCCGAGCGCGATCGCGGTCGCGGCCGTCGCGAAGAGGAGCGAGTTGAGGACGGCGTGCCACGGTGACACGAGCAGGGCCGGCGTCGTCTCGGCGAGTGAGGCGAAGTGCCGTAGCCCGTAGCCGCCCGATACCTGGAGCGAGCGGACGACGAGCGCCAGCGGCGGCAGGGCGAGGAGCCCGAGCGAGACGACGACGACCGCGGCCACCGCGACGCGCTCCCCGTGGCGCGGCCTCGGTGGCCGGCGTCCCGCGCGTCGCGCGCCACCGAGTCGCCGCTCGAGCACCCCGGAGACCGTGACCACGGCGGCGACCGCGGCGAGCTGGAGCAGCGCGAGGGCGGCGGCCGTGCGCAGGTCGAAGAGCCGCGCCGCCTGGTTGTAGATCTCGGTCTCGAGCGTCGCGTAGCGGATCCCGCCGAGGACGAGGATCACGCCGAACGACGTGAAGCAGAAGAGGAACGCAATCGACGCGGCCGAGGCGAGCGCCGGTGCGAGCAGCGGCAGCGTGAGCCGCAGCTGCCGCTGGGCGGGGCCTGCGCCGAGCGTCGCCGCCGCGTCCCACAGCCGTGCGTCGAGCGCGCCCCAGTACGCGCCCACGATGCGCACCACCACTGCGACGTTGAAGAAGACGTGCGCGAGGAGGATCGCCCAGACCGTGTGCTCGATCCCGTCCGGCAGCAGGGCGACGAACGCCGTCGCGACCACGACCGTCGGAAGCACGAAGGGGACGAGCACGAGCGCCTCGACGAGCGAGCGTCCCCGGAACGAGAAGCGCGAGAGCGCCCACGCGAGCGGCAGGCCGGCCAGCAGCGTGAGTACGGTCGAGACCGTCGCCTGCCAGAGGGTGAACCACGCGAGCTCGCGTGTCGACGAGGCGGTGAGGACGTCGAGCGGGACGTCGAGCGCCCCGTCCACCACGAGGCTCCGCCGCAGGATCGCGACGAGCGGCCACGCGAAGAACAGCGCGAGGAACGCGACAGGGATCGCGACCGTCGCCGCCCGCGTCGCGCGCTCCGCCGGAGTCAGCGCACGACGATGTCGGTCCATGCGGCGAGCCAGCGGTCGCGGTTCGCGTCGATCTCGGCCGCCGACAGCGAGAGAGGATCCTCCGGCACGAGCGCGTGCTTCGCGAACGCCTCCGGCAATGGGACCCCCGCCCGCACGGGGTACACGAACATGGAACCCGGCACGTCGGCCTGGAAGCGCCGCGACAGCATGAAGTCGATCAGCTCCTTCGCGCCCTGCTCGTTGCGAGCGCCACGCAGCACGCCCGCGTACTCGACCTGCCGGTAGCAGCCGTCCTCGACCGCGGCCGTCGGCGCAGTGGCGGGCGGCTTGGAGGCGAAGATCACCTCGGCGGCGGGGCTCGACGCGTACGAGACGACGATCGGCCGCTTCCCGGGGCTGCCCGAGGCGCCGGAGAACTGCTGCGTGTACGCCTCTTCCCAGCCGTCGACGGCGAGCACGCCGTTCGCCCGGAGAGCGCGCCAGTACGCCTCCCAGCGGTCGCCGTACGTCGCGATAGTGGCGAGCAGGAAGGCAAGCCCCGGCGAGGAGGTCGCGGGGTTCTCGACCACGAGCTGGTTGCGGTACCGGTGGAGCACGAGATCGGCGAGCGTGCGGGGCGGCGGGATCCCGTGGGACGCGAACCACGTGCGGTCGACGTTGAGACAGACCTCGCCGTGGTCGACCGGCGTGACGTGCGGATCGGGCGCGGAGAAGTCCGGCTCGAGCGTCGAGAGCTCCGGGGAGTGGTATTCCTCGAGGAGATCGCCGTCCAGAGCGCGCGAGAGGACGCTGTCGTCGAGCCCGAAGATCGCGTCGCCCTGCGGGTCTCCCGCGGTGAGGAGCGCGCGGTTCAGCATCTCGTTCGCGTCTCCGCCCTGGAGGATGCGCAGCGTCAGCCCGCTCTCCCGCTCGAACGCGGCCTTCACGTCCTTCGAGATCGCGAACGAGTCGTGCGTGACGAGCACGACCTCGTCCGGCGTCGAGCCGCCCCCGCAGCCCGCAGCGAACACCGCAAAGGCGAGTGCCCCGAACGCCACGACGACGCAGGCCGGACAACGCTTGTGTCGAGTCAACACAAGCTGTCCCTGGCCACTTCGGGACGGACGGCGAGGAGGACGCCGTCGGTGAGCGTCACGCGTGCTCCGGTGCTCGTGAAGACGTTCGAGACGCCGCGGGTCGTGCCGGGCCCCAGCGTCTCGCCGGCGAGCGGGTACTCGAGACCCTCGGTCGTGACTCCCGTGGCGGGGCCGCCGAGCGGCAGGAGCGTCAGCAGCTCGCCGGGGACACCTGCGAGCGTCCGCTCGCCGCGGACGACGTGGACGAGCGCGTCCCCGACGAGCGCGTCGAGCTCGAGCCGCGCGTAGCGCTCCGAGCCGAGGAGGAGCAGCGAGGCGAGGAGGTGGTCGAGACGCCCCTGCGCACTCGCCACGAGCAGCGTCCGGCGCGCTCCGAGCTCCAGGGCCTCGTCGAGGGCGAGCTCGAGGTCGGTCGCGTCCTTCGCCCGGGGGTATCCGACGACGCGGGCGCCGGCGGCCTCGGCGGCGGCGAGGGCCTCCGGGGTGACGGAGTCGAGGTCGCCGACGACGACGTCGACGTCGAGCCCGAGCTCGCGCGCGCGGAGGAGCCCACCGTCCGCCGCGACCACGTGCCGTGCGGACGGCACGGTCAACCCGGGCCCCTCCCCCGAGGCGACGACCACCACGTCGAGCTCCGCCACGTCCGTTCCTCCGCTGGCATTACCCAGGTCAGGTTCTGCGGGTCGGCGGCCGTGAGCCGCCCTCTCAGCCCGGTCGCCCGAGCTCCCCGGTTCGTGGTTCGGATACTAGAGGACGCCGAGGGCCCGTCCGCAGGACGCGGGATGTCCGTGTCGCCTCGTAGGCTCGGGCCCGGTGCTCCCTCGCCGCGTCATCTGCCTGGCGCTCGTCACGCTGGTCGCCGCCGTCTGCGTCTCGCCGGCGCTCGCCGACGCGGAGCAGGACCTCGCGGCGAAGTACGCGCCGGTCGTCCGCCTCGTCGAGCAGACCGAGGAGTGCGGTCCCGGCGAGCCCTACCGCCCGATGGACGTGGAACGCCTCTTCGGCGACTCGACGGTCGCGCTCCGCGGCCCGTGGAACGCGACCGACCTGGTCAAGATCGGGCCGAGCGCCAAGGACCTCGCGGGCCTCTTCGAGTACCACCTCGACTTCCCGGGCAGCGCGCTCGACCCCGGGTGCGACTACGAGATCTGGTCGCGCAGGCTGGAGAAGGGCTCGGCGCCGACCGTCTACGCGCATGTCGCGACCGACCCGGCCGCCCCGGGCAAGCTCGCGCTCCAGTACTGGTTCTTCTACGCCTTCAACGACTTCAACAACACGCACGAGGGCGACTGGGAGATGATCCAGCTCGTCTTCGACGCGGACGACGCGTCGGAGGCGCTGCAGGCCGCGGCGCCGACGGAGGTCGGCTACAGCTCGCACGAGGGAGCGGAGCGCTCGGCCTGGGACGACGAGAAGCTGGAGATCGTCGACGGCACGCATCCGGTCGTCTATCCCGCGGCGGGCTCGCACGCGAACAAGTACACCGAGGCGCTGTACATCGGCAGCTCCGCCGAGGCGGGCGTCGGCTGCGACGACACGCGCGGCCCGCACACCGAGCTCCGGCCGGAGGTGCAGACCATTCCGAGCGACGCCACAGCTGCCGCGTCCGCCTTCCCGTGGATCACGTTCGAGGGACGGTGGGGTGAGCTCCAGGCGGCGTTCTTCAACGGCCCGACAGGGCCGAACATGAAGACGCAGTGGAAGGCGCCGCTCGAATGGGCGGACGGCTGGCGCGACCGGAGCTACGCCGTTCCCACGGGCGGGCTGCTCGGCACCGGCGCGACCGACCTCTTCTGCACGGGCGTGGAGCGGGGGTCGGCGGCGCTGATCAGGCTCCTGCGAAGCCCCGCCGCCACGCTGCTCGTGCTCGGCCTCCTCGCCGCGCTGCTGATCTTCGCGGTCGTCAAGGCGACGTGGGCGCCGGTTGCCCCGTTCCACATCGCCCGCCGGCGCGCCTGGGGGCAGATCCTCTCCGCGTCGGCGAGGATGTACGTCGGTCACCTCCGGCTCTTCCTCGGCCTCGGCATCCTCCTCATCCCGGTGGTCGTGGCGATCACCGCGCTCCAGTGGCTCCTCCTCCGGCTCGCGGACGCGTTCGGCAGCGTCACGGGCGACCTTGCGGGCCTCGTGACCTATCTGTCGCTGGTGATCGGGCTGCTGCTCACGCTCGGCGCGTTCGGCGTCGTGCAGACGGCGACCGCTCGCTCGCTCGTCGAGCTCGACGGAGGACGAGCGGTCGGTGCGCGTGACGCCTACCGCTTCGCGCTCCGTCGGCTCGGACCGCTGCTCGCCACGGTCGCGATCGTCTCTGTGATCTGGGTCGCGCTCACCACGACCGGGTTCCTGATCCCGGTGGCGATCTGGCTCGCGGTGCGCTGGTCGCTGCTCGCCCCCGTCGTCGAGCTCGAGGACCTTTCGAGGCGCGCCGCGCTCCGTCGGAGCGGGGCCATCGTCCGGAGTCACTGGATTCGTGTCGGCTCGCTCGTCGGAGTGAGCACCGTGATCTCGCTCGCGGCCGGCCCGCTGCTGGGAGCGCTCCTGATCTTCGCGTCGAACTCGTCGCTGGCGCTCCTCAACCTCGTCGCCGGCGTCGTCTATGCGTTCGCCTTGCCATTCGTGGCGATCGTGACGACGTTCGTCTACCTCGACGTGCGCGCGCGGCACGAGCTCGAGGACGAGGAAGCGCCGCGCGAGCTGCCCGCCGAGATCGCCGTCTGAGAGCGTGGGGAGAACCACGCTGGGCTGCTACACTCCGCCGCCGGCGGTCATCGAGATCGCCCTCTTTCCGAGCGATGACGACCTATACCGCCAAGCCGGGCGAGATCCAGCGCGACTGGTACGTCGTGGACGCCGAGGGCAAGACCCTCGGTCGCCTAGCGACGGCGATCGCGGACACGCTCCGCGGCAAGGGGAAGCCCGTGTACACGCCGCACGTCGACACCGGGGACTTCGTGATCGTCGTCAACGCCGAGAAGATCCACGTGACGGGCAAGAAGCTCGACGACAAGCTGGTGCGGTGGCACTCCGGGTACCCGGGCGGCCTCAAGGAGCGGACGCTGCGCGAGCAGCTCGAACGCCGGCCGACCGAGGTGATCCGCAGGGCGGTCAAGGGCATGCTCCCGAAGAACCGCCTCGCGGCCGCACAGCTCAGGAAGCTCAAGGTCTACGCAGGCCCCGAGCATCCGCACGCGGCCCAGTCGCCGAAGGAGTTGGCCTTCTAGTGGCGGAGCTAGCGACGTATCGCGGCACCGGGAAGCGCAAGACCTCGGTCGCGCGCGTGATCCTGCGGCCCGGCGACGGCGGCACGTGGATCAACGGCCGCACGATCGAGGAGTACTTCCCGCGCGCCTCCCAGCGGACCCTCGCGCTCGCGCCCCTCAGTGTCGCCGAGGCCGAGGGCCGGTACGACCTCCGTGTCCGTGTCCACGGGGGCGGGATCAGCGGACAGGCGGGAGCCATCCGGCACGGGGTCGCCCGTGCGCTCGTCGAGGCCGATCCGGAGCTCCGCGTCCCGCTCAAGCGACAGGGGTTCCTCACGCGCGATGCCCGCAAGGTCGAGCGCAAGAAGGCCGGCCTGCACAAGGCACGCAAAGCACCACAGTTCTCCAAGCGTTAGTCGGGCCCTTCCCTTGCGGGAAGCGCTGCGAGCACTCACGCTACGTCCGGGGAGGTGAGGGTGGCCGATCGTCGTACGATGCAGCCAGAGGTGATAGCGGCCGCCGGCGGAACGCACCGGAGGCGCAGGTACTTCGGCACGGACGGTGTTCGGGGCGTCGTCGGGGAGACGCTGACCCCCGAGCTCGTCGAGCGCGTCGGTCGGGCGGTGACGCTGTGGTCCGGCCGCGGGCGCGTGCTCGTCGGCCGGGACACCCGCGGCTCCGGGCCGGAGCTCGAGGAGGCACTCGCGCGCGGGATCGTCGAGGCCGGCGGGACCGCGATCCTCGCAGGAGTGCTACCGACGCCCGCGGTCGCCCTCCTCGCGCAGGACCTCGGGCTCGTCGTCTCCGCCTCGCACAACCCGCCCGAGTACAACGGCGTGAAGGTCTTCGACCGCGAGGGGCACAAGCTCACCGACGAGGACGAGCTCGAGATCGAGGCGTTGATGGACACCGCCGGGCCGGGCGGCGGCGCGGTCGAGCGCGCCGAGGACGCCGCGGTCGGCTACGTCGATCACGTCGTCGAGCACTTCGGCTCGGCGCTCGACGGCCTCCGGATCGCCGTCGACTGCGCGAACGGCGCGTTCTCGGGGATCGCCCCCGCCGTGTTCGAGCGGCTGGGAGCCGACGTGACGCCGATCGCCAGCGATCCGGACGGGACCAACATCAACGTCGGCTGTGGGGCGACCGACCTCTCGCTCCTCCGCTCGACCGTCCGGGCACGCGCCTACGACCTCGGCGTGGCATTCGACGGCGACGGCGACCGCATGCTCGCCGTCGACGCGTCGGGTGAGCCGGTCGACGGCGACCAGATCCTCGCGATCTGCGCGCTCGCGCTCGAGCCGGAGCTCGTCGTCGTGACCACGATGACGAACCTCGGGTTCCATCGGCTGATGGAGGAGCACGGGATCCGGGTTGTCACCACCGACGTGGGCGACCGCTACGTGCTCGAGGCATTGCGGAACGAGGGCGGGACGCTCGGCGGAGAGCAGTCGGGGCACCTGATCGTGCTCGACGGCCACGTCACGGGCGACGGCCTCGCCGCCGCGCTGACCCTGTGCCGCGCGCTCGACGGACGCTCGCTCGAGGAGGCTGCTGCGGTGATGCCCATGTACGCGCAGGTGAAGGAGAACGTGCGCGTCGACCGGGGAGAGGTGCCGGAGGTCGTCGTCAGCGAGGTCGAGCGGCTGAACGCGGAGCTGGTCGGGCGCGGCCGGATCCTCGTCCGGCCGTCGGGGACGGAGCCGCTGATCCGCGTGCTCGCCGAGATGGAGACCGCCGAGGAGGCGGAAGCCCTCTGTGGTAGCATCGCCGATCTCGTTCGGCGGGAGGCGCGGGCAGGCTAAATCCCTGCAAAACCCGGGTCGGACGCTACGGAACCGCCTGCGGGAGAGGCGCGAGGAGAGGAGCCACGATGTGCGGGATCATCGGATACGTCGGGCCCCGCGAGTGCCAGCCGTTGCTGCTCCACGGCCTCCAGCGCCTCGAGTACCGCGGCTACGACTCGGCAGGGATCGCGCTGCTCGAGGCGGACGGCCTCCACTACACCCGCGCGGTCGGCAATCTCGCAAACCTCCGCGACCGCGCCGACGCGTACGCCTCCCCCGCGACGACGGGTCTCGGCCACACGCGCTGGGCCACGCACGGCGGCGTCACCGAGGAGAACGCCCACCCGCTTGCCGCCGAGGACGCGGGGAAGCTCGCGATCGTGCTCAACGGCATCGTCGAGAACTACCGCGAGCTCCGCGACCGGCTCGTCGAGGCCGGCCATGTCTTCTCGTCGGAGACCGACGCCGAGACGGTCACCCACCTGATCGAGGAGCACTACGACGGCGACCTCGTCGAGGCCGTCCGGCTCGCGTACGGCGAGCTCGAGGGCCACTTCGCCTTCGTCGCGATCCACCGTGACCACCCCGGCGTGCTCGTCGGCGCCCGGCTCCAGTGCCCGATGGTGGTCGGGCTGGCCGAGGGCGAGACATACCTGGCCTCGAACGCGGCCGCGTTCCTGCGCGAGACCCGCGTCGTGCAGTTCCCGAGCGACGGCGAGGTCGCCGTCGTCACGCCCGAGGGCTCGAGCTTCCTTCGCGCCTCCGACGGCGCACCCGCCGAGCACGAGGTCGTCGAGCTCGACTGGGACGACGAGGGCGCCGTGAAGGCGGGGTACGAGACGTTCATGCTGAAGGAGATCCACGAGCAGCCAGACGCCGTCGCCGAGACGATCGGCGACCGGCTCCGCAAGGGCCAGCTCGTGCTCGAAGGGCTCGGGATGGACGACGACGAGCTGCGCGAGCTGAGCAGGATCGTGATCCTCTCCGCCGGCACGAGCTACCACGCGGCCGTCGCCGCCCGCTACGCGATCGAGGAGTGGGGGCGCGTGCCGGTCGAGCACGACATTGCCTCCGAGTGGATCTACCGCTACCCGGTGCTCGACCGCGACACGCTCGTGATCGGCATCTCGCAGTCGGGCGAGACGCGCGACACGATCGAGGCGATGAAGCTCGCGCGCGAGATGGGCGCGCACACCGTCGCGATCACGAACATGATGGGCTCGCAGATCACGCGCGAGGTCGACTCGGTGCTCTACACCCGCGCGGGGCTCGAGGTCAGCGTCGCCGCGTCGAAGACCTTCACCGCCCAGCTCAGCCTGCTCTTCCTCGTCGCGCTCAAGCTCGCGCAGGTCCGCGAGACACTGCCCGCAGGCGAGCTCGAGTACATCGTCAACGCGGTCTACGCCCTGCCGGGGAAGATCAAAGAGTTCCTGGACGGAGACCACCCGATCGACGAGATCGCGCGCCGCTTCCACGACAAGCCGTTCTTCCTGTACCTCGGCCGGAACATCGGCCTTCCGGTGGCGCTCGAGGGCGCGCTCAAGCTGAAGGAGATCTCGTACATCCCGACCGAGGCCTATTCCGCCGGCGAGATGAAGCACGGGCCGATCGCGCTGCTCGACGAGAACACGCCCGTCGTGGTCGTTGCGACGCGCATGGAGCGCGTCTACGAGAAGCTCGTCTCGAACATCCAGGAGGTGCGCGCCCGCGGCGCCCACGTGATCGCGATCGCCTCCGACGGGAACGAGGACATCCAGCACCACGCGGACGACGTGATCTACGTGCCCAAGGCGCCGGCCTTCCTCTCGGCCGTGCTCGCGGTCGTCCCGCTCCAGCTGCTCGCCTACCGCATCGCGCGCCTGCGCGGCCTGAACGTCGACCAGCCGCGCAACCTGGCCAAGACTGTCACGGTCGAGTGAGCCGCGCGGCTTCCGGCTGGTAGGCGTAAGCTCCCGGCAGCCGTTCCGACAGCGACTCAGGGGAGATTCATCCATGCGCCGTAGCCTCGTTGTTGCCGTGGTCCTGCTCGTCTGCGGGCTCGCCGGCCCGTCGATCGCGTCCGCCGCCTCGACCGACGTCTTCTTCTCGGAGTACGTCGAGGGGAGCTCCAACAACAAGGCGCTCGAGATCTTCAACGACACCGGCGCCACGGTCGATCTCGCGGCGGGCTCCTACAACGTGCAGATGTTCTTCAACGGCAGCGCGACCGCGGGCCTGACGATCAACCTGGCCGGGACCGTCGCCGACGACGACGTGTTCGTCCTCGCCAACTCGGCCGCGAGCGCGCCGATCCTCGCGGTCGCCGATCAGACGAACGGCGCCGGGTGGTTCAACGGCGACGACGCGGTCGTGCTGCGCCAGGGCACGACCGTTCTGGACGTGATCGGCCAGGTCGGCTCCGATCCGGGCACGGAGTGGGGGACGGGTCTCACGAGCACGGCCGACAACACCCTCCGCCGCAAACCGACGATCACCGCCGGCGATCCGATCGGCTCGGACGCGTTCGACCCGTCGACGGAATGGGACGGCTTCGCCACCGACACCTTCGGCGGCCTCGGCGCCCACAACAGCCCCGTTGTCACGTGCCCTGCGTCCCTCTCCGTCCTGCAGGGCA
>Ga0134127_10003746_pt1 | contig 10957 bp, 6 predicted proteins | sample KB31753_FD_96459 | JGI IMG/M metagenome (GOLD analysis project Ga0134127, IMG submission 96459) | Terrestrial soil microbial communities with excess Nitrogen fertilizer from Kellogg Biological Station, Michigan, USA - KB3-175-3 | ecosystem: Environmental > Terrestrial > Soil > Unclassified ...
CGGGGAAACGCCCGTCGAGGCGGCGGTCTTCTACCACCAGGCGGTGGAGGCGCTGCAGTCCATCCTGGGCGACATCACCTCCGCGGGGGTGGTCTACCCGGTGGACCTCCGGCTCCGGCCCGGCTCCAAGGGCAGCACCTTCGCGGCCAGCGTCGACTCCATGGCGCAGTACTATCGCGAGTGGGCCGACCCCTGGGAGCGACAGACGCTCACGCGGGCCCGGCTGGTCGCGGGGGACCCGGGCGTGGGCCGCCGGGTGCGCCGCCTCGTCACCGAGCTGCTCTACGGGCCGACGGCGGAGCCCGCCGATCTCAAGGAGATGCGCATGCTGCGCGAGCGGATGGAAAAGGAGCTGGGCAGGGAGAACCCCGGCCTCTACCACGTGAAGTTCGGCCGCGGGGGACTGGTGGACGTGGAGTTCATCACCCAGGCCATCCAGCTCGTCCATGGGCGCCGCCATCCGGGCATCCGCCGGCCCAACACGCTGCAGGCCGTCCGCGCCATCGGCGCCGCCGGGCTCCTGCCCGCCGAGGACGCGGCCGCCCTGGCGGAGCAGTACCGCTTCCTGCGCCGCGTGTCGGCGAGCCTGCGGCTCTTCGGCGTGCGCCCGTCGGACACGCTGGAGCTGGCGGGCCCGTTTCCCTCGCGGGTGGCGAAGAGCCTCGACTATCCCGCGCGGAAGGACTTCCTCGAGGATTACCGGAAGCGCACCGCCTGGGTGCGCGCGCTGTGGAACCGCGTGGTGCCGGCATGAGCCTGCGCCTCTTCATCCTCGACGGGCCCGGCTTCCTCTTCCGCGCCTATCACGCGCTGCCGTACCTTTCCACGTCGCGCGGCATGCCGGTGAACGCGGTGCTCGGCATGTCCACCATGCTCTGGAAGCTGCTGCGCGAGGAGCAGCCGGACTACTTCGCGGTGGCGTGGGACCCGCCCGGCCCGACCTTTCGAGACGAGAAATTCGCCGCCTACAAGGAGACACGCGCGGCCACGCCGGATGACCTGCGGCGTCAGATCCCGGTGGTGATGCAGGTGTTCGAGGCTCTCAGGCTGCCCCTGCTCGAGGTGGCCGGCTTCGAGGCCGACGACGTGCTGGGCACCGTGGTGGATCGGGCCCGCAGCCAGGACCTCGACGTGGTGCTCGTCACCAGCGACAAGGACATGCTCCAGCTCGTCGGGCCGCGCGTGCGCGTGCTCGCTCCGGGCGCGCGCGCGGGCGAGCAGGTCCTCTACGACCCGGACAAGGTGCGCGAGAAGTGGGGCGTGGGGCCGGAGCAGATTCCCGATCTCCTCGCGCTCATGGGCGACTCCATCGACAATATTCCCGGCGTGCCCGGGGTGGGCCACAAGACCGCGGTCAAGCTCATCGGCCAGTTCGGCTCGGTGGACGGGCTCTACGAGCATCTCACCCTCGTGCCCGGCAAGCTGCGCGAGACGCTGGCCGCCAACCGGAAGCAAGCGCTGCTCTCGCGCGAGCTCGCCACCGTGAGCACCCGGGTGCCCATTCCGGAGGACCTCGAGGCCCTGCGGCGTCAGGAGCCGGACTGGGAGCGGCTGCGCGCGCTGTGGACCGAGCTCGAGCTGCGCACGCTGCTGCGCCAGCTTCCGGAGCAGCCCGGCGCGCCGGTGGCGGTGCCGGACGAGGCGCCCACCGAGAGCGCCGAGGCGCTCGCCGCCTTCCTCGCCAGGGTCCCCGCGGGCGAGCCGCTCGCGGTGGACTGGGCGGGCGAGGGCGGGCCGCCGGGTCCCCGGGTCGCGCGCGTGGGCCTGCATCACCCAGCCGCGGGCGACGTGCTCGTGGCCGGGGAGACGCTGGGTACGCTGGACGGCCGCACTTTGATCGGGCACGACGTGAAGGCGCTGCTCGAGTGGTGGCTCGCACGCGGGGAGCCCGCGCCGCCGGTGGAGGACACCGCGGTGGCCGCGTATCTCCTCAACTCGGCGCGGAGCAACTACAAGCTCGAGGAGGTATGCGCCGAGCACCTCGGCGAGGGGCCGGGGCTGGCGCGCCCCGGCGAGCGGGCGCGCTGGGTGTGGCAGCTCTGGGAGCAGGAAGCGCGCGAGCTGCGCGAGGCGACGCTGCGCTCGCTCTACGATGACATCGAGCGCCCGCTCATCCCGGTGCTGGCCGGCATGGAGCGCCATGGCGTCACCGTGGATCCGGCGCGGCTCGCCGAGTTCTCCAAGGAGCTGGACCGGAGCCTGGGCAACCTGACCGGCGAGATCTACACGCTCGCGGGCGAGGAGTTCAACCTGGGCTCGCCCAAGCAGCTCGCCACCATCCTGTTCGAGAAGCTCGGTCTGCCGCCGGTGCGGAAGACCAAGACCGGCTACTCCACCGACGCCGACGTGCTCGAGCAGCTCGCCTTGGGCCACGCGCTGCCGGCCAAGATCATCGAGCACCGCACGCTCGCCAAGCTCAAGTCCACCTACGCGGACGCGCTGCCCCTCATGATCAACGCCGAGACCGGGCGCATCCACACGTCGCTGAATCAGCTCGTGGCGGCGACGGGGCGGCTCTCCTGTCTTCCCGCGGGCACGCTGGTCAATACGCGCAGGGGACTGGTCGGAATCGAGACGGTGCGACCCGGTGAGCACATCCATACCTCACGCGGCATGCAGATCGTGGAGGCCTCGGAGTGCACGGGAGTGAAGCCGGTGGTCGCCCTCCGCCTGTCCAACGGGACGGTCTTTCGATGCAGCCCGGAACACCGGCTCCGGAGCAAGGGGGTCTGGAGGACCGCCGAGGAGATCCGGGCCGGAGACCCGCTCTACATGACGTTCCGTGAAGGCATGTTCGGCGATCGGCTCCGGCTCGACGTGGCGCCGACCGCCGACTATGAGACGCGGAGATCTCCTCGGCTTCCGGCGGAATGGTCGGTGGAGCTGGCCGAGCTGGTCGGCTATGCGATGGCGGACGGCCACATCGCCCGGAGCAACTACAACGGCAAGCCCGCGAAGCTCGTTCTAGCATTCGGCTGGGATGAGGATGCGCTCGAGCAGCGGATGGCCCGCCACATCGTCAGGCTGTTCGGCAAGGAGCCTACCTTCCGGATCACTCGCAGCTGCCCTACCGTCGATGTCTCGGGGGTGAATATCGGTGGCTTCATCGAACAGATCGGGGCGGGAGGACTGTCGGGTGCGGTGAGGGTGCCGCCGTCGTTGTTCCAGGCTCCCAAGGGCGTGGTCGCGGCATTTCTCCGGGGCTACTTCGAGGGAGACGGGAGCGCCGATCCGCTGAGTGTACGATCCGTCTCGCGGGGGATGCTGGAGGATGTCCACTTCCTTCTTACCCTGTTCGGTATCCCGAGCGGCATCGTCGAGGGCAGCGTCGATCCCCGAGGATACGCTCCACGCCATACGCTCTACGTTCTGGGAGATCGGTCGAAGCGGAACTTCCTCCGGAACATCGGCTTCTTGACGCCGAGAAAAGTCGAGCGGCTGTCTGCGTCCGTGAATCGGCCGAAGGAGAGAAGTACGAGTGAGCTCCTGACGCTGCGACGCCCTGGCGACGTTCTGGAGATCAAGCCGGTCCTCTACGAAGCGGCACGGTCTACGGAGGGGCACGTGTCGCAAGCGCTTTACGTGTTTGCCCACAAGTTCGCGCGCGGGCGCACGACGATCACGCTTGGCCGCGCCGAGCAGATCAGACGAGCAATCCGGCTACGAGTATCGACTCCACCGGCCTATCTCGCCGAGATCGTCGGCGGTCAGTACTTCGAGGTTCACGTCGAGCGTGTCGAGTTCGAGGCTCCGGTCCCGATGTACGACATCGCCGTCTCACGCGAGCAATACATGGCGCACGGAATTGTCGTGCACAATTCCGCCCTGCCCAATCTTCAGAACATACCCGTGCGCACCGAGCTGGGCCGGCGCATCCGCGCCGCCTTCGTGCCCGCGCCGGGCTGGCGCTTCGTGGCCGCCGACTATTCGCAGATCGAGCTGCGCCTGCTCGCGCACGTCTCCGGCGAGGAGAGCCTGGTGGAGGCCTTCCGGAACGGGGAGGACATTCACCGGCGCACCGCCTCCGAGGTCTTCGGGGTGCCGCTGGCGGAAGTGACGCCGGCCCAGCGCGACGCGGCCAAGACCACCAACTTCTCCGTGATCTACGGCGTCACCGCCTTCGGGCTCGCGCGCGGCCTGGGAATCTCCTCTCGCGAGGCGCAGGAATTCCTCGACCGCTTCTTCACGCGGCACCCCAGGGTGCGGGCGTATCTCGACGCCACCGTCAAGGAAGGGCGCAGCAAGGGCTTCGTGCAGACGCTCTTCGGCCGGCGCCGCTATCTTCCGGAGCTGCGGAGCGGCAACCCCAATCTCCGCGGCTTCGCGGAGCGGATGGCGACGAACGCGCCCATCCAGGGCACCGCCGCCGACCTCATCAAGCTCGCCATGATCCGGATGGCGCGGGCGCTGGACGACGAGCGGCTGGAGAGCCGCATGCTCCTCCAGGTGCACGACGAGTTGCTCTTCGAGGCGCCGCCGGGCGAGGAGAAGCGGCTCGAGGCGCTCGCCGCCGAGATCATGGAAGGCGCCATGACGCTGGACGTTCCCCTCAAGGTGGACGTCAAGGCGGGGGCGGACTGGGCGGAGGTGTGAGCGCGCCCCGGACCTTCCTCCTCGCCGGCCTCACCGGCGGCATCGCCACCGGCAAGAGCACGGTGAGCGCGATGTTCACCCACCTGGGAGCCCGCGTCACCGACGCCGATCAGCTCGCGCGCGACGTGGTGGCGCCGGGCCAGCCCGCGCATGGCGCCATCGTGGCGGAGTTCGGCCCCGAGGTGCTGCAGCCCGACGGCTACCTCGACCGGAAGCGGCTCGGCGCGGTGGTCTTCGCGGACGCCGAGAAGCGCAAGCGGCTGGAGGCGATCACCCATCCGGCCATCCGGACCCGCTGGGATCGCATCCTCTCCGTCTACGACGAGGAGGAGTTCGCGGGCCTCGTATTCTGGGACGCGGCGCTGCTCTACGAGACCGGCGGCGCGCGCCTGATGGACAAGATGGTGGTCGTCTTCGCCGAGCCCGAGGTGCAGCTGGCCCGGCTCCTCGCCCGGGACACGTGCACGGAAGCGGAGGCGCGCGCGCGCATCGCGAGCCAGATGCCGGTGGTGGACAAGGCGCGGCAGGCCGACTACGTGATCGACAACTCGGGCCCGCGTGGCGAGACGGAGCGCCAGGTGCGGGAGGTGTATCGCGCGCTCCTCGGCGACCTCGCCGCCCGCGTCGGCGCCCCCCGATGAGACCGGCGCGCTCATGAGCCCGCGTCGGAACGCGCGCGCGGGCACTCGCCCCGCCGGCCATCGCGGAGCGAGCGGCCCCACCTCGGGCAAGCGGCGCGCCCTCGGCCAGCATTTCCTCCGCGACGAGGCGGCGGCGGCGCGCATCGTGGCGCTGGTGTCGCCCACCGCGCGCGATCTGGTGGTCGAGATCGGGCCCGGCGAGGGCGCGCTCACCCTGCATCTCGCGCGCACGGCGGGGCGGCTGGTGGCGGTGGAGGTGGACGCGGAGCTGGCGGCGCGGCTCACCGCCCGCTTCGCCGGCGCCGGCGCGGAGATCCTGCGCGCCGACGCGCTGGCGTTCGACTGGGCGGGGTTGCCCTCGCGGCGTCCGGATCCGGAGGGGCGCATCCTCATCGTGGGCAATCTGCCGTATAGCGTGGGCAAGCCCATCTTGATGGCGCTGGCCGGCGCCGCCCCCACGCTGGCCGCCGCCGCCCCCACCGAGCTCGCGCTCATGCTGCAGAAGGAAGTCGCGGAGCGCGTGGCCGCGGAGCCGGGGGGACGGACCTATGGCAGCCTCTCGGTGCTGAGCCAGCTCGTCTTCGAGGTGCGGCTGGCCTTCACCGTGCCCCCGGGCGCCTTCCGCCCCCCGCCCCTGGTGGACTCGGCGGTGCTACATCTCCGCGCGCGCACGGCGCCGCCGGTGCCGGTGGCCGACTCGCGCCGGCTGCGCGCGGTGGTGCGCGCGGCCTTCGCGCAGCGCCGGAAGAGCCTCGCCAACGCGCTCGCGGGCGGCCTCGGACTCCCGGCCGAGCGGGCGCGCGTGGTGCTCGCCGATCTCGGCATCGATCCCACCCGCCGCGCGGAGACCCTCTCGCTCGCGGAGTTCGCGCGCCTGGCCGCCGCCCTGGAGACCGCATGAACGACCTCGACCTCGACGGCTCCCTTCCCGACACCTCGTCCACCGCGCGGGTCCGCGGGCTCGGGGCCCGTGCCGAGGTCTGGCGCGACCCGCAGGGCATTCCGCACGTGCGCGCGGCCTCGGAAGCCGATGCGTTCTTTGCCCAGGGATGGGTGCATGCGCAGGATCGGCTCTGGCAGATGGAGTACGACCGGCGCCGCGCGTACGGCCGCTGGGCCGAGCTGGCCGGTCCCGCCGGGCTCGCCCAGGACGTCCAGATGCGGCGCTTTCGCCTGGAGGCCAGCGCGCGCGCCGACTATTCCGCCGCGAGCGCGGACACGCGCGCCATGCTCGACGCGTACGCGGCGGGCGTCAACGCGCTCATGGCGAGCGCGCGGGCGCTGCCGGTGGAGTTCGGCCTGGTCGGCGCGCGGCCCGAGCCCTGGCAGCCGTGGGACAGCTCGGCCGTCTTCAAGGTGCGCCATATCCTGATGGGCATCTGGCAGGTGAAGGCGTGGCGCGCGCGGCTGGTCCGCCATCTGGGCGCCGCGCGCGCCGCCGCCCTCTGCCCCGGCACGCAGGACAATCCGCTGCTGATCATCCCGCCCGGCGTCGAGTACACGGGGCCGGGTGATCATGCCGCCCGGGCGGGGCTCGCGGAGCTGAGCGCCGGCGAGGCCGCGCTGCCGGCCCTGCCCGAATGGGAAGTGGGCAGCAATAACTGGGCGGTGTCGGGACGGCGCACCGCGTCCGGCAAGCCGCTGGTCGCGGGCGATCCGCATCGGCCGCTCGACGTGCCGTCCGTCTATTACCAGAATCACCTCGCCTGTCCCCAGTGGGACGCCATCGGGCTCTCCTTCGCCGGGGTGCCGGGCCTGCCGCACTTCGGCCACAACGCGCATGTCGCCTGGTGCGTCACTCATGCCCAGGCCGACTACCAGGACCTCTACGTCGAGCGCTTCGATCCCGCCGACCCGGGCCGCTACGCGTTCGAGGGCGGCTGGCGCCCGGCGGAGGTGACGCGCGAGACGGTCACCGTGCGCGGCGCGGCGGCGGTGGCGATCGAGATCACGGTGACACATCACGGGCCCATCGTGCTGGGCGAGCCGCGCCGCGGCGCCGGCATCGCGTTCCGCTACACCGCCACCGCCCGCCCCAACCGGACGTTCGAGGCCCTCTTGCCCATGCTGCGGTCCCGCACCGCGGACGAGTTCGAGGAGGCGCAGCGCCCCTGGGTGGATCCCGCCAACAATCTCGTCTACGCCGACGTCCACGGCGCCATCGGGTACCGAACGCGGGGGGAGATCCCCGTGCGCGCCCGCGCGAACGCGTGGCTGCCGGTGCCGGGCTGGGACGGCGCGCATGAATGGCAGGGGGCGGTGCCCTTCGAGCAGATGCCCGCGCTGCGCGATCCCGAGGCGGGCTTCATCGCCACCGCCAATAGCCGCATCGAGGGCCACGAGTACCCGCACTATCTGAGCCTCGACTGGACTCCCGATTTCCGCACCCGCCGCGTGGTCGATCGGCTCCGGCCCCTCACGCGAGCCACCGTGGCCGACATGGCGGCCATCCACGCGGATCGCGTGTCCATTCCGGCGCGAGAGCTGGTCGAGATTGTCACCGCGCAGCTGCCGGCGATACGGGCGGCGCACCCGGCGCTGACCAGCGACGCCGTGCTGCGTGACGCGCTGGACCGGTTCCTCGCCTGGGACGGCGTCATGGAGGGGACGGCGGTCCCGCCCACCATCTACAGCGCGTTCCGCGAGCGGCTGCTGCGCGACCTCATGGAGCCCATCCTGGGCCCGCTGTCCGCCGAGGCCTTCGCCGGCACGCCCCGCGGCGCCGTGGGCCACATGGCGCGGCTGCGCGCGCTGCTCACTTCCATGATCCGCCGCGACGATCGCGCCTTGCTGCCCGCAGGCGGGGCCTGGCCCGCCGCCCTGGCGCGCGCTTTCGCGGGCGCGATGGGCGATCTGCGGGCCCAGCTTGGCGACGACGTGGCGTCGTGGCGCTGGGGGCGCGTCCACACCACGCGGCCCGAGCATCCGCTCTCCCCCGCCTTTCCCGCCGCCGCGGCGCGGCTCGACCCGCCCGCCGTCGCGGTGGGCGGCGACGGCGACACCGTGCAGGTCGCGTCCTTCATCGCCTCGGCCGGCTACGGGCTCACCTCGACCTCGGTGGCGCGCTACGTCTTCGACCTCGGGGACTGGGAGCGGAGCGCCTGGATCGTGCCGCTCGGCGCCTCCGGCCATCCCGGAAGCCCGCACTATGCCGATCAGGCGGAGGCCTGGGCGGAGTGCCGCCTGCTGCCGATGCGTTACGGCTGGGCCGGCATCGCGCGCGACGCGGAGTCGCGGCAGACCCTCGAGCCCGCCGGCTGACGCCGGGTCAGGCCAGCGGCAGGGTGAAGCTGAAGCTGCTGCCCTTGCCTTCCTCGCTCTCCACCCAGATGCGTCCGCCGTGCGCCTCGATCACGCTCCGGGTGATGGCCAGCCCGAGCCCGGTGCCCTCGATGTCGCGGGTGGCCTTGCTCTTCACCCGGTAGAACTTGTCGAAGACATAGGGAAGGTCGGCGGCGGGAATGCCGATGCCGGTGTCCGTCACGCACACGGTGACCAGGGCGGCGGCGCTCGCCGGCTCGCCGCCCGGTGTCACGGTCACCCCTATCCGGGCGCGCCCGCCGGCCGGCGTGTACTTCACGGCATTGCCCGCGAGATTCATCAGCGCCTGCGTGATGCGGCCCGGCGTGGCCAGGACGGGGACGCGCTCCGGCGTCTCCACCGCGAGCGCGATATTCTTGGCCTCCGCCTGCGCCTGCAGGGCGGTGGCCACATCGTGGACGAGCGGGACGAGGTCCATCGGCTCGCGCGGGGCCTCCAGCCCGGACTCGATCTTGCCGATCTCGAGGAGATCGATGATGAGAGTGTTCATGGACCGGGCCACCCGGAGAATGCTCTCGCACCGCGCCGCGTACCGGGGGTCCGCCGGCCCCGACCGCAGCATCATCTCCGCGGTGAGGACGATGGCGCCGAGGGGATTCTTGAGGTCGTGCGAGACCGTGTTCACGAAGGTGTTCTTCATCTGCTCCAGATCCTTGAGGAGCGTGATGTCGCGGAGGATGGCGGCCACGCCCACCGTCTCGCCATAGGCGGTGCGCACCGGGACCACGCTGGCCTGTGCGGTGCGGCCGTCGGGCAGCCGGATCTCGGCGGTGGCGGGCTCGCCTGCCTCGAGGAGCGGGCGCAGCGGCCCCTCCGCGAGCAGCGCGGGCAGGGGCGCTCCGCCGAGCGCCTCCGGCTCCAGCCCCAGCATGGGGCGGACGGCCGGGTTCGCGAGCAGCACGATCCCGTCGGGATTCACCATCACCACCGCGTCCTGGGTGCTGCCCAGCACCGCGGCGAGCGTGCTGCGCTCGTCGGACAGCGACTGGTAGACGCGCGAGGTCTCGAATCCCGCCCCCAGCCCGGCCGCCACCAGCGACGCGACCTGGACGTCGTCCGGGCCATAGGCGCCCGCGGCGCGCGCCGCGAAGACGAGGGCGCCCAGCACCTCGGGGCCGCGCCGGACGGGCGCGATGAGGATCGCGCGAAGCCCCAGCGCCGCCCAGCGCCCTTCCAGATCAGGCATCGAGGCCGGCTCCGCGGTGAGATCGTCCACGAGCACCACGCGACCGCTGACCATGGCCCGGGAGGGCCGCCCGGCGTGTGCCTCCTCGGAGTCGCCCGCGAGGGGATGCACGAGATACGCCTCACTCTCCGCCTCTCGCAGGCACACCGCCAGATAGTCGAAGGCGATCACCGTCTCCGCCTGATCGGCGAGGGTCTGGAACACGTGAGTGGGAATGGGCGAGCCGGCCAGCGCGATGAGGAGCTCGGACACGCGCCCGAGCCGCTCGGCGAGACTCACGTGGCCTGCCGCCCGTTGTCGCAGTGGGCGGTCACCAGGCCCGCCAGCGCGGCGCCGCCGGGAATGGTGTCGACGGGCCCCACCACAGTGCGATAGCGGATCACGCCCGCCTTGTCCACGACGTAGAGCCCTTGCTCCACCGCGGTCATGGCGTGGTGATGAAGGCGACGCACGAAGTTCCGGTTCACCACGTCCAGCCATGCGCCGCGTATCTGGGGGCCGCCGTCCCCGGTGGTGAAGGCCCGGGCGAAGCTCACCAGCCCGGTCCGCGTCGCTACCAGCGCGCCCCGATCTCCCAGGCCATAGACGGCGTAGAGGCGCTTGTCGGGATCGCACACCACGGGGTAGGGAACCGGCGCGGGCCGGAAGAAGCTTCGCGCCGCCTCCAGGAGATTGGGCGCGACCTGGATGACCTCGGCCTCGGCGGCGAGGAGTCCCTGGTAGCCCTCGATGATCCCCTGCATGTAGCCGCGGCAGAACGGGCAGGTGAAGCCGCGTGAGAACCACACGATGACGTTCTGGTGCCCGCGATAGCGTTCGAGTCCGACAGTGGCGCCTTGCACCGACGGGAGGGAAAAGAGCGGCGCCGGCTGGCCGACCGCGGCCGGCTGTGCGTCGAGGGCCATCGTCTCATCTAGGACTTTGCGGCGGGACTTGTCAACGGCGTCGGGGCCGCCCCGGGCGCGCTCCGTCCCGCTCCGGTGACGAGGCGGAGGAATCCGGGCGACAGGCGCGGGTCGAGGGTGTCGCGGATGCCGTCGCCGAGGAGGTTGAAGGCGAGCACGGTGACCGTGATCGCCAGCCCCGGGAAGAAGGCGAGCCACCACGGCGGGACGAGGGCGGTGATGGAATCCGCCAGCATATTGCCCCAGGTGGGCGTGGGCGGCGGCACGCCCACCCCGAGGAAGCCCAGCGCGGCCTCGATGACGATGGCCAC
>Ga0134127_10003747_pt1 | contig 10954 bp, 8 predicted proteins | sample KB31753_FD_96459 | JGI IMG/M metagenome (GOLD analysis project Ga0134127, IMG submission 96459) | Terrestrial soil microbial communities with excess Nitrogen fertilizer from Kellogg Biological Station, Michigan, USA - KB3-175-3 | ecosystem: Environmental > Terrestrial > Soil > Unclassified ...
GATGGCCTGGGTGAGGAGCGGCTGGCGGCCGGCCGAGCGAGCCGGGCGGCTGCGCGCGGGCCGCTCCGCGGGTGCTGCAAGTCGCGCCGGCGGTGCCCGCGTGCGCAACAGATCCGCGAGTCGGCCCGCGGGCATCCGCACCTCCTGGGCAAGCCGCTCGAGCAGCAGCTCGTGGTATACGCCGGGCGGCACGCGGGCGAGCAGCGGCCGTGCGAGCTCGGCGAGCCGGGCCCGGCCATCGACGCTCGCGAGATCCGTGCCCACAACGAGCTGGCCGACGAGGAACTCGGAGATCGGCTGCGCCTTTGCGATGCGGGCTTCGAAGGCCTCTGCGCCTTCCTCGCCGACGAGCGTGTCCGGATCGTGGCCCTCGGGCAGGAACAGGAAGCGGAGCTGCCGGCCGTCACGCGCGTGCTCGAGCGCGTTCTCGAGCGCGCGCCACGCGGCTTTTCGGCCGGCCGCGTCGCCGTCGAAGCAGAAGACAATCTCGCTCGTCACACGGAAGAGGCGGTTCAGGTGCTCGGGCGTCGTCGCCGTGCCGAGTGTCGCGACGGCATAGGCGATCCCGGACTGCGCGAGGCGCACGACGTCGAGGTATCCCTCGACGACGAGCAGGCGCTCGACCTTGCGCAGCGCCTGGCGCGCCTCGTAGAGGCCGTACAGCTCGCGGCCCTTGTGGAAGAGCGCAGTCTCCGGCGAGTTGAGGTACTTGGGCTCCCCCTGGTCGATGACGCGGCCGCCGAAGGCGATTGGCCGCCCGCGCGCGTCGCGGATCGGGAACATGACGCGGTCGCGGAAACGGTCATAGAACCCGGACTCGCCGCGGCCGGTGCGTTCGATCACGAGGCCGGCATCGAGGAGCGCGCGCTCGCGTGCTTCCGAGCCGCCAAATCGCTTCAGCACCGAGTCCCAGGCATCGGGTGCGTAGCCGACCGCGAACTTGACGCAGCTCTCCGCCGTGATGCCGCGAGCCTCGAGGTATTTTTTGGCGCGCGAAGACTCGCGGAGGCTGTCGCGGAAGAATTGCGTCACCTGCGCGAGGAGCCCGTAGAGGTCCTCACCGGGCCGAGGCTTCGGTCCGCCGCCGTCGTCGCGCGGCACCTCGACGCCGAGGCGCGAGGCGAGCTCCTCGACTGCGTCGGGAAAGGGCAGCTTGTCGTAATCCATCAGGAAGCCGAGCGCGGTGCCGTGCGCGCCACAGCCGAAGCAGTGGAAGAACTGCTTCGCCGGGCTCACCCAGAACGATGGTGTCTTCTCGTTGTGGAATGGGCAGCAGGCCTTCCACTCGCGACCTGCTTTCTTGAGCTGTACCCGCCCGCCGATCAGCTCGACAATGTCAGTGCGCGCGATGAGGTCGTCGATGAATGCCTGCGGGATCCGGCCGGCCATGGTTCAGCCTACCGCAGCCGTCAAGCCGGCAGCGGCCGGCCCGCACGCCAGCCGTCGCGTCGCAGGCGCTCGAGGAGCGCGAGCGCGTGACCACGTCCCTCGCGCGAGTGCAGTGGCAAAACGAGCACGTCGCCCGAGCGCGCCCAGGCCAGCGCCATCCGCACGGCCTGGTCCTCGTCCGGCGCGTGCGCGATCGTCGATTCCGCGACGCCCGCGCGGTCGAGCGCGGCGCGCAGGAGCGCCGGCACCTCGCCGCTGCCGCGGCCGCGGAGGTACGTGCCGAGCTCTTTGACGACGACGTAGTCGGGCCGCGCGGCAGCCGCAACGGCTGCGAGGCGGTCGATGTCCGCGTCCTCGCGGTTGCCCGCCTGGCCCAGTAGCAGCGCCAGCCGCCCGCTGGCGCGCAGGTGCTGCGCAAAGTCGGCGAGGCCCGCTAGCGCTGCCGGATTGTGGGCGAAGTCGACGATCAGGTTGATTCCCCCGAGCTCGTAGCGCATGAGCCGGCCGGCGTTGTCCGCCGGGTCCGCACCGAAGCGCGCGAAGAGCGATGCGATCGTCGCGGGCGGGACTCCGAGGCCGGCCGCACCGAGCGCGGCGGTCGCGAGGTTCGCGACGTTGAAGTGCGAGTGCCCGCCCGCGGCGAGCGGCATCTCCGCCACTGCGCCGAGGTCGTGGTCATTGCCGCGCCAGGCAAGCATGAGCCGGCCCGCGCGCACACCCGCCGTTGCGCCTCCTGCATGCCGGTGTGCGATGAGGAGCGGCGCGTCCGCATCCAGCGCGAACCAGCCGAGCGGCTTGCCGGCCGCGGGGGCCGCGCGCGCGAGCAGCGCATCGTCGGCGTTCACGACGAGGAGCCCGTTCGCGTCCAGCGCACGTGCGACGGCGAGCTTGACGTCGGCGAGCGCACCCAGGTCGTGGACGCCGTACTCGCCGAAGTGGTCGGCCGCGATGCTCGTGATGACTGCGACGTTTGCGCGGGTGACCGCCAGCCCGCGCCGAAGGATCCCGCCGCGGGCGGTCTCGAGGACCGCCGCCTCGGTGCGCGCGTCGCGCAGTACGCGCCGCGCGCCCGCGGGCCCCGAATAGTCCCCCGTGCCGATTGCCTGGTCCGCGACGAAAACGCCGTCGGTGCAGCAGTAGCCGGTCGTGAGACCGGACGCCTTGAGGCAGGCGGCGAGCAGGCGCACGACGGTCGTCTTGCCGTTCGTGCCGGTGACGAGCGCCGTCGGGATCGCTTGCAGCGAGCCCCAGTCGACGGCGCCGGGCGCCGGCAGCTCGGTGAGCGGCCAGCTATGACCGCCGCGGCCCGCGCCGAGCGTCAGCGCGTCGTCGTCGAGGAGCCAGGGCAGGCGGCGCGCCGTCGCCGCGTCGATCAGCGCACGCAGGCGCGGCTGCGCCTCGCGCGCGGCGCGACGCCGCAGTCGCAGGAGCGCGCCCGGCGACTCGAGCACGGGCGGCTCGGTTTCCTCCGGCTGTTCGGCTGCGAGTGCGGCGATGAGCTCCGCGGCGCGCGCGGGCGCGCGCTCGGCGATCGACGCCGCGAGCGCCCATTCGTTGACTTCGGTCGCGGTGATGAGCTGGTCCACGGGAGCGGCGAGTGCGAGCGTAGCGCCGGTGCGGTGGGCGCACGCGCGCGCTTCGCCCGGCGGCCAGCGCAGCTCCCGGCGTGCGAGCTCGACGCGCCCGCGCCAGGACTCGAGGGTCGCTGGATCGTGCACGCCTGTCTCGAGCACGGCACCGGGGCCGTCGAAGAACCGGTTGTGGCCGGTCAGGCGGCGCGACTCCTCGAACGGCATCGTTGCGTCACTCAGTCGGACGCCTCCGGCGCGAAGCGGATGCCGCGCTCGTCGCGGATCAGGCCCTCCAGCGAGAGCGGCGCTGCGGGCTCCATCATCGGCTCGACGACAGGAGCAACGGCGGGCATCGGCGCGCGCGCCGCGGCCTGCGCGGGCGCGCCTTCCGGGTGGAAGTAAATGATCTGCTTCCAGGAGCGCACGAGCGCGTCCGAGAAGATGAGGAGGAGATCGCCCTGGCGGCCCATGCGCAGCGCGGCGTCGATCGCGGCCTGCTCGTCCGGAATGATCGAGATCGCCTCCTGCGCCACGCCGGCGGCAAGGAGCTCGGCCGCCATGATGCGCGGCACGTCCTCGGGGCCCCGGTCGCGCAGGTCGTCGTCGCGGCGGCAGACGTAATGGTCGAAGCGGCCCGCGACCGCGCGCGCGATCGCTCGCAGGTCCTCGTCGCGCCGGTCGCCCGGGCCGGCGAGCACGACAATGCGCCGCCCCGCGACGTCGAGCCGGCCGGCGAGCTCGGCCAGCATGCCGACCGCATGTGCGTTGTGGCCGTAGTCGAACAGCACCTTGAACGGGTGCTCGTCGTAGACGTTCATGCGGCCCGGCGCCTGGAAGAAGGTCGTGTCGAAGGTCCTGAGGCCCTGCCGGATCGCGTCGAGCTTGACGCCGAGCGAGAACGCGACCGAAGCCGCGAACATCGCATTCTGCACGTTGTGCGTCGCGCGGCCCTCGAGCGTCGCGGGTATGAGATGCGTCCACACGAGCGGGATGTGGCTGCCGCGGTCGTAGAGCGTGACCATCTGGCCATTGACGCCGGCCTCCAGCGCGCAGGCACGCCCGCCCGCGCGGATGTGCTCGCGCACGAGCGCGTGCTGGGGGTTCAACGTGACGTAGCAGATGTTCTCGGCATCCGTGTGCGCCGACATCTTGAGCACGAGCGGGTCGTCCGCGTTCAGCACCGCACAGTGCTTTGCGACCTCGACGACGACGCGCTTCACCTCGGCGAGCTGCTCGAGCGTGTCGATGCCCTTGAGACCGAGGTGGTCGGACTGCACGTTCAGCACCGCGCCGACGTCGACCTCCGAGACGCCCATGCCGGCGCGCAGGAGGCCCCCGCGCGCCGTCTCGAGGACCGCCGCGTCGATGTGTGGGTCGGCGAGCACCATGCGCGCGGACACGGGGCCGGTCATGTCGCCGGCGACCGTGCGCTGGCCGTCGATGTACACGCCGTCGGTCGTCGTGAGGCCCGGTGTGTAGCCGGCCATCTTGAGGACGTGCGCGAGCATGCGCGCGGTCGTCGTCTTGCCGTTCGTGCCGGTGATGGCCGCGATCGGCACGCGGGACGGCGCCCCGGGCGGAAACAGCATGTCGATCACGGGCCCGGCAGCGTCGCGCGCCGTGCCTTCCGACGGCGCGACGTGCATGCGGAAACCCGGCGCCGCGTTGATCTCGCAGATGCCGCCGCCGATCTCGCGGTATGAAAGCGTGATGTCCTTGGACAGGAAGTCGACGCCGCCGACGTCGAGCCCGATCGCCTTTACCGCGCGCACCGCCATGTCGCGATTGTCCGGATGGATCACGTCGGTGACGTCGGTCGCGGTGCCGCCGGTCGAGAGGTTCGCGGTCGAGCGCAGGTAGACTTCGCGGCCGGCTTCCGGAACCGACTCGGCCGTGAGGCCCGCGCGCGCGAGCATCATCTGCGCCTGGTGGTCGATCTCGAGGCGCGTCAGCACCTTCTCATGGCCGACGCCGCGGCGCGGGTCCTGGTTCACGACGTCGACGAGCTGGTGGACCGTGTGCACGCCGTCGCCGATGACGCGCCCGGGCGTGCGCTTGGTCGCGGCCACGAGCTCGCCGTTCACGACGAGCAGGCGATGGTCGTCGCCCTCGAGGTAGGTCTCGACGATTACCGAGCGCGAGTGATCGCGCGCCGTCGCAAAGCCGCGCGCGACTTCCTCATCGGTCGTGAGGCGGATCGAGATGCCGCGGCCGTGATTTCCGTTGTAGGGCTTGGTGACGACCGGGTAGCCCAACCGGTTCGCGGCGCGGATCGCCTCGCGCTCGTTCTGCACCAGCTCCTGGCGCGGCACCGGCAGGCCGAGCGCCGCGAGGATGCGGTTTGTCTCCTCCTTGTCGCTCGCAAGCTCGACCGAGATGTGCGGCGTGCGCCCCGTGACAGTCGCCTGGATTCGCTGCTGGTACCTGCCGTGGCCGAGCTGGATCAGCGACTGGTCGTTGAGCCGGAGCCAGGGGATGTTTCGCTTCTCGGCGGCGTGAACGAGAGAGGCGGTCGACGGCCCGAGCGCGCGGCGCTGGGCGAACTTGATGTACTGGTCGCGCGCCGTCGGCCAGTCCCAGCCCTCGGGCACGGAGCCGGCCGGGCGCAGCTTTTCCGGCAGCAGCGAGCAGAGCAGGCGCATCGCGAGCTCGCCGGCAGCGATGCCTTCCTCGCGCTCGGCGTATTCGTAGACGACGGAATACAGGCCCGGCCGGTCGAGACTGCGCGTCTTGCCGAACGTGACGTCCTCACCGGCGACGTTCTGCAATTCGAGCGCCACGTGCTCGAGCACGTGGCCGAGCCAGGTGCCCTCGTCCTCGTTCATCCGCCGGATGAACCCGCCCGGCTCCTGGTAGGAGCAACCGTGCTCGGCGAGGCCGGGCAGCGCCTCGACGAGGCCATTGACGAAGGACGGTCCAAGCTTGCCCGTGGGCCAGGCCTCGAGCTCGCCGAGGTCGAGCTCCAGCCGGATGACCGGGAAGCGGGCGAAGTGCGAAGGGCCGACGTAAATGGAACGATCGAGGATGCGCATGCCGTGCGGCCGGTACCTGGGAAGTCGGGCCGATCATGATGGCACACGCCGCCGCGGGCGCGCAGCCCGCGGGCCGGACGGGGGGCGGCAAGGCCTGCCGCCCCTGGCTTTCCATCAAGTCAGGCGGTCAGGCGGCCTTGCCCCGGGGCAAGAGTGTCGACGTCCGCGACTATCCGCGAAGCGGCTACTCGCGGGGTTGGATCAGTGCGGCCGACGACGCCAGGCGCGTGTGCAGGTTGAAGCTCGCGCCCGCGGTCAGGACGTGCACGACGAGGCCTACGATGCAGATTGGCTGGCCCTCGGTCGCGCTGTCGACGGAGGAGAAGCTCACCTTCGATGCGTCGACGACGGTGACGCCGCCCGTGCCCTCGACCTCGAGCGTCTCGTCCGGCCCGATGAAGGCGGCCGTGTCCTCGTCGAGCCCGAGGCCGACCGCGAACGGGTTGTAGGCGAGCGCGGTGATGAGGCGGCCGAGGCGGTCGCGCTCGCGGAAGTGCTGGTCGATGATGAATCGATTCGTGAGGCCGAGGCCCGGCGCGAGCCGTACGCTCCCGGCAATCGCGGTCGCGCCGTCGTCGCCGAAGGCGATCATGTGCTCCGAGAGGATCGAGGCTCCGGCGCTCGTGCCGCCGACCGTGACGCCGCGGGCGTTCTGCGTGCGGATCAGCTTCGCGACCGGCGTTCCGCCGAGAAGCGTCGTGAGCCGAAGCTGGTTCCCGCCCGTGAAGAAGATGCCGGAGGCTTCCTTGATGCGGTCGAGGCGGCCCGATTCCTGGCAGTCGCGGCGTGTGTCGAAGTCCATCACGTCGACGCGGCGTGCGCCAAGCTCGCGGAAGAGGCGCTCGTAGCGGCTGCCGGTCTCGTGCGCGCGACTCGCGGTCGGGATCACGACGATGTCGGCGTCGTCGCCGCCCGAGACCCTCACGAAGCGCGCGAGGATCTTCGGGTCGTTTTCCTTGTTCTCGGCGCCGCCGATCGGGACGATGTGGCCGCGCGTCTCCCCCTCGGGCACCCGGCTTGGGCTCATGTCACGAACCTCCGAGCGCCGACTTGATGCGCGCCGAGAGTGCGCCCATGTCTGCACGCCCCTGCACCTTGGGCTTCAGTACGCCCATGACTTTGCCCATGTCCTTCATGGACGCGGCGCCGGTCGAGGCGATGGCCTCGCGAATGAGCTTGTCGAGTTCCGCTGCGTCGAGCTGCGCGGGGAGATAGCCTGAGAGCAGGGCGATCTCCGCGGATTCCTTGGCCACGAGGTCGGCGCGATTGCCGGCCTCGAACTGGGCGACGGACTCCTTGCGCTGCTTGATCATCTTGTCGATGACCGCAAGCACCTGCGCGTCGTCGAGCTCGATGCGCTCGTCGACTTCGCGCTGCTTGATGCCCGCCTGGAGCATGCGGATGCAGGAAAGGCGGTCTTTCTCGCCCGCCCGCATCGCCGCCTTCATGTCTTCGGTGATGCGCGCCTTCAGGGTCATCCCGGCCTCAGCGCGTGGCGCTGCGGCCGCCGTCGCGGGAGGCGCGCTTCAGGTGCCGCTTGATCGCGGCGGCCTTCTTGCGTTTCCGTTCCTGAGTGGGCTTCTCGTAGAATTCCCGGCGGCGCAATTCGGTCAGGACGCCGGCTTTTTCGCAGGCGCGCTTGAAACGACGCAGGGCCGCGTCGAAATATTCGTTTTCGCGGATACGGACGCTCGGCATTCTTACCTCGACGCTCGCCAGAACCACCCCGGACGAGCCGGGGAAAGGGCCCGGAATTGTAGTGATCCGCCCCCGGAAAATCAAAGACCTGCCTTCATGATGGTGCTCGGCATCGAAACTTCCTGTGACGAGACCGCCGTCGCCGTCTTCGACGGCGAGAGGGGCCTCCTTGCGAACCGGGTTTTCAGCCAGGTCGAGCTGCACCGTGCCCACGGCGGCGTGGTGCCCGAGCTCGCTTCGCGCGAGCACATCGAGCGGCTCCTTCCGATGGTCGGGGACGCCCTCGCCGAGGCGGGACTTTCCCCCCAAGCCATTGACGGCATTGCCTATACCGCGGGCCCCGGGCTCATCGGCGCGCTGTTGGTCGGCGCCTGCCTCGGCCGCGCGCTCGGTTACGCCTGGGACGTGCCGGTCGTCGGCGTGCATCACCTCGAGGGCCACCTGCTCGCGCCGGCGCTCGAGCCCGGCGCGCCGGATTTCCCCTTCGTGGCGCTGCAGGTATCGGGCGGGCACACGATGCTGGTCGAAGTCGCGGGCGTCGGACGCTACCGCGTCCTCGGCGAGACCCAGGACGACGCTGCGGGCGAAGCCTTCGACAAGACCGCAAAGCTCCTGGGACTCGGTTACCCGGGCGGGCCCGCACTCGCGCGGCTCGCGGAGCAGGGGCGCGATGGCGAGTTCGAGTTCCCGCGCCCGATGCTGGACCGGCCCGGGCTCGACTTCAGCTTCAGCGGCCTGAAGACGGCGGTCGTCGTCGCCGTGCGCGGCCGCACGCTCGACGAAGCGGCCCGCGCCGATGTCGCGCGCGGCTTCGAGAACGCGATGGTGGAGACGCTCGTGGCGAAGTCGCTGCGTGCGCTCCGCCAGACCGGGCTCGGCGCGCTCGTCGTCGCGGGCGGCGTCGGCGCCAACCTGCGCCTGCGCGGCGCGCTCGCAAAGGCGGTCGCGGCGGCGGGCAGCCGCGTATTCTTCCCGCGCCCGGAATTCTGCACCGACAATGCCGCGATGATCGCGCTTGCCGGCCATCACCGCCTCGCGGCAGGCGAGCGCGAGGGACTCGCCGTCCGCGCCCGCGCACGCTGGCCCCTCGAAGAGCTGCACCCGCCAGGGGAAGCGACGCATTGAACGAAGCCGCGCCGGAGACCCGAATGGACCGCATATTTATTTCGGCACTCTCGACCGAAGCCGTCATCGGCATCTACGACTGGGAGCGGGGCGTCAAGCAACGCCTCGAGATCGACCTCGAGATGTGGGTGGACCTCCGTGCGGCGGGCAAGAGCGACGCGATCGATGACACGCTCAACTACAAGTCCGTGGCGAAACGCGTGCTCGCCCTAGTCGAGGGCAGCAGCTACCGGCTCGTGGAGGCGCTCGCGGGTGAGGTCGCGCGCGTCATACTCGAGGAGTTCAAGGTGGCGCGCGTCCGGGTCACGGTCCATAAGCCCGGTGCAATTCGCCACTCGCGCGACGTCGGCGTCGTGGTCGAGCGCGGCGCAGATGCCTGACGCAGGACATGGCTGACGCATACGTCGCGGCAGGCAGCAACGTGCGTCCGCGCGCGAGCCTCACGGAAGCGCTGCGGCTGCTGCGGCGCGACTTTCCCGGCCTTCGCGTCTCGCGCGCCTACTCGAATGCGGCGGTGGGGGTCGAAGGAGACGACTTCATCAATCTCGTCGTCGCATTTCCCGCGGACCTGCCGACCGAGGCGCTGCTCGACCGTCTGAAGGCGGTGGAACGCGCTTGCGGGCGCGAGGCCGGTGCGCCCAAGTGGGGCCCGCGCACGCTCGACCTCGACCTCTTGCTGCACGGCGATGCCATCGGACGCTTCGGCGGCAAGGGGCTGCCGCACCCGGACCTGCTGACGCGCGCCTGGGTGCTGGGCCCGCTCGCAGAGCTCGCGCCCGCGCTCGTGCACCCCGTCGCGGGTGAGCGAATCGACGCGCTCTGGCGCGGCTTCGACCGGCGTGCGCATCCGCTGGTGCCGGTGTCGCTCGAAGGCGCGGATGGATGACGCGGCTAGCGGTCTTCGCCGGCGATGAGGCGCCCACCGTCGACGGCGAGCACTTCGCCCGTGACGAAAGACGCATCCTTTGCAAAGAAGAGCGCCGCCTTCGCGATGTCCTCCGGCGTGCCCGAGCGCTTCAGCGCCGTGCGCGACACGATGCGCTCGCGCAGCTTCGCGTCGACGCCGTTCTCGGGCCACAGCACCGGGCCGGGCGCGATCGCGTTGACGCGGATCGCCGGGCCAAGGTCGCGCGCGAGCGAACGCGTCAGCATCACGAGCCCGGCCTTGGCCGCGCAATAGACGGCGTGCTTGCCGAGCGGCTTGATCCCGTGGATGTCGGCGATGTTGAGGATGAGGCCCTCGCGCTTCGCAAGCTCGGGGGCCGCCGCCTGGGCAAGGAAGAGCGGCGCACGCAGGTTGGAGCCCACCAGGTCGTCGAACTGGTCCGCCGTGATCGAGCCGATCGGCGTCGCATAGAAGGCGGAAGCGTTGTTGACGAGCACGTCGAGCCGGCCGAATGCGCGGACGACCCGCGCGGGCAGGGCATCGCAGGCACCGGCGTCCGCGAGGTCGGCCTGAAAAGCGCGCGCCGAGTCAGGGCGCGCCGCATTCAGCTGGCCGACGAGCGCCTCCGCCTCCGACTGCGAGCCGCGATAGTGGATGGCGAGGCGGGCGCCCTCCTGATGAAAGGCAGCGGCGATGACGGCGCCGACGCGGCGCGCCGCGCCGGTGACGAGCGCGACTTTTTCTGCGAGCGGCAATACAGGTCGAGCCATGGATTCCGGACTGCGAAGGAAAGCGCGGACAGACGATATCACGGCCCTTGGAATCAGCGATGCTAGCGGCAGGTGCGCCGCCGCCGCTCGAACCTGCGGAAGCCGCGCGATCGGCGCAGCTGGCGGCGCGCATCCGTGCGCGCATCGCCGTGCAGGGTGGATGGCTCCCCTTCGCGGAATTCATGCAGGCCGCGCTGTATGAGCCCGAGCTCGGTTACTACATGGCGGAGCAGCCGATATTTGGCGCCGCCGGCGATTTCGTGACGGCACCGGAGCTCTCGCCGCTCTTTGCCGACTGCCTCGCGAACGGCATCGCGGACCTGCTCGAAAAATCGGGCGGCGGCGACGTCGTGGAGTTCGGCGCGGGGAGCGGCGCGTTGGCTGTCCGCGTTTTCACGTCGCTTGCAAATCGCGGCGCGTCCTTCGCGCGTTATCGCATCGTCGAGCCGAGCCATGCGCTCGCCGCGCGGCAACGCGAGACAC
>Ga0134127_10003748_pt1 | contig 10953 bp, 10 predicted proteins | sample KB31753_FD_96459 | JGI IMG/M metagenome (GOLD analysis project Ga0134127, IMG submission 96459) | Terrestrial soil microbial communities with excess Nitrogen fertilizer from Kellogg Biological Station, Michigan, USA - KB3-175-3 | ecosystem: Environmental > Terrestrial > Soil > Unclassified ...
AAGCGATCGACTCTTCATCGCTGATTCCAATCACAACCGCATCGTTGTTACGAAGCTCGACGGCACACTCGTCGACACTATTGGCACAGGCGATTCCGGTGCTGCTGACGGCGCATTCGACAAAGCGACTTTCTATCGCCCGCAGGGCATGGCCCTCAACGGCGATAGTCTCTACGTCGCCGACACTGAAAACCATCTCATTCGCCGCGTCGACCTCAAGTCGCGCAACGTCGAAACGATCGCCGGTACGGGCCAACAATCGCACGAGTATTTCAAAACCGGACCGGGACGGTCAGTCGCATTGAGCTCGCCCTGGGACCTGCAACTCGTGGATCGTGTGCTCTACATCGCGATGGCTGGTCCACACCAGATCTGGATGCTGGACCTGGACAAGAATGAAGTCTCAACCTTCGCCGGCTCGGGTCGCGAAGCGCGTCTTGATGGTGCGGTTCGCGAGGCAGGCTTCGCACAACCGTCGGGAATCGCGAGCGACGGTAAAAAGCTTTACGTCGCCGACAGTGAGTCGAACATCATCCGCGAGATCGATTTTGCTGGTCGTTCAGTGAAGACGCTTGTTGGAGGCGATCTGTTCGAGTTTGGTGATGTCGACGGCACGGGCGATGATGTTCGACTACAACATCCGCTCGGTTTGCTTACATACGGCGACAAACTTCTGATCGCCGATACCTACAATCACAAGATCAAAGAACTCGATCCGAAGCAGGAAAAAGTCACGACACTGCTCGGAACTGGAAAGCCGGGACAGTCAGATGGTCCAACGCCTTCGTTTTACGAACCGGGCGGACTAACGTTGGCGAATGGAAATCTCTACATCGCTGACACGAACAATCATGCGATTCGTGTTGTCGATCTAAAGACCAGGCGCGCGAGCACGTTGCGCATCAATGGTCTTACGCCTCCGGCGAAGAACATGCAGGCGCTTGAAACCGCGGTTGGTCCAAATGCCGAAGAGATTAAAGTCGCTGCGCAGAAGCTTCGTGCGGGCGCCGATGGTGTTCTTCAGATCGATGTGGAGCTGCCTGAAGGTTACCATCTCAATCCGTTGGCGCCGCAGCGTTACAAAGTTTCCGTTGACGGCAAGAACATCGCGGTCGATGAAAAGTCCGCTTCAGGCGCCAGTAAAGATCTGAAGCTTCCGGTGCGTGTGCCGCTAAACGCGACTGCTGCCGGTTCAGCGACCCTTCGCGCTCAAGTGACGTTGTTTTACTGTCGTGAAGACAATACGGGCACGTGCCGAATCAAAACGCTCGTCTGGCAGGCGCCGGTTGAGGTGACGATCGATCCGAAAGCTCCGAACGAAGTGAAGCTGAAAGGAAAGCTGGCTGCGGATTAACGTGGATCGCCACAAATCTGCTAAGATTCCGGCTCCCCTAAATTCATATTGCAGAGGAGTGAGCTCGTGGCTAATCAACCATTTCTCACTGATATCAAGACTTTGCGCGAACGCGCCCGACAACACATTGAGAATGGTGCTGTCACGCAAGGCTATAGCGCTGACCGCGAAACCGTAATCAAGCTTTTAAACGAAGCGCTCGCAACCGAGATCGTTTGCGTGCTGCGCTATCGACGTCATTATTTCATGGCTTCCGGAATCAACGCCGAAAGCGTTGCCGCCGAGTTTCTCCAGCACGCGAACGAAGAGCAGGGACATGCCGATCAGATTGCCCAGCGCATCGTTCAGCTACAGGGCGAGCCTAACTTCAATCCTGAAGGTCTGCTGATGCGCAGTCACGCCGAATACGTCGAGGGCAATTCGCTCAACGACATGATCAAAGAGGATCTCGTCGCTGAACGCATCGCGATTGACAGTTATCGCGAGATGATTACTTACCTCAGCGACGACGATCCGACGTCGAGACGCATGATGGAAGATATTCTCGCAGTTGAAGAGGAACACGCTGACGACCTCGTCAACCTGCTTGAGAAGATGGGCTGAGTGGTAGCCACGGATTTCACGGAGTAATCTGTGTTATCCCTGGCTAAATTTCACCTATTTGTCCGATAGTCAATCCAACCAGGCTAAACCCGGCCGGCCAACCATGTGCCGTAGTTGCGGGGCAATCGTCGGCGCAGGCGAAACTCAATGCGGCGTCTGCGGAGCACCAACACAACCCACAGCTCATAGCGGCCCTCGCCCGCCGGATAAAGAAACGATCCGGTTCGCTCGTGCGGTACTGAATCGTCCGTACAAATTTACGATCGTATTTCTCGTTATAAACCTGTTCGTTTTTCTCCTGATGTGGGAATCGAGCGAACTTTCAATGAGGACCCTGCAACGAGGCTTTCCTGACCTGGTCCTCATTACGTATGGCGCGAAGCTCAATTACCTGATCAATCCTCCGAATAATCAGTGGTGGCGCTTCATCACGCCGATGTTTGTTCACATCGACTTCCTGCACCTGCTGATGAACATGTTCAGCTTGTTGATACTCGGACCGTTTGTGGAGAAACTTTACGGTTCGGCGAAGTTTGTTGTGTTTTGGGTAGTCACTGGCATTGCGGGCGTGGTTGGAAGTTATCTCGCACTCCGTCCGTCACTTGCTCAGGGAGTTTTCGGAAGTTTTATTTTCAAAAGCGCCGATGCGCCTTCGGCCGGCGCGTCCGGAGCTTTGTTTGGACTCGTCGGGATTCTCTTCGTGTTCGGTATCAAGTATCGTCGCGAGCTTCCGGAAGGGTTCAAGCGTGTGTTTGGCACGGGCTTGCTGCCGATCATCTTCATAAACTTGTTCATTGGCTTTTTGGGACGCAATTTCATCAGTAACGCCGCGCACCTCGCTGGACTGTTCACTGGCGCGGCACTGGCGCTGTTTGTCGACTATCGCAGGCCGGGAGCGCGTGCGAGTATCACGACCGCGTGGCGCGCCTTGCAGATCGTGGCCCTGGTGGTGATTGCGTTGGGCGCTTACAAAGTCGTAAGAAACTTCGGTCGTCCTGTGCCTGCGCTTGCGCGCGCCACGCCAAACGCAAACACTTTGATTTTTCTGAATTACATCAATGCGATGAACCAGGTTCAGGAAAAAGTTTCAGCAGTGATTCATAATAACGATTTGAATGACCTGGAACGGGTGACGCAAACAGCGATGCAGGCGCCGGTCCCGGACGCGCGTGCCTCCGACTTGAGAGATCGGCTGCTGCTTATCCTCGCAAAACTGGCGTCAGCCGCGGCTGCGGCAAGCCCGCCGCCTGAAAACAAACCGGCGCGACCGCCCGTGTTGGACCAAAAGCTGGTTGATGAATTCACGAATTGGCGTAAGGAATACGATGAGTGGTTGAAAGGCGCTGTAAAAACCTACAGGGCGGCGACCTAACTTATATTTAGGAGAGACAAATGGAGATCAGGAAAGTCGGAGTTTTAGGATGCGGACTTATGGGCTCAGGCATTGCACAGGTGTCAGCCTCTGCCGGATTCGACACAGTCGTGAAGGAAGTTTCTGAGGATCTGATTGCGAAGGGATTTGGCGGTATCGAGAAATCACTGGCGAAGTTTGCCGAGAAGGGAACGATCACTTCCGATCAGCAAAAAGAGATTCGTGGTCGTTTGGCAGGCACGACTTCGTTTGCCGACCTCGCGGACTGCGACATCATCATTGAAGCGATTATCGAAAACCTGGACGAGAAGCGCAGCACGTATCGCCAGTTGGATGAGATCTGCAAACCCGAGACGATCTTTGCGTCGAATACATCGTCGCTATCGATTACGGAGATGATGACCGCTACGTCGCAGGAGCGTCAGCGTCGTTTTATTGGGATGCATTTCTTCAATCCGGTGCCGCTGATGAAGCTGGTCGAGGTAGTGAAGACGATACTGACGGACGCTGACGTCTATGAACAGGCGGTAGAATTTGGAAAGAAGCTCGGGAAGGTTCCGGTGCGTGCCGGCGACAAGACCGGGTTTATTGTGAATCGTCTGCTCGTTCCGTACATGCTCGATTCGATTCGCGCTTTGGAAGAGGGTGTCGGGTCGATTGTTGATATTGACAACGCGATGAAGCTTGGATGTGGTTATCCGATGGGTCCGTTTACACTCGGAGATTTCGTGGGGCTCGATACGACGTATTACATCGCCGAGATCATGTTCAATGAATTTCGCGAGAAGCGATTTGCGCCGCCGCCGCTATTGAAGCGCATGGTGCTGGCGGGACTTTACGGGCGGAAAACAGGACGTGGTTTCTACGACTACACAAAGGACGCCAAAAACCCCACGCCGATGAACCTTCTGTAGGTTCGTCGGCGTAAAAATAGCCGGAACTGACAACAAATAGCCGTTTTCGCATCTCCCCTGTGAAGAATCGAAGTGTTAGGATACTCTCTCAAGGGAGACACATGAGCGAAGACTTCACACAGAAACTACCAAAGAACGGCCAGGACAGCGAAATCCTCACGGCGATCAAAAATCTCGATGATCGACTTCAGGGTCTCGAAAAGAAGGTCGATGAGAGGCTGCACGACACGCGTCCGATCTGGCACAAGGTTGTCGCAGATATTGCTGAGTTGCAGGCTGGCCAAAAACGTGTTGAAGATGGCCAAAAACGTCTTGAAGAAGGTCAACAGGCCATTCGCTCAGACATAGCGGATGTAAACAGCACCGTGAACTTCGTTAAGGGTGATCAACTCGTAATCAACGACGCAGTTCGCCGAATGCAACTGGACTTTCTCACCATCAACGAGTGGCTCCATAAACTTACCGTCAATCGCAATCAGCAGAATTCATCAACTTGATGCGTCTCGGAGCATCTCCTATACTGCGAAACGTAGTAACTATTCAGCTTGCGGAGTCGAATCGGTTGCAGCCAACGGTGTACGAAGGACGTCTCAACGCTGAAGCGTTTCGCTTCGCTATCGTGGCCAGCCGCTGGAACGAGTTGATTTCGGCTCGGCTCGTGGAGGGCGCGCTCGATAGTCTGAAGCGACTGGGCGCGCAGGACAGCAACGTTACCGTGTATCGTGTTCCGGGCGCTTTCGAGATTCCGCTGCTGGCATTGCGACTCGCACAGTCGCTGAAGTTCGACGCGGTCATCTGTCTCGGTACAATCATTCGTGGTCAAACGCCGCATTTCGATTACATCGCGAGCGAAGTAGCGCGTGGCATTTCACATGCAGGTTTGACGAGCGGGTTGCCGGTGGTATTCGGAATCGTTACAGCAGACACGGTCGATCAGGCGATCGATCGTGCGGGTGTGAAACTCGGAAACAAGGGGTTCGAAGCCGCCATGACGGCGGTGGAACTGGTTAATCTTTACAAGGACGCATTCGAGTAAGCCGCAAAGGGCACAAAGATGAAAAGGCATAGAACGAATAGTAAAAAGTCTTCATAATCAATAACGAATGCTTTTTGTTCCTTTTGTGCCTTCTGTGGCTTAAACAGTTTTTGGTAATTTTTTATGGGTTCGCGACGTAAGGCACGTGAATGTGCCTTGCAAATGCTCTTTGCGGCTGACGTTGCCGAAATGCCCGCGGACGTCGTGGTCCGAAGCTACTGGGCTGAGCTCGGAGAATCTGACCTCGATGTGACGGCGCGGGAATTTGCCACGCGGCTCGCATCGCGCACACTTTCAAACCTCGAGCTCCTCGACGAGCGCATTCGCTCACGCGCCGAACACTGGCGCATCTCCCGCATGGCGGTCGTCGATCGCAATATCCTGCGCCTTGCCGTATACGAATTTTTGTACGAACCAACACCGCGCACCGTCGCAATCAACGAAGCGCTCGAGATCGCGCGGCGGTTCTCGACTTACGAAGCGACTCAGTTCATCAACGGCATTCTCGACGCCATAAAACGCGACCTCGACGAACAACAGCCACAACAAAACGTCCAACCCGAGGCGGAAGACTCCGAACCCGAATCGAGTGCCCCCGCCGGCGAAGATGAGTAAAAACTTGTCGGACCTCGAAGACAAGCTTCAACAAATAAAGATCGCCCTCGCAGAACTACGCGCTTCCTCCGCCGACGGCCCTGCGACGCGTAAACAAATCGATTCCCTCTTTCGCCAAGCCCACACTCTCAAGGCAGCAGCGGCCGCTGATGGTTTGACAAGTCTCAGCGTGACCGCGCACGAGCTCGAAAGCGTGCTGCAGTCATTACGCACTGGCGAGTCGACACTCAACGCCAACGCATTGCAACAACTGTCTGAAGCCTCTGCCGCTCTTTCAGAAACGCTCGTCACCGGTCTGGTTCCCGACGACATCTCGAAGTCTCTGAAGGCACACGAGAAGCATGCCTTGAAGCAGTCGATCAGTGAAGGCGCCCATATCTTTGTCTTGGATGCCAGTTTTGACGTTGCGGACTTCGATCTGGAATTTCAGAAACTGAAAGCAAAACTGAGCACGGAGGGAGAGGTAATATCTGTCACTCCGAGCGTCGAAAGCGAACACCCGGAAAAGATCAAATTCCGAATCCTCTGTGCCGGCAGTGCATCGGGTGGCGTCGCGATTTTGCAGCGCGCCGTTCGGGCGGGACAAGCCGCGGCAACCGTACTCGGCAAAGACATCGAGTTTGACGTGAGTGGCGCGGACGTTTCGATCGACGAATCAATATGGCAGGTCGTCGCGGATCCGTTGCTGCACCTCGTTCGCAACGCAGTCGATCACGGCATCGAACAGCGTGGGAAGATCACCATCACGGCCGAAAAGCTTTCAAATCAGGTGAAGATCCGAGTCACGGACAACGGACGCGGCATCGATCCGGAACTGATAGCCACGAACCGCCTCTTCGAACCAGGCTTCTCAACCGCACCTGAAGCCCACAGCATCTCCGGCCGCGGCGTCGGCCTCGACATCGTCAAAACCACGATGGAACAGCTAGGCGGATCCGTGAAAATCGAAAGCGAACTCCAGAAGGGTTCAACCTTCGAAATCACCCTCCCCTCAAAATCCGTTTAATCCGTCGCCTCCATCTTCGGATGCATCGTATGCCACTTCGTCGCACGCTCGAACGCAAGCGCGACTCGCAACGGCGACACCTCATCGTAAACGCCGCCCGTAAACATGATCGCGATCGGCAGATTGTTTACGAAACCACAAGGCAGCACCACCGCGGGGTTCCCGGTCAGGTTTGTCACTAACAGGCTCGCGCTGCCCGGTGCGGGACTGACAAAAACGTCCCACTGCGACATCAATTTCTCCATCTCGTGCATGAGCAACGTGCGGGCACGTTGCGCACGCAGGTATTCGACCGCCGGAATAAATCGCGACGTGCGGAACGTGTTGGGCCAGTCTCCGGGCGTTTGCCCCGACAACTGGTTGACACGCCCGTCGCGCGTGATGTCGTCGAATGCCGCCGCCGCTTCGGCCGACAAAATGAAGCGCAACGACCCCGCGGAGAATTTTGGTAACTCGATCGGCGTCAGTTTCGCGCCCGCTTTTTCCAGCACTGCGAGTGCATCTTTGTAGAGTGCGCGACGCTGTTCCGCCTGTGCATTCGGCGTGGACGTCGGAGTCGTTGGCCCATCAAACTCCGTCTTGAGATAACCGATGCGAAGCGTGCTGATGTTTGTGTCAGGGTTCCAGTTGAACGGTGCGTCCCCCACTGTGATGTCTTTACCATCAGGACCGTAGATCGCCTGCAAAGCCGCAGCACAATCCTCGACGCCGCGACACATCGGCCCGATCTTGTCCATGGTCCAACTCAAGCCCATCGCTCCGTAACGGCTCACGCGGCCGTATGTCGGGCGCAGCCCCGTGACGCCACACCGCGACGAAGGTGAAACGATCGAGCCGAGCGTCTCCGTGCCGATCGAGAAACCGACCAAACCACCCGCAGTCGCTGCGGCTGGACCAGCCGAAGAGCCGCTCGAACCAGTTTGTGCTTCTTCGGGCTGCCATGGATTTCGCGTCACACCCGCGAACCATCGCGCGCCCTGTGCAAGCGCGCCCATCGACAATTTGGCGACGAGCACCGCGCCCGCTTCGTTCAATCGCTCGACGACTGTGGAGTCGTAATCGATCACTTGATCGCGATAGGGCTCGGCGCCCCACGTTGTCTTGATACCTTTAGTGGCAAAGAGATCTTTTGCGCCCCAGGGTATTCCGTGCAGCGGGCCACGATACTTTCCGCGTTTGATTTCAGCGTCCGCTGAGGCAGCCTGTTTGAGCGCGAGTTCTTCCGTGAGCGTCACCACGCAAAGCAGCTTTGTTCCATACTTCTTCAGCCGCTCGAGGTACATCTTCGTCAGCTCGGTTGCACTGATCCGGCGTGTGCGAAGCAATTCGGCGAGCTGAGGAACGGTGGCAAAAGCAAGGTCCTCCACGTTATTGAACTGCGGCAATTCAACTTTGCCGAAGCGAAACTTCGTTTTCGGCGCGTAAAGTTCCTTTCTCGCGCGCGCAGGATGAAACGCGATCGCCGGCTCGGTATCGAGCGGTACATCGATTTTCCTGTTTGTCTCATACGTGTCGAGATTGCGATTCACGCCGCCGAGCGCCATCGCTTCCTGCGCGTCCGTGAGCTCGATGCCGATCAGTTTTTCCGCCTGGTGCATCATCTCTTTGGTGATGCGAGGTGTTGGTGTCGGCGATGGGCTGGGCGAGGGAACAGGTGTCGGTGACGGTGTTTGCGCGAGGGCGTCGAGCGGTAGCTTTGTCGCGGTGATGCCGGCGACGCCGAGTGCAGGCAATAGTTTTACAAAGGTGCGGCGAGTCGTTTTATTTTTCTTCATGGTGATTTTTATTTATTCATGGGAACCATCGTTCCTGTTCCTTCGCCCTGTATGCTCGGTCTCCCGTACTTAAGCTTCACAACTTTTGCTTTGCCAAAACGATAGATCGTTACGATGTAGAGGTTGTCGTACTCACTCTCGGGGATGACTGGATAAGTTTCACCGCTCAATTCCGAAACGATCTTCGGAACCGTGTTGTTGTGTCCGGCGATGAAGACCGTCTGGCCACGATTAGTGGTTTGTATTTGCCGCAACAGTTGGTCGGTCTGGTTCGCATCCAGCAGCGTGACAGGCAGGCCCGCACGATCTGAAAGAGGTTTGACAGTTTGCTGTGTGCGCTTGTACTGCGTGGCGTAGATCGCGTTGATGCCTGCCTCGCCGAAGACGCGCGCTATTTCCTGGGCGCGCTCAAGACCCTCGGGCGTCAGATCGGGGTCGGGATTGCTGGGCTCGATCTTTTTCTCGGCGTGCCGGACAAGTATCACGGTCGTCACAGGACGAGAGAAAGTCGAGAAGTAAGCGAAGACGACGACCGCGCCGAGAACGGCGAAGAGCATCGAAAAGACTACAATGGTCCTGAGTTTTGTGCGCGATTCGTTTACTTGTTCCATTATGCTTATGCGGGTACTGACGTAAGCGTAAATGCATCTTGTAAATCCTGCAAATCCTGTCTAACCATTTACACTGCCACCCTAATGCCAACAGCAATTCCACCAACCGAAGGCATCAAGTACGCCGGCTCAAAACTGAAGCTCCTGCCGCACATCCTCGAACTCACCTCAAAAGTCGAACCCAAAACCGTATTCGACGGCTTCTCAGGCACTACGCGCGTCTCGCAAGCGTTCGCGCAACAAGGTTATCGAGTGATCGCAAACGACATCGCCGCCTGGTCCAAAGTCTTCGGTGATTGTTACTTATTAGGTCCTCATCCCCGCGAACATTACCAGGACTTGATCGACCATCTGAACTCTCTCCCCGGTAAACAAGGATGGTTCACGGAACACTACGCGGGCGACAGAAAGAAACCCTGGCAACGTCACAACACTCTCAAGCTCGACGCCATCCGCGAAGAGATCGAGCACTTAAGCCTCAATCAACACGAAAAAGCTGTTGCTCTAACAAGTCTCATCCTCGCGATGGACGAAGTAGACAGCACGATCGGCCATTACGCTTCTTACCTGAATGAATGGTCGCCGCGCTCGTATCGCGAGATGAAATTGCGAGTCCCAAAAGTGATTCCTAAAACACGCGACCACGAAGTTCGGAACGCGGATGTTTTCGATCTGGTTAAATCGATGAACGCAGATTTAGCGTACTACGATCCGCCGTACGGCTCGAACAACGACAAGATGCCGCCTTCGCGCGTGCGCTACGCTGCTTACTACCACCTCTGGACCTCGATCTGCCTCTTCGATAACCCGGCGCTTTTCGGCAAGGCAAACAGACGCGCAGACACGAGCGACGTGTTGAGTGCATCGGTGTTTGAAGAATTTCGGAGGAATGATGATGGGCGTTTTATAGTCGTCAAGGCTATCGAACGTCTTTTGAGACAGACGAAAGCGAAGCACATCATCCTTTCCTACAGCTCGGGAGGCCGGGCCACGGCCGAGGAGCTAAACGAGGCGATCAGTAGCGCGGGGAAACTGATCGAGGTGGTAGAGGTGGATTACAAGCGCAACGTGATGGGCGGAATGCGTTGGACTGATGAGTGGGTCCGCGACGCGCACGAGCCAAATCGAGAGTTTCTGTTTCTGATCGAGAAATAAGCCGCGGATTTCCCCGATTGGAGCGGATTTGTTAGTCTATCGAGTTCCGAGGTAATCAAGATTGAGTCAGCAAAATACACCCGATTTGTCTCAGGTAATCGCCGAGGAATTCGGCGCCAATGCCACCTACGTCCAGGGACTGCTGGAGCGCTTCCGCAACAACCCCGAACTCGTCGACGACTCCTGGCGCTCGTATTTCAGTGAGCTCACCAGCAATGGCGTTACGGCCGTCGTCACCTCCACTGACGGAGACGCGACTGCCACAGCGCCGCAAAAAGCCAGCGCCGCCCCGGCTGCTGCTCCTGCTCCCGCTCCGGCGCCTGCACCGGCTGCTGAAACGAAGTCGCAACCCGATGGCGAAGTGCTTCCCATTCGTGGCGCTGCGCTCAAGATCGTCGAGAACATGGAGAGCAGTCTCTCCGTGCCGACCGCGACCTCCGAACGACGAATTCCGGTAAAGCTGCTGGATGAAAACCGGCGCATCATCAACCAGCACCTCGCGGAGAACGATC
>Ga0134127_10003749_pt1 | contig 10949 bp, 11 predicted proteins | sample KB31753_FD_96459 | JGI IMG/M metagenome (GOLD analysis project Ga0134127, IMG submission 96459) | Terrestrial soil microbial communities with excess Nitrogen fertilizer from Kellogg Biological Station, Michigan, USA - KB3-175-3 | ecosystem: Environmental > Terrestrial > Soil > Unclassified ...
ACCGGCAAAGGCATCGACGGGAAACAATCCGAGCGATTCGCCAAAGTGACGACGAGTTCGATGGATGGCTTCTACGACAAGCGCACGCTGCCGTGGGTGCCGTTCCCGTGGCCGCTGCCCTCCGCGCTGATCGACCCGACCTTCATCGTCGGCATGCCGCGGGTCTACGGCTTTACCATGCTGCTGTTCCACACCGGGGGCACCGAGCTGCGGAACGACAACAAGACCTGGAGTGCGCAGGACACGACGGCTTTCTTCGGGCTGGTGACGGTGCCGATTTTCATCCCTCCGTTCGGTCCTTTCATCAACATTCCAATCATCCCGTGGATCATCCCGCCGATGGGCGCACCCGCGGGCGGCGCGGCGCAGGCCGGCGTCAGCAGCCCGATCAATCCGGTGAACAACTTCAACCGCGACAACCCGGCGAGCTACAAGGCGATGGCCGACGCGTACGGCCAGTCTTTTTCGGGGGCGGCGTTTCCGTCTTTCGGGTTGGCGGCGCGCATGCAACAAGGCAAGGGCGCGGGCGCGACGATGGGCCAGCTGCCAACCGGCACCCGGGGCGGGCTGCGCAAGTACCGCGACGTGAAGAACATCGAGCCGGCCGCCGATCCCAACCCCGAAGACAATACGAACAACAGTTCGCCTCCGATCATCGTCGAGATCGAAAAGCCGTCGAGCCTGATCGCGACCAGTGCCACCGGCAAGCTGCGCATCGGGCGGGCGGGCAGCACCGACTCGTCGAGCTATTGCGGGCTCACCTCGAGCAACCGCCTCGGCCCGACCGTCACCGCGCTTGCGGCGAAAAGCAATCTCGACGTCGGCGACGGCACCGCCAGCAATTGCATGCGCGCGCTGTCCAAAGCCGAGGCCTATTTTTCGCGTCCCTCTGACATCTACGGGCGCGCCGACGGCAAGACCGAATACGGCAGCCTGTACAGCCCGTACTGGCAGGCCCGCCTGCTGCCGAACAATCTGCTCGAGCAGGCGGCGTCCATGCTGTTCCAGGGCCTCAATTTCTCCAGCATCGGGAGCTGGATCGGATCCACCTACTAGCGCCATGAGAACCCGGACATCCCGATCGAGCGTGGCGCATCCCGTCCAGCAGGGCGGGCAGGCGATGGTCGAGTTCCTGATCGCCGCTACGCTGGTATTGATCCCGATGTTCCTGATCGTGCCGCTGCTTGGAAAGTACATGGACCTCAAGGCGACGGCTATCCAGGCCGCGCGTTACGCGGCGTGGGAGCGCACGGTCTGGTATGGCGGCACGAACTGGGAGTCGGGGGAAAAAGAGGACATCAAGATCCAGCGGGAAATCCAGCAGCGGTTCTTCTCCGCCACGGCGACGGCGAAACTCACGGATCTCGACGCCACCACGACGGGCTGGGGCGGCGGCGTCAAGCCGCTGTGGAAGGACCGTGCCGGTAACCCGATGCTGGCGGCTTACGACTCGAACGTGACCCGGGCAGAGGTGAAGGGCGACACGCCTGGCCTGATCAACGACGTGCTGGACCCGGTCGTGAGCGCCATCTCGGCCGTTGGGGGAGTCCTCGGCGCGGCATTCGTGCTCGACATGGACAGTCTTTACACGTCCACCGTGAACGTGCAGACGGTGCCCACGATGCCGATCAAGCAGGTGCTGAATACGACGGCGGCCACCGGCTCCGTCACCCCGCTGTTCACCGAGAAGAACGTGCTTATCGCTAACGGCTGGAGCGCCAACGGCGCGGCGCATGTCAAGAAGCAGACCGAAGGCCTGACGCCGACCTCGTTTCTTCAGCGCTCGCCGGTATCGGACGTGTTGACGGTCATACAATACCTCGCGTACGTGTTCGCGCCCGAGTTGAATCCCAACCACCTGAAGCTGGGTGGCGAAATCAAGCCGGACGTAGTGCCTGATGATCGTCTGAAATAATCCTGAGGCAAACGGGAATAAAGCGGAAATGACGGGGAGAGAATACAGATCGGCCGCGCGCCGCCTGATGGCGGCAGTGCTGGCGGTTGCGGGTTCCGCGGCGGTCGCGGCGGACCAGCCGCAGCTCGACTGTCCCGCGTTCCCGCTGCCCGACGCGAAACTGACCTGGATTGCCCCGAATATTGCGTTTAACGGGCTGCCGATGCAGATCCGGCAGTTCGACAGCAAGGAGTCCCCGAAGGCGATACTCGATTACTACCGCCGCGAGTGGCGCGGTACTCGCGAGCGCCCGGGCAACATCGAGTATCCGCTCGACGATTGGCAGGTCATCGCGGCGCTGCGCGGGCGCTGCTTCTATACCGTCCAGGTGAAGGCCGTGGGCAAAGAAGGCTCGGCCGGGCTGCTCGGCATGAGTCGCCTGACCGACCCGTCACAGGTGCGCGAGGCCGGCAAGAACTTCCCGATGATGTCAGGCAGCAACGTCATCAACGACATTGACCATTTCGACCCGGGCAAGCGGGGGCGGACGATTTTTTTTACCAATGAATTTTCACCGGACGCCAACGCCGGTTTCTACCGGCGCGTGCTGCCCGGGGATGGCTGGCGCATCGTCGTGGACCACGAGCTTCCGGTGGGAGGTAATCGCACCGCCTACGTCATGACGCTCAAGCGCGGACAGGCCGAGACGAGCATGAGCATTACGCGCAACGGCGAATTTACAAACGTGCTGGTCAATCAGATGGACCGGCCGTAGAAAGCAGGGGAGAGAGCATGCGGACATCAAGTTGGCACGACCCCGGGCGCCTGATCGCGGGGCGCGAGCGGCAATGGGGACAGTCGAGCATGGAGTACACGGTGGTGGTGTTCTTCGCCGTGCTGGTGCTCGTCGTCCCGGATGCGAGCGGCAACGTGCCGCTGGTCCAGCTCGCCAACGCCTTCAAGCATTTCTACACGGGCTTTGCGTACGCCGTGTCCCTATCCACAACTATCATGCCGATGTGAGCGTCCCATGCGAATGCTGAGAATCATACTGTCGCGTATCAACAAGATGTGGCTCCTGATGGGAGCCGCCATCGTGCTCGGGTTGCTGGCAACCTGGGTCACCACGCAGTACCTGAAGAAGCGCGAGGCGAGCATCGAAGCCGAGGCGAAGAAGCGCGCGAGCGGCGGGACGACCGTGGAAGTGGTGGTGCCGCGGCGCAACCTGCCCAAGGGCACCGTCGTTGATGCGAACTCGATGGCCGCGCGCGAAGTGGTTGCCGACACCGTCTACGACGAGACCGTGCTTGCGGCAGACTTCGGCAAGGTGCAGGGCACCAAGCTCGTGCGCCCCGTCGAACAGGGCCGGCCGCTGCGGCGCTCGGACCTCGACATCCGCGCCAAGGAGTTCGCGGAGGCGCTGCCCGACGGCAGGCGCGCCATTACGATCGAAATCGACGACATCAACTCCATTGCGCAGATGGTGCGCGTCGGCAATCGCCTCGACCTCATGTTGATCGTGAGCGATGCCAGCGAGGGCGGCGGGCAGCAGCAGGTACTGTCACTGCTGCAGCGGGTCAAGGTCATCGCGACCGGCCAGATCATCACCCGTTCTGCCCCGGCCGACGGGCCACAGCCCGCGGCGGCGCAGCGTTACAGCAACATCACTTTCGAGGTGACCCCGGAGGAAGCGGCCCGCATCGCGCTTGCGCAGACGATGGGCAAGATCCGCGCCGTGCTGCGCAGCGACGAGGACCAGGCGATGGATCCGCTCGCGAAAGTAACCACCCAGACGGTCATGCGGGGTTTCTCCCCCACCAAGAAGAAAAGGGGCGGGGACGTGGACGGGGAAGACGTGATCGTGGAATACATCATCGGCGGCAAGGGCAGCGGCGGAGGCGTCGCGCCGGTCCAGAACATCAGCGTCAACATGCCGGGCATGGCGGCGGCCCCCGCGGCGCCCGCCGTTCCCGCGGGCGCTATTGCCGGACCCACGCCGGGTCAAATGACCGTCCCGGGCGTAGGAAGTTTTCCGTATCCCTCCGTGCCTGGCGTAAACGCTCCGGCGCCCGCCTCCGCGAGATAGCAATGAACCTGCTCACTGGAAGAACTCTTATGCAACCCTCCCGATATCTGATCCTCCTCGCGGCCCTGCTGGGCGGGCTGCAAATTGCCGGCATCTCCGGCGCCGCGGAGCCATCTGCAAGCCCCACTACCGAAATCAGCCTGTATATAGGCGAGGTGAAAACGCTGCCGGTGACCCGGATCCAGCGCATCGCCATCGGCAACGGCAAGCTCATTACGACCAACGTGCTAGAGAAGGAACTGCTGTTGCTCGGTGAAACGCCGGGCCGCACCAGCATGATGATCTGGACCACCGACGGCAAGGAATTGAAGTACACCGTGAACGTCGTTGCCAACGATATTTCCGACACCCAGCGGCGGCTCTCCCAGCTGCTCGTGAACATGCCGGGGATCAAGGTCGACCGCGTGGGCCAGCACGTCGTGGTCACGGGCAATGCCAGCAAGCTCGATCTTTCGCGCATCGCCTCGATCGCCGCCCTGTTCCCGCAGGCGCTCAACATGGTGCGCGAGGAAGAAGTGACCATGAAGCGCATGGTCTACCTGAAGCTGCAGATCGTGGAAATGAAGAAATCGCTGGCGGAGAATATCGGCATACAGTGGGATACGCAGATCGCCGGACCAGGCGCGGGCGCCGCGATCGATTTCCGCACCAACGACGTGTTCCGCGTGCCGAAAGATCCGCCGACGCAGTTCGGCCCGGGCGGCGGAACGCTGCCGCTCTCGCTCACGTCGTTTCGCGGCTACTTCGGTATCGCCACCGCGATCACCTCGAGGATCAACCTCGCGGTGGCCAACGGCGACGCGTGGGTGCTCGCCACCCCCGAACTTTCCACCCGCAGCGGCGGCGAAGCGAAGTTCCTCGCAGGCGGCCAGATTCCGGTGGTGACGCCGGCCTCGGGACTCTCCCCGGCCACCGTGACTTACAAGGACTACGGCATCAAGCTCTCCATCAAGCCCGTGGCGGACGACAAGGGCTACGTGAGCTCGGCCGTCACCACCGAGGTCAGCACCATCGACAACTCGGTTGCAATCAACAACCAGCCCGGCTTCCTGACGCGCCAGACCGATTCCGAGATCAACGTCCAGGCCGGGCAGACCATGGTGATCTCCGGCCTCGTCAATCAGGATCTCGCACGCGACGTCAATAGCGTGCCGTGGCTCGGACAGCTGCCGATACTGGGGCCGCTGTTCCGCTCCACCGGTTTCAAGAGCGGGCGCACCGACCTCGTCATCTTCGTCACCCCGACCGTGGTCGACCCGACTTCCACCATCAACCGCGAGCGCCTCGACAAGGCGCTGGACATGCAGGAAAAGTTCCAGCAGCGCCTCGGTCCCAAGGGCATCGTGGATTAGGAGGCAACAGGATGTTCAGCGTAGAGATCAAGCCGCCCAAAGGGCAACCGCAGCGCGTCGATTGCCAGATCGCCGCCTGCACCATCGGCAAGGCCGACGACAACCTGATCGTGGTGCGCGGCTGGTCGGTGGGCAAGCGCCACGCCACCATCCACCAGCGCCGCGAGGGTTTTTTCGTGGAGGATCACGGCGCGCTCGGCGCTACCGAGGTGAACGGGAAGTTGATCGAGAAAGAGTACGGGCCGCTGAAGGCAGAGGACGTAATCCGCATCGGCGACTACAACCTCAAGATACTGGGCGAGTCGTCTGCGCCGGCCGCCGAAGCCCCGGCGCCGGTCGCCCCGGCTGCGCCGAAGTCCGCGTCAATGGCCGCGCCGAAGCCCGCTTCGCCGGCCCCGGCCGCCGCGCCTGCGCCTCAACCCCAGCCCGCGCCTGAGCCGAAGCACCACGAGAAAGCCAAGGCGCTACCCAAAGAGGTGGCGGCGATGAGAGAGGCGCGCCGCATCCTGCACAAGAAGCTGATCGGCCAGATGGACCTGCGCCGCCTCGACGTGAGCCACATGGGCGAGAACGAGCTGCGCACGTCCGCCCAGGCGATGATCAAGGACATTCTCGACAACGACAAGGAGATCGGGGCCGACGTTGACCGCACCCGGCTCGCCAAGGACGTGCTCGACGAAGTAGTCGGCCTGGGGCCGCTCGAGGACCTGCTCGCCGACAACTCGGTCACGGAAATCATGGTCAACCGCTTCGACGAGATCTACGTCGAGCGCAGCGGCAAACTCACCAAGTCCGATATCACCTTTTCCACCGACCAGGCGGTGATGGGCGCGATCGAGCGCATCGTCGCGCCAATCGGGCGGCGCATCGACGAATCGAGCCCGATGGTGGACGCGCGGCTGAAGGACGGCTCGCGCGTGAACGCCGTGATTCCGCCGCTCGCGCTGAAGGGTTGCAACATCACGATCCGCAAGTTCTCCAAGTCGAAACTGGTGGACCAGGACCTGATCCGTTACAACTCCGTATCCGCGGAAATGATGGGGTTCCTGAAACGGGCGGTGGAAGAGGCGGCCAACATCGTTATCTCCGGCGGCACGGGTTCCGGCAAGACGACGCTGCTGAACGTCATGTCCAACTACATCCCGGACGACGAGCGCATCGTCACCGTGGAGGACGCCGCGGAATTGCAGCTTTCGCAGCCGCACCTGATATCGCTGGAATCGCGTCCGCCCAACTCGGAAGGCAAGGGCGCGGTCACCATCCGCGACCTGGTGAAGAACTGCCTGCGCATGCGCCCCGACCGCATCGTCGTCGGCGAGTGCCGCGGCGGCGAAGCGCTCGATATGCTGCAGGCGATGAACACCGGCCACGACGGCTCGCTCACCACCGCGCACGCCAACACGCCGCGCGACTGCATCGCGCGCCTGGAGGTGATGACGCTGATGTCGGGCCTTGACCTTCCGGTGCGCGCGATCCGGGAGCATATCGCGTCCGCCGTGGACATGATCGTGCAGCAGAGCCGTTTTCCCGACGGCAGCCGCAGGGTGACGCACATCACCGAGGTGACCGGGATGGAGGGCGACATCGTCCAGTTGCAGGACATCTTCCTGTTCAAGCAGGAAGGCTACGACGAGAAGGGCAAGGTCAAGGGCCGCTACATTGCCACGGGCAACATCCCGGATTTCTACCAGGACCTGTCGGCGCGCGGCATCCCGGTTGACCTTTCCATCTTCAAGGTACCGGAGCGCAACTGATGGATGGCTTGGGGGTCGTCCTCGGCGTGGTGATGGTGGCGGCGATCGTCATAGGCGTGCTGCTGATGCAGCTCGCCCAGGATTTTCTCGCTCGCCAGAAGAGCGCGATCACGCAGCATGCGAAAGGCGGTCTCGAGGATATGTTCATCTTCGTGGACCCGACGCGGCTCTTCTATTTCCAGATGGGTGCGCTGGTGCTGGTGCCGCTCGTCCTCTGGCTCATGTTCGAAAACATCGTGGTGGTCGTGGGCGCGGCCGTCGCCATCACCCTCGCGCCGAAATTCGTGGTGAACCACCTGAAGAAGAGCCGCCTGAGGCAGTTCGAGCTCCAGTTGCCCGACTCGCTGCTCATGGTCTCGGGCAGCATGCGCGCGGGCGCGAGCCTCACGGTGGCGATGGAATCCATGATCAAGGAGCAGAAGCCGCCGCTCTCGCAGGAGTTCGAGCTGATGCTGCGCGAGCAGCGCCTCGGCGTGGACTTCGACACCGCGATGAAGCACATGGAGGAGCGCCTGCCGATGCAGGACTTCATCCTGGTGGTCGCCGCGCTGCGCATCTCGCGCGAAATCGGCGGCAACCTCGCGGAGATCCTCGAGACGCTTGCCGAGACCCTGCGGCGCAAGCAGCAGATGGAAGGCAAGATCAACTCGCTGACTGCGCAGGGCAAGATGCAGGGGCTGATCATGACCCTGCTGCCGATCTTCCTGCTGGTGATACTGGCCAAGATGGAGCCCGATTCGATGGCCCCGATGTTCAACACGCTGGCGGGCTGGGCGACGCTCGCCGTGATCGCCGTCATGGAAGTGATCGGCTATTTCGCCATCCAGAAAATCGTGACGATAGACGTCTGATGAACGACACCACCATTGCATTGATAGTCGGAGGCACGGTAGGGCTTTGCGCCCTGTTCCTCATCTTCAGCCTGTCCAGCCTGAAGGCCGAGGTGCCGGCGGAAGACCGGGAATACATGGACCCGCTGCCGTTCGCGCTGAGGCTGGTATGGCCGGTGGTGCGCTTCCTCGAGTTCCACCTGTGCGCCTTCATTCCCCCGCACATGCTGGAGCGCACGCACGAGAAACTGCAACTGACCGGCGTCGGCTACCTGCTGAACGCCGAGCAGTTCTACGCGGTGCGGATCATTTCCGTGCTGTTCGTGTTCGGCGTGACCTGGTTCACGCTGGACATGCTGCAGAAGGACGAGCCCTGGATCCTCTACGGGAGCCTGCTGCTCGGTTATTTCTATCCGGAGATCTGGTTGCGCGACGTGCGGGCTCGCCGCTACAAGGCGGTGCAGAGGGCGCTGCCGGTGTACCTCGACTTCATCACCATGGCGGTCGAGGCTGGACTGAACCTGACCGGCGCGATCAACCAGGCGATGGAGAAGGGCCCGGCCGGCCCGCTGCGGCACGAGTTATTCATGGTGGTGCGCGATCTGCGCTCCGGCCTGCCGCGGGCCGACGCGCTGCGGCGCATGGAAAAGCGGCTTGCCATGATGGAGATCACGAGCTTCGTCGGCACCGTCATCCAGGCCGAGAAGATGGGCGCGCGGCTCGGCGCCGCGCTGCGCTCGCAGGCCGAGCAGCGGCGCACCGAACGCTTCCAGCGCGCCGAGAAGCTCGCGATGGAGGCGCCGGTCAAGCTGATCGGGCCGCTGATGATCTTCATCTTCCCGATCACCTTCATCGTGATCGGCTTCCCGATCGTGGTGAAATACATGAGCTCGGGGATGATGTGAGGCTGGGCGCGGTCTACGAGGAGAGCGCCGGCCGCTGCCTCGTGCCGAAAGTGTGGCGCGCGGCGAGTTCCTGGGAAAAGATGCGCGGCCTGCTCGGCCGTCCGCCGCTTGCGGACGGCGAGGGGCTCCTGATCGACTCCTGCGCCATGGTGCACACCTTCGGGATGCGCTATCGCCTCGACCTGGCTTTTCTCGACCCGCAGGGCCGCGTGTGCAAGCTCGTCCCGGGCCTCGCCCCCGCACGCTGCGCCGGCAGCCTCGGGGCGGAAGCCACGCTGGAACTCGCGCCCGGCGCGCTGGAGCAACTGCAATTGAAGGTCGGCGACCAGCTGGCCTGGAAGGAGGCGGCGTGACCGGGCCCGCTATCCGCGTCGTTCTCGTCCTGCTGTGCGCCGCCGGCACCGGCTGCAGCGGAATGGAAAGCCGCAGCGTGGGCGAAGACCTGGTGAGGATGCAGCAGGAAGCGCAAGTGGCGTTCGACAGCGGCGAGAACGCGCGCGCCGAGGCGCTCTACAAGGGCCTTATACGCTCGATGCCGAACGACGCCGAGACCTGGTTCAGGCTGGGCAATCTCTATGCGCGGACCGACAACCCCGACCAGGCGGCCAATGCCTATCTCACCGCGCTGTCGCTGAACGGGTCCGACGCCCGCGCGTGGCACAACCTGGGCATCGTGCGGCTGCGCCAGGGCTGGGCCGCGTTTCTCCGCGCCAATACCATGACCGTGCCGCCGCAGCCGATCCACGCGATGAGCGCGGAGATCATCCGCTCGCTCGAGAAGATGCCGTTCCTGTCGGAGGAACGGTCCGCGAAGCCCGCGGCCGGGCCGGGAATCGCCAAATGAGCACGCGGTTCCCGCGCGGCGAGACCCCCCGGTTGAGCTCGGGTCAGGCCATCGTCGAGTACATCATCATCTTCCCGTTGCTGATAATCCTGATCATGGGCGCGATCCAGATCGCGCTCATCTACCAGGCCAAGTTCACGCTCAACTACGCCACCTTCATGGGCGCGCGCCAGGGCGCGTTGAAGAACGCCAACTTGAACTCGATCAAGGACGGGGTGGCGGCGGGTATGACTCCGCTGTTCATGCGCTGGAGCGGCACGGGCGCGCCGGGCCTGGTCGATCTCAGCAAGGCGCGCGTGATCGCCACCATCGAGGTGTTCAACCCGATGACCGCCGAGGTCAAGATCATCAGCCCGACGAAAGCGGCTTTCGACGCGATTGCGGGAACCGGCACCGAGATTCCGAACGACAACCTCATGTACCGCAGCGGCTCCGGCGACGGCATGTCGATCCAGGATGCGAACCTGCTGAAAGTGCGGGTGACCTACTGCGTGAAGCTGGTGGTGCCGTTCGTCAGCCGCATGATCTACTCGCTGGTGAACGGCATCGAGGGCGTGAAGAACCTCGCCACCAATTTTTACTGGACGGCGGCCACGGTTGCCGCTGCGCCGACCACGCCCAACATGTGCTCGCAGATCTCCGATCTTTATGCCGGGCTGCGGGAAGAGGTCAACGCCATCACCGGCAGCGCCGTTCCCGGCATGAGCACCGTGAACAGCCTGGCAAACGGCTTCATCAACATGCTGCCCACCACGTTTCCGACGCTGCCGTTCCTCAACTGGAACATCGGCGGGCTGCGCATACCGGTCACGTCCGAGGCGATAGTGCGCATGCAAAGCCCGGTGCATGCGGACGGCCTGAACTGACGGCGCCTGGCCCGCGCGGTTCCCGCGCGGCGCTTCTCCAGATTCCCTGCTGAAATCCGGCGCGAAGCCGGGAGACTAGCGGCGCGTGCCGGGTTCCGGCGTGCCCGGGCCGTTCCCGCGTCCCGCCTGGAACAGATTGACGCCGTGCTCGCGCACAGCGAATACCTCCGGCGGCAAGCCCTGGGTGTTGGGGGCGGCTGTCTGCCGCGGCGGGGCCACCGGGGCTGCTGCGGACGCGGTTCCAGGCGCCGACACGGCAACGCAGGCGCCGGGCGCGCCCGATTCGGTTTTCAACGGGGCCGTTCCCGGCGGGCATTCGACGCCGCCCTGCGTTGATCCAGCCTCGCCGCCGGCCGCAACCAGCGTAGTGCCGGCGGAAGTGGTCGTGGTGCCGTCCGCGAACGTGGTCGTCGAACTG
>Ga0134127_10003750_pt1 | contig 10949 bp, 12 predicted proteins | sample KB31753_FD_96459 | JGI IMG/M metagenome (GOLD analysis project Ga0134127, IMG submission 96459) | Terrestrial soil microbial communities with excess Nitrogen fertilizer from Kellogg Biological Station, Michigan, USA - KB3-175-3 | ecosystem: Environmental > Terrestrial > Soil > Unclassified ...
TACGACGACGTGCGGCTGGTGGCGTCGCCCGAGGTCCAGGTGGCGTATTTCGGCGGGGATCCCGACAACTTCGAGTATCCGCGCTACGGCATCGACGTCGCCTTTTTTCGGGTGTACGAAGGCGGGAAACCGGTCGTGCCGCCAGCCTACCTCAGCGTAGCCGGGCGCGGCGTGGCGGAGGGCGATGCCATCATCGTTTCCGGCCATCCGTTTCGCACGAACCGGGGCCTGACCGTGCCCCAGTTGGAAGTGCTGCGTGACCTGGCGCTGCCGCTCTGGGTCGGCGCGCACGAGCGCAGGATCAAGCTGCTTGAGGCATACCGCACGGGACCCGCTGAAAGGGCGCACTCGACGACTATCTACTTCAACGCGCGCAACAGTTACAAGCGGGACAGCGGTTTCCTGGCGGCCTTGCGGCAGCCGGAGACGCTGGCTGCGCAGAAGGCGAATTTCGACCGCCTCGCCGCGGCGCTGCCCGGCGATGAGGCGAGGCGCGATCTCGCGCGCCTGCTGGACAGGGCGGCGCAGTTCGCCGAGAGCGAGCGCAAATTCGCCGTCGAGAGTTACTACGTCACTCACTTCACCGGTTCCCGGCTGTTCGAGTGGGCGGCGCTGCTGACGCGCTGGGCGGAACAGATTGCCATTCCCGAGAGTGAACGGCTGGATGATTTTCGCGGCGCGAGATTGAAGGCGACCGAAAACTGGATAGTCTCGCAGACGCCGGTGTATCCCGACCTCGAGAGAGTCGTGCTCGCGGACCGCTGGCTCGAGGCGGCGGAAAAGCTGGGCGCTTCAAACCCATATGTGCGCGCACTCGCGGGCGTGGACGCTGCCGCGCTGATAGGGACCACCGCGCTGGCCGACCCGGCGACGCGGAAGGGCTTGCTGACCGCGGGCCCGAAGGCCGTGCTCGAATCCACCGACCCGCTGCTCGTGCTGGCCCGGCGGCTGGAGCCGCAGCTGCGCAGGGGCCGGTTGCGGCTCGAAAAGGAATTCCGGGAGCCGGCCGAGCAGCTGCAGCAGGATTTGGCCCGGTTGCGCGTGCTTGCGTACGGCAACACGGTAGCGCCCGACGCCAATGGCAGCCTGCGTTTCGCCTTTGGCCGCGCGGCGGGCTATCGCGAAGGAGCCGTTGAGCAGCCGTGGGCAACGCGACTGGGCGGCATGTACGAGCGCGCCGAGAGAGTCGGCTACCAGCCGCCCAACAATCTCCCGCGGGCCTGGCGCGAGCGCCGTGACGCGGTGGACATGCAGGCGCCGGCGAATTTCGTGTCAACGCTCGATCACAGCGGAGGCAATTCGGGCTCGCCGATCGTCAACGTCCGCGGTGAATGGGTCGGCATACTGCACGACGGCAACCGGCAGTATCTCGGCACCCAGTACGTCTACTCCGTAGAGCAGGCACGGACGATAGCGACCCATGCCGACGCGATCATGGCGTGGCTGGGAGCGGTTCACCAGGCCCACGGCCTGGTCGCCGAGATGAAAGGGAGGTAGCGGACGATGGATGCGAAGCTGGGGGCATACAACATTCACGACTTGCGGGAGATGGCGCGCCGCAAGCTGCCGAAGGGCGTGTTCGAGTTCGTGGACCGCGGCACGGAAGACGACAACGCGGTCGCCAACAACCGCGCCGCGCTGGAGCGGATCCGCTTCCGCCCGCGCACGCTGGTGGACGTCTCCGGCCGCAGCCAGGAAATCACGCTGTTCGGCAAGAAGCAGCCGATACCGTTCTGCGTCGGGCCGACCGGCACCGCGGGCCTGCTGTGGTACGGCGGCGAAGTCGGCATCGCGCGCGCCGCGGCGAAGGCCGGCATCCCGTTCACCGTCGGGACCAATTCCATGACCTCGATGGAGGATATTGCGGAACAGGCCGGCGGCACGCTGTGGTTTCAGCTCTACATGTGGCAGGACCGCTCGCTCTCGCACCAGATAGTCGAGCGCGCCAAGGGTGTCGGGTTCGAGGCGCTGATGGTGACGGTGGACGGGGCGGTGCCCTCGAACCGCGAGTACAACTACCGCAACGGCTTCGAGGTTCCGATCCATTTCAACGCGCGCAACATAACCGATGTGCTGACCCGGCCGCGCTGGCTGGCAGGGGTGTTCCTGCGCCAGGTGCTGTTGCACGGCATGCCGCGCTTCGAGAACTACCCGCCGGAGGTCATGGACGGCCTGATGGCGCGCACGCTCAAGAAGACTATCCTCAAGAACGAAAGCATGAACTGGGACGACTTGCGCACGCTGCGCAAGCTGTGGCCGCGCACGCTGATGGTGAAAGGCGTGCTCTCCCCGCAAGACGCGGTGAAGGCGGCCGACTGCGGGGCCGACGCGGTGATCGTGTCCAATCACGGCGGGCGCAACCTCGACCATTCCATCGCGCCGATCGACGCGCTGCCCGACGTCGTGGATGCGGCGGGCAAGCGGCTCACCGTCATCATGGACAGCGGTATCCGGCGCGGGTCTGACGTGGTGAAGGCGCTGGCGCTGGGCGCCAAGGCGGCGTTTGTCGGCCGCGCGCCGCTCTACGGCGTCGCGGCCCACGGCGAGGCGGGCGCGGCGCGCGCGATCGAGATTTTCCGCGAGGAGATCGGCCGCGTCATGGCGCTCCTCGGCGTGAACAGCGTGGCGGAGCTCGACCGGCGCTATCTCCAGTTTCCCGAGAGAAAGTAGCGATGCCGGCGCGCGCCGTGCGCTATCTCTCGCAGGCCGACACGCAGGCGCTGCTCGACTGGCCGGATGTCATCGCCTGCCTTGCGCGCGCCTACGGGGGCGATGCCGATCCGCGCGCCACTCCGCCGAAGGTGGTCGCGCGCCGCGACGGGATGTGGCTGCGCGCGCTGCCGGCCATCTCGGGGGACGGCGGGGGCATGGGCGTCAAGATCATCGCCAAGGGACGCCCGCGTGCCGCCGATCACCTGATCGCGCTGTGGGATCCGGAAACGGGAGAACTCGCGTGCCTGATGAGCGGCAAGCATGTCACCGCGATGCGCACCGCCGGGACTTCCGCGCTCGCCGTGGACCGCATCGCGCCGGCGGGGGGATTGCGCGTGGCGGTGCTCGGCTCCGGGCGCGAAGCGTCCACGCACGTGAGTGCGCTTGCCGCGGTGCGCCCGGTGAAAACACTCGCGGTGTACAGCCCGACGCCGGCAAACCGCGAGTCCTTCGCGAAAAAATTCGGCACGAAGCTCGGCATCGAGTGCCGCGCGGCGCAAAGCGCGCGCGCCGCAGTGGAGGGCGCGGACCTGGTCATTGCCGCCGCGCGTTCCCACGACGAGACGCCGATCCTGGAAGGGTCGTGGCTCGCACCGGGCATGATGGTGGTTTCGATCGGCTCCACCGTTCCGGAACAGCGCGAGGTGGACCCTGCGGTCGTCGAGCGCGCTTCGATCATCGTCGCCGACGTCCCGGACGAGGTCGCCCGCGAAACCGGCGACATGATTGCGGCGAAGGCGGCGGGCGTCTCGTTCGAGGGCAAGATTGTCGCGCTCGCCGACGTCGTGCGCGGCAGCCGCGCCGTGAAGCAGGGCCGCGATAACATCGTGCTGTTCAAGTCGGTCGGCAGCGGGCTGCAGGACATCGCGGTGTCCGAACTGTGTCACTACCGGGCGCGGGCGTCGGGCGTCGGCATCGAGTTGCCGATAAAATAGTCATAACTGTTTGAATTAACTAATAATTTAGGAAACTTACATGGTGAGCTATTCCAAAGGCGAAGCGCGCGCGTGGGCACGCGAGAACATGCACGGCCTGTGCAACGTGGTGATCCCCTCGTACACGCTCGATCTGAAGCGGCTGAACGAGAAAGGCGTCCGCCACGACATCCGGCGCGAGATTGAGCTTGGCTTCTGGGCGACGCTGCTGGTATCCGAGACCGCGGTCACGGTGCCGGAGTACAAACAGTTCATCCAGTGGTCGCACGACGAGGCGAAAGGGAAGCTGAAACTCGTGCACCATGCGGGCTTCAACACGCTGGAGGAGAACATCGAGGCGGTGCAGATGGCGGAGCAGGAAGGCTGCGAGCTGGCGCTGCTCGGCTACCCGTCCAATTTTTATGCCACGTCCGAGCAGCAGATCTTCGATTACACCAAGAAATTCTGCGACTCGACACGGCTGGGTGTAATCCTGTTCCCGGTGCCGCACTGGGGCTTCGAGCGCGTGCACCCGGCCGGCATTTCGCCCGCGCTGCTCGCGAAGATGATCAGGGAGATCCCGAACGTCGTGTGCATCAAGGCGGAGCAGGGCATGCCGACGCCGGCGGGTTTCGTGCAGACCTGGAAGAACCATTCGCACGAGGTGGTGGTGACCTGCCCGATTGAAGCCGACGCGCTGCCGTTCCTCGGCTTCGTGCCGATCCAGTTCATGGGTACCAGCAACTACGAGTGCTACGGTGACGCCGTCCTGCGCATGTTCAGGCTCGGGCGTGATGGCAAGTTCAACGAGATGATGGAAATCTTCTGGCAGATCCACCCGGCGCGCTCCACCTACCGCGCGGTCACCACGACCTACACCGGCGGGGCGGGGATCATCCACCGCATGGTGTGGAAATACCAGGCGTGGCTGCACGGCTTCAATGGCGGCCCGCTGCGGCAGCCCACCATGAAGATTCGCGACGTGCACATGCGCCAGTTGCGCGAATCGCTCAAGCGCAGCGGGCTGAATCCGACCGCGGACCCGGACAGCGAGTTTTTCGTCGGCCGCAATCCTGCCTGAAGGCGATTAGACTAGCCTTATGCCGAAGCAGGAAAACAATTTGATCACCCGCCGCGCGCTCATCCGCGCCGCCGCCGGCGCAGCGTGCGTGAGCGCCGCGGGATGCATTACGCCGATGCCGGGGATGTTCTTCATACGCCCGCCCGGCGTTCCGTTCGACCCGACGCCGATGGACGTGGTCTCGGCGATGCTGCGCCTCGCCGACCTGAAGACCTGGGACACCGTCTTCGACCTCGGTTGCGGCGACGGGCGCATCGTCATGGCCGCGGCACGCTTCTACGGCGTGCGCGGCGTCTGCGTCGATGTCGATCGCTACCTGATTTACGAGGGCCGCGAGAACGCGCGCGTGAACAACCTGTTCGACAAGGTGTTTTTCCTGAACCAGGACATGTTCGAAACCGACCTCGGCGACGCGACAGTGGTCATGCTGTACCTGTCGCGGGAAATGAACCTCGCGCTGCGGCCCAAGCTGAAACGCGAGCTGCGGCCCGGCTCGCGCATCGTGTCGCACATGCATGACATGGGCGATTGGGAACCGCGGGAGGTTGTGAAAGTGACGAGTGGCGGCCAGGAGCGCCCCATCTACCTGTGGGTCATCGACGGCGCCCCTGACAAAATCATCGCGGAAGCAAAAACGGAACAGAGGGACTTATAATCCCTGACCGAGGGAGACATCCATGGCGCCCAGGAAAACCCGCATCGAGGTCAACAACGCCGTCTTTTCCTTGCCATACCACGTGGCGAAGGAGGAGGGCTACTTCGCGGAGGAAGGCTACGACGTCGAACTCGTTCCCGCCGGATCGGGCCGCGACCGCGACAAGGACGTCCCCGACAAGCCGATCGAGGACCCGCGCCTGGTGAAGTCGTACGGCTGGCACGAGGGCATCGAGAAGGGCGAGTTCTGCATGTACCGCGCCTGCGAGTGGGGCCAGATCCGCCGCACGCAGGACAGCGCGAAGAGTGTCAAGGTGATCAGCAAGCGCGCCGCCGTCGCCACCCAGGCCATCGTCGTGCGCGCGGATTCCCCGTGCAACGTCCCGCAGGACCTGAGCGGGCGCACCGTCGCGGTGAATTTCCACGCCGGTTCCCACTACATCACGCTGTCCATGCTCGGCGGCTCGATGAACGAGAAGCGCGAGGTTCGCGCCGTGCACGTCGGCGGGCCGAGGCAGCGCCTGCGGTTCCTCGAGGACGGCAAGGTCGAGGCCGCTGCGGTGATGGAGCCGTGGATCACCGTCGCCGCCAAAAAGGGATTCAAGATTATCTGCGAGGCGTTCTACGAAGGCGCCGAAGTGGCGACGCCGGAGGTGGACCCGGAGATGTACGCCGCAATCAACCGCGCCATCAACAAGGCGGTGAAACGTATCAACGCGGACATCCGACCGTATCTCAAGTACCTGATCCGCGAAGTGCCGGCGGAGGTCGCGAAGCTCGCCGTGGAGGACTTCTACCTTCCGCGCTTTCGCTACGTCGCGCCGCGCCCGTACACGCGCGAGGAGTACGAGCACCTGCACGACTGGATGGTGGGCTGGGACCTGCTCGATCGCGAGAGCGGCTACGACCGCATCGTCGGCGCCAAGCTCACGGTTTAGCTATAAGTATTTGAATTAATTAAATAATTATTAATAAAAAAACCCCGCCTCGGCGGGGTTTTTCGTCACTCGTCACACGACAGCGGCCTCCGAAATATCATCGCAAGGTCACCGCTCGGTGGCGTCGGCCGCTCCGCGCGTCACCGGGGGTCACATCCCCGAACAAGTTCGGGGCCCCTGTTCCGCCCCTCGACGCGCCCCATCACTGCGGCGGAATTCCCGCGGCCTTGATCACCTTAGCCCACTTGATGATTTCCGCGCCGAGATAGCCGGAGAATTCCTCGATCCCGCCCTTTGCCGGTTCTATGCCCTGCGTCAGCAACCGCTCCTTCACGTCGGCGGCGGTGAGCGCCTTCACGCTTTCCTCGCTTAGCCGGGTGAGTGCCGGCCGCGGCGTCGCTGAGGGCGCCAGCATGCCGTACCACGACGTCGCGTCGTAGCCTGCGACGCCGGCTTCGATCAGGGTCGGCACGCCGGGCAGCACGGCGCTGCGCGTCGTGCCGGAGACCGCGAGCGGGCGCAGCTTGCCGTCCCGCAATTGCGCCATCACGGCGGCGGGTGAGCTGAACATGAGCTGCACTTCGCCGGTGATGATGCCGACCGAGGCCTGCGAGCTGCCCTTGTACGGCACGTGCACCATCTGCGCGTTCGTCATCGACACGAACAGCGCCATGGCGAGATGCGTAAAGCTTCCGACGCCGGCGCTGCCGTAGTTGAGCATGCCGGGCTTGCGCCGGGCGAGCGCCGTGAGCTCGCGAACCGACGTCACCGGAAGGGAAGGGTGCGCCACCAGGGCCAGGGGGCCGTATCCCACCAGCGACACGGCGGTGAGATCCTTGCGCACGTCGTAGGACAGCCGGGCGAAGAGTGAGGGCATCGCGACGGTTACGTTCGCAAGCAGGAGCGTGTAGCCGTCGGGCGCGCTGCGTGCCACCGCTTCGGCGGCGAGCGTGCTGCCCGCTCCGGGTCGGTTTTCCACCACCACCTGCTGGCCGATGGTCTCGGAGAGCTTCTGCGCGATCACCCGCGCGGCGATATCGGTGGCGCCGCCGGCGGTGAAACCGACGACCAGGCGAACCGGCCGCGCCGGGTACGGCTGTGCAGTTGCGGGCATCGACGCGGCGATTCCCGCGGTCAGAACGCCCCCGATCAGCAACCGGGTCACCAGATTGTTGTTCATGAACGCTCCCCCGTACGAATCGGCCTATTCTAAATTGATTTGCCGCCACTGCGACGTTGCGCATACCATCGCGGCTTCCAACGGGAGGACGGGTTATGTTCAGTCTTGCAGGCAAAGTGGCGGTGGTGACGGGATCGACACGCGGTATCGGCAAAGCAATCATCGAGCAGATGGCGAACGCCGGGGCGAAAGTCGTCGTCTCCAGCCGCAAGGCGACGCGTGCGAGGCCGTGCGCGCCGAGTTCGCCGCGCGCGGGCAGGAGGCGATCGCCGTGCCGTGCAACGTAGGCCAGAAGGAAGACGTGAAACGGCTGGTGGATACGGTGCTGGCGAAGTGGGGGCGAATCGACATCCTGGTATGCAACGCGGCCTCGAATCCGCATTTCGGCCCGATGGCGAGCGCCAGCGACGAGGTGTTCGACAAGATCATGCTGACCAATGTGAAAAGCGTGTTCTGGCTCGCCAATATGGTCCTGCCGCAGATGGCCGAGCGCGGCGGTGGAGCGATGGTCATCATTTCCTCCATCGGCGCGTTGCGCGGCAGCAGCCAGCTCGGCCTCTACGCTACCTCGAAGGCGGCGGAAGCGGGGATGTGCCGCGCGCTCGCCTGCGAGTGGGGCCCGAAGAATATTCGCATCAACACCATTGCGCCCGGATTGATTCGCACCGATTTCGCGCGCGCGCTGTGGGAAGACGAGACGCGGCGGAAGAGCCGCGAGGCGCTGACCCCGCTGCGCCGTATCGGCGAGCCGAAGGACATCGGGGGCATCGCCGTCTTCCTCTCGTCGGAGGCGGGCTCCTTCGTTACCGGGCAGATGATCGTCGCCGACGGTGGCGTGACCATCGCCGGTGAGCGAGGCTAGGCCGTCAGGCTTTTCCCAGCTCGGCGAGGTCTTCCGCTGACAGCTTGAGCGCCGCGGCCGCGGCGTTTTCCTCGAGGTGGGCGAGCGAGCTGGTGCCCGGGATCGGCAGCATGACCGGCGAGCGCGCGAGCAACCAGGCAATCGCGACCTGCGCCGGCGTCGCACCGAGACGGGCGGCGACGCGCTTCAAGCCGGCTGATCGCAGCGCCCGGCCGGCGCCCAATGGATACCACGGAATAAAGGCGACGCCGGTTTTTTCGCAGGCTGCGAGCACGTCGTCGTCTTTCCGGTTGTCGATGCTGTACTCGTTCTGCACCGAGACGATGGTTGCAATGCGGCGCGCCTGCTCGAACTGGCGCACGTCCACGTTGGAGACGCCGAGGTGCCGGATCTTGCCGGCACGCTGCAGTTCCGCCAGCGTCCCCATGGATTCCGAGTACGGCACTTTCGGGTCGGGCGCGTGGAACTGGTAGAGGTCGATGCGCTCGATCCTGAGCTTCTTCAGGCTGCCGTCCACCGCGCGGCGCAGGTGGTCCGGCCGGCCGCATTCGTCCCAACGATGGCGTGACGGGCGGGTGAGGCCGCCCTTGGTCCCGATTACCAGACCTGCGGGATAAGGATGCAGCGCCTCGGCGATCAGGATCTCGGACACATCGGGGCCGTAGCTGTCCGCGGTATCAATGAAATTGTGTCCCAGCTCGAAGGCGCGCACGAGCAGCCGCTTCATTGCCGCGCGGTCTTTCCGTTCGCCCCAGACGTCGGGGCCCGTGACGCGCATCGCGCCGAATGCCATGCGGTTCACCGTCAGCTCGCCCAGCCGTAGTGTGCCCGCGGCGGCGGCGGGCTGCTTCGCATGGTTCATGTGGCCCGCAGTGTACATGGTCTCCCTTGAGCTTGTCGTTCAATCGCTACATGCCGCCGTCATCCGGCTACGTGAAGATCGGGGTTGTGCGACTGATTCCCGCGCCCTGATTGACTATCCTCATTAAAGGCAGATTCCCGAAAATTTCCCCGATATCAGAGAGCCCGTCATGGACCGAGATTTTACCGATTACTTTCTGTATGCCCTCGCCGTGGCGCTCGTGTTCTTCATGCTGGTCACCGGTTCGGCTGCCTTCGCCGGCATGATCGACACCGAGCAGGTCGTGGCGGGCGAACAGTTGACCCAGGAGCGGGAGCACGTCAAGGCGCTGCTGGACCGTCAGGACGTGGCCAAGCAGATGCAGGCGATGGGCGTTTCGCCGGTTGATGCCCGGGGTCGGATTGACGCCATGTCCGACCGGGAAGTCCGGATACTCGCGGGCAAGCTCAATACGCTTCCCGCGGCGGGCGCCTCGTTTTCCAATACTGAATTAATCATCATCGGCATCTTGCTCGTTATCGTTTTGGTCGTGGCGCTTTAGGCACAAAGCCGGGCGCCGCGGGAGGGGGGGAAATGGAACCACGTGCTGCGCGGTTCATGCCGCAGTTGCCGGCGGCAACCACCGTTCTGCTGGCTGCCTTGTGCCTTGCCTGGTTCGTGGCCGCCCTGGACTGGATTCCGGCGGCAATCGACGACGATGGTGGAGTCCCGGCGTGGTTCAGCCGCGGCGACGTTGCGATTCCCGCGCCTGGCGTTTTCAGCGATCGCGCCGTGTGTGACAGGTGCGGCACGATCGAGTCGGTGAGTATGGCGGATAAATTGCGCAATCCTCCGGGTGTGGCCATGTTGGCGGGGGGAAAGGGCAGCGAAGTCATGGCCGTCCTGCACGTCGTGCTGAACGCGATGGTCGGCAATCCCATCCGCCCGGCCCCCGGCCCCTCATACGAGATCACCGTCCGCTTTCATGACGGCTCGAAGCGCATGATCACCGAGACTGGAACTCCGGCCTGGAAACCGGGGGATCCCGTCAGGGTCATCAACGGCTTGATCAAGCCGGACGCCTGAGCTGCCCGGTAACGGTTACAAGCGTTAACGCAGGGCGTCGAGCGCGGCGCGGATTTCGCTATTGGGCGGACGCACCGTGTGGTCGCGATCGATGCGCATCCACGCGACCTTGCCCGCCCTGTCGATCACGTACGTGGTGGGGTAGGGAATGCCCCCGCGGCTTTGTTTCAGGTAGCGCGGGTCCGCCAGGCCATAAGCATCGATGACCTGGTGCTTCGGGTCCGACAGCAGGGGCATGGTCAGCGGCCCCTTCTTGTCGCGATTTACCCGGTTCGAAAATTCCTTGCTGTCCTGCGCGGGATCCATGCTGATGCCCCACAGCGCGACCGCCTCGTTCGGCTTCAGCAGAGACCTGAGTTCGGCAAACTGCCGAATGCAGTCCGGTCACCAGTAGCCGCGATAGAACACCAGCACGACCGGCCGCTTGCCGCGCTCCGCGGTAAGCGTGTGGCTGCGGCCGTTCTGGTCCGTGAGCGTGAAGGCAGGTGCCATCTCGCCGGTCGCGACCGGCGCGGCGCGCTCGGCCGCGAGTGCGAGCGAAGGCGCGGCGAGCGCCAATATCAACATGATCTGCGCAATCATGCGAAAAATCATAGCATCTGGCATCATTCACGCATACCGCAATTCAATCGACCGGAGGCAGCACATGAAGGTGAAATCGACTCTCAGGGTGATCAACCA
>Ga0134127_10003751_pt1 | contig 10948 bp, 6 predicted proteins | sample KB31753_FD_96459 | JGI IMG/M metagenome (GOLD analysis project Ga0134127, IMG submission 96459) | Terrestrial soil microbial communities with excess Nitrogen fertilizer from Kellogg Biological Station, Michigan, USA - KB3-175-3 | ecosystem: Environmental > Terrestrial > Soil > Unclassified ...
CCTCGGAGCGAAGCGGCTGGCTGCGCGACTCGGGGCGGGTCGCGCCGGCGGCTGGACCGCCGGCCTCGCGTTCGCGCTGTCGGGGCCGATGCAGTCGTCGGTGAACCTTTGGACGCATCTGGCCGGCGCCGCCACGATGCCCTGGGTGCTGCTGGCCGTCGACGCGGCCGCGAGCCGCCCCGCCCTCGGATCGACGGTGGCTGTCGCCGTGGCTGTCGCGCTCCAGCTGCTGGCGGGCTCGCCCGACGTTTGTGCCATGACGTACGCCCTCGCGCTGGCCCTCGCCGCGTTCCGGTTGCTCGCGCCGCGCTCGGCCGCACGACGCCGCGGCCGGCGCCTCGTCGGCCGAAGGCTCGCGGGCCTCACCGCAGGCCTGGCGCTCGCCGGCGCCCTCACGTGCGTCGTCTGGTGGCCGACCGTCGAGGCCGTCCAGCGCTCCTCCCGGCGCGCCCTGCCCGAGGATCAGCGCACAGCGTGGTCGGTCCCGGTCGTCGGCCTGTCGAGGATCGTCGTTCCGCTGGACCCGGCGCGCGTACCGTTCGAGCCGGGCCTCTGGATGCGGCTCTACGACCGGCCCGTGCAGCCCCTGCTCTACTCGCTCTACCTGGGGGTGGCCACACTGGGGCTGGCGTTCGCGTCGCCGTTCGCCCCGCGCCGACGCGGCCGCGCCCTCGCGCTGGCGGCCGCAGCTTCGCTCCTCGTCGTGTTCGCGATGGGCCCCCACGGTCCGCTCTTCGGCCCGCTTTCGGCGGCGTTGCCACCGCTCCGGTCGCTGCGCTTCCCCTCGAAAGCCCTGTTGCCTGCCGCGCTCCTCCTGGCCCTGCTGGCGGGACTGGGCATCCGGGCGCTGTGGAGCGCGCGCGCCCGCCTGGCATCGGCCGCCCTGACGCTCGCCGGATGCGCGGCGATTTCCGTGGCGGCGAGCCGGCTAGCCGTGCCGGTCGCTCCGTCGCTCTGGCTCGGCGTGGCGTTCGCGGCGGTCCTCGCGGTGCGTGGCGCGAGGCTCGCGCCACGGCTCGCCACCGCGGCGCTCGTCGCGCTCGCGACCTCTGATCTCGTGCTCGCGCACCGCGAGCTCAACGCGACGCTGCCAGCGTCGCTGCTGGTCGAGCCTCCAGCCGTGCTGTCTCTTCTGCGCAGCGACGACGGCAGCCGGGTCCACGTGTGGGACTACCACACGCTCCCCGGCGCTTCGCAGCGGCTGCTCGGCCGCGCGGACCCCTTCCAGCCAGCCGCCGTTCCGGCCGGCATGCCGTCCCGCATGCTGACGTTCGCGGCGCAGCGGCAGCTGCTGGCGCCGCTCACGGCCAGCTTCTTCGGCCTCGAGACGAGCTTCGACTTCGATCTGCGCGGGCTGTTCCCGCGGGACCTGAACGACCTCACGTTCTTCCTCGACCGCGTGCAGGGCACTGCGGTGCACGCGCGGTTGCTCAGGCTCGGGGCGGTGGCGAGGGTCCTGGCGCTCCACGACCCCGGCGAGCACGAGCTGCGGCTCGAGCGCGCGCTTGCGAGCCTCACCCCCGACCCGCTCCGCGTCTTTGCGGTCGGCGAGCCCCTGCCCCGGGCTCGGCTCGTCGGCCGCACGCGGATCGCGGACGGCGCCCTGGCCTTTCGCGCCCTCGCCGAGCCGTCGTTCGATCCTGCCGTAGAGGCGATCGTCGCCTCGGGGGAGCCGCTCGAAACGCGGGCGTTCCAGGGCTCCGCGCGGTGGCTCGAGCGACGCCCGGATCGCCTGCGGCTCGAGACGACGAGCTCGGGCGCCGGCCTGCTCGTGCTCGCCGACGCGTTCGACCCGGGATGGCGCGCCACGGTCGACGGCGCTCGCGTGCCCGTGCTGCGCACGAACGTCGCCTTTCGCGGGATCGCCGTTGCGGAGGGCCGGCACGCCGTCGAGCTCGTCTATCGTCCGCGTGCGGTCGTCTGGGGAGCGGCGGTTTCGATCGCGGCGGCCGTCGCCACGGCCGCGCTCTTCGTGCTGGGTCGCCGACGCGGCTCGCGGCGCCCAGCCGCGCGCTAGCCGTCGCGGCGCGCGAGGGCGACGAGCAGGCCGAGCGCGAGGCCGCTCGCGCCGAGCGCTTCCTCGAGCCGCGGCGGCCGGTAGGTGAGCTGCACGCGGTGGCGCCCGGCGGGCACCGCGACCTCGAGGTGCCGGCCCTTCGGCAGCACGACGAGGCCGCCGTCGACGCGCGCGGTCCAACCGGGCGCCCAGGCCTCCCGCAGCGTGAGCGTCGTATCGGTCTCCGCCTCGGCTTGAAGCTCCAGGCGCCCCGTCGTCCGCTCCAGCTCGACGGCACGGCCCGGGCCGGACAGCGCGACGAGCGCGAGCGAGTCCCGCAGGCGGTAGCCGTGCAGCGCGACCGGCTGGAGGCGCGCCGGCGCGAGCACGAAAGCGGGCTCGAGCTGCGCGTGCTCGAGCGGATCGAGCGACAACACGGTCGTCACGCCCGCCGCACGCAGCCGCGGCACGAGGCCGGGGAGGTCGCGGCAGGCGCCGTCCTCTTCCGGGAGCAGGCGCTCGAGGGGCACCAGCATCGTGAGGTCGGCGCTGAGCGCGGTGGGCACTCCGAGGGGTACGTTGCAGGCCGGGGTGAGCGTCTCGCGCAGCAGCGCGAAGCTCCAGGCCTCGTGGTCCTGTCCGCGAGCGACCCGGCCGGCCTGATAAGCGGGGCTCGAGTCGAGCGGGCACGTGAAGACGCGGCCTTCGCGCAGGGACGCGAGCCGCGCGGCGAGCTCCGGAGACGGCTCGAAGAGCGCCGCGGGCTGCATCGGATTGAGCCCCGCGCCCGTGCGCAGGAGGTCCGCCGCGACGAGCGCCACGGTCAGCCAGGCCGCGCGCGGCGCGGCCAGCCGCGCGAGCGCCGCCATGCCGGCGACGAGCCCCACGCCGATCGCGACCGCGCCTCCCACGGCGGCGTCCTCGAGCACGCGCTGCAGCAGCACCGCGCGCACCTCCGGTGCGAAGCCGGGGGGGAAGAACGAGAGGGCGAAGCGAGCGAGAGCGCCCGGAAACACCCGCGGAAGCAGCGGCGCCGCCGCCAGCAGCACGCCCGCCGAAACCGAGAGCGTTGCGAGGGTCCGGATCCGTCGGCCCTCCGACAACGCCGACAGGCCCAACCCCGCGAGCAGCGAGACGGCCAGGTGCGCGGAGAAGAAGGCCTTCACCGGGAAGCGGAACAGGCGCAGCGCGCCCAGGTGCTCGACCAGGGGCCCGAGCCCGGCCCAGCGACCCAGCGCGACCAGGACCGCGAGCGCGCCGAGGAGAGCGAGCCGTCGCGCGTACGGGCGCCGCGAAGCCGCTCCCGTGGCGACGAGCGCGAGCGTGGCGGCTCCGAGGTAGAGGCTCAGGACGTAGGGAAAGCCGCGCGGGAAGAAGTTCTGGCCCCACCATTCGTTCGCCAGGTTCGTCAGGTTGCCGTAGAGGCCGCCCACGACCGTCTGCAGCAGGGAGAAGGGATGGATCGAGTGCGCGAGCACCACGTCCGTCGTGAAGCCCTGCCCGCGCGCGCTGCCCTCGACCTGGCCTGCCACCAGCACCAGCACCGGCAAGGCGAGGGCGACGCCGAGCGCGAGCGCCGCGAGGCCCCCGAGCGCCGCCCGCGCGCCCCGCCGCGGAGCAAGCCCCAGCCAAAGGCCCACGAGGATCGCCTGGCCGACGATCTCGACACCCGTGGTAGAGAGCGAGAGTGCCAGCGCCAGCGCCGTCCCGGCGATCGCCTTCGCGCCGCCGCCGTCCAGCACGCGAACGAGACCGAGCACGACGAACGGCGCCCAGGCGGCAGCCTGGACGTAGACATACAGGTTGAGGGTCGACAGCATGAAGCCGCCGAGCGCGTACACGAGCGCGCCGCCGCACGCGCCGACCGGCCGAAGGCCGAGGCCGCGCGCCAGCAGCAGGAACCCGACGGCCGCGAGCGGCACGTGGAGCGCGAGCAGCAGCGAGAGCAGCGGCTCGTGAGGCCACACGAGGGCGACCAGGTCGAGCGGATAGCCGAGCGGGGGCAGGCTGAGCGGCACGCCCTCGTGGACGTACGGGTTCCAGAAGCGCAGCTCTCCGCGGCGCAGCCCCTCGAGCGCGAAGCGCCGCAGCGGAAAGAAGTGGAGCGACAGGTCGCGGAAGTAGAGGCTCGCTCCGGACAGCACGCCGCGCGCGAAGGGCAGGAAGGCGACGAGCGCCACGAGCGCCGCGGCCGCCCACTCGCGCTGCCGCTCGGAGCGCACGTCCGGCCTCAGGTGACCTTGCGGACGACGCGCGCGGGAACGCCGGCGACGAGCGTCCCCGCCGGCACGTCGGCGGTCACGACGCTGCCGGCCGCCACGAACGAGCGCGCTCCGATCCGGATGCCCGGCAGGAGCGTCGCCGCGGCGCCCACGAACGAGCCCTGCTCGATCACGACGGGCGCCGCCATCGCGGGGAACTGCGCCTGCAGCGGGTGGTCCTGGTAGCCGACGTTCGTGTGGGTGAGGACGAGCACGCGCTCGGCGAGCGTGACCTGCCGTTCGAGCGTGATGCCCTCGGCCAGGTCGAGCAGGCACTCGTCTCCGATGAAGCAGTCTTCGCCGAGCGAAAGGCCGGCGAGGCCGCGCCTGTAGAGGTTGAAGAAGCGCACGTCGTGCAGGATCGAGCCGCGGCCGATCCGCGCGCCGAGCAGGCGCAGCCACGGCGCGCGCAGCTGCGGCACCAGCAGCGCGCGGTAGGGGAGCATCGCGAGCGTGAACCAGCCGAAGCGCGCGGCCTTGCCGAGGCCCAGCTCCGCCAGCGCCTTCACCGGGCCTCGCGCCGCAGCTCGCCGCGGAAGCGCAGCAGCTGCCTGAAGTAGCGGAGCGAGTCGCTGAGCCCCTTCACCGTGGAGGTCTTGTCGCCGCGCCTGATGTAGGCGCCCGGGATCTCGACCAGCTTGAGCCCGCGCCGGGCCGCGCGGACCATGAACTCGGTGTCCCAGAACCAGCCCGGGTCGCGGATCTCGTCGAGCAGCGGCAGCACCTTCTCGCGGCTGAAGAACTTGTAGCCGGTCTCGGTGTCGGCGAAGTCGACGTCGAGCAGCCGCCGCACCAGGAACGAGTAGCCGCGGCTCATCGCGTAGCGGTCGAGCGACCGCACCTGGAACGCGTAGATCCGGCGCAGCGTCGCCACGTCGGCGCCGCGCTCGATCGCATGCACGAGCGACGGGATGTAGCGGCTGTGCACCTCGAGGTCGACGTCGATGTAGCCGGTGATCGCCCCGCGCGCCGCCCGGAAGCCGTCGGTCACCGTCGCGCCGCGGCCGCGGTTGCGCTCGTGCAGGATCGTGCGCAGCGCCAGCTGCGGATGCGCCGCCACGATCCGGGCGATGATCGCGCGCGTGTCGTCGCGGCTGACGTCGTCGACGAACAGGATCTCGAAGGGGAAGCGCGCCTGCTCCAGCGAGTCCCTGATCTCGGCGAAGCTCGCCTCGAGGTGCTGCGCCTCGTTGTAGCACGCGAGCACCAGGCTGAGGTGCGGGGCTTGGCCCAATCAGGACTCCGCGCGACGCACCGCTTCGATCACGCGATCGACGTCGGAGTCGGCGAGCCGGGCGTGCAGCGGCAGGCGCAGGAGCGTGGCGGCCACGCGCTCGGTGACCGGCAGCTCGTGGTCCGCGCCGAGCCTGCGGCCCTGGGGCGCGGAGTGGAGCGGGACGTAGTGGAACGTAGCCATGACGCCCCCCGCGCGGAGCGCCTTGAGCGCGCGGTCGCGGCGCGCCGGGTCGGGGTAGAGCAGGTAGAAGATGTGGTGGTTGGGATCGCGCTCGGGCAGCTCGGCGGGCAGCCGCACGCCCTCGCGCGCCGCCCAGTCGGAGAGCCCGGCGCGATAGCGCGCGACCACGCTGGCGCGCCGCGCCTGGATCGCGTCGAGCTTGTCGAGCTGGGCGTCGAGCAGGGCGGCGAGCACGTCCGAGAGCACGTAGCTCGAGCCCTCGGCCACCCACGTGTACTTGTCGACCTCGCCGCGGAAGAAGGCCGCGCGGTTCGTGCCCTTCTCGCGCACGATCTCGGCACGCTTCGCGAGCTCGGGGTCCGAGACCAAAAGCGCGCCGCCCTCGCCGCAGCTCAGGTTCTTGGTCTCGTGGAAGCTCAGGCAGCCCGCGTCCCCGAGCGTGCCCAGCGCCCGGCCGCGCCAGCGCGCCGCGATGCCCTGCGCGGCGTCCTCGACCACGCGCAGCGCGCGCCGCCCGGCGATGCCGAGGAGCCCCGCCATGTCGGGGGCGACTCCGGCGTAGTGCACGGGCATGAGCGCGGCCGTGCGCGGCGTCACGCGCCGCTCGACGTCCTCCGGGTCCAGGCCGAGCGTGCGCTCGTCGATCTCGGCGAACACCGGGCGCGCGCCGACGCGCAGCGCGGCGTTGGCGCTCGAGGCGAACGTGAAAGACGGCAGGATCACCTCGTGGCCGGGGCCGATCCCGAGCGCGAGCAGCGCGAGCTCCATAGCGTGGCTGCAGGAGGTCGTGAGCAGGACGCGGCTCGCGCCGGTGAGCTCCGCGAGGCGCTTCTCGACCCGGCGGCCGATCGGCCCGTCGCCGGCCGTGTGGGCCGACAGGGCGGCACGCACCGACTCGAGCTCGTGCTCGTCGTAGGAGGGGGAGTGGAACCGCACGGTCGGTTCTGCGGCCGTCCTCGACATCGGGGGATGCTAACACCGACGTGTGTTTGTGGTCGGCCGTGGGCAGAGGCCGATGTCCGTTTTCTGTACAGCGGGGGCTGCGCTCTGGACAGGTGGGACGGACCGGGGGAACGGACAAACGGAATCGGACAACGGGGCAGGACTCTCTGGACTGAACTTAAGGGGGGCGCATCCGTCCCCCCTAACCCCCCCGGAGAAACGGCACGTGCCGTGCTATTCTCACCGGTCGGAGCGGGAGGTGACCGCGTTCTGGACACGGCTGTGCCGTTTCGGAGAAACGCCTTGACACATCTCGACTTGCGCGTTAGCATCCGTCGACTAAGTGACTGTAAGTACGTGCTTTTTTGAGCTAAGCGAGGCATGCCAGTCAAACTCGGAGAGCTGTTGCTGAAGGAGAACATGGTGACTCCTCAGCAGCTTCAGGAAGCGCTCAATCACCAGAAGATGGGTGGCGGCAAGCTCGGCAAGGCGTTCGTGTCCCTCGGCTTCGTGAAGGACGAGGAGATCACGAGCCTGCTGTCGCGCCAGTACGGCGTGCCCTCGATCAACCTCGACCACTTCGAGGTGGATCCCGCAATCATCAAGATCATCCCCGCCGAGACCGCGCGGAAGTACCAGGTGCTTCCGCTTTCGCGCTCGGGCGCGGTGCTGACGATCGCCATGGCCGATCCGACCAACGTGTTCGCCATGGACGACATCAAGTTCATGACCGGCTACAACGTCGAGCCGGTGGTGGCGTCCGAGAGCGCGATCGAGGACTCGATCGAGCGCTACTACGGCTCGACGCGCTCGCTCGAGTTGCGCCGCGACTCGGCTGGCGGCGGCGGCGGCGGGATGGGCGGCTACGGGATTCCGGGCAGCGGCAACCTGAAGGAAGCGATGGACGGCCCCGGGCTGAGCGTCGACGACATGGCCTCGATCGGCGGCCTGTCCGAGATCGACCTCGACTCGATGGGCGACGCCGAGGCCGACGTCGAGACGGTGAAGCAGGACGAGGACGAGATCGACCTCGGCAACCTGACGAAGTCCGCCGACGCCGCGCCGGTCATCAAGCTCACGAACGTGCTGCTCGTCGACTCGCTGAAGCGCGGCGCTTCCGACATCCACATCGAGCCCTACGAGAAGGAGTTCCGCGTCCGCTTCCGCATCGACGGCATCCTCTACAACGTGATGGCGCTGCCGATGAAGCTGAAGGACCCGCTCACCTCGCGCGTCAAGATCATGGCGAAGCTCGACATCGCCGAGAAGCGCCTGCCGCAGGACGGCCGCATCAAGATCAAGATGAAGGTCGAGGACAGGAGCCGCGACCTCGACTTCCGCGTCTCGTGCCTGCCCACGCTGTGGGGCGAGAAGATCGTGATGCGGCTGCTCGACAAGTCGAAGCTGATGCTGGACATGACCAAGCTCGGCTTCGAGCCGCACTCGCTCGAGCGCTTCAAGAACGCGATCAGCAAGCCCTACGGGATCGTGCTGGTCACGGGGCCGACCGGCTCGGGCAAGACCAACACGCTCTACTCGGCGATCGCGGCGCTCAACAAGCCCGACACCAACATCATGACGGCCGAGGACCCGGTCGAGTTCAACCTTCCGGGCATCAACCAGGTCCAGATCCGCGACAACATCGGCCTCAACTTCGCCGCGGTGCTGCGCTCGTTCCTGCGCCAGGACCCGAACATCATCCTGGTCGGCGAGATCCGCGACTACGAGACGGCCGAGATCGCGGTCAAGGCCGCGCTCACCGGCCACCTGGTGCTCTCGACGCTCCACACCAACGACGCCCCCTCGACGATCTCGCGCATGGTGAACATGGGCATCGAGCCGTTCCTGGTGGGCACCGCCGTCAACCTGATCCAGGCCCAGCGCCTGGTGCGCCGGGTCTGCGCCAAGTGCAAGTTCGACGACACCGCGAACGTGCCGACCAAGACGCTCGTCGACATCGGCTTCCTGCCCGACGTGATCGGCACGTTCCAGGTGATGAAGGGCAAGGGCTGTTCGACCTGCAACGGCACAGGCTACAAGGGCCGCGTCGGCCTCTACGAGGTCATGGAGATCAGCGAGGGGATCCGCGACCTGATCATGGTCGGGGCCACCGCGGTCGAGATCAAGCGCAAGGCGCTCGAAGAAGGCATGCTCACGCTGCGCATGAGCGGGCTCGAGAAGATCAAGGCCGGCGTCACCACCGTCGAAGAGGTTCTGCGCGAAACCGTGCTCTAGTCGGGGCGCCTCGTCGCGCCGCGCGTCGGGTATCGTGACAAGGGGGTAGGGCGTGGCCGTCAGCCTTCACCAGCTGCTCAAGACGATGACCGAGATGGGAGGCACCGACCTCCACGTCACCACCAACTCGGCGCCGCAGGTGCGCATCGACGGCAAGCTGCGGCCGCTCGACCTGCCGTCCCTGACGGCAGTCGAGACCAAGCAGCTCGCGTACAGCGTGCTGACCGACGCGCAGAAGCATCGCTTCGAGGAGAGCCTCGAGCTCGACTTCAGCTTCGGCATCAAGGGGCTCGCGCGCTTCCGCGCCAACGTCTTCATGCAGCGCGGCGCGGTCGCCGCCGTCTACCGCACGATCCCGTACGAGATCCGCGGCTTCAAGGAGCTCGGGCTGCCGCCGGTGGTGGCCGGGATCTGCGACAAGCCGCGCGGCCTCGTGCTCGTGACCGGTCCGACCGGCTCGGGCAAGTCCACGACGCTCGCCGCGATGCTCGACAAGATCAACTCCGAGCGCCACGAGCACATGCTGACGGTCGAGGACCCGATCGAGTACCTGCACCAGCACAAGAAGTGCGTGGTCAACCAGCGCGAGGTCCACGCCGACACGCACTCGTTCTCGAACGCGCTGCGCGCGGCGCTGCGCGAGGACCCCGACGTGGTGCTGATCGGCGAGATGCGCGACCTCGAGACGATCGAGTCCGCGCTGCGCATCGCCGAGACCGGCCACTTGACCTTCGCCACGCTGCACACCAACTCGGCCGCGCAGACCATCAACCGCATCGTCGACGTGTTTCCCGCGCACCAGCAGTCGCAGGTGCGCGCGCAGCTGTCGCTCGTGCTGGAGGGGATCATGTGCCAGAGCCTCCTCCCGCGCGCGAGCGGCAGCGGGCGCGCTCTCGCCATGGAGATCCTGGTTCCGAACCCCGCGATCCGGAACCTGATCCGCGAGGACAAGATCCACCAGATCTACTCCTCGATGCAGACGGGGCAGGAGAAGTACGGGATGCAGACGTTCAACCAGTCGCTCGCCAGCCTCTACTTCTCAAAGCAGATCTCGCTGCAGACTGCCATCGGCATCAGCTCGCTGCCGGAGGAGCTGCAGGACATGATCAACCGCGGCGCCGGGCTCGCCACTCCGCAGGCGGGCGGGCGCGCGCCGATGCGGCCGGCGGGCCGCTAGCTCGGGGAGGACAAGGTGCCTGCTTTCGTCTGGAAGGGCAAGACGCGCGACGGCAAGGTGGTGTCGGGCGAGAGGGTCGCCGACAACAAGGAAGCCGTGATGCAGCTGCTCCGGCGCGACCAGATCCTGGTCTCGTCGGTGAAGGAGAAGGGCCGGGAGCTCGCGCTGCCCAAGCTGGGGGGCGGCGTGCCCTCCAAGGACCTCGCGATCTTCACGCGCCAGTTCTCGGTCATGATCGACGCCGGTCTTCCGCTGGTGCAGTGCCTCGAGATCCTCGGCGGCCAGCAGGAGAACAAGACCTTCGCGAAGATCCTGCAGCAGACGCGAATGGACGTCGAGGGCGGCGCCAGCCTGGCCGACGCGATGCGCAAGCACCCCAAAGCCTTCGACGACCTCTACACCAACATGATCGCCGCCGGCGAGGCCGGCGGTATCCTCGACACGATCCTCAAGCGGCTCGCCACCTACATCGAGAAGAACGTCAAGCTCAAGGCGCAGGTCAAGGGCGCGATGGTCTACCCGATCGCGGTCATCAGCATCGCGGGCATCGTGATCGCGGTGATCCTGTGGAAGGTCATCCCGACCTTCGCCTCGATGTTCGCGGGCCTGAACGCCGAGCTGCCGCTGCCGACACGGTTCGTGATCTCGCTCAGCAAATGGTTCGTGCGCCTGCTGCCGTTCATCGTGATCGGCGGCATCCTGGGCGTCGTCGCCTTCAGGCGCTACTACGCCACCTACGGCGGCCGGCGTGTCGTGGACAAGGTGATCCTGAAGGCGCCGATCTTCGGCACGCTGATGCAGAAGATCGCGGTGGCGCGCTTCTGCCGCACGCTCTCGACCTTGATCGCCTCGGGCGTGCCGATCCTCGACGGGCTCGAGATCACCGCGCGCACGGCCGGCAACGCGATCGTCGAGGACGC
>Ga0134127_10003754_pt1 | contig 10943 bp, 9 predicted proteins | sample KB31753_FD_96459 | JGI IMG/M metagenome (GOLD analysis project Ga0134127, IMG submission 96459) | Terrestrial soil microbial communities with excess Nitrogen fertilizer from Kellogg Biological Station, Michigan, USA - KB3-175-3 | ecosystem: Environmental > Terrestrial > Soil > Unclassified ...
AAGAACATCACCTTCGGATGGATGGGCGTCTTGTTCTGGTTGAGGTGCTTGATGAACTCGATGATGCCGCCCTTGTAGAGGAACGTGTGCGCACGCCCGTCGCGCTCGTCCTCGATGACGATCTTCAGGCCCCGGTTCAGGAACGCCAGCTCGCGCAGGCGGTTGCTCAGCGTGTCGAACGAGAACGCGGTGTCCTCGAAGATCTTCGCGTCGGGCTTGAAGCGGACGATGGTGCCGGTCTTCTTGGTCGTCCCGGTCGCGGTCAGCGGCGCGGTCGGCACGCCGTGCTCGTAGCGCTGCGTCCACTCCTTGCCGCCGCGGCGAATCTCGACCTCGAGCCACTCGCTGAGCGCGTTCACCACGGAGATGCCGACCCCGTGCAGACCGCCGGAGACCTTGTACGCGGAGTGCTCGAACTTGCCGCCGGCGTGCAGCACGGTCAGCACGACCTCGGCCGCCGACTTGCCGCTCTCCTGGTGGATGTCGACCGGAATGCCGCGGCCGTTGTCGCCGACCGAGCAGGAGCCGTCGGTGTGCAGGATGACCTTGATGTGGTCGCAGAAGCCAGCCAGCGCCTCGTCGACGGAGTTGTCAACCGCCTCGTAAACGAGGTGGTGCAGCCCGTAGGTGCCCGTGTCGCCGATGTACATCGCCGGGCGCTTGCGGACGGCCTCGAGGCCCTCGAGAACCTTGATGTCGCTGGCGGTGTAGTTCTCGGCGCTCATGCCGGGGCGACGCTCCCGCCTGCGACGTGAAAGACCGCCGCGCCCTCGACCGCCGGCGTGTCGGGCGTCGTCAGGAATACCTGCTCGGCGGACTGTACCTCGCCGAGCACGTGGCCGCGCACCGTGGCGTCGAGCTCCGAGAGCGCATCGTCGAGCAGTAGAACCGGCGCAGTCCCCGCGGCCTCGGTGACCGGCATGACCTCGGCCAGGCGCAGCGCCAGCGCGACGAGCCGCTGCTGGCCGCGCGAGCCGAACGCGCGCGCGTCGACGCCGTCGATCTCGATCGCGAGGTCGTCACGGTGCGGGCCGACCAGCGTCAGGCGCCGGCGCATCTCCTCGCGCTGCCGGTGCTCGATCGCCGCCAGGAGCACGGCTGGGTCGGTCGCCTCGCCGAGAGACGTCCGGTACCGGATCTCCACCTTCGTCCGCGCGCCCGAGAGGGCCCCGTACACTCGCGCGAGCTCCGTCTGCAGCGACGCGATCGCTTTCCGGCGGCGTCCGATGAGCTCCATGCCGACTGTGGCGAGCTGCTCGTTCCACGGCTGGAGCCGCGCCGCGTGAGCGGCATCGTGAGTGCCCTGCTGAAGGAGCCGATTTCGCCGCGCGAGAATCTGCCGGAACCGGAGCAGCGTCGCGATGTGATTCGGATAAAGCCGCCCGGCGAACCCGTCGATGAAGTTGCGCCGCGCCGCAGGGGCGCCGTTGACGATCTCGAGATCTTGCCAGCCGAACGCGATGACGCGCGCCCATTCCGGCGCCGCATCACCCGTGCTTTGCCAGGTCCCGTCCTCGAGCCGGTTCAGCGCCCGCCGAACCGTTCGCTGCGCCTCTCCCCGAACCAGGTCGCCCGCGAAGGTCGTCGCCTCGGTGCCCCAGCGTGGAATTTCGGCGAGCCGGGAGGTCCGGAACGACCGTCCCGTAACGATGAAACCGAGCGCCTCGAGGAGGTTAGTTTTGCCCTGAGCGTTGAGTCCGCTGACGACGTTCAGACGCGGCGCTGGACGCCACAAAAGGGTGCGGTAATTCCGGGCTTCCGACAACTGAACGCACCCTATCCACAAACCTATAAACTCCTGTTTTTAAAGGAGAAAACAACATCTAAATCCGCATTGGCATTATAACACAGCAGTAACCTTCGTCCTCGACGCTTTTAATCACTCCTGGGCTCTGCGCGTCCTTGATTTCAAACACGACTTTGTCCTTTTCCAGGGCGCCCATGGCCTCGAGCAGGTAGCGCGAATTGAAGCCGATCACGATCTCTTCGCCGGCGTACTCGACGTCCAGAACTTCCTCGGCCTCGCCCAGCTCCTGACTCGACGCGGTCACCTTCAGCGATGCCGGACTGATCGCCAGCTTCACCGGCTTGTTGCGTTCCTCGGCCATCACCGCCACGCGCCGCAGGGCGGCCGTGAGCGCGCTCTTCGCGGCGGCCAGTTTTCCCGGATGCGAGCGCGGGATGACGGCCTCGTAGTTCGGGAACTGTCCTTCGATGAGCCGCGCGGTCATCACAAAGTTCGGCATCTGGAGCACGAACTGGTTCTCGGTGATCGCAAGCTGGACTTCTTCGCCCGCGCCGAGCACGCGCATGATCTCGCTGACGGCCTTCCGGGGCACGATGCCCGTCGCGTTCGGGATGGCTTTGCCGAGGCTCCGCGTGGACATGGCCAGGCGATGTCCGTCCGTCGCCACCATCCGGACGTCTTTACCCTGGAACGCGAACAAGACGCCGTTGAGCGCGTAGCGCGTCTCGTCGTGCGACACCGCAAACGCCGTCTGCGTCAGCATGTCGCGCAGCACCTTCGCCTCGATCGTCACCCATGACTGCGGCGCGGCCGGAACGACCGGCGGAAAATCGTCCGGCGCCAGACCGACCAGCCGGTACGTCGCGCCGCCACACCGGAGGCGCACCGTCACGTTCTCCGTCACCTTCAGCTCGACCGCGGATGCCGGCAGCTCTTTCACGATCTCCGCGAGCTTCCTCGCCGACACCGTGATCGATCCCTTCGCGCCCACCTTCGCCGGCACCGACACTCGCGCGCCGACCTCGAGATCGGTCGCGGTCATTCGGATCCCCTCGCCGTCCGCCTCGAGCAAGACGTTGGCCAGGATCGGGAGGGTCTGCCGCGGCTCCACGATGTTCTGCACCATCTGGAGGCCTTTGAGGAACGCATCACGGTCGAGCACTACTTCCATAAGGTTCTCCAGTGTCTTTGTAGAAGAGAGAAAGACAAGATCGTAGTCGAAGTAGCCGCTAGGCGGTGTGGACAGGAAGATTCAGCAAGAAAGCACTGCGGCGACACGACTTGGCTTGACCCAGTAGCGGGGACAAGCGTGTGGAGATCTCGGCGGGACGCGTGGATCACAAGTTGATGCTCTGGATAAGGCTGTCGATCGTCTTGCGCAACTTGGGGTCTTCCTGCAGGAGCGTCTGGATCTTGTCCACGGCGTGGAGGACCGTCGTGTGATCCTTGCCGCCGAAGGCACGGCCGATCTCGGACAAGGACGAGTGCGTCATCTGGCGGGCGAGGTACATGGCCACCTGCCGGGGAAAGGCGATGGCCTTCGTGCGGTTCTTGGCCTTGAGATCGGAGATCTTCAGGCCGAAGAAGTCGCAGGCGCGGCGCTGGATCTGCTCGATGGTGATGATCTTCTCTTCTTCGCCCCACAGCTCGCCGAGCACTTCTTGCACGAGGTCGACGCCCATCTCGCGACTGGTCAGCGCGCAGAACGCGATCATGCGCGTGAGCGAGCCCTCGAGCTCGCGGATGTTCGACTTGATCCGGCTCGCGATGAGATAAGCGACGTCGTCGGCGAGGCGCACACGCTCCAGGGCAGCCTTCTTCTTGATGATCGCCACGCGCGTCTCGAAGTCGGGCGGCTGGATGTCCGCGATCAACCCCCACTCGAACCGCGAGCGCAGCCGCTCCTCGATCTCCGGGATGTCCTTGGGCGAGGAGTCGCTCGACACGATGATCTGCTTGCGCGACTCGTAGAGGTCGTTGAAGGTGTGGAAGAACTCTTCCTGGGTCCGCTCCTTGCCCGAGATGAACTGGATGTCGTCGATGAGCAGGAGATCGATCGTCCGGTAGCGGGCGCGGAACTCCGCGGTGCGGTCGTAGCGAATCGCGTTGATGAGCTCGTTCGTGAACCGCTCCGAGGACAGGTAGGCGACGGACATTCCCGGGAAGAGGCGCGCGCTCTGGTGCCCGACCGCGTGCAACAGGTGTGTCTTGCCGAGGCCGACCCCGCCGTAGATGAAGAGCGGATTGTAGGCGCGTGAGGGCAGTTCGGCGACCGCCTGGCATGCCGCCTGCGCGAATTGATTCGACGAGCCGACAACGAACGAATCGAACGTGTAGCGCGGATTCAAGCCCTCGACCGAACCGTTCCCGACCGGCCGCTCCAGTCGTGGCGGCGCAACGTCAGCCGGGATTTCCGCGTCGACGATGACGAGCGTGATGCGCGGGTGGCCGCCCAGACACTCGCGGGCGGCCAGGTGGAGCGCGTCCAGGTAATTCTGCGCGAGCCAGTCGCGGGAAAACTTGTTCGGCGCGCCGATTCGCAGGTGGTCACCCTCGACCCCTATGAGGCGGCACGGTCGAACCCAGTTGTCGAGGACCGGAGCAGGGAGCGTGCGAGCCAAAACATCGAGGAGGCGGGCCCAAAGTTCATCCAGCACGGGAGTCACCCTCACTTACGCACAGAGTTATCCACATGTGTGGATAGCCCGGGACATCAGCTCGATTGGAGTATCGCGCCGCCACGCGCGCACCTCAGGAAAAACTCCTCACGCCGGTACGTCGCACGATGGATGGCGGACTCTAGCATGGGCTCAAACCGGGTCGCAAGCGTCTTCGCAAACGAACGGTGAGTTGACTCGCTTGTGGTCGATGTCTACACTGTCGGTTCGACGATCATCGAGGGGGAATCCAGTTCATGAAGCGGACGTTTCAGCCCAATGTGCGCCGGCGGAAGAAAACGCACGGCTTTCGTGAGCGAATGAAGACGAAGGGCGGGCGAAAAGTATTGAAGCGGCGGCGCGCGAAGGGCCGGAAACGGCTCACTGTCTGACGGGCCGGCTCCCGCGGCGAGACCGGCTGACCACCAGCACTGATTTTCAAGCCCTCTTCCAGCGTGGCAAGCGCATCGACCGGCCTTCGATGATCGTGCTCTGGCGCGAGACGACCGAGCCGCGGCGTGCGGGCTTCGCGGTGAGCCGGCAGATCCGAGGCGCGGTCCGCCGTAACCGGGCTCGTCGCCGGCTACGCGAGGCGTATCGCGCGACCCGCGAGACGGCCCCCACGCACACTGCGCTCGTGATCATCGGGCGGCCGGCTGCGCTCCGCGAGCCGTTCTCGGCCCTCGCCGCCGAACTGCGCGGCGCGCTCGCGGCCATTCCGGGCCCTCGGCCGTGACGGCCGGCGCGCGGATCGCTCTCGGCGCGGTCGTGACCTACCAGCGGCTGGTCTCGCCGCTCCTGCCGGGTGCCTGCCGGTTCGCGCCGACCTGTTCGGAGTACGCCCGGCTCGCCATCCAGGAGCAGGGCTTACTGCGGGGCGTAGGCCTGGCGGCGTGGCGCCTGCTTCGCTGCCACCCGTTCCATCCCGGCGGTGACGATCCGCCGCCGACCCCAGCGCGGCGACGGTCATGACGATGGAAAAGCGGGTCATCCTCGCAGTCGTCCTGTGGGCGGCGGTGTTCATCGTCTACCAGGTCCTCTACCCGCCGGAGGCCCCGCAGCAGAAGCCGCCCGCGCAGACGGCGCAGACCGAGCCCGCTCGTGCCCCCGAACCAGCGCCGCCCGCGCCCGCGGCTCCGGCTGTGGCGCCGAAAGCTGCGCCCCCGGTCAGTGCTCCGGCGGCTCCCCGTCCGCCGCAGCGCCTGACGACGGTGAATGCCCCGCTCTACCGGGCGGTGGTCAGCAGCGAGGGCGGCAAGCTGCAGGAGCTGACGCTCGAGTATCGAGGCGAGCGGCCCATAGTCCTCCTCGGTGACCTCGGCCCGGCCGGGCTCCTCGTCTCGCCCGACGCGAGCGCGGCGCCGGCGCCGGTACCGATGGCCGTGAGCGCCGAGAAGGTAGCTGTCGAGCCCGGTCACCCAGAGACTTTGGCGCTCGCCGGCGAGACCGGCGGCCTGCGCGTCCGCCAGTCGCTGCGCTTCGATCCGGCCACCTATGCGATCGGGGTCAGCATCCGCATCGAGAACCCCACATCGGCGCCGCGCAAGGTGACCGTCGAACTTCCGTGGTCGTCACGCATCTCCTGGGCCGGGGTGACGGAGAAGTTTCCGGGGCAGCACCCAATCGAGGTCGTCTGGTCCGTTCACGGCTCCGTCGATCGGTCGCCCCACTGGATGAGCCCCACGCTCGAGGGCCTGGTAGATCACCAGCCGAAGCTCGGCCGCGAGGGCGACTGGATCGCCATCGGCAGCGTCTGGTATCTTGCGGCGCTCCTGCCGAAGACCGGCGGGTTCCAGCTCGTCACGTCGGTCGACAAGCCGGAGGAAGCGAAGGACGGCCGGAAGGCGTCGCCCGGCCGCGTCGCCATCGGCGTGCGCGCGACACCGGAGATCGCCCCGGGCAAGGCCTGGGAGGGCGAAGTCACGATGTTCGCAGGGCCCAAGGAGTACCGCCTGCTCGAGGCCCTCAAACTCGAGGAGACGCTCAACTTCGGCGGCTTCCCGATTCCCTGGTACTACGGCGGGCTCCCGATGCGCTGGATCGGCGTGCCGATCCTGCTGCTGATGAACTGGACGTACAGGCACGTGGGCAACTACGGCGTCGCGATCATCCTGCTCACGGTGATCTCGAAGATCCTGTTCTATCCGCTGACCGTCAAGGGCATGCGCTCGATGAAGGCGATGCAGGCGCTCGCCCCGCAGGTGAACGCGCTGCGCAGCCGCTACCAGAAGGACCCGCAGGCGCTCCAGCGCGAGACGATGGCCCTCTACCGGAAGAACAAGGTGAATCCGATGGGCGGCTGCCTGCCGATGGTCGCCCAGGTGCCGATCTTCTACGCGCTCTACCTCGCCCTGTCGGTGTCGGTCGAGCTGCAGAACGCGAAGTTCCTGTGCTTCGGGAAGCTCTTCGGCGTCGACCTCTGGATCTGCGACCTGGCCGCGCACGATCCGACCTACGTGCTGCCGATCCTGATGGGCATCACCATGTTCGTGCAGCAGAAGCTAACACCAACTATGGGTGATCCTCGCCAGGCGAAGATGATGCTGTTCATGCCGGTGGTTTTCACCTTTATGTTCTTGAACCTCCCGTCAGGCCTCGTCCTGTACTGGACGGTCTCGAACGTCCTCCAGATCGCGCAGCAGAAGCTCATGGACCGACCGGCGCGCAGCCGCGCGACGCGCGAGGCCAAGGACGCCAGCCGGGCCTGAGCGCCCGCGCTCGGACGACACGATCGCCGCCGTCGCGACCGCGATGGGCGAGAGCGCGGTCGGGATCATCCGTGTGAGCGGCGCCGACGCGGTCGCGATCGTCGCTCCCCTGCTCGACGCCGCGTCGCCGCTCGCGGCGTTTCCGTCGCACGCGCTGCGGCGGGTCGGCGTCGTCGATCCCGAGAGTGGCGCGCGCGTCGACACGGCGCTCTGCGCGGTCATGCGCGCGCCGCGCTCCTACACCGGCGAGGACGTCGTCGAGCTGTCGTGTCACGGCTCGCCGGCGCTTCTGCGCATGATCCTGCTCTGGCTGGTCGCCGGCGGCGCGCGTCTGGCCGCACCCGGCGAATTCACCCGTCGCGCATTCCTCAACGGCCGGCTCGACCTCGCGCAGGCCGAGGCCGTGGCGCTCATGATCGGCGCGCGGACAGATCGCGCCGTGGCGCTAGCCGCACGGGCGCTGGCGGGTGGGCTCTCTGACCAGGTCCGGAGCCTCCAGGGCCGCCTTGTCGAGGTCATTGCCGGCCTCGAGGTGACGCTCGACTTCCCTGAAGAGGGCGTGGGCCACGACGCCGGCGAGGCGCGGATTGCGGTCGGCGAACTCCGGAAGGAAGCCGAGAGATGGCTCGAAGGCGCACGTCAGGGCCGCGTGGTCCACGGTGGCCTCACGGTGGCCCTCGTCGGCCCACCAAACGCGGGCAAGTCGAGCCTCCTGAATGCGCTGGTCGGCCAGGACCGGGCTATCGTCTCCGACGTGCCGGGGACTACACGCGACGTCGTCGAGGGAGCCATCGTGCTCGCCGGCGTACCCGTCCGACTGCTTGACACCGCGGGCATCGAAACGCCTCGAGACGTGATCGAGGCGGAGGGAATCAGGCGTAGCCGCCGTGCGATGGACGAGAGCGAGATTCTCCTCGTGGTCCTCGACCGGAGCGTCGAGCCTGACCGGCGGGTGCTCATCGAGACCAAGGGCCGGGCGCGCGTGCTCATCCTGGCGAAGAGCGATCTCTCGGCTCACCGCGCCGCGGCGGCCTTGACCGGGACTCAGGTCGTCTCGGTGATCACGGGCGAAGGCATGGAGGCGCTCCGCGAATGCCTCACTCGTGAGGTCGAGCGTCGGGCTGGAGCGTCGGGCGACGAGGATGGGATCGTAGCGTCGGTCAGGCAGATCGAGTTGCTGGAGTCGCTCCGAGCGCAGCTGGTCGCGGCCGAAACCGGGCTGGCCGAGGCACCCCTGGAAGCCGCGCTTGTCGATCTGAACGGTGCGCTGGCTTCCGCTGGGCGGATCCTTGGCGTCGACGTCTCTGACGCTGTGCTCGATCGGATCTTTTCCTCCTTTTGCCTCGGCAAGTGAGGCCGCCTCGAGAGGCTCTGGCTCAGGGAGCCTCTTCGATTCTTGGGAGGCCTCTGACCTCGTACGAGCTCGATCTGTTCTCTCGCTATCTCGCTCTCCTGCTGAAGTGGCAACGGAGCCACCGTCTCATCGGCTCGTCGGACGAAATGTGGATCGTGGAACATCTCTTCCTCGACAGCCTGCTGTTCCTTCGCCTGCTCCCCTCGACCACGAGGACGCTGGTCGACATCGGATCTGGGGCGGGCATGCCTGGAGTGCCCATCAAGATCGTTCGGACCGACGTTGAGGTCACCCTGGTCGAGTCGCGGCGCCGGCGGGCGTCGTTTCTCTCTGCCGTCGTGAGGGAGCTCGACTTGAATCAGGTGTCCGTGGTGGCCGATCGTATCGAAAGGCGTCTCACAGAGATGGAGGGCCGCTTCGACGCGGTCGTCATGAGATGCGCCGGCGACGTCGGCGAGTTGATGCCCCTGGCTGGGAGGCTGCTAGCGCCGCAGGGCCTAGTCATCGCATCCGGGCCTCCGGAGCCACGGCCGCTGAGCCAGGGCGAGTGGGTGGTGATCCCGGGGCTTCGCCCCTCTTCCACCCGGCGATTCGCGGTCTATCGGGCCAAAGACGCCGGAGGTTGAAGCCCGGCAGTCATCGCGGCAGTCATCGCTTCCATAAAATGTTGACCTGGAAGGGTCCAATGTGGAAAGTGTTGCACGTGGAACGGGGCCGTGGTCCTCAACATGAGTAAAGTATAGAGTGTTGCTCGTGGAACACTTCGAAGAGCGATCCGAAGCGAGGTAGTGGGCAAGGTCATCGCGGTCGTCAACCAGAAGGGCGGGGTCGGCAAGACCACGACAGCCGTCAACCTCGCTGCCGGACTGTCCCTCGCCGAGCGCCCTACCCTGCTCATCGACCTGGATCCCCAGGGCAACGCGACGACCGGGCTCGGCGTCAACAAGGCCGGCCTCTACCCGACGATCTACCACGTTCTCCTGGGTGGCGAGTCGACCGAAAAGGCCATCCACCCCACGTCCCTGTCCGGCCTGCGCCTTCTTCCCGCCGACATCGACCTGGTCGGCGCCGAGATCGAGCTGGTCGGTCTCGGTAAGCGCGAGCACCGCCTTCGCCTCGCGCTCGAGCCGGTGCTGGCGTCGTTCGACTTCGTGATCGTCGACTGTCCACCCTCGCTAGGTCTTCTGACCATCAACGCGCTCGTGGCGGCCGATCGAGTGCTGGTGCCGCTTCAGTGCGAGTTCTACGCCCTCGAAGGTCTGACTCACCTCCTGAAGACGGTGAAGCTCGTTCAAGAGCGGCTGAATCCGAGCCTCGCCGTCGAGGGCATCGTGCTCACTATGTTCGACGGAAGGACCAGCCTGGCGCTCCAGATCCGCGAAGAGGTCAATCGCTACTTTCCCGGACAGGTCTTCGATACGGTCATTCCTCGGAACATTCGTCTGACGGAGGCGCCGAGCCACGGCAAGCCGGTGATGCTGCACGACGTCAGGTCCACCGGTTCTACTGCTTACCTGGATCTGACACGGGAGGTGTTGGGCCATGATTAATCGACGCGGACTCGGCCGTGGTCTCGGTGCGCTGCTGTCCTCTGAGCCCTCGGAAGCCGAATCGCTTCTTGAGCTGCCGATCGAAAGCATCGAGGTAAACCCCAATCAGCCAAGAAAAGTGTTTGATTTCACGGCCTTGGATGAACTCGCGGCGTCGATCAAGTCCTCGGGCGTAATCCAGCCGATCATCGTGCGCCGGGTTGCTGGCTCGTATCAGCTGATCGCCGGCGAGCGGCGCTGGCGCGCCGCGCGGCAAGCGGGGCTCGATCGGATCCCGGCGATCGTCCGCGACGCGACCGACGCGCAGAGCATCGAGCTCGCCCTCGTCGAGAACCTGCTGCGCGAAGATCTCAACCCGATCGAGACCGCACAGGCCTATCAGAAGCTCCTGGCCGAATTCGGATGGACCCAGGAGGAGCTGGCCCAGCGGATCGGCAAGGACCGCACGTCGATCGCCAACGCGTTGCGGCTCTTGCGTCTGCCGGAGGAAATCCAGGCCGATCTTCGCGGCGGGCGGCTCACGATGGGCCATGCGCGCGCGCTGCTCGCGTTGACCACCGTCGCCGAGCAGCTCCGGCTGCGCGACGAGATCCTCGCGAAGGACTGGTCGGTGCGCGCCACCGAGGATTCGATTCGCGCGACCGAGGCCAGCGCCGCGACGCCGGGGCTGGCGCCGAAGAAGGGTCGGCGGCGCTCGGTGGAGCTGGCGGCGCTCGAGGACGCGATCCAGCGCGCACTGTTGACGCGCGTGCGCATCATCGGCAACGAGCGCCGCGGTAAGATCGAGGTCACGTACGCGACGCCGATCGAGCTCGAGCGTCTGGCCGAGCTCTTCGGCGCGCGTCACTGACCGCCACGAACGAAGCGCGCGCGAAGACGGTTGAAGCACGGACCACGCGAGCTGGAGAGCGCACGGAAGGTCAATGA
>Ga0134127_10003755_pt1 | contig 10940 bp, 8 predicted proteins | sample KB31753_FD_96459 | JGI IMG/M metagenome (GOLD analysis project Ga0134127, IMG submission 96459) | Terrestrial soil microbial communities with excess Nitrogen fertilizer from Kellogg Biological Station, Michigan, USA - KB3-175-3 | ecosystem: Environmental > Terrestrial > Soil > Unclassified ...
GCCAGGCCCACGCGATCGCCGTGAACATCTCCGAGCCCGCCGAATGCGAGCGGCTCGTCGCCGAGACGCGGCAGACCTACGGGCCCGTCGACGTGCTCGTCAACAACGCGGCCCTCACCTACTACATCCCGGTGAAGGACTACCCGATCGGCAAGTGGCTGCGCTCGTGGGCCGTGAACTTCCAGGCCCCGTTCGTGCTGAGCCAGCTCGTGCTCGCCGACATGATCCCGCGCCGGAGCGGCGCCATCGTCAATATCTCGTCGGGCTCCGCGATCGGACCGGGGCGCGGCCCCTACCCCGATCCCGCGGTGGGCGCCCGCGGCGGCACCTGCTACGGCGCCGAGAAGGCCGCACTGGAGCGCTTCACCCAGGGCCTGGCCTCCGAGGTCTTCCAGTACGGCATCTCGGTGACGTCGGTCGCGCCGTCCCAGGTCGTGCCCACGCCGGGCACCGTGTATCACCGGCTCGTGAGCGGCCTCGACGACCCGCGCGGCGAGCCGCCGCTCCTGATGGCCCAGGCCGCGCTGCTGCTGGCCATCGAGCCGGTCGAGCGGGTGAGCGGCCGCGTGACCTACAGCCAGCAGATCCTCCGCGAGTTCGGCTGGATCGACACCGGCCGCGGCCGCGGCGTCGACACGCGCGGCAGCGGCTACTCGGAGATCTAGACGTCCGGAGTGACTTGACGACGGGGGCCCTCCAGCGCAAGATGCGCGGGCGGAGGGACCGGGCCCATGCATTTCGGGATCTTCCTGGAGGAGCGGCGCCGCGGCGTCAGCGAAGGCGCCACGCTGCGCGAGACGCTCGAGCTGGCGGACGCGGGTGAGGCCGGCGGCCTCGACGGCGTCTGGCTCGGCGAGATCCACTTCAACGGCGGGCGCTCGATCCAGTCCGCCCCTCTCGCGCTCGCGAGCTTCATGGCCGCCCGCACCCGCCGCATTCGCGTGGGCATCGCGGTACAGGTGCTCCCGCTCGGCAACCCGCTCCGCATCGCCGAGGAAGCGGCCATGGTGGATCAGCTCAGCGAGGGACGCCTCGACTTCGGGATCGGCCGCAGCGGCTCGGCGCGCACCTACGACCTCCTCGGCGTGCCCTACGGGGAGAGCCAGGAGCGCTTCCTCGAATCGCTCGAGATCATCCGCCTGGCCTGGAAGGGCCAGCCGTTCAGCTACGACGGCAAGTTCCATCGTTTCCCGAGCGTCACCGTCTCCCCGACGCCCTACCAGGTGCCGCATCCACCGCTGCGCATGGCCGCCAACTCGCCCGAGACCTTCCCCCAGGTCGCGCGCCTCGGCCTGCCGCTGTTCATCGGGCTCCGCGATCTGGACATTCCCGCGCAGCGCGGACACCTCCGCGCGTACCGGGAGGCCTGGCGCGAGGCGGGACATCCGGGAGAGGCGGACATCTACCTGCGGATTCCGGTCTACGCGGCGCCGACCGAGGCGGCGGCGCGCGAGGAGCCGCGCGAGGCCATGACCTACTTCTTCGAGCGGCACGTCCAGCTCGTCCGCTCCGGGCTCGGCCGGGGTGACACCGGTCCCTCGGACCGGCGCCAGGTCCTGGCCGACCGGATCGCCGCGATGCCGTACGACGAGATCTTGAAGACCCGCGTCGCCTTCGGCACCGCGGCGTCACTGCGGGAGCGCCTGGGCGAGATCGCGGAGGACCTGGGGCTCAGCGGCATCGTCGCCGAGCTGAACCCCAGCGGCCTCCTGTCCCTCGATCAGATGCGGCGGACGCTCGACATCCTGACCCGCGAGGTGATTCCTACTTTCCGCTGACGAAGGCCTGCACGCGCGTCCACGCGTCGGCCGAGTCCTTCGCGAACTCGGTGTACTTCCGGTCGAAGAAGCTGTGCGGCGCCCCCGGGTACACCTTCATGTCGTGCTTGATCCCCGCCTTGCGCAACGCCCCGTCGAAGGCCTCCACGTCGGCGGGCGGAATACCCTCGTCGGCGCCGCCGAAGATCGACTGCACCGGGCACCTGTAGCGCGGCACCGCGTCGACCGGCTTGGGCCGGTCCGGCCAGCGCTTGAGCCCCGAGGGCCAGCCGTAGAAGCCGATGACGCCGGCGTAGCCGAGCCCGCTCGCCGCCTGCAGGTACGAGAGCGCGCCCCCGAAGCAGAAGCCCACCGAGTAGAGCGACTTCACCTGCCCGCCGTCGGCGCCGCGGAGATACGCGGCCGCGGCGGCGATGTCGGCCTGCAGCAGGTCGGGCTTGGTCAGCGGCACCTGGGACATGAAGTCGAAGGCCTCGCTGCGGTCCTCCGACGGCGCGGTGCGCGCGAAGAAGTCGATCGCGATCGCGTCCACCCCGACCTCCGCGAAGCGATCGGCGAGCTCCTTGTAATAGGGGTGCAGGCCGCGTACGTCCGGGATCACCACCATGCCCGCGCCGGTGGGCTTGGCCGCGCGGGCCGCGTGGGCCATGACGCGCGTGCCGTCACTCGAGGTCAGGTACAGGTCGCGGGTGCCGGCGGCGCCGCCCGCGATCGGAGCGATCGGAGGAAAGGAATCGTCGTCCACGCACATGATCGGATTCTCCTGTGAGAAAACGTGTTCGCTACATGTCCAGGCCGCCGTTGACGCCCCAGACCTGGCCGGTGATGTAGCCCGACGCGTCGGCGGCCAGGAAGTGCACGACGCGCGCGACCTCCTCGGGCTTGCCGAGGCGCCCGAGCGGGATCTGCCCGACGATCTTCTCGAGCACCTTGGCCGGGACGTGCTCGAGCATCTCGGTGGCGATGAAGCCCGGGGTCACCGTGTTCACGGTGAGGCCGACCCCGTCCGGATCGGCGAGCCGGCCCGCCTTGGCGAGCAGGAAGGCGGCCTCGCGCGCGAGCGTCTTGGTGAGGCCGAAGAGCCCCGACTTGGACGCCGCGTAGTTGGCCTGGCCGATGTTGCCCATCTCGCCGATGACGCTCGAGACGTTCACGATGCGCCCGCTCCCCCGCTCCGCCATGTGGCGCAGGGCGGCCTGGGAGAGGAAGAACGCGCCGGAGAGGTTGACGTTGAGGACCTTGAACCAGTCATCGTCGGAGAGCTTGAGCACCGTCTTGTCGATGGTGATGCCCGCGTTGTTGACGAGGATGTCGAGGCGACCGTGGGCCGCGATCACCTCGTCGATGGTGCGCCGGCAGTCGCCCGCGTCGCCCACGTTGCCCTTGTGGACGCTGACCTCGGTGCCGTAGGTCGTGGAGAACCCGTCGCGGAACTTCTTGGCCGCGTCGTCGTTGCCCGCGTAGCCGGCGGCGAGGACCGCGCCCTGGCTGGCCAGGCTCCGGCAGATCGCCGCGCCGATTCCCCGGGTGCCCCCGGTGACGAAGGCCACCCGCCGCTTGAGCTTGTCCCCGGTGCGGGCGGCGGTGTTGTCGTGCTGCGTGATGTCCAGGACCGTGGGCGTGATCGTCATGGTCGGCTCCTCCCGATGCGCATCTTCGACCGCCGGCCGGCACATCCTGGCAAATCCACATCGCGGAGTCAAACGGCGTACAATCCCCCTTCGTGCGCCTGCCCATCTACTACGGCTGGATCATCGTGGCCGTCGTCTTCGTCTCGATGGGCGTGGGCGTCAACGCGCGCACCGCGTTCTCGCTGCTGTTCCCGCCGATCCTCGCCGAGTTCGGCTGGGAGCGCGGCGTCACCGCGGGCGCGTTCTCGTTCGGCTTCCTGGTCTCGGCCGCGCTGAGCCCCTCGCTCGGCCGCCTCATGGACCGGCGCGGCCCGCGCGTGGTGATCGAGCTGGGCGTGCTCCTGATCGGGAGCGGGCTGCTGCTCGCCACCCTGGTGACGCGCCCGTGGCATCTCTACGCCACCCTCGGGGTGATGGTGGGCGGCGGCAGCGTCTGCCTGGGCTACACCGGCCAGTCGCTCTTTCTCCCCGACTGGTTCGTGCGCCGGCGCGGGCTCGCGATGAGCCTCGCCTTCTCGGGCGTGGGCGTGGGCTCGATGATCCTCCTGCCCTGGATCCAGACCATGATCGGACGCTCGGGCTGGCGGGCCGCGTGCTGGGCGCTGGGCCTCCTCGTCCTGCTGCTCCTGGTTCCGCTCAACCTGCTCCTGCGCCGCCGGCCCGAGGACATGGGCCTCGAGCCCGACGGGGATCGCTCCGCCGCGGCGGGCGCGGTGGCGCGCCCGTCCAACGTGGTCGACGCGGCGTGGGCCGCGGTCGACTGGACGCTCGGCCGCGCGGCGCGCACCGCCCGCTTCTGGTGGATCGCCATCGGGTACTTCTGCGGCCTCTTCGCCTGGTACGCGGTGCAGGTGCACCAGACCAAGTACCTGATCGAGATCGGCTTCACCCCGACCGACGCGGCGTGGGCGCTCGGGTTCGTGAGCCTGGCCGGCATCCCGGGGCAGATCGCGCTCGGCTGGCTCTCGGACCGGATCGGCCGCGAGTGGGTGTGGACCGCGGGGGCGCTGGGCTTCGCGATCTGCTACGCCACGCTGCTTCTGCTCGCGGCCGCCCCGACCGTGTTCCTGCTCTACGTGATGGTGGTCGCCCAGGGCATGCTCGGCTACGGACTCACCTCGGTGGTGGGTGCGATCCCGGCGGAGATCTTCCAGGGTCGCCACTACGGCTCCATCTTCGGCACCCTGATGCTGGCCTCGATCGCCGGCGGCGCGGCGGGGCCGTGGCTCACCGGCGCGCTCTACGATCGCACCGGCAGCTACACGCTCGCGTTCTGGATCGCGATCGCGTGCAGCGTGATCTCCGGGGTCGCGATCTGGCTCGCGGCGCCCCGCAAGGTACGGGCGGTCGCCGGCCGCCTCAGTTCCCTCTCCCCCGGCACCTGAGCCCTCACAGGCGCCTCGCGCCACGCCCTTCGAGCGCGGGTCGGTCCTGTCTGAAGATCGACCGCGTCCACTCGATGACGGCCCGCACGCGCGGGGCCGTCTTCAGGTCGGGACGGACGAGGAGCCAGAACTCGTGGGCCAGATCCTCGATGGGAGCGGTGACGCGGATCAGGCCCGGATCGGCGTCGCCGATGAAGCACGGCAGGATGCCGAGGCCGGAGCCGGCGCGGATCGCCTCGAGCTGGAGAGCGAACTGCGAGGCCCGCACGCGCGGTCGCCGGCCCGCGAGCCGCCCGGCGAGCCAGGCCATCGAGCCGAAGTATTCGCGGGGGGTGTCGTAGGCGACCCACGGGCAGGCCTGCCAGCGCGCCTCGGTGCGCGCGGCCGGCTGGGCGGCCACCAGCGGCGCCGACCCGTAGATGGCTGCCGCCATCACGCCGAGCCTCACGCTGACCAGGTGGCCCCGCGCCGGGAGGCCGTGGCGGATGAACACGTCGGCCTCGCGTCGGCCAAGGTCGGGCGGGACATTCGTCTCGAGTAGCTCGACGACGAGGTCGGCCTGCGCCTCGGCCAGCGAGCCCAGGCGGGGCGCGAGAAATCGAGCCGACCACTCGCCGGCGGCCACCCGGACGCCGCCGGTGCTCGGGTCGGTGAAGGGCTGACGGCGATCGATCGCCGCCGCGGCGTCGGCCATTCCCTGGGCCATCGGCAGGAGCTCCTGGCCGGACACGGTGAGCCGGTGCCCATCGGGCCTTCGCTCGAACAACGGGGTGCCCACGGCACGCTCGAGCTGACGAATCCGGCGAATGACCGTGGGCTGACCGACGCGCAGCGTCCGGGCGGCACGACGCAGACTTCCACCGGTCGCGAGCGCCAGGAACAGCGCAGGTCGTCCCATTGCATGGGCGGGAGGTTATCACCGTTGGGGTGCTCCGAATACGGAGCGGCACGCTCCGCACTTGACGGCTCCCCGGCCTGGCGCCCCGGGTGTCTAGTGGTCGATGACATCGATCTGCACGTGACGCACCGAACAGGAGGGTCGCCATGGAGTTCAATGAGTATCAAGACGCGTTCCTGGTCCGCCAGCGGTTGACCGAGCTGCGCACCGCCGCGGCACATCGCGCCGTGGTCGCCACGATCACCGCGCGCCCCGCGGCCCCGCGCCTCCGCAGGCCGGTGCGAGCCGTCTTCGTCCGCGTCGTCGCCCTCCTGGAGGGTCGCCGCCATCACGCACGATGGGCGGACGCCTCCGCGTCGGTGGGGCGCGGATCGGGTCGATGCTAGCCCGGCGGATGCGGTATCCTGCGTCGTGTACCTGAACCGGCCGCTCTGGGCCTTCACGCGGGGCGTTCGCGTCCGCATCGCCGGCACCACCCTCGCGGGACTCCTGGCCGTCCTCGCGGGCACTGCCCGGCTGGCCCTGCTCGGCTGGCTGCTCGGCCGCGTGCTCGCCGGCGACCCCCTCGCGGCGCTCGTGTGGCCGGTCGCGGGGGTCGCGCTGCTCATCGCGCTCCGCGGCCTGCTCGAGTACGGGCGCACCATGGTCGCCCACCACACCGCCGCGCGCGTGCAGCGGCGGCTGCGCGCGCGGCTCTACGACCAGATCACCGCGCTGGGCCCAGCCCACTTCACCCAGACGCGCACCGGCGACGTGATCCTCTCCGTCGTGGAAGGCGTGCAGCAGCTCGAGGTCTACTTCGGCCAGTTCCTGCCCCAGCTCTTCGTCTCCGCCCTCACCCCGTTCCTGATCTTCGCGGTGGTGGCCGTCATCGATCTGCCCCTGGCCGCCGTCTTCCTCATCGCCGCGATCACCACGTTCCTCATGCCGACGCTGTGGCACCGCTGGGACAGCCGGCACAGCCTGGCCCGGTCCAAGTCCTACGCGGCCTACGGCGCCGAGTTCCTGGACGCGATCCAGGGTCTGCGCACCCTGGCCGCGTTCGGCCAGAGCGGCTCCCGCGCGCGGCTGCTCGAGGAGCGCGGCCGCGCCCTCTTCCAGGCCACCATGTGGCTGCTCAGCACCAATACCCTGGCCCGCGGCATCAGCGACGTGTGCATCGCGCTCGGCGCCGCGGTGGCGCTGGCGATCGGGGCCTACCGCGTGCAGGCCGGCCAGATGGAGCTCACCGCGCTCGTGGTGGTGCTGATGCTGGGCGTCGAGATCTTCCGCCCGCTGCGCGAGCTGCGCACCGTGCTCCACCAGGGCATGCTCGGCCTCTCCGCCGCCCAGTCCATCCTGGCCCTCCTCGCGCTCAAGCCTTCCGTCGCCGACACCGCAAGCAACGGCAGCCAGAACCTCGAGCCCGCCATCGGCTTCGAGGGCGTGACGTTCAGCTATCCGGGCGGTCGGCGGGCCGCGCTCGAGGAGCTCTCGTTCCGTGTGGCCGCGGGCGAGCGCGTGGGAGTGGTGGGCGCGAGCGGCGCGGGCAAGTCCACCATCTCGCGCCTCCTGCTCCGCTTCGCGGATCCGACCGTGGGCCGGATCACCATCGGCGGGCACGACCTGCGCGAGCTCTCCGTGCGCGATCTGCGACGGCTGATCGCGGTGGTGAGCCAGGACACCTATCTCTTCCACGGCACCATCGAGGAGAACCTCCGGATGGGCCGGCCCGAGGCGAGCCAGGCCGAGCTCGAGGCGGCGGCGCGCAGCGCCAACATGCACGAGGCGATCGTGGCCCTGCCCCACGGCTACCAGACGGTGGTGGGCGAGCGCGGCGTGCGGCTCTCCGGCGGCCAGCGCCAGCGCATCGCGATCGCCCGCGCCCTCCTCCGCGACGCCCCCATCCTCATCCTGGACGAGGCGCTCTCCTCGGTGGACGCGGAGAGCGAGGCCGCGATCCAGGACGCGCTGGACCGGCTCATGCGCGGGCGCACCACGCTCATCTTCGCTCACCGGCTCTCGAGCATCATCGGCGCCGACCGCATCCTCGTGCTCGACGACGGCCGGGTCGCGGAGAGCGGGACCCACACCGCCCTGATGGCGGGCGACGGCGTGTACCGGCGCCTCATGGCCGGCCAGGCCGCGGGCGCCGTCGACGGCGTCATCGGCGACGGCCGCGACGGCGATGGGGCCGCCGAGGACGACGAGACGCCCGTCCAGCGTGACGCGGTGGCGGAGTCCCCCACCGCGGAGCCCGCGGCGGTCCTCCGCGCGGCGGGTCCGGGCTGGTGGGAGGTGGGCCGCATCCTGATGGCGATGGCGACGGGCTATCACGGCCGGCTCGTCGTCACCTTCCTGCTCGGGGTGGCGCGGGTGGCCGCGCTCATCGGGGTGGGGCTGCTGAGCGCGCTCGCGGTCCGCGCGGTGAGCCGCGGCGAGCCGACCGGCGCGTGGCTCGTCACGCTCCTGATCGTGGCGCCGCTGGCCGGGCTGCTGCACTGGCTCGAGTCCTGGCTCGCCCACGACATGGCGTACCGGCTGCTGGCCGACATGCGCATGCGCTTCTTCCGCAAGCTCGTGGAGCTGGGTCCGGCCTATCTGGCCGCGCGGCGCACCGGCGATCTCCTCGGGGTCGCCACCCACGACATCGAGCTGATCGAGTACTTCTTCGCGCACACCATCACGCCGGGCCTGGTCGCGGTGCTGGTGCCCGCGGTGGTGCTCGCCACCCTCGCCGCCTTCGGATGGCCGATGGCGCTGGCCGTCCTGCCGTTCCTGGCCTACGCGGCGCTGAGCCCGGTGCTGGGACGCGGGCGCATCGACCGGCTCAGCGCGCGCGCCCGCGAAGCCTCCGGCGAGCTGAACGCACACACCGTCGACTCCGTGCAGGGGCTCGGCGAGATCGTCGCGTTCCAGCAGGAGGCGAAGCGCGGCGAGGCGCTCGCCGCGCGCGCGATGGCCTACGCGGGCGCGCGCATGCCGTTTCTCGCCGATCTCGCCCGCCAGTCCGCGCTCCAGGAGGTGGCCACCGGACTCGGCGGTCTCGCGGTGACGCTGGTGGGAGCGTGGCTCGTGGCGGGCGGCCGGCTGGAGGCCGCGATGCTGCCGCTGCTGACCCTGCTCGCGATGTCCGCGTTCGTCCCGGTGTGGGAGATCGCGCAGGTCGGCCGCCAGCTCGCGGACACGCTCGCGGCCACCCGGCGCGTGCACGCGGTCCACCGCGAGCCGGTGCGCATCGCGGACGGGCCCGGTATCCCCGGCCCGCGGCGCGACGAGACCCCCGCCATCGCGCTCCACAACGTCACCTTCACCTACCCGGGCCGGCTCCGGCCCGCGCTCGAGGACGTGTCCTTCACGGTGCCCGCGGGCGCGATGGTCGCGCTGGTCGGCCCGTCCGGAGCCGGCAAGACCACGATCGCGAGCCTCCTGCTGCGCTTCTGGGACCCGGACTCGGGGGCCATCACGCTCGGCGGCCACGACCTGCGACGGTGGCGCCTCGAGGGGCTGCGCCGTGAGATCGCGCTGGTCGCGCAGGACACGCATCTCTTCAACGACACGCTCGGCGGCAATATCCGCATCGCGCGGCCGGAGGCTACCGCGACGGAGCTGGTGGCCGCGATCGAGCGGGCGTCGCTGCTGCCGCTGGTGCGCTCGCTCCCGGAGGGGCTCGACACGCGCGTCGGCGAGCGGGGCCTCCAGCTCTCGGGGGGCCAGCGCCAGCGCGTGGCCATCGCCCGCGCCTTCCTGCGCGAGGCGCCCGTCCTGATCCTGGACGAGGCCACCTCCCATCTCGACGCGGTCAACGAGCAGGTGGTGCAGGAGGCCCTCGCGGGGCTGGCCCGCGCGCGCACCACCATCGTGATCGCCCACCGCCTCTCCACCGTCCGGGCCGCCGATCAGATCGTGGTGCTGGACGAGGGCCGCGTGGTCGAGCAGGGCCGCCACGACGACCTGCTGCGCCGCCGGGGCCTCTACGCCCGGCTGGTCTCCCGGCAGGTCGCCGCCTCCATCGCCTCCTGAGGGGTTCTCTCAACCCATGTCAACGATCGACGGCGATCGTTCGTCATAGGGTCAGAGGCAGAGAACCCAACCGGGGTCCCCGTCGACGGACCCCGCGATCGATCAAGGAGGATCATCATGAAGGCACGTTACGCACTGACCGGGCTGGCCATGGTTCTGGGGACGGCCCTCCCCGCGGCCGCCGATCCGGCCGGCAGCATCCAGCTTGCGCAGGCGCCCACGGACGCCACGCGCCCCGCTCCGGGCCCGGGGGCGCGGCCGCACTGGGGCCAGCGGGCGGAGGGCCAGCACGGCCACCACGGCTGGCACCGCCGCGCGAAGTCGCATCGGTTCTCGCTGAGCAGCTTGGCCCTGCGGCACCAGAAGGATTTGGCCCTGACGCCGGCCCAGGTGGACAGCCTGCGCAAGCTCGGGACGGACGCAAAGCGCAACACCATCAAGCTGCAGGCCGACCGCCGGCTGGCCGAGGTGGATTTACGAGCGCTGATGGCGCCGGATGCGGCCGACCCCAACAAGGCGCGGGACCTGGTGAAGATCGAAGCCAAGGTCCGCGAGATCGAGAAGCTGCGCGCGGATGGGCGCGTGGCCCGGATCCGTAGTCTCGAGCAGAGCCGCCAGGTGCTCACGCCGGAGCAGCGCGAGAAGCTTCGGACGCTCCTGAGCCAGCGGATGCAGCACCGCGGGCCGCAGGGCGGGATGCGCGGCATGACCCCCGAGGACGGCGCTCAGAAGCCCACCGCCGCCGAAGAGACCGCTCCCACCGCCGGCTAGTAGATTCGCCTCCGTTCGAGCGCCGGCTTCGCCGGCGCAATCCGCCCTGGGGAGGCTCGGAGGGGGCCGTCGAGGCCCCCTCCGATTACTTGAGATACGAAGGATCCGCGGTGGGGCCGTCGCCGGCCACCGTGGTGCGGTGCATGACCCGCTTGTAGCGCGCACTGTCCCAGAGGCGACCGCGATGGAGCACGCAGCGGTTGTCCCACATCACGAGATCCCCCACCTGCCAGCGATGCCGGTAGACGCGGTCGGCCCGCACCGTGTGCTCGAGCAGCTTGGCGATGAGGATGCGGCTCTCGTCGAGGCCGAGGCCCTCGAGGTACCAGGCGTGCGAGCCGATGTAGAGTGATCGGCGGCCGTTGCGCGGGTTGGCGCGCACCAGGGCGTGCCGCACCGGCGGGTAATCGCGTCCGATCTCGGTACCGATCCCGGGATCGATCATGCTGCGCGAGAAGCCGAAGCTGTGCACGAC
>Ga0134127_10003756_pt1 | contig 10940 bp, 7 predicted proteins | sample KB31753_FD_96459 | JGI IMG/M metagenome (GOLD analysis project Ga0134127, IMG submission 96459) | Terrestrial soil microbial communities with excess Nitrogen fertilizer from Kellogg Biological Station, Michigan, USA - KB3-175-3 | ecosystem: Environmental > Terrestrial > Soil > Unclassified ...
AGAAATGTCTCACTTCGGGTCAAAAAACTTAGCTCATGAAATTCCGCTAGGCTCAAACCGCTGTCCAAAAGCCAGAAAAGCCCGGCCAAAAAGGCCGCCGTGCCCCAAACCAGGATACCGCCCATGGTTGGAGTGCCTTTTTTCTGCGCGTGCAGCTTCGTAAATATTGGCGTCTCGCCGCTATCTCTGATTTGTTTGCCTAATTTATACTTGTATAAAAAATCGCTTAGCAAGGGCGTAGCGATAAGAGAAATCAAAAAACCAACCGTTACGAGCGTAAAGATTTTCAGCAATTGTAAATCAATTCCCATGCATTAATTATACCACAAAATTAAGACCTCTGCGCCGCCTTGCGCCAGCTCAGCAAAGCTGAGCTTTTCGCAAGGCTTTTGGCCAACTGCTTTGTCAGAAAGCTCCGTTTGATCTCACCGTAGTCACACTACGCTTCGATCAATACTCGCTTTCTTCCTAGCACTTGGCTCAAACGCAGAGGCCTTGAAGATTAAGTGTTTATTTCCAAACAATTTTTGCAAGCGACTCTCGCTTCAAGATAGTCGTGTCTAGTTCCCTATTCTCCGAACCAATTACGATCAAAATAATTCGATGCCCATCTGATTCTATTTTAGTTATCATCGACCCGCCGGCATTTTCCGTAAAACCGGTTTTAACCGCAAAGACTTGCTTGTCTCTGGCGATAAGTTTGTTGGTTGTTTTGGTTCGATAGGTATAACCCAAAGTTCCCTTCATACTGTATTGCGTAGTTCGAGACAAACTTGTGAAAGCTGTGTAGCGCTGGGTTTCTTCCACGAGCTTTTTTAAATCCCGCGCGCTAGAAAAATTATAAGAACTGTCAAAGCCCAATGGGTTTGAGAAGCGGCTGTCGGTCATGTTTAATTGTTGTGCTGTTTCGTTCATAAGGACGACGAAATCGCGGCCAGCTTTGCGTTGGATGTAATTGGCCAGCGCTAGCGCCGCATCGTTGTCCGAGCCCACCAGCATGGCGTTAAAGAGGTCCTGGAGCTTTACGCTGTCTCCGGCTATCAATCCTAGCGATGGACTGACTGAAAGCCTGTCGGTATCTAAAATAGTTGTGTTCTCGTCGAGCTTGGCATGGCGATAAACCACCAGGCCTGTCATTAGTTTAGTTAGACTGGCAATGGGCAATTGTTCTTCGGCTTGGCGCGAGAAAATTTCCGTGCCGGAGTCAAGATCAAAAACCAAAAAACTTTTGGCGCTAACTTTACTGTCGTTTAGAGCTGTGCTAAGTTGTGGAATAAAGGTTTTAGCCACCAGCGCCTCACCTCTAGGTTCTATGGCTGTCTCGCTTAAGACTTGTGGTTGATTCTGCGGCGGATTGGCCAGGCTTTCTTCCAAAGCTCGAGGTATCAAAAAAGATCCTGCGAACAACGCAGGAAACGCAATCAGCGTAACCATGCTAAAATATTTTTTGCGGATATCGATCATCTGGTAAAATATTGACAGGGGGCCGGTTTGGCGATACTATGCTATAGCAATACATATTATACCTTATATGCGGAACTTCGCCGAATTCCAATGATTGGAGCCCCGCGTATATTAAAAGGAGTCATATGAGTGTTGAAGTAACAGAGCAAAATTTTGAACAAGAAGTGTTAGCCTCCCAGCTTCCGGTCATGGTTGATTTTTGGGCGGAATGGTGCGGTCCTTGCAAGGTCCTGTCTCCGATTGTTGAAGAGATCGGCAAAGAGTACGAAGGCAAACTCAAGATCGCAAAAGTAAATGTAGATGAAAATAACAATTTGGCCATGCGCTACGGGGTCATGAGCATCCCAACCCTGAAGATCTTTAAAGGCGGTCAGCTAGTCGGCGAAATGGTCGGCGCAGCGCCTAAGAACATGATTGAAGCTACGCTCGCTCCTCATCTCGGATAACTTAATAAAGCAAATGCCCTTTGGCCGGATTCCGGTCGGAGGGCATTTTAAAATTTGATGGCCTCGCCGGGTTTAACGACAGCGGCTTTTTGGTCTTCTTTGGAGTTTTCTATAACTGGCTGGGGTTGCGGGGCGGCTTGATGTTCTTGAACAGGAGGTTTTTCCGCAAAGATATTATCCAGTTTTTCGGTTTGCATGTTGGCAACTGTATCCCAGATTGGATTGTTGTGCTTTACCGGTTTTTGATGCGGTCTAGGGGTATGGCGCTGACTTTGAGGAGGTCCACTTCTTCGATCCTGGAATTTTGGAGCAGGTCGGTTTGATTCATGTCTTGGATAGTTGTCCCGGGATCGATGAGTGTTATGATGGTCTTCTCGAGTTCTGGCTGGCGCATCATCACGAGGCCGCGCTTGCTGAACTACGACCTCCTTCTCTACTCTAACAGCAGGCTCTTGAGCTGGCCGTTCAATGGTTCTCTCCATCTGACGGGCCGGTTCGGCTCTTGCGGGCGCGGGTTGGTTGAGCGCCGGTGCCTCATCTCTGGAAAGCTCTTTCTGTCCGTCGCCAATGACAAGTGCGCTTTGTTCGTGGAAATCTGAACCCATCCAGCGCGAAATCCTCTCTTCAACTTCAACAACATCATTGCCGTAACGTTCTCGAGACACCCGTCTAACTTTTTCCGTGTTGTGGGTGCGGTGCTTTTCGTTGATAGGGATAGTGGTCGCGGTAAAAGGATCGCTGGCCACACCGTTTATCATCAATTTCAAAATTACGCTGTATTTTGGCAGGTTTACGATATCAGTCGGCAAATAAGTCGGCTCAAATTCCGTTTCTAAATATTCCGCGTCCGCGGCGCCGACGCGAAAACATACAATGGTGCCCACGTTGCCAAAGACGGCATCGCGGACTTTGGTATTGCTGTGGTCAGGAGTCAGCTGGCCAATGTATTGATGGCCAATGGTTAAGTTTAGTCGGTATTTTCTGGCTTCAGACAAGATAGTAGCAAAACTATCCGTAACAAAATTTTGAAATTCATCGACGTACAGGAAAAAATCTTTGCGCTCGGTTTCGGGAACGTCAACGCGGGATAAGGCTGCCAGCTGTAATTTTGTGATAATCATGGCGCCAAGCAGGGCGGCGTTATCTTCACCGACTTTGCCTTTGGACAAATCAACTAATAAAATTTTGCGGTCGTCCATAATTTTGCGCAAATCAATTGTGGATTTAGGCTGGCCAACAATGTTGCGGATAATCGCGGACGACAAGAACTGACCAACTTTGTTTTGGATTGGCGCGACGGCTTCTGTGCGGTATTTTTCGTTGTAGTTGGCAAATTCATCTACCCAAAAAGCTTTGACCATTGGGTCTTTAATGCCGTCGATAATCTTTTTGCGGTAGCGCTTGTCGATGTACATGCGGGCGATGCCAAGCATGGTGTTGCCCGGGCTGTCTAAGAGCGCTAAGATAGTGTTGTTTAAAATATATTCCATACGGGCCGACCATAAGTTAGCCCAGATTTTGGTAAAAACGCCCATTAATCCCGAAGCCACCAAATGCTTATATTTTGATTCAACGGCTTCTAAAATATTAAAAGCAATAGGATGATCCAAATCAGCCGGGTTGAAATACACAACATCATTGACGCGTTCCGGCGGAATGAAATCTAAAATTTTCAAAACCGAGTCGCCGTGCGGATCAATAAAACAGACGCCATGGCCATTCTTGATATCTTGAATGACCATGTTTTCCATGAGCGTAGTTTTTCCCATGCCGGTTTTACCAATCAGATACATGTGGCGGCGGCGGTCATCGAGCTTAATGCCAAAAGGCACTTCCCGATTGCGGAAGTTGGTTTTGGCAAAGAATGTTATTTGTTCGTCCCCGTGTTGGTCCATTGAAATAATTCTAATTTACGAATGATAAACTAATCTACTAATATCTACGAATAAAACTGAAATTGGATTATTCGTAATCCCCGACCGGCAAGTTTACCGGAGCCTGGGATTTCTTCATGCTAACTTGTTCAACTGGCGGTTGGGCAGAGGTTCCTAACCTGTAAATCGGCAAATGGAATAAAGTCGCTATCTCTTCTACATTCAATATATACTGCGGGATGCCAACGTGCCAGTCCCGTTCCTTGTAAGCCTTGAATATCCAACGTTTACGCCAAGTTTGTTCGTATTTAATGTATGCCGATTCCAGGGACGGTGAGACTTTGGGGTCGACTCCGGTCCAAGTTTTCTTGGTGTCAGGCTTGAAGCCGTTTAACATGGCCGATCCCAAATTACGGAAAGCTCCAATCAACAACTGTTTTTTTGAGCCGTCATACTTTTCCTTTGGCGAAATGTACAGATGCCGGACCTTGGTTTTGTAGCCAGGTTTGCTGATTTTTCTTTGGACGCCGGTAATTCTTTCTTTTTCTAGTTCCGTTAATTCGTGGAATTTTGGCGGCTGGACTTCTTCGTCGCCATGGCCGTTGGTTCCCCGGCCAATATTAGCAAACCATTGCACTGGAAAAAAAATTATATCGTACCAGTGGCTTTCGTGTTCGCCCTTGCCCATAAGATCTTTGACCTTGGCCTCACCGCGCGGTCGCCATTCTGGGTCAGCTAAAGGTTGAATAATTATTTGGATACCATAAAATTCCCACGGCTGCATTTTAGCCAATGCTTCAAAAGTCGGTGCCATCGGGTCAATAATTTTTTCTTCTGCAGTTGGATGCTCAAAATCGCGATAGGTCTTAATCGGGATTACATCATCTTCCAAAAGTTTAAAATCAGATCCCCATAATTCGAAGTCGGAAGTATCCGGATCGTAAGTGATGTGCTTCATGTAATCCTCGACTTCGACAATTTCTGATTGAGGATACTGGGCGTAAAAAGCGGCTTCCACCAAATCGCGGCTTTTTTTCGGACACATAATAACCATGGAAACTTGTCCGCCCAGGCTAATAATCTCCAGCGAAAACCACAACTGAATCCTGCCTTCAATAACCCTTTGGGTAAAACTTAAGCTGGTATGCAAGGCATGAATCTGCGAATAAATGTTCTCAATGGCTAAGGTGCTGGCCAGGTTTTCTTTTGGCACGCGGATAGTTAAAAAGATCCACTCTTGTTCAGCGACCCACTGGTGAGTGATCTCGTAGCGGTACGTCTGATAGAGCATGAAAATAAAGGTGAGCACCAAAAGCACCCAGCCGCCCTTGATAAAGAATATCCAGGTTATGCCGAAAATATCGTTAGTTCCGCCGAATATGTTGTTTATAGTATCCATCGATTATATAAAAACCGGCACAGTAAGCCTGTTTGCGCTCACTTGCGTGCCGGAATATGTTGCCTGTGAGTTTTGTTTTTGCTCATTTGGTTAATCGGCCAGCGCGTAAGTGTTTTTACCGACTTTTTTAAATAGTTTCTTGTTGGAAAGTCCTACTAAAATCGTATTCTTCTTGACTAAGCGATGCTTCAGGACCGCTTCGACAATCTGATCCCGGCTCATGGGCCCGCTGTTCTTCTGCAATACTTCCTGGATCATATCTGAGACGACTCCGGGCTTGTAGCCCCATTCGGTTAAGGCATAAATGCCGCGGCCGACGAGGACGAACCTTTTGTCTTTGATCAATTTATTATGGACGGTTTCTTTGTAAGCGACTCTGGTATCAAACTGGCTTTTGTTGATAAGATCGGTAATGACAGAGTAATGTTCGGGTTTGCCATGGTGCTTCATGACCAAATAGGCTTTATCGCCCACATCTTTAGGCTTAACTTCGGCCCAGTCGTGCAAACCAAACTCTTCGAAAACATTTTGCTTGATTGCATCGGCAGTTTCCAAATAGTTGGTAATGACTTTATCGCTTAAGCGGCTGTTGTTTCGCAAAAAGAAGTCCGAAGCTTTGAAATGCTTCAGGAAATCTTCGGTTTTAAGCGGTTTGCCGTGAAGAGTGAAAAGATCCTTGGTCTCCTTGATGAATTCTTTGAGTAATTCGCGGTTGTGTCCAACGGCCATCCAGGAGGCGCGTAATTCGTGATCGTTTTCAATTGGTTCAACTTCAGCAATAAGCGTTAACAAGAAACGCGCAGCGTTTTCTTCTTTCGGATCGTTGATATTTAGAAAATCAAGCAAACTGCGTTCAGCCATAATTCCACCGTGTTCATGGATGGTTGAAATAATCAATTCGCGGACGGTTTGGAAAGTTTTATCGCTTGTAATATTCTTGCGCAGGTTCTTAATCAAATCTTTTTCGATCTGGCGAACGCGCTCGCGGGTTAAACCTTGTTCTTCACCAACAGCTTTAAGCGTGGCTACTTTATCGCCATGCAAACCGTAGCGCTTAGTAAGAATATGGCGTTCGCGTTCTTTAAGCATTTCTAAAATGCGCGCGACAATAAGGCCCAATTCCAGTTCGCGAAGATTGGCCTGATGTTGTGTATCAATGATAGTGTCTAAAATCCCCATATTTGAAGAAATGCTAAGAAAGTGAATGAATTTACTTCAGTATACTATAAATACATATCATTGTCAAATAAAAGGTATAATGAAGCTCCAAACAAAAAAGGCCGGAAATTCTATGATAATACCCGCCTTCGCCGAGGCTTCGGCGGGTTATCCGCCTAATTTTATAGCGCGAAATCCGCTGTAGCACCCCATGGTTATAAGATTATTTTGCAAAGCTCGTAACACAATCAATTCCGACTGAAGTCGTAATTTTTTTCGGAGGCGGATAAAAAAAGCCCCCAAACGGGGCTTTTTTTATCTTTTTCGCATGCGCCAGCGTTGCCAAATCACTAAAATTGGGCTGGCTACAAAAATTGAAGAATAAGTTCCGGTGATGATACCGATGAATAAAGCCAAGACAAAGTATTTAATGCTCTCTCCCCCGAACAACAGCAGGGCCAAAAGCACTAACAATACGGTAATGCTGGTGTTGAGAGACCGGACAATGGTTTGGCTAATGGAATGGTTGACTACGAAGTCGAGCGGCTGGCTGGAATAGACGCGCAAATTTTCGCGGATACGGTCAAAGACCACAATGGTGTCATGAACCGAGAATCCAAGTACGGTTAACATAGCGGTCACAAACAAACTATCGATTTCAATCCCTTTGAAATGTCCGAGCAGTGAAAACACGCCCAAGACCACGAGCAAGTCGTGCAGCAAGGCCACAATAGCCGCCACACCGAATTGCCAGGAGGTAATTGGCCGCGCCACTTTTCTAAACGCGTAGGCAATGTAAGCAATAATACCTATGGAGACCAAAATCAATTGGTAGAGGGCCTTGCGTTTGAGTTCCTGGCCAATGACCGGGCCAATCGATTCAAATCGCTTCTCTTCGAAAGACGGTAATCCCGCGCGAAGCTTTTCTAAAATCGCGTCGTGCTTATCTTTTTCCAGAGCTTCAGTTTTTATCAACAAACCTTTTTCGCCAGTGGTTTGAATTTGGAAGTTTTTGACTTCTTGAGCGCTTAGGATGTCGCGGACTTTAGCTTGGTCCGGCGCTTCGCTGAATTGCAGTTCGGTAATAGTGCCGCCTTTGAAATCGACGCCAAGATTTAATCCGAAGATTGCCAAGGAGACAACACCGAGAACTAAAACGATTCCAGATAAGGCAAATAGGTACTTGTAGTACTTGAGTAGTTTAAGCATGGGTTTCTCCTTTCTCCATTCGCGGTTTGGGAACTCCGAACAGCCAAGCATGCTTAGCCAATCTGTCTGACAAAAACACGCGCAAGAATGTTCTGGTAATAGTGATAGCGGTGAACATCGAAATTAAAATTCCGATTCCCAGAGTAATAGCAAAACCTTTAATGGATGGGGTACCGAAAATGTAAAGGATCATTGTCGTAATCAAGCTCGAGACATTGGAGTCGCGAATAGATAGCCAGGCGCGCTTAAAGCCGTCGTCCAACGCAATGGGAATGTCTTTGCCGCGGCGGACTTCTTCTTTAAAGCGCTCGAAAATCAAGATGTTGGCGTCGACAGCCATACCGATGGAAAGAATAAATCCGGCGATACCGGCAAGCGTTAAGGTTACCGGTGCCAACGCACCATTGATGATTATCAATAATAGATAGCTCAACAGCGCTAAGGCTCCGAACCAAACGCTTACGGTCATGCCTAGGAAGAAAAATAACCCGACCAAAACTAAAGCGGTAATGGAGATGCCGATTTTAAATACGGCGAAAGTCACCAACGCGTAAATCAAAAGCGCGATGACCGCAAGGAAACCCGGCAATCGGTAGTAAAGAATCATGAACAGCGCGACCATGAGTAAGCCAATCAAACCAGCAATAATTGAGGTATGGATTGATTCTTGTCCGAGCGTGGCCCCGACATTTTGCTGTGAGACCAAATGAATTGGTACCGGCAGGGCGCCGCTATTCAAGCGATCGGCCAATTCTCTGGCGCTTTCATTGGTAAAACTTCCGCTAATGATGGCGATACCATCGGTAATTGCGGATTGTACAGTCGGCGCACTTAGGATTTTGCCGTCTAAAAAGATAGCAACTTGCTTGCTAAGATTTTCTTGTGTGATCTTGGCAAACAAATCTTTGCCTTCCTCGTCGAATTCCAACCTGACTACGTATTCAGGAGCCAAGCTTTTGGTATTTTGAATGTCTACAGTAGCGCGCTTGAGCTGTTTGCCGGACAAGCCGGTGTTAACAAATTGTTGGTTAGGGTCAACGACTACTTTGCCATCCGCTCCGACCGTGCCTTGCGGCGGGTTGGGGTTTTCGGTTTTAAATTCCAGCAACGGAGTTTGTCCAATTTGTCGTATGGCCGCATCCACATCTTTGATGCCCGGCAGTTCAATCACAATTTTATCTGCTCCTTCGGTTTGCACCACAGGTTCGGAAACGCCAAAGCTGTTGACGCGGCGTTCAATGGTTCCGCGAATCGCTTCTAAAGCGCCTCTGCGGTCGCCATCGCCAATCGAGCCGAAATCCGCCTGATAAACCAAGTGTGATCCACCCTGCAAATCTAAGCCAAGATGGACGGAATATTCGCGCAAAAAATTAATTTTGAGCGATCTTAAGTCAATTTTACTGCCCCCTGGGAAGGCGATCCAGAATGCCGCTGCGGCGATGATTATCACCCCGAGCAGCTGTAACCCAAGCCGTAACTTTTTTCTCATGAGTAGATTTATTCATTATTACCCTCTCCAAAGCATGGAAAGGGTGCCTCGACTAAAGTCGAGGCAGAAGAGGTTTGATAAAGGGAACCCGATAATAACTATGCTATTATAGCCAGTTTTTTAGTTTCTTGTAAACCCAGTATACTAAGATTTGTTTTACTGGGTAAACAGCTATTATTGATATTTTTTCGCCCAATCCATAAGCCAATTTTCGATCTTCTTTTGCTCCCTAATTTTCCAGTCAATATTCGAGGCCACCCGCTCCTTAATTTGCTTAATGGTTCTTGCGGCCCCTGGCGCTTCGTGTTTTTTGAAGAATAATGTGAAGTCAGTCAGAAATTTTTGGTCATTCATCAACTCAGCATTTTCCAAAATGCGAGCCAACAATAATCCCCCACTACCATATCGTTTGATTATTTCTTTCCAGTTTTTCTTAAGAAACGACCACGTCACGGCTTTCCCCGCGGGGTTGATCCAAGCAGGAAATAATATATAGAGGACGTCTTGATATCTGACCTGTTTTGAGAACGCGAATGTCAAAACCCGGCTAATTAGAAGTTTGTCTCTAAAGTTGGCCATTGCTCCGAATAATCTTATTTTTTCTTCCATTAAAGATTCCGCTTTATATATTTTTAAGATAGTGCTTAGTTCTTTTGCGCCACCAAACTGCGATGCGATTAAATAAATCGTAGCGCGAAAATCTGGGGAGATAGTTCTTCTGCCTTTGGTAAAATCAGAAAAATATTTTTTCGCGCGGTGAATGGTAATAGTATCTCCAAAGCTCGCGTAGTTGTATAAAATAACTCCGCGCAAGAGCTGATCCGTATGCCCTTCGTTTTTTTTGATCGTCCATCCAAGTTTTCGAACAATTTTTTGCAAGATAAACCGGCAATAAGCATTAAATAATTCTTCGTGTTTTGATCCTTCTAGTACCCGACCTACGGCACGTAAGCCCGAAATGATTTGCAGCCAGACTGTGTAATCGGATTCGTCTCGGAAACTTTCCACCAGCGTAAGAGCTAGTCCTGTCGGCGATTGTCCGCTTTCTGCCAAGGCAAAGCTATCGCGTAACAAGCCGTAGCGATCCTCGGTTGATAACTGGCCGCGCTTGATGGCGCGTTTAAAATCAGAAATTAGAGCTTCCGGATAATCAACTCTAAAAAATCCGGTTTCCAATATATTCAACTTGACCGAGTCAGATTGCTTATTTAGAACTAAAGATTTTTGGTTCATCAAAATGGTCTTGGGTTTTTTGCCTGGCGCGGCAAAACTGACTGGGATTGGCCAGACTGAGCTTGGGCCTGCCTTTAACCTTTCTAGTTTACTAGCGTAAAAACGCGACTGTCTTAACTTTAAACCTTTTGAGGATTGAACTACTGTAACAAGCGGATGACCGGGTTGCGTGGTCCAGGCCTTCATAATTTTGTTTACCGATTTGCCGGATATTTTTTCTAATGCCTCCCAAAGATGTTGGGTCGAAGCATTTTTGTAGGCGTGTTTTTTTAAATAATACCTTAGGCCGCCGCGGAAATTTTTTTCACCAAGATATCCCGCGAGCATGCGGATAATTGAAGCGCCTTTTTGGTAGCTAATGGCATCAAATATTTCGCTGATTTCGTCGGGATGATGCACAGGCACTTCAATTGGATGCGTATTGGACAAGCTATCAAGAGAAAATGCCGCGCCAGCATCTAAATAGACAAATTGCTGCCACATATCCCACTTAGGGAAAAGTTTATCAACCGCAAGGTACTCAATGTAAGACGCAAAACCTTCGTTAAGCCAAAGATGCGTCCACCACTCCATAGTGACTAAGTTGCCAAACCATTGGTGCGCGAGCTCATGGGCAACAACCATGGCCACCCACTGGCGGTTCGAAAGAGACGAGTTTTCCGGATCTA
>Ga0134127_10003759_pt1 | contig 10936 bp, 21 predicted proteins | sample KB31753_FD_96459 | JGI IMG/M metagenome (GOLD analysis project Ga0134127, IMG submission 96459) | Terrestrial soil microbial communities with excess Nitrogen fertilizer from Kellogg Biological Station, Michigan, USA - KB3-175-3 | ecosystem: Environmental > Terrestrial > Soil > Unclassified ...
AAGCAAACCTCTCTCTGTATACTAATGGCTAGTTAGTCAATCGTCAACTGGAGTGATTTTTATGTACTTGGCCTACAGAATACTGGTGGGCTCTTTCGTGCTGTGTGGCTGGTTGCTGTACTGGTTCGCTGTAGTGCTAGGCGTAACCCTTCTAGCCCTCTGGAAGCTGGCTGTAGGGCTCTACAAGCTCTTGGCTAAGGTACTAGAGCACGAGCTTGTTACAGACCAGCAGAAGCCTTCTATAAAAGCAGAGCCAGGCCCGAGAGATTACAACTTGCCCGAGTAGCCGATTTTGGAGGCATGAGTGCCCTACTAGCCATCGCAGAGATCCAAGGACGCCCTGAAGGGTTGTTCATTGGTGAGTCTCCCCTGCACTTAGCTCAGTTGGTACAAGCCTGGTCCAAAAAGGTCAGAGAGCAGGGCTTGTTGCCAGAAGTGCACTATTGGGCTATACTTGAGGCTGACGATCATTTTAGAGATAACCCATGAAGGAATTCAAATGCTTCTCCAAGATTACTTGGATTATGACCAATTAGATGCAGATTTATGTGATGGGTATGTGGTGCGTAGGCGACACTCTGATCTGTCTTTAGATCTATATACTTACTCAAGATCGGCTCAGTATGATAGTCACTGGACTGAATCTACAATAAAGTGCAGAGGTCTGATCGTAGATTCACAGACAGACGAAATTGTGGCTTTCTGTATGCCAAAATTTTTTAACAAAAGTGAGCACGATAATGGCAAATCTTATGCAGATTCCCTTCCTGAAGAAGGGTGCAGCATCTTTGAGAAGATTGATGGTTCTATGGGAACTATTTTCTTCTATAATGATGAATGGCATGTGGCTACTAAGGGTTCTTTCATTTCAGATCAAGCCATAGAAGCTCTCAAGATGCTCAGGGCTGCGGATACTCGTTATCTAGTTCCAGGAATTACATATGTTGCAGAAATTGTATATCCTGAAAACAGAATCGTTGTGGATTACAAAAATAGACATGACTTAGTTCTGCTCACTTCCTACCTTCCTGATGGACGAGAAGTTCTCAGGCCAGAATCTTGGGCAGGAACAGGATTCTCATATGTTCCGGAAATAGACATTATGCATTTAACGTATACGTTAAATATAGATGATTTGACTTTTGAACATATCATAGATAGTGGAACTGAGGCAGAAGGCTATGTAGTAAGGTTTGATTCCGGCGTTCGTGTAAAAATGAAGTTCCCAGAATATCTAGCATTGCATAAGATTCTGACTAATTGTACAGAACGTACAATTTGGGAAGCTTTGTATAATGAAATAGACATGTCAACATTCCGAGAGAATGTACCAGACGAATTCGATGATTGGGTTACTGACACAGTAGATAAAATCAATGACTCTGTTGACTCTTTCCAGACAAACTGTAACATTAAATTTGAGGGGATTACTAGGAAAACCGGCTACGCTGATAGAAAAGCCTTTGCTTTAGAAGCTAGCAAGTTAGATCCTGTTTATAAATCAGCTATGTTCCTGATGTATGATGGTAAGAGTACCAGAGATTTAGCTTTCAAGAGCTGCTACCCTGACGCTGTAAAGCCTTTCAGACAGGATGACGAGTGACAAAGATATTTTATGATTTAGAGTTCAATGAAATTGTAACTCCAATGGATCTTATTTCCATTGGCATGGTAACAGATCATGGAGATGAGATTTATCTGATCAATGACGATCTTAAAGTCATCCACAGGGCAGCTAGAAACCCTTGGTTGATGAAGAATGTCCTACGTCAGCTTCCTGTCAGGCTTAAAGTGCCTAGCGGATGGGAGTGGAACTATGATCATGACGACATTGATAAGGTTTTCACTACAAATATCATGGCTAAGAAAGTAAAACAGTTCGTTCTCAGTCAAGTAGAACCAGAATTGTGGGCTTACTATGGTGCTTATGACCATGTAATTCTATGTAGAAGACTATTTGGAACCATGCTTCAGCTTCCACAAGGGTTTCCTATGTTCACTAATGATATTATGACATTCTTGAAGGATTATCAAGGTTCAATGCCCTGGCAGGAAGGTACTGAACATAATGCATTGGAAGATGCACGTCACAACCTAGCTATGGCTCAAACTTTAGGAATAGTATGACCATTAATCCTTTGATACAAGGTATAGTAGGTAGTACTGCTTATGGACTTAGCACACCTGATTCAGATATAGATAGATTAGGCGTGTTCGCCTATAACACAGAAGATCTATTTGGACTAAGTGCGCCAAAGGATTCAATAGTTAAGACAAACCCAGATGTAACTAAGCATGAAGTAGCAAAAGCTGTTAAACTTCTACTTGGCTGTAACCCTACTGTTACTGAAATTCTTTGGTTGCCAGATTATCTCTACGAGTTTACATCCTCTCTAGGTACAGAACTCATTCTCATACGAGAATTCTTTCTCAGTTCCAAAAGAGTCAAAGATGCGTATTTAGGATACGCTACGCAGCAATTTAAGAGATTACTGAACAGAGGAGATGGCAAATTCGATTCAGACACTGGTAACAGGACAGCCAAGCATGCCAGGCATTTAAAACGGCTCACTGTTCAAGGTTATCAACTGTACACTACTAAAACCCTTGACATAGTAGTAAGTGATCCACAAAGTTACCATGATTTTGGAAATGCTGTTGCTAGCAATCCAGAAGTAGCTGTTTCTTTCATGGCTTCAGTAGAGGATAAGTTCAACAGTGCTAAAAGTGTGCTACCTGAACAACCTGATACAACAGTGGCAGAGGACTTCATTAAAAGAGTAAGACGACATTTCTATGCTTAATAGAGTAATGATCACAGGCACACGCGACCTTACTCCAGATGTAGAGTTTCTTATGACTTTTGCTCTCAACTGGACAGCTTCCTATTCAGAAAAAGATTGCCTCCTCCTTCAAGGCGGAGCAAGAGGTGTGGACAGAGCAGGCAAACAGATCTGGAACTCCTATGGACTTCCTGACAAGGTGTTTGAAGCTGACTGGGAAAAGTACAACAACGCTGCGGGTGGTATTCGCAATCAAGAGATGGTAGACTACAACCCAGAGATTTGTTTAGCTTTTCCTGGTCCTGAGTCTAAAGGTACCTGGGACGCCATAAGAAGAGCAAAACAAGCAAGAATCCTGACATTTGTTTTACAGGATAAAGATTCAATGTACAAACTTTACTATTACACAGTTCTTAACCCTGGAGTTCCCCTTGAGTAGGCCAACAGTACACCTGACACAGGGTCTCCCTGCATCTGGCAAGAGCACCTTTGCCAAGTCGCTTAATGTTGTAAGATTCAACCTTGATGACATGCGCGCCATGCAGGGGTTTGGCATCGAAAACAGACACTTGTGGACCAAGTTCAACGAGGCAGCAGTTAAGGAAGCTTTGATCAGAGGAGTAGTAGCTACTGTTGATGCAGGTCTAGATGCTGTAGTAGATAACACCCATTTGACTCCAAAATTTCCTAGAGCTATTCGAGACAGGATGCATGGGAAGGCGACATTTCAGGTACACTCATTCTTAAACGTTCCTATTGAAGTCTGTATTGATCGCGACTCCAAGCGAGACAAGCCAGTAGGCGAAACTGTTATTCGTAATCTAGCCAAAGGACACCAAGGCGCTACAAAGAATGGCTGGAAATTAGATAACGATTGGATGAACATCTGGCCTGATGTTAAACCAGCTCAGATGAACCCTTTGGCACCTTTCTCTGTTGTGTGTGATCTAGACGGAACTCTTGCGCTACATATTAAAAGAGGACCATATGAAACAGCTAAACTGGAAACAGATGCTCTTAATATTTCCGTATTTGAGACCTTGTTCCACTACTACATGCAGGGAGCTAAAATCATTCTGCTTTCTGGCCGTGATGAGGGTGAGTGTCGAGAGTCTACAATCCGTTGGCTCAAAGCACACAAGGTCAACTATCATCACTTGTTCATGAGGCCAGAAGGTGACAAGCGCCCTGATTATGTGGTAAAATATGAACTGTTCAAGGAATATGTAGAACCTAATTTCTGGGTAAATTTATGCATGGATGATAGAGACCAGTGTGTAGCTCTGTGGAGACAATTTGGTTTATCCACCCATCAAGTAAATTACGGAAATTTCTAAAATGGATGAAATACTAGAAAAAGTAAAACAAGAAGTGTCCAGACAGTTCCTACTCTGGAATGAACAAAACCACCCTGACGGAACAGGGAAGCCTGGTGACTCACAGCGAGTAAGTGCATTCAAGGTCTTCATGAAGTCTTTAGCGAGTAGCGGAGACCTGACCTGGCGTGATATACTGTACGAAGAGGTTTTGGAAGTGTTCGATGAAACAGAGCCCAAGGAACTGAGAACAGAGTTGATTCAGGTTGCTGCTGTAGCAGTGTCCTGGGCTGAAGCATTAGACAGGAGACAGAAAAATGGGCAAGATCACCAGAATTCGTGAATCTCTTAAGAATGAAGCTAACAACAAGCTTATTGAAGCCAATGTGGCAGAGGCTTCTGGCTTTAAAAGCGATGCAGATAATCTTCGCAAAATAGCAGACCAGTGGGGCCAGCTCTATGAAGAGTCAGCTAAGGACGACAAGTAAATGACAAGCAGACCAACTTGGGGCGAGTACTTTTTAGGACTCGCCCAAGCTGTTTCAGTCAGAGGTGACTGTGTCAGATCAAAAGTTGGCGCAGTCATTGTGAATTCCCAAAACGAAGTAGTAATGACAGGATTCAACGGCACAGAACCTGGTGGACCTTCCTGTCTCAAGGGAGAGTGCCCTAGAGCTGCTTCTGGAGTTGATCCTGGCAGCTCTTATGACACAGGCCCTGGAGCCTGTGTAGCCGTCCACGCAGAGGCTAATGCTATCCTACGAGCAGGAAGAGCTAAGACTCAGGGAAGTGTCCTGTATGTCACTAGACAACCCTGCCAAGGATGTGAGAAACTGATCAAGGCAGCAGGCATCATCAAGGTTGTCTGGCCAGAAGGAGCAGTGGAATATCTTTATGATATTCCTGTGCAACCACACTCCCATTAGGAGGTGACATGGGAAAGCACAGTGGTAGAACGGGAGGCACAATTGTCCCACGCCCCATACATAGGGGTTCACATCGTGGCAAAGGTTGTTTTGGATTTGTGGTATCGGGCATCAGTATTGCCATTTTTGCAATATTAGCAATATTCTTTTAACAATAAAGGCCGGGGTTGCCCGGCCTTTATTGTTTACCACTAAACAGTATTTAAATCTTCAAGGTCTTGAGGTGATACGAGCCCTTCAGGACGACCGTCAGTGAACAGATGGATGCCTACATTCTCGTATCCCGCATCCATCAGCTGAGAACAAATGTATCTATTGTCTTTTGACAATCTTTTTACCCACCAAGTCTTGGAAAGTCTGTGTAAACTGTTCCCAAATCTCTTTTGAGCCAATCCAATGGCTAAAAGATCAATCCAGTTATACTTTTTACCTATTTTTGACTCCCAAAATTCTACAATTGCAGCTCTTTGCTCATCATTCGGTGTCAATTCTGGTGGCAAGGTGATCCATACAGCATTTGGATACTCAGAAATGTCACTTTCTTTGACTTTTTGAGCAGCTTCAATGATCTTTCCATCGCCTTTGTAACCAAAAGCGTGATTTACGCTAGACTTTACCCACTTTCCGTCTACTTTTTCTGCTGTAAACCAAGAAATTGTGGCTGCTGCAATCCTATTAAATAAATTTCCTGCCGTTGCTGTAACAGCAATATCTCCAGGGCTGGGCATTAGTGTCTCCTAAGGATAGTAATATCAGGCAGCTGCTAAAAAGTAGTTAGGTACAACAAGTTTAATAGAGTTGCCTTTGGCGTCTTTTGCTGAAATCAGTACTCCGCCTTTAACATCTTTGACAAATGTCATAGAGTTTAATTGAGTAGCGTTTTTTGCTGTAAACTTTAAGGCTTGGCCAGTGGAGAAGCCACTGTAGATAATGCTCATTTCAGGCAACATTCCTCTCTTTAGAGTGTTGTCAACTAACCTAGTATCCGATTATACACTTTCCAAATATAAGAAAGGAGGTGTCCAGCCAAATGTTCGCTTTCATTGGTTCCGTTCTATTTTTCATAGCTTTCATTCTCATCGGTGCTCAAGTTGCAGTATCTACGGCTTGGTTCTCAGCTCCTGCTCTCGTCGCTCTGGGTCTGTGTTTTCTAGCCATAGAGCACTACCACACGAGAATCCCTCGTAGGTAACGAAAAAGAAGCCCTGGAAATCCAGGGCTTCTTTTATTTCAATTTCCATCTTATCTGGGCTAAATGTCTCAATCTGAGTGCTGTCACAGCGTCTAAGTCACTAGGGGCACCATAGATAGGCGACACGTATTTGTCTATCACTGTGGTCACTGACCTTTCAAGGTCTCTACCACTAACAGCCAAGAATTCTATTCCTACTACTCGTCCCTCTCCGTCCAGGTCCACTAACACATCTGTATCTAGGCAGACTGTGTGCTTCACGCTGGTTCCTAACGGTTGTACATAGACATACATGGCATCAGCCTGAGCGTCCATTGAAATTTCTAAATCAATCAAAATAGACCTCTACTCTGGCTCGCCTGTAAATAGCATGGTACACAGCCTCGGCGTATTCAGACTGTTCGTCTTGGTTAAGCTCTTGCGCCTCTTCCCACGGTTCATACTCCATGCTCTCATAGATAGTCAGCCGTTCTACGTCAGTGGCATGGCTTAGAATCAGTTCTTTTGCTCTCTTCTTCACAAGCTCGTCTGATATCTTCATATTTCTCCTGTCTTTTCTTCTCAGTATACCACAAAGCCCCCCGTTTCCGAGGGGCTTTGCAGGCCTGACTTCTAGTTGTTGCACTCACTGTTGTGAGCAATAATGGAAGATCCTTGCCCTCCCATAGGGCCAATAGGGTTTCCTGAGTAAGACACCCCAGCAATAAGTACATTCAGACGATACAGAGAGAAGCCTTGCTGGATATCCCTCTTGCAAGGAAACGCGCCTTTGATCTGGGTAAGATGACTCAGAGGCACAGTCCCATCAGGAGCTGGGATAACCAGGTTAGGATCACCATCAATCTCACTGTTGTAGAGAATGGGCACTCCTGCCTCATGCCAGGCTCGTGGCTCCCCGCCAATCGAGTACCAGCGCTCCAGAGTCAGTGTGATATTGACATGCTGAGGCCTGAATCCTACACAGCCAGTACCTGCCAACACTACGACATGGGCATCTCGGATGGTCAGCCCAATGTAACCAGGGAAGAGCTCTAGAGTACAGCTGCCAAACTTGTAGTCTCCCCAACGGAATGCATAGGTATCCTGAGGAAGAGGCTGCTTAGAGGCTTTAGGAGAGCTGTCTGTACCACCAGCAGGCGCTGAGTGGCTGTCTGACGGGCAGTTAATGCCAGGCATGCACTCCATGGAAGGAGCAGAGTTAGGATGAGAACTGTCTGTTCCTCCTTTTGTACTACTAGAACACCCTGTTAGCAGGGTTGCTGCCATCAGGGCAGATGCCCCCAGAGCTGTTAGTTTCTTGTACATGTTCCTACCTTCGTTGACATGTGTCGTCGTGCTCTGACTACTCTATGATAGCAGAAGAACCCTGACTCGCGCCAGGGCTCCTATAAAAGATCTTCTAGAAGGCAGACCAGCCATATCCTCCTGTGTCACGCCAAGGAGGAGGATTGTGTATGGTGATTTGGGTAGGACTGGGATGAAACTTCTTCTCATGGGCTTTTACCAGCTTCAGCATCTCGCCAAAGTTCACTGGGTCTGGATACTCAGGCCACATTCCCAGTTCTTCGCCTTCGGTGTAGCATTCATCACACCACAGACGGACAAACTCATCATAAGCGAAAACCCTATAACGGTCTAATTCCACGAATTCTTCTCCGCTTCTATCATGAACTGTCGTTTCTCCGGTATGGCCTTTGCCAACCTCTCCAGGAAATCATGCTGGTAATCTACAGGAGTACTAGAAAGCCAAGGCAGGAACAGGCTTGCTGGCATATGGGCTTCCGCGCCTGCCAGCTTACCATCAGAGGCAATAAAAGTAAAGCTATAGGCTAGTGTAGGTTCAGGCCTCTCGCCAAACTCACAGGAACCATACTTCAGTGTGTGTTTGCCTTTTCTACGACACTGCGAATTGCATCCATCGAATTCTTCCTCATTCATCAACTTCTACCCACTGACCTTTCTGTCTTACTTCCACCTTAATATTTTCCGGCTTCATCTCCTCTTCAACCTCAGCTTCAACGTCTCGATAGTTATACAATTCTTTGTTCAACCAAATCCTGAATTTAGGATCTTCTGTCATTCTCCTGAACGCTCGTTTTTTGTTCTGAAGCTGACTGCGCTCTTCTCTCGATTCTCCCCTGGCTCCTGAAGGATGGTGAATAACCCTAGCTCCAGAACTTGTCTTGTTCTGTTTCTGGCCGCCCTTGCCCCCAGCTCTGAAATGCTGAACTTCACAATCGTGAACAGTTATCGAAAGAACTAGTTTACCCTTTTCCTTCATCTTCCACCACCTCACTCCACGCTGGCCAGAAATCCTGCAACCTTTCTTGCCAGGTTTCCTTTGTAAAGTCTCCAGCCATATAAGCAGCCATCATGATCAACATGTTGTCCTTGTCTTCGCAGCTTTCTGCGAATTGAGCTAGTTTCCCGTCAGTCCACGCATCCTCATTTTCTTGACGTTCGACCATAATGCTAACTAGAGCACAAACATCTTCAACGAAATTTCCCATCAGGCTTCCTCTCCTACGAATCTGATTCCATAATTAGCCCCACGCTTGCACACAACCCAAAAACCAGAAACCTCGTTGTCCTCAATCCTGACTCCAGAAGTAATCAATCCCACAATGTCGGTAACGAACATAGGATATCTTTTGCCCTTGAAGTCAGTCCAATGAACATACTTAGCCGATCTGCCAGAAGTCACGCTGTTGTCCAATTTCATTGTAGCGTAAAAAGGAACAACCTCACGCCAATCCGGAGGCACTACTTTCGCAGGAGGATTATAACCCTTCCCCTCAACCCACACCGCATCAGAAGAAAGCACATACTGATCCTGCGGATAATGCATCAGACTGCCCTGACGATCAAACGGAGCTTTATAATTTATCTTCTTTGCCATTCTTCCCACGCAATTCTAAAATCAACTATAATCCACGAAAACAACCCGGCCTACTTCAACAATTGACGCATTTTATAAATTCTACTGGTTATTGTTCCAGCCGAAACTCCGAAATCCTTCGCTATGTCCACATAGGTCCAACCTTCAGAATGCAAAAACAAAATCTCAGGCAAATCCTCATGAACCTGCCTAGCTGTTTCCAAAATTTTTTCAATCTGATTTTCAGTAAACCTTATATCCTCAGGATTCCACTCGAAATCAGAAGCAACATCATGACAATCCTCTAAAGGCCACGTCCACAAAACAACACGCTTCTTCTTCTGAAGTTGAACATCTCTGCCATACCTGCTTCGAAGACCGTCTATCATCCTCTGTCTGACTATTGTCATCAGATAGCTTTTACGTGACATTCCCTTATCACTATCATAGGCCTCACAAGCCCTCCACAAAGCCTCAAAGCCATCACTGAGCACATCAGGATAGTCCTGTGGTCTGACTACAGTCTTGAACTGTTTGCCCACTTCATAGACTAGAGACCAATTGCTGTTAAGTTTCACATCGATATTGTCCATGACTTCTATGATACCACAGACAGACTTTGAATTCTAGAGATATCGAATCAAACAGACTATAGTAGCATCTCAAGGGTTTCCGAATCAATTCTCAAAAATCCATCCCGTGTTGGAAAACCCATTTGCACCCGATGATCATGACAGACAGTAGTCACCCCCGCCTCATAGCGTAGTCAGAGCACTGATGGCAGACCACTGATACCCACACTGTCAACACCCTGTCCAGCAGAGCCTTGACACAGGCCACACAGCACCCTGTCACAGCCATCGCAGATCATTGCCCTGACACCTGCCCACACCATGCCATACAAGCCCTGAGACAGGCCTGTCAAAGCCTTGACAGTTAGTCCATTGGCATACTAGCCAGGCTATATCAGTCCTTATATCAGAAGGCTGTGCTCGATCATTGGCCACACTAGTAGATCAAATAGACTATAGTGACAACAGATCATCTAGACTACAGACAGCCAGGCTCTGATCTACAGTTCATATCATCTGCTCTAGGCACTCCTGATATCAGGCTGCTCATATCAGTACTGTGTTAGTAGCAGGCTTAGGTGTGTGCTCGAATATCAATAGTTGTATGTACAACGACAAATAGAGCCTAGTTTCCCTGGCTCTTCAAAATAAGGGTCCTGCTATAGTGGCAGGCTCACTGTCTAGGTTTCAATTCAATTGTTCTAGAATCAATTCAAACCATAGTTTCAGGCTATTCTAGATTAAACAATAATGCATTTGTTCTGTGAAGGCTTTCTATGGGCGCTAGGTCTACTACTGTTAGATCTATGTCTAACGGCTCTGCTTTCGCTTTACGGCGACCTTACCCTACTAAACAACCTGCACTATTGTATTATCGGAAATGAATTGTTGTTGCATTGTTTCACGTGAAACGTCATGTCAAGTAAGCTTTACACTTGATTCCGAATAAATTCAAAAACGAGGCTATTGGGCTGATTAAGTAATTCGTGTTTTAATGGAATTGGTATTGATTAAGTGATTTCCGTGATAAAAAGGGAATTGATTCTGTTAATGGATGGCTGCTACTCCCACAGTGCCCTCCTGAGCGGTCTACTGCGGTCGGCGTAGCCTGTCCCTGCCCATGACTGCCTAAGGGCATGACAGAACCCCTAGGAAGGCTTCCTAGGGGTTCTGTTGGGTCTGCGCAGGTTACCTATAGCTCATATACATGTGCAACGGCTCTGCGAGACTCTGAGCCATGATCAATACTACGAACACGGATACGAAGGG
>Ga0134127_10003760_pt1 | contig 10935 bp, 9 predicted proteins | sample KB31753_FD_96459 | JGI IMG/M metagenome (GOLD analysis project Ga0134127, IMG submission 96459) | Terrestrial soil microbial communities with excess Nitrogen fertilizer from Kellogg Biological Station, Michigan, USA - KB3-175-3 | ecosystem: Environmental > Terrestrial > Soil > Unclassified ...
GACTTGCTGAATCATGAAAAATCTTGTCAATCCTGTAAAACTGACTCTTCGTGCAAAGCTAGACGACTCAGATCAACAACTCACCCTCAAGCAGGCATTTCACCACAGATTACACAGATTATTTGCACGGATTTGACGCGGAGAAGATAATGCACCAATGCGCGCAGCGTGTTTACTGGTCCTGCTGGTCTGGATGACTGGTTGCGGTAGTGGTGTGGGGAACCAACCTCGCATCGAGTTCATCAGCGTGCCTCCGGCTAGACCAGGAGGGGTGACAGAGGTCGACGTCATCAAGGGGCGTGTGACCGGCGCCACGAGCGGGCAGCAAATCGTTTTGTATGCACGCAGCGGTGCGTGGTATGTCCAGCCCTGGGCCGATCAGCCGTTTACCAACATCAACGCTGACTCAACGTGGAGTAATTCAACTCACCTCGGCACAGAATATGCCGCGTTGCTAGTCGAACCCGGCTACGCTCCTCCACCGGTAACGCTTGAACTTCCGGCAATAGGCAATGGGGTGGCTGCCGTCACAATAAAAGAAGGCAGGCCGCCGTTCTGGCGAACGTGGTGGTTCCGAATGTTGTTAGGCCTGGCCGCACTCGCGGCATTGTTCTCTCTTTATCGTTGGCACTTGCACCAGGTGAGGAAAGAACTGAACCTGCGTTTCGAGGCGCGGCTCGCAGAACGCACTCGCATCGCGCAGGACCTTCACGACACGTTACTGCAAGGTCTCGTCAGCGCGTCGATGCAGCTACACGTTGCCAACGATCATTTAGCGGAAGCGTCGCCTGCCAAACCTCTCGTCGGGCGCGTCATGCAGTTGATGGCCCAGATCATCGAAGAAGGACGCGACGCAGTCAGAGGCCTGCGCACCACGAGCGGAAACACTGACAATCTCGAGGCAGCGTTCTCGCAAATCGGAAAGGAATTCGAGAATGAACAAGCGAGAGATTATCGAATCATCGTCGAAGGCACGCCGCGCGAGATGCATCCGCTGATTCGCGATGAGGCGTATCGAATCGGACGCGAAGCGCTGTCGAACGCGTTTCGACACGCTCATGCAAGTAAGATCGAAGTCGAACTCGAGTACACCACGAAACATTTGCGCATCCTCGTGCGCGATGATGGCGCGGGGATAGATTCAAAGGTTTTGCAAACAGGAAAAGACGGACACTGGGGACTCGCGGGCATGCACGAGCGTGCGGAGAGTATCGGTGCGCGGCTGAAAGTGTTGAGTCGCGCGCATGCTGGAACGGAAGTCGAACTGTTCATTCCCGGCCCGATCGCGTTTGTGACGGGAGAAAGGAAGAGAGCGAAATGAGTAAGCGCGCGGCGATCCGAGTGTTTAGTGTTGACGATCATCCATTGCTGCGCGAAGGGATTGGCGCGCTTGTCAACAATCAGCCCGACATGATGCTCGTGGGCGAAGCTTCAAACGGCAGCGAGGCGATTCAACTGTTTCGACAACTCGTGCCTGACGTGACACTGATGGACCTCAGGCTTCCGGATAAGAGCGGCATCGACACGCTGATTGCGATTCGCACGGAGTTTCCGGAGGCACGGATCGTGATGCTCACGACGTTTGAAGGCGACGTCGAGATTCAACGCGCGTTACAGGCAGGCGCTCGCGGGTACATGCTCAAGAACATGCCGCCGTCGGAGCTGCTCGACGTGATTCGCCAGGTTCACGCGGGTAAGAAACGTATTCCGCCGGAGATAGCCTCGCAACTCGCGGAGCATTTGAGTGACGAGACTCTGACGGAACGCGAAATCGAGGTGCTCAGAGAAGTGGCAGGCGGGAATCGCAATCGAAACATTGCCGAGAAGCTCTTCATCTCGGAAGAGACGGTGAAGGTCCACATAAAGCACATAATGGAAAAGCTGGGCGCCACTGACAGGACACAGGCCGTTGCCATCGGGTTACGGCGTGGGATCATTCAGCTCTAGGCCACAAAAGGCACAACATTTGTGCGTTTTGTATACCCGTCATAACCAGAAAGAGGTATTCAAAGTTACCTTTATCTCTGGATTCACATTCCATCCAGCCACACTACACTTCCCTCGATGCAAAAGTTTTTTTCTACGTTTCCCAGCGGCTCGCCTGGACTTGGACTTCTGCTACTGCGGGCGTTGATTGTGCTCAGGTTCTTCACGGCAGACCTCAATCTGCCGGGTTGGCTGCTGGTTGTATTTGCGCCCGTGGGGATTTGCCTGCTGCTCGGCGTCCTGACTCCCATCGCGGCAGTAATCATCGGACTCGGCGCACTCACGTCCGCGATCGTGTTCAGCAATTCCGTCGCCGTCGTCATGACCATCCTGGCCGTGGCAATTGCTTTACTTGGCCCAGGCGCATTCTCCGTCGACGCACGTCTCTTCGGTCGCCGCGAGATTCTCATTCACACTGACCGCAGCGCTTACAAAGACTCTTCCAACGTCAGTTCACGGTGAGCGTCAGCACGCATCAGCCGTCGCAGAAGGAGCGGTTCGTCGAACATTTTCTCGAGACCACGCACGATCGCATACTTCGGTTCATCGGCGACTCGCACTGGCAGTTTAGTTTCCTGACGAAGGTAATCGTCCAACCCACCAAACTGAGCGCCACCACCCGTCAGTATGATCCCGCGATCGTAAATGTCGCCGGCGACCTCAGCCGGAAGCTCTCGCAACGTCGAACTGATACCGTCGACGATCTTGCGCACCACTTCCTGCGCCACTGGATAGATCTCACCCGCCGTGATTTCGATCGAGCGCGGCATTCCCGTGAGAACATCGCGCCCGTTGATCGGAATCTCGTGCGCTAGATTCGTGGGAACAACTGCCGAAGCGAGCTCGAGCTTGAGTCGCTCAGCAGACTTCGCGCCAACCAGTAATCCGCGATGACGTCGAACGTGGTTGATGAGCGCAGTATTGATGTCGGAACTTCCGATCCGCTCTGCGCGGACACGAATGATCTTTCCACTCGCAACAATCGCGACATTGGTCGTTCCGCCGCCGATGTCGACCACTGCTGAACCGTGCGCGTCGTCTGGCTTAATGCCGCTGCCAAAAGCCGCCGCAAGTCCTTCCTGGATCATACCGACGCGACCAACACGCGCATGCTGCGCTGCACTGAGCAACGCACGTCGTTCAACCGGCGTAACGTCAGAGAACACACTCATCAGCGCGCGGCGACTGAAGTGCGAAAGACCCCCGCGCGCCTTGCTCGCAAAGTGCGCCAGCATCTCCTTCGTTCTTTCAAAGTTTGCGACGACACCATTGACCATCGGCGCGATAACAGTGACGCCGCGCTCCTCGCGACCGTACTTCTGCTCGGCTTCGCGACCGATCGCGATCACTTCTCCACTGACGACATCGACCGCAACCAGCGAAGGCTCATCGACGACGACACCGCGCCCACGAACAGAGATGATCGTTGACGCCGATCCCATGTCGATCGCCATGTAGTCAGAGACGAGGCTTTGAAGTGCGCGCATATCGATATCAGAGTAACATTACGCACCGAACACATGAAGATTCAAGACGCGTACACGCGCTGGTCTGCCACTTACGATTCCGACCGCAACCTGACGCGCGACCTCGATCAACGAGCAACGCAAGATGCTCTGGCGGATTCAGGTTGTGAAAACATCATGGAGCTTGGATGTGGCACCGGCAAGAACACCGCATTTCTGACTCGAATCGGCCGGCGGATACTCGCGCTCGACTTCTCACCCGGCATGTTGAGTCAGGCGAAAGCGAAGCTAGATTCAGAACGCGTGTTTTTTGTGGTCGCCGATTTAACTAAACCGTGGCCGTGCAAATCGGAATCGTTCGAGTTGATCGTTTGCAACCTCGTGCTCGAACACATCGAGGATCTCGATGCTGTTTTTGGGGAAGTGTCACGCGCGTTGAAGTCGGGCGGCCGGTTTTTTCTCAGCGAGCTTCATCCGTTCAGGCAGTACAAGGGCACGAAAGCCAACTTTCAGACGGATGACGAAGCGATCGAGATACACGCGTTCGTGCATCATCTGTCCGACTTCACTGAATCGGCACGCGTGAACGGGCTGGCGCTGCGCAGGATGAACGAGTGGTGGCACGAGGAAGATCAGAACAAACTGCCACGGCTCGTGTCGTTCATGTTTGAGAAACCTTCGCTTTTCTAACTTTTGTGCCACTTCATGCCGGCCTTTACAAAATCTTTATGAGTTTTGTGCGATTCTAGGCGTGTGTCACGGGCGAAGGTACAGAAATCAGCGCTTCCAGATATCCACACCACAGCAACCGAAACGGGTCACATCGCACGGCGCGCGCCGCGCGGACGCTACCTCCTGATACTCTCTCTTTCGGCGCTGGGAGTCGTCTACGGCGACATCGGCACGAGCCCATTGTACGCGCTCCGCGAGTGCTTTCACGGACCACACGCGATTGCGCCACTGCCGGCAAACATACTCGGCGTGCTGTCGTTGATTTTCTGGGCGCTCGTGCTCGTGATCTCGATCAAGTACCTCGTGTTTGTTTTGGCGGCTGACAATCACGGCGAGGGCGGCATTCTGGCGCTGACGGCTCTTGCCACGCCGATCAAACCGTCAGGCAGAAGCGAATACAAAGTTTTGATCATGATGGGAATCTTCGGGGCCGCACTACTCTACGGCGACGGCGTAATCACACCGGCCATCTCAGTGCTCAGCGCGGTGGAAGGTATAACTGTCGCGACGCCCTTCTTGAGTCACGTCGTGCTTCCGGCGACGATCGTAATCCTCGTTGGATTGTTTCTTTTCCAGAGTCACGGCACCGCGAGAGTGGGAAAGATATTTGGGCCAGTGATGCTGCTGTGGTTTGGCGCGCTCGCGTTACTCGGTATCGCTCAGATTGTTCGTCATCCATCAGTGCTCGTGGCTGTTAGTCCGTCCTATGCGCTCGAATTTTTTCTCCACAATCATTGGCATGGATTTTTGATCCTCGGCGCTGTGTTTCTTGTCGTGACCGGCGGTGAGGCGCTCTATGCTGACATGGGCCACTTCGGCACTCGCCCGATCAGACTTGTTTGGTTCAGCCTCGTGCTGCCTGCACTGCTTCTGAACTACTTTGGCCAGGGTGCGCTGCTGCTGGAAGATCCTGAGGCGGCCCACAATCCTTTTTACCGCCTCGCGCCGGCGTGGGCGTTGTATCCGATGATCATCCTGGCGACGTCTGCTGCAATCATCGCCTCGCAGGCAGTGATCTCGGGCGCGTTTTCACTCACGATGCAGGCAGTCCAACTCGGATTTAGTCCACGCATCAAGATCAATCACACCTCAACGAGAGAGTACGGCCAGATCTATGTGCCGGCGGTGAACTGGGCATTGATGATCGGTTGCATTGCGATCGTGATTGGCTTTCGATCGTCGAGCAATTTGGCCGCAGCCTACGGCGTCGCAGTCACCTCGACGATGGTGATCACGACCGTCCTGTTTTACATAGTCGCGCGTCGTATTTGGGGTTGGAGTATTTTGGCAGCACTTCCACTCGCAATCTTTTTCCTGATCATCGACGTGGCGTTCTTCGGCGCAAACATTATCAAGGTTGCCGATGGAGGTTGGTTCCCACTGCTACTCGCGTGGGCGGTGTTCACAGTGATGACCACGTGGAAGACAGGCCGCCGCATTCTGAGTGAGCGCATTCAGAGGGAAGCACGGCCGCTGGAAGAATTTCTTGACGAGATGACGCGCCATCCACCGACGCGAGTGCCGGGCACGGCGGTTTTCATGAACGGCAATGCTTCGCGGACGCCGCCCGCACTGCTCCACAATCTCGAGCACAACAAAGTGCTGCACGAACACGTGCTGTTTGTGACCGTGAAGACCCGGCTGCTTCCTTTTGTCGCGCCGGAGGAACGCGTCGAAACTGAATCGCTCGGTCATGGTTTCCATCGACTGAAGATCTACTACGGCTTCATGGAAGACCCTGACATTCCGCACGTCCTCTCGGAGGCGCAGATACCCGGGTTCACGTACGACCGCGAAGATCTCACTTATTTTCTCGGGCGCGAAACCATTATACCGGCCAAGCGGCCCGGCATGGCGCTCTGGCGCGAGCACTTGTTCGCGGTGGTTGCGCACAATGCGACGAGTGCAACTGCATATTTTTGTCTGCCCCCGGACCGCGTGGTTGAGATGGGTGAACAGATCGAGATTTAACTCCGTGTCTCTGTGTCTCTGTGGTTAATAGTGGTTTTAACCACAGAGATACAGAGACACGGAGAGAAATCAATTACAATACACGCGGTGAAACCAAACGCGTTGCATTCGAGATGGGCGGGCTACCTTGGCGCCGTTCTTGGTACCGCGCTGGTGACGCTTGCGCTTGGCCCGTTTCACGAGCAAATAAATTCCACGACGGTTGCGCTTGGTTTCCTGATCGTCGTGCTCTTCAGCGCACTTTTCTGGGGTAGTGGACCAGCGCTGGTGGCTTCGGTGCTCGGCGTCTTGTGTTTCAACTTTTTCTTTCTGCCGCCGCTGCACACGCTCAACGTCGCGAATCCGCAAAACTGGGTCGCACTTATCGTGTTTTTCACCACTGCTCTGGCCGTGGGCCAACTGTCAGCGCGTGCGAAAGAGCGCGCAGAAGAAGCGGAGAGTGGCCGTCGTGAAATTGAAAACTTGTACAAGCAGCTTCAGGATGCTTTCGATCGTGCAAGTCATGCCGAAGCTCTCAGACAGAGCGAGAAGTTGAAATCTGCGCTTCTGGATGCGGTAACGCACGATCTGCGCACGCCGCTCACTTCGATCAAAGCCTCGATAACGACGCTGCTTGATGAAGTGAGAAAGCCAACCGATCAGGATGGTCCGCTGGTGTTGGACGATGAGTCGCGGCTCGAGATGCTCGACGTCATCAATGAAGAGAGTGATAGATTGAATCGCTTTATCGGCGATTTGATCGATTTGGCACGGATTGAAGCAGGTGAACTGCGCTTGCGGCGGAGATGGGGCGTGGTCGACGAGATTATTTCGACGGCGTTGACGCGTGCGAAGCTGCTGACTGACAAACACATCGTGAGGACCACGATCGAGAACGAGTTGCCGGTGGTGCGCGTTGATGCGAATGCGGTGAGTGAAGTGGTCTACACGCTCGTCGACAATGCGGCAAAGTATTCGCCCCGTGGATCGGTTATTAATATTGGAGCCGAGCGCGAGAGTGAGTCGATGATCAAGATGAGTGTTGCGGATGAGGGAGCCGGCGTCGCGCCGGAACTGCGCGCGCGCGTGTTTGATAAGTTCTTCCGCGCAACTCGCAACGGCGATGTCACGGGTCATCAACCTTCGGGAACCGGCATGGGGCTCGCGATCGCAAAAGGAATCGTGGAAGCGCACGATGGAAAGATCTGGATCGAGTCGGCAAAGGACGGCAAAGGGACACGCGTTGTGTTCACGTTGCCGATTGGCGATGACGAACCGGCGGGTGAGGCGTCGTGAATAATAGACCGCGCATACTGGTCGTCGACGATGAGCCGCAACTGACGCGCGTGCTGCGCACGGGGCTGAAGTCGCACGGTTACGACGTGCGCGTAGCCGCCGATGGGTTGGCAGGTTTTGAAACGTTTACGGATTGGCATCCTGATTTGGTGATTACGGATTTGGCGATGCCGAATGTCGACGGGATCCAGCTTTGCAAACAGTTGCGAGAGATCTCGCAGGTGCCGATCATTGTTCTCTCCGCGAAGGACGAAGAAAAGATCAAAGTCGAAGCACTCGACACTGGAGCAGACGATTTCGTCACGAAGCCGTTCGGGATTGACGAACTGCTGGCGCGTGTTCGCGCGTCGCTGCGCCGCGCTGCCGCGACGCCGATCAACGAAGCCACGCAGACAACACTCGATCTCGGTGACTTTCACGTCGATCTGGAGTCGCGCGAAGTGAAAGTAAAATCGAACGAAATACATCTAACGCCGAAGGAATTTGATCTGCTCATCTACTTCCTCAAGCACGCGGGAAAAGTTCTGACGCATCGTACGCTGCTCTCCGCGATCTGGGGCGGCAACTACGTCGAACAAAACGAATACCTGCGCGTCTTCGTCGGCAACCTCCGCAAAAAGATCGAATCTGACGCCGCCTCCCCGCGCTACATCATCACCGAACCCTGGATCGGCTACCGCTTCGATCCGGGTCCCGTCGCGTCTTAATCCTGTAAATCTTTTCTACATCCCGCAATCCTGTTAACGGTTTTGTCGTCACCTCGCCCTTACGATCTTTTTATGCACTCTTTACACCTTCTTTATCACGTTCCTCGTAATCTCCTTCGTCGTGAACGCGAGATGCGCTTTGATACTGCTGCTGGTCCTTCTCTTCGGAAGCTCCTCGATCGCCAACGCACAGCAACCAGCGATAACCGATCGAGAACGATTGCTACTCGAGCGAGTCGAACAGTTAGAAAAGCGCCTCGCCGAAGTTGAAGCGCGGTTGTCGAATGCACCTGTTCCGCAGCCAGGGACCTCAGTCACCCCTCAAATCGACGACACTGATCGCGAGTCGCTCAACTTCCTGCGCGACACGACTTTCAACGTCATCATCGACGGTTATTACGGCTACAACTTCAATCGTCCCGTCGGTGGGATCAACCTGCTGCGCGCGTATGACGTGTCGAGCAACAGCTTCAGTCTCAATCAGGCTGCTCTGATCATTGAGAATGCCCCGAATCTCGAGAAGGGCAAGCGTTATGGCCTGAGACTGGATCTTCAATACGGCCAGGCGACCGAGACTGTACAGGGTAACGCCGCGAACGAGCCGCGACCGCAAGTCTATCGTCCACTCTGGCAAGCTTACGGCACTTACATCTTCGACGTCGGCAATGGCCTGACAGTCGACTTTGGTAAGTACGCCGGGAGTCTTGGTTACGAGACAAACTATACAAAAGACAACTTCAACTACTCACGCGCGTACTTTTTCAATTTCCTACCCTTTTATCACTTCGGTTTTCGATCGACGTACGCGTTGAATGACAAACTGACGCTCACGCACTGGCTGGTCAATGGCGTGCAACAGGCGGAAGACTTCAACGGGTTCAAATCGCAAGCGCTGTTAATAACGTGGAAGCCCACGCCGCGTATCAAGTGGCAGTTCAACTATTACAACGGGCAGGAACAGCGCGATCGAAATCCTGCGCTGAATCCGACATTCGCGCCCGTCGCATCGCAGCCAGGGTTATCGATTGATGTGATCCGTCCGGTTCCATCCGGACGGTTCCACGTACTCGACACCTATCACACTTTCAACGTCACCGATAAGTTGACTCTCGCAGTCGAGGGAGACTACGTCGTTGGCCGAGTTTTCCGTGATAGTCCACCGGCGACTGTGTGGGGCGGCGTTGGATACGCGCGCTACCAGTGGACAGCGAAGTTTGCGATCGCCAGTCGCCTCGAATACCTGGCAGAAAAAGCATCTCCCGCAGGTGGCCTGTTTAGTGGCATCAACCAGGACCTAAAGGAACACACGATCACAGCGGAATATAAGTTTGCCGACGGATTTCTCGGACGCGTCGAATACCGTCGCGACTTTTCCAACCAGCCATTTTTCCTAACAGAACAGCCCGGAATCCTGAAGAAAGAACAGAACACCGCGAGCTTTGGTCTGGTGTGGTGGATGGGAAGAAAGAAGGGTGCGTGGTGACATACGTGGTCCAACGCAAAGGAGAACGGTTGCCGCGGCGCACAAGCCTGTTGATGACGTGGCTCGCAGATCTGCGGATGCTCGGCTCGCTTTTCTTGGCGCGGTTTATGGTGTGGCGTGAGTTGCGTCGCGAACGCAAGGAGAAAGTTTAAGTGGTGGATCTGATCTTCATTGTATTGACGGTCTTATTTTTTCTCGTCGCACTCGCTTACGTTCGCGGGTGCGAAAAGTTGCAATGAGTCGTTGAGATGAACCTTGAATCAATCATCGGGTTGGCAGCGGCGGCGCTCCTGCTTATCTATCTTGCGTACGCACTGCTGCGCCCGGAGAAGTTTTAGCGATGACGGTAAACGGCTGGTTACAGATTCTTTTATTCTTCGCGATCATCCTGCTCGTGACGAAGCCGATGGGTGTATTCATGGCCCACGTCTTCAATCGTGAAAAAACTTTTCTCGATCCGGTTTTGCGACCCCTCGAGCGCTTGATCTACAAGCTCACGCGCGTTGACGAAGCACGTGAAATGAAATGGACCGAATACGCCGTCGCGATGTTGCTGTTCAGCGGCGTATCGATGATCGTTCTTTATCTGATCCAGCGGCTTCAGGGAGTGCTGCCGTTCAATCCGCAGCAACTGCCCGGTGTAGATTCCACTGCGTTTGTCGGTTCCTCATTCAATACCGCAGCCTCATTCACAACGAATACGAACTGGCAGTCTTATGTGCCTGAAGTGACGATGAGTTACTTCACGCAGATGGCCGGGCTCGCGTATCACAACTTCGTTTCTGCCGCCGTGGGTATTTCTCTCGCAGTTGCTTTCATTCGCGGCATTGCGCGTCGCGAAGCGCAGACGATTGGAAACTTCTGGGTTGACATGACGCGCGCCACGCTTTGGGTCTGTCTGCCGTTCTGCCTGATTGGCGCGCTGGTCCTTGTCGCCGATGGTGTACCACAAAACCTGCGACCTTACGACCGGGCACAGCTCCTCGACAACCGACAACCCGTGACCGAGCAGATCATTGCTCAAGGACCAGTAGCGTCGCAGGAGATCATCAAGGAGTGGGGAACAAACGGTGGCGGTTTCTTCAACGTAAACAGTGCACACCCATTCGAGAATCCGACACCGTTTACAAACCTGATCGAGATGCTGGCGATCTTCATCGTCTCGGCCGGACTGACGTACACACTTGGAAAAATGACTGGTGCGCAGAAACACGGTTGGGCCGTTTTTGCTGCGATGTCGGTGTTCTTTCTGGTGGGCATTCTGGTTTCGTACTGGGCAGAAGCGAAGGGCAATCCACTGCTCGCCGGGGTGGAC
>Ga0134127_10003761_pt1 | contig 10935 bp, 10 predicted proteins | sample KB31753_FD_96459 | JGI IMG/M metagenome (GOLD analysis project Ga0134127, IMG submission 96459) | Terrestrial soil microbial communities with excess Nitrogen fertilizer from Kellogg Biological Station, Michigan, USA - KB3-175-3 | ecosystem: Environmental > Terrestrial > Soil > Unclassified ...
AAGACCTGATCGACCGATTGTTCGCGGTGCTCGACGGGCTGTCCAACGCAGCGTTCGCCGTGGCTTTGGTGCAGGCGGTTGGTGCTGTCCTATTGATAGCCAACATGGTTCAAGTGGCGGCTTATACCCGTCGCACCGAGATCGGCATCATGCGATTGGTCGGCGCCAGCCGCTGGTATACGCAGCTGCCGTTCCTGCTGGAGGCGATGCTGGCGGCATTCATCGGCGTGGTCATATCGATCGTCGGCCTGATCCTGGTGCGAGCGTTGTTCCTGGAGAACGCCCTCAACCAGTTCTATCAAGCGAATCTGATCTCGAGGATCGACTACGCCGACATCCTCTATATCTCGCCGATCCTGTTGTTCGTCGGCGTGGCCATGGCGGCCTTCACCGCCTACGTCACGCTGCGGCTCTACGTTCGAAGATAGCCATGGCGAAGAAAGCCGACCCGTCGAGGTCCAGCAACAACAGGGTTGTCGCGACGAATCGCAAAGCGCGGCACAACTATTCGATTCTCGACACCTACGAGGCCGGAATCCAGTTGGTGGGCACCGAGGTGAAGAGCCTGCGCGAGGGCCAGGCGTCGCTCGCCGATGCGTTCGCGACCGTAGACGACGGCGAGATCTGGCTGCGGAACCTACACATCCCGGAGTATCACCACGGCAGCTGGACCAACCATCCGCCCCGGCGCAACCGCAAACTGTTGTTGCACCGCCAGCAGATTGACACCCTGGTCGGCAAGATCCGGGACGGCAACCTGACGTTGGTGCCGCTCTCGCTCTACTTCTCGGACGGCAAGGTGAAGGTCGAGCTGGCGCTGGCCCGCGGCAAGCAGGCCCACGACAAACGGCAGGACATGGCCCGGCGTGACGCGCAGCGTGAGGTGACCCGCGAGCTCGGCCGCCGCGTCAAGGGCATGACCTGACCGGGGTCGTTTTCGCGCTGCTGTCGGCATTCGGGTACGGCATCAGCGACTTCGTTGGTGGCCTGGCGTCACGGCGGGTGGCCGCGCTGCGGGTGGTGCTGGTGTCCTATCCGATCGCCCTGGCGCTGCTGGCGGCGTTGGCGTCGATCGTCGGTGGGCACATCACGGGAGCGGCGATCTTCTGGGGCGCGCTGTGCGGCGTCTCGCAGGCATTCGGCATCTGGTGGTTCTACGCGGCGTTGGGGTCGGGACCGATCTCTGTGGTGTCGCCGCTGACGGCGGTGCTGGTCGCAGGCATCCCGGTCGGCGTCGGCCTGGCGCTCGGCGAGCGGCCGGGACCGATCGCGGGGATCGGCGTGGTGCTGGCGTTGATCGCAGTCGTGCTGGTCTCGCGGGAAGCCACCGATGAGGACGTCACTCCGCACAGGTTCACGGCAGCCGTCGCATGGCTGACGGTTGGTTCGGGTCTGGCCTTCGGGCTGAACTTCGTGCTCATTCACCAAGCCCCGGTCGAGGCGAGACTCTGGCCGCTGGTTTTTGCGCGCCTCTCGGCCAGCGTGGTGGTCGTCGTCATCGCTGCGATGAGCTCCAACCTGCGGCCGCCGACGGGCGTGCCGTTGAAGCTGGCCGTGCTCGCCGCACTGCTGGACACCGCGGCAAACATCGCGATGCTGATGGCGCTGCATGCGTCGCTATTGTCGCTGGCTGGCGTGCTGATGTCGCTGTATCCGGCGGCGACGGTGCTGCTGGCGATCGTCGTGCTACGGGAGCGGGTGACGCGGTGGCAGGTGGTCGGTATGGTGCTGGCGCTGGCGGCCGTCGCGATGATCGCCGCGGGATGAAGTCGTTGATATGTGCTGCGCACCTGCTAGTAACTCTAAATTGGTGCACCTACCACCCATTGGCATAAGGCAAGATGGAGTGAGGGCGTCGCCAGCAAACCGTGCGCCCACCCCACTTGCGGAAAGGAACCGTGTCCGTAAAGGCCCGCCAGGTGCGCCTCGGTCTGTTTGCCACTGTTGTTGCGCTGGTCTGTGTCAACGCCCAGGCGCCGTGGGGTGAGGCCGCCGGCCGAATGGGTGCAACGGTGCTCCAGGCGGGCGCCGGCGCCGGAGCGATCATCTGCGGATTGGTTTTTGCGCGCAGGGCTCCCGGCTTATCGCGGTCGTGGCGGCTGCTTGTCGTCGCGGCCTGTTCGGGTTGGCTGGTTGGCGAGCTGGTCTGGCGGTGGGGAGGCGGCGATTCCGGCAGCGGAGTTGCCAAGTCAGCGGCCGTCGCCGCGTACTTCCTGTCCCCGTTGTTCGGACTGGCGGCGATGGTCGTATTGATCCGCGCGGCAGCTGGTCTGGGCGGCCACCCGGACGACCCGCAGCGGCGTTCCCTCGTTAACACGATCCTCGATGGCCTTGTGGCGGCTGTGGCGTTCTCGATCCTGGTGTACCTCGCGGGATTGGGTGACATGTCCAGCCGCGTGTTGCCCCGGTCGGACAACACGACCGTCCTCGTTGCGTATTCGCTGATCGAGCTGGTTGTCGTGGTGGCTGGGACACTCATGGCAGTGATGTACCGGCGGGGTCGCCCGTACCGCGCGAACTACCTCCTGCTGTCGGGGGGCATCGTGATCGTTGCGGCATCCGACAGGTTGGTCGCCTATTTGAGAAGCGTGGGTGTGGAAGGCGGTGTCCTCTGGGGCGGTATCGGATTCGTGCTCGGACCGCTGATGTTGGCGTTCGCCGTGCTCGAATACCCGGAGCGGCGGGCACCCAGCCGCGACGAAGACGCGATGGATTGGGCGCAGCTGATCCTGCCCTACAGCGGGTTCCTCGGCATCGCGGTGTTGCTCTCCTTCCACGTACTGATCGGTGGGCAGATACACGCGATCCTGATCTCTGCGACATTGACGATGGTCTTCCTCGTCGCGATCCGGCAGGTGATCGCGGTTCGCGCGCAGCGACGGCTGACCCTGCAGCTGTATGACGCGCAAAGCCGACTCGCCCATCAGGTGCACCACGACCCGCTGACCGGACTGCCCAACCGGGTGCTGTTCGCGCAGCGGCTCGACGATGCGATGCGGGACGGCCAATTCGTGCTGATCTACGTCGATATCGACGATTTCAAGGAAGTCAACGATCGGTTCGGGCACGCAGGCGGCGACGAGCTGCTTTGCGCGATGGGCCAGCGACTGAAGCGGTGCGTCAGAGAAAGTGACACGCTCGCCCGCATCGGCGGCGACGAGTTCGCGCTATTGATCGCGGGCGACATCGAGGCGCCCGAGATGGTCGCCGATCGTCTCAGGGTCGCGCTTCGAGATCCGTTCGCCGTCTACGGTTCCTCGGTGCAGGTCCGGGCCAGCATGGGCCTGGTGCGCCCCAGGGTCGACGGACACGCGCCGACATCGGATGACCTGTTGCGGCAGGCGGATATCTCGATGTACGCCGGGAAGCGGCTCGGCAAGGACACCGCGGTGGTCTATCGACCGTCGTCGGGCGTGGCGGCGGATTTCCCCACCACGCTGCGGCAAGCGAAAGGCGTTGCGCCTCCTGGATTCAGCCTGGTCTACCAACCCGTCGTGCGCTTGCCCGACGGTGCGCCGGTGGCAGTCGAGGCCTTGGCGAGGTGGATCGCGCCCAACGGAACCCGGATTCCACCCGAGACTTTCGTGGCGGCGGTAGAAGGCGCCGGGCTCGGGGCGCTGCTGGACGCGATGGTTTTGGAGATGGCCTGCCGGGAGGTCGCGGAAGCCGACCTGGACCTCGACCTTCACGTCAACATCGGCGCGACGCGCCTGGGCGATAGTGCGTTCGAAGAGGAGGTGCGTCGAACGTTGGCGCGGTACCGAATCGCGCCGAGCCGGCTGGTTGTAGAGATCACCGAGACCGTACCGATCGTGGACCTCGCCGAAGCGGCCGTGCAGATCGCCCGGCTAAATGCGCTCGGTGTCAGGGTCGCCCTCGACGATTTCGGTGCGGGGTACAACTCGCTGACATATCTGCACGCGTTGCCGGTGCAAATCGTCAAGCTCGATCGCAGTCTCGCTGTCGGTGCCGAGCCCGATCTTGATGTGACGCTGTATCGCTCGGTGGTCGGGTTGTGTGACGCACGAGGTCTCGAGGTGATCGCGGAGGGCATCGAGTCGGACGCACAGGCCGAGAAGGTGTTCGTCGCCGGGTGTCGTCTTGCGCAGGGCCACCTCTTTGGCCGCCCGGTGCCGATCGCCGATGTCGGCTGGTCAATGTCGTACGAAGTCCCGCTGCGCAGGGCCTAACCTCGCGAGGCGGGCATTTCGCGCACGCTCGGCCGCCGCGGGCGCTACGTTCGGCCGAGTGAGCAGCCCCTCGCGACCCGTGACAAACCTCGTCAAGTCAGACGTGCTGGACGGCCTGTTCGCCGTGTGGGACGAAATCGATTCGGTGCTCGCCCTCCTGAACGACGAGCAATGGCAGGCGCAGAGTCCGCTGCCCGGCTGGACCGTACATGACGTGGCGGCCCACCTGATCGGCACCGAGTCGATGCTGCAAGGCGTTGCGACGCCGAACGCGGACATCGACGTGTCGACGCTCAAACACGTGCGCAACGACATCGGTGTGATGAACGAGCGGTGGGTGCGCAAGCTGCGCGGCGTCAGCCCGGCTGATCTGCTCGACAAGTTCCGGGCTACCATTTCCCAACGCCGTCAAGCACTTTCGGCCATTGGCGATGCCGACTGGAACCAGATCACCGCGACGCCTGCGGGCCCGGACACGTACGGGCGATTCATGCGCGTGCGGGACTTCGACTGCTGGATGCACCTTCAAGACATTCGAGACGCCCTCGGTCCGCCGGCGCCCGATCCCGCAGGCCCGTCGTCCCCGCTGGCGCTGGATGAGATGGCGGCCAGCATGGGCTTCGTGGTGGGCAAGCTCGGCGGCGCGCCGGACGGATCGCGGGTGGCGATCGACCTGACGGGGCCGCTGAGCCGGACGATCAACGTCGCGATCGAGGGTAGGGGCCAGGTGGTCGACGATTTCGGTGGCCGGGAGCCGACGGCGACGATCGCGCTGGACGGGTTGCTCTTCACCCGGCTGGCGGGCGGTCGGACCGCCCCGAACCGGCACGCTGACGCGATCTCCTACGGCGGCGATGAAGCCGTGGGCAGGCGAGTTGTGGAGCATCTCAACTACGTGATCTGACTCAGTGAGATCACGACGGCGCAGGGCCAACGAGTAGCTGCTGGAACACGGGTCCGGCCCAGTTGCTGAGTTCTTCGCGACCGAGGTTGGCGATCGGTGGATTGGCGAGGATGGATCGGGTCATCGCAAGCCCGATGACGAACGCATCCGTCAGCGCAATCCGCTGCCGGTGGTTGTCCGGGGTGACGGCGCGCAACGTCGGAGCCACATGCTTCGCAAGCGTCTGATTGATTGTGTCCGCTGCGATCCGGCTCGTCCCCGCCGCCCGTAGCAGCGCCAGGAACGTGTGGTCGTCCTCCCACACCGCGAAATATCGGGGCAGCAACATGCCCGGAATGTCGTCCGGGGCCGCGCCGGCCAGGTCTGGCAGATCGATCCTGAACTCGGTTGCCGTCGCGAACAAGTCCTGCTTGCTGCCGAAGTAACGGCTGACCAGGGCGGCATCGACGCCGACGTCCGCCGCGATGGCGCGCAAAGTTGTGGGTTCGTACCCCTCGGTCGCGAAGCGGCGACGCGCGGCCGACAGGATGTCGGCCTGCGTCTGGGCGGCATTGCGGGGTCGTGGTGTAGCCATCCCAGAACTTTATGTCAGCCGCTGTTGACTTCGCGGCAACCGCGGCCTATCGTCGTAAGTCATCGACAGATGACAAAAGTCATCGGATGTTGATATAGCGTCGCAGAGGGCGGGTGGTCCCGTGGCTGGCAGCGTTGGGCGGTGTACCGCGCAGATTCGTCGGACCGTGGTGAGCGAGCCGACTACTCCGTCAGGGTTTGGGTTTCTCCACCGAATCGCACAGCTCGCCATCTCCGCACCGCGGCGGGTGCTCGCCGTGGCGGCACTGGTGGCGGTGGCCGCGGGTGTGTTCGGTGTTCCGGTGGCAAAGAGCTTGTGCGCCTGTGGATTCGACGATCCATCCTCGGAATCGGCCAAGGCGAAAGAACTGCTCACGGACAGGTTCAATGTAGGCGACGTACGGATGATGGTCACTGTCTCCTCTCCGGACGGGGCCGACAGCGGTGCAGCGCGGGCGGTGGGTACCGAACTGGCCGACGACCTGATGCGCTCGCCGCACGTCGTGTCCGTGACGTCCTTGTGGACCGCACCGGCTCCCGAGCGGCCTGCCTTGGTCAGCAGGGACGGAAAGTCCGGCCTGATCGTGGCGGGGATCTCCGGAGATGAGAGCAAGCTCCAGGAATACACCAAGGACCTGTCGGACCGGCTCGTTCACGACAGGGACGGCGTGACGGTACGGGCGGGCGGCGACGCGATGGTGAATGTCGAGATCACCGAGCAGTCGCGGCGTGACCTGCTGCTCATGGAGTCGTTGGCGATTCCGATCAGCTTCGTCGTGCTCGTCTGGGTATTCGGTGGTGTCCTCGCCGCAGCGGTGCCGCTCGCGGTCGGCGGCCTGGCGATTTTGGGCTCACTTGCGGTGCTGCGTGGTGTCAGCTCCTTCACCGACGTGTCGATATTCGCGCTGAACCTCAGCGCTGCAATGGGATTGGCCCTAGCCATCGACTACACGTTGCTGATCATCAGCCGGTACCGCGACGAGTTGACGGACGGTGTCAGCCGCGACGCCGCGCTGGTTCAGACCATGGCGACGGCGGGCCGCACCGTGGTGTTCTCGGCCGCGATAGTGGCCCTCTCGATGGCCATGATGGTGGTGTTCCCCATGGCGTTCCTCAAGTCGTTCGCCTATGCGGGAGTGGCCACCGTCGCGTTCGCCGCACTCGCCGCACTGTTCGTCACCCCGGCGGCACTGGTTCTACTCGGTGATCGGTTGCACGCCATGGATATTCGCAGACTTGTGGATCGGATACTCAACTGGCAGGAACCGGTCGCGCGCACCGTCGAGCAGCACGCCCTGTATCGGTGGACGAAAACCGTCATGCGGCACGCCATTCCTGCCGGATTGGCCGTCGTTGCCCTGCTCCTGCTGCTCGGTGCCCCGTTCCTGGGGGTGAAGTGGGGCTTTCCGGACGACCGGGTGCTACCCACGACCGCATCGGCCCATCAGGTCGGTGACGAGATGCGCACCCAGTTCCCCGACGACTCCGCCACAGCGGTCACCATCGTCGTGCCCGATGCGACTGGTCCGACTCAGGCCGAGTTCGATCGGTACGCAACGGATCTCGCCCGGGTAGCGGATGTTGTCGGCGTGTCTCCTGTCCGGATCGCCGACGGCAGCGCGTACCTTACGGTGCGCAGCACCGCGCCGTTGTTCTCCGACGCATCCGATGCTCAGCTCGACGGCCTGCACGCAGTCGACGGCCCCGGTGGCCGCGAGGTGTTGTTCGCCGGCACCGCGCAGGTCAACCGCGACAGCGTCGATGCCATCACGTCGCGGCTCCCGGTGGTGCTCGGACTCATCGTGGTGATCATGTTCGCGGTGCTGTTCCTGCTCACCGGCAGCGTGGTGATCCCATTGAAGGCGTTGGTGCTCAATGTGCTTTCGCTTAGTGCGGCCTTCGGTGCGATGGTGTGGATTTTTCAGGACGGGCACCTCGATGGATTGGGCACGACGGCCACGGGAATCCTCGTCGCCAACATCCCGGTGTTGTTGTTCTGCATCGCGTTTGGCCTGTCGATGGATTACGAGGTTTTCCTGGTATCGCGCATCCGCGAGTTCTGGCTTCAGACGGCGCGCACACGCGCCGACAACGATGAGAGCGTTGCGTTGGGAATTGCGCGCACCGGCCGTGTCGTCACGGCGGCCGCTGTGGTGATGTCCATCTCGTTCGCCGCGCTGATCGCCGCCCAGGTGTCGTTCATGCGGATGTTCGGCCTTGGCTTGACTCTGGCGATCCTGGTCGACGCCACCTTGGTCCGCATGGTGCTGCTTCCCGCATTCATGCATGTCATGGGTGAGTGGAATTGGTGGGCGCCCAAGTGGATGACCAAACTTCACGACCGCTTCGGCATCGAAGACGGTCTCGTCGCGAAGCAGCCGACGGCGTCCGCGTCGACCATCCGTCCGTAGTCGAACAAGCGCATACAGGAACAGGAGGATTGTGTCATGAGTGTGATCGCCTCGGTGCGTGGGGAACTACCAGAACGCCGCTATACCCAGGCGGAGGTGACCGAAGCATTGCTGGCGATGCCCGGCTTCTCGGAGCATGGTGACTTCGTCCAGGCGGTGCACGAGAGCGCCAAGGTGGACGCTCGCCACATGGTGCTGCCGCTGGAGGCGTACACGGGGCTCACTGACTTCGGTGCCGCCAACGACGTGTTCATCGAGCACGCGGTCGAACTCGGCTGTGCCGCGATCACCGGAGCGCTCGACGAAGCGGGTCTGGAACCGTCGGACGTCGATTTGATCATCACGACCACCGTCACCGGACTCGCTGTCCCGACCTTGGACGCGCGGATCGCCGGGCGGATCGGGCTACGGCCCGACGTGCGCCGGGTACCGCTGTTCGGCTTGGGATGTGTCGCAGGCGCGGCCGGCACGGGCCGACTTCACGACTACCTTCGCGGTGCACCCGATGGAGTCGCGGTGCTGCTCGCAGTCGAATTGTGTTCACTCACACCTAAATCCGATCCGTCTATGGCAACGCTGGTCGGCAGTGCACTGTTCGGCGACGGCGCCGCCGCGGTCGTCGCCGTGGGCGATCGCCGGGCCGAACAGATCGGTGCGGCGGGGCCGGTGGTGCTCGACTCGCGCAGCCACCTCTATCCGGACTCGCTGCACACGATGGGTTGGGATGTAGGCGCGACTGGGTTCAGACTGGTGCTGTCGCCTGACGTACCCGCGGTGATCGAACGCTATCTGGCCGATGATGTCACGAGTTTTCTTGCGTCCCATGGTCTTACGGTCGGTGAAGTAGGCGCGTGGGTGAGCCATCCCGGCGGCCCGAAGGTGATCGAGGCGATCACCGCCACTCTGGGTCTGACCGATGATGCGCTCGAACTGACGTGGCGTTCGCTTGCCGAGGTCGGCAACCTGTCGTCGGCGTCGGTGCTCCACGTGCTGCGGGACACCATGGCCAAGCGCCCACCCGCAGGCAGTCCCGGTGTGCTCATGGCGATGGGACCGGGATTCTGCTCCGAACTGGTCCTGCTGCGTTGGCAGTGACCATGACATGGTATGTCCTGCTGATCGTGGCCGTCGCTATCGAGCGGGTGGCCGAACTGGTTGTGTCCAAACGCAACTGGACGTGGAGCCGGGAACGCGGTGGAATCGAAGTCGGTGCCGGACACTACCCGGTGATGGTCGTGCTGCACATCGGCTTGCTGGCGGGCTGCTTGATCGAAGTGATCGCGCTGCAGCGGCCGTTCGTTCCCGCACTGGGCTGGCCCATGCTGGTCGTGGTCCTCGCCGCGCGGCGTTGCGCTGGTGGTGCATCACGACGCTGGGGCCCCAGTGGAACACCCGAGTGATCGTCATCCCGGGAGCGGCGCGCGTCTCGGGTGGACCGTATCGCCTGATACCGCACCCCAACTACGTCGCCGTCGTCGTCGAGGGCATCGCGCTGCCGTTGGTGCACTCGGCATGGCTCACCGCCCTGATCTTCACTGCGCTGAACGCCGGACTGCTGCGCACGCGGATCAGGGTCGAGAACGACGCGCTCGCGAGCCTGACGTGATCGACCTGCTCGTGGCAGGCGGCGGGCCCGCGGGCCTGGCCACCGCGCTGTACGGGGCGGCGGCCGGACTGCAGGTTGCCGTGGTCGAACGCCGAATTGGCGTGTTGGACAAGGCCTGCGGTGAGGGCATGATGCCGCACACAGTCGCGCACCTTGGCCGGCTCGGCATTACGGCGGAAGGCCGACCGCTGCGCGGGATCAGCTACGTCGACGGTGATCGCCGCGTCGATGCGGCGTTTCGTGCGGGCGTCGGCCGGGGCGTGCGTAGGACCGTTCTGCACAGCGCGTTGTGGTTGGCCGCCGAAGCGGCCGGGGTGAAGCTCGTGCACGGCGAGCTCGGCGAGGTCACTCAGGACGCGGAATCGGTTAACGCCGCGGGATTCCGGGCCAGGTACCTGGCCGCGGCCGACGGTCTGCATTCACCGATCCGCAAAGCTCTGGGGCTTTCTATGCCGGGCGTGGGCCCGCGCCGGTGGGGGATCCGTCGGCATTTCGAGATCGCGCCGTGGACCGATTCGGTCGAGGTGCACTGGTCGCGAGGCGCTGAGGCATATGTGACGCCGGTGGCCGACGATTGCGTCGGGATCGCGATCCTCAGCTACACCCGCGGGGGCTTCGACCGTCACTTGGAATCCTTCGGCGAGCTCGGCGATCGCATTTCCGGCCACGCCCATGGTCAGGACCGGGCGGCGGGACCACTGAGGCAGCGAGTGCGCACCCGTGTGGCGGGCAGGGCGCTGCTGGTCGGCGACGCGGCCGGATATATCGACGCGCTCACCGGGGAGGGCATGGGGCTGGCGTTCGGCGCCGCCGAGCTGCTGGTGGACTGCGTGCTGCGCGATCGGCCCTACGAGTACGACCGCCGATGGCGCAGGTTGACCCGGCGCTATCGGATGCTCACTGCGGCCCTCCTGCAGGCGAGCGCACGTCCGGCCGTTCGCGCCGGCATTGTGCCGGCCGCACAAGCGTTGCCCGGCGTGTTCACCGGGCTCGTCAACCTGCTTGCTGACTGAGCATGCGGTGCCCCGATAGGCGATCTGAACTGGGGAAACACGCCCGCCTGGGATGAAAATGTTGCGGTGGTGTGTTCGGTTTGGCGTAGCATTGAATGTCCTGCCGAAAGTCGGCAGGGATGCGAGGGGCTGAACGGTTTCGACTTCGCGCATCGAATCAAGGGAAGCGTGCCGGTGCAGGCAAGAGACCACCGTAAGCGTCGTTGCAACCAATTAAGCGCCGATTCCAATCAGCGCG
>Ga0134127_10003762_pt1 | contig 10934 bp, 2 predicted proteins | sample KB31753_FD_96459 | JGI IMG/M metagenome (GOLD analysis project Ga0134127, IMG submission 96459) | Terrestrial soil microbial communities with excess Nitrogen fertilizer from Kellogg Biological Station, Michigan, USA - KB3-175-3 | ecosystem: Environmental > Terrestrial > Soil > Unclassified ...
CACACAGCGCGGTCTCGGCTTCGGCGCCGATCTACGCACGCGCGCAAACTCGCGCTCATATCTCAACGTCGGTTTCTACGCGGTCAAAGATCGAATCTTTGGACCATCCGCGGACGACGCACATCCCGATCAGGGCGGCTCGAGTCTTTACGTTGATGGCGTTCACTACTTCAAGAACGGCTTCATCGCCGTTGCCGACGTTAACATCACCTCGAACCTTGCGTTCCGGCAGGTGTTCTCAGACAACATTCAACAGGCCATCTCGCCCGAAGAGACGTCGCAGGTTTTCGTAAACAGGGACCACGACGAGTACAGCTTCAACTTCCTCGCGCGCACGCAAGTGACGTCGCTGACGAACGCGCGTATTCGTATTCGCCAGTTGCCGAGCGTCAGCATCGATAAGCGTCCCGCGATTCTGAGTTTCTTCAAGAACCTTCCACTCTACTTTTCGTTCAGTGGTTCTGCTGACGGCGTCAGCCGCAAGGAGACTGTCGAAGACCAGGTGCAGTTTGTGAATGACGTCGGCGGCAATCCGATCATCTCGCCGTCGATCGTGCAGCGACTTGATCTGCATCCGCGTTTCGAGCTCCCTTTGAACTTCGCCGGGTGGTCCATCACCGCCTCAGGCGCCGGGCGCGTGACCTTCTATTCAAACTCACTCGATCCAACCACGCGTGATGTTCTCAGCCGAAACCTGACGAGATCGTATGGAGAGTTTGAGCTCGACGTGCGGCCGCCCGCGTTTGCGCGAGACTTTCGTCGCGGCGGCCAGTTCTTCTTTCGTCACGTGATCGAGCCTTACATCGTCTATCGAAAAGTCTCGGGCATTAACAACTTCGATCGCATCATTCGTTTCGACTACCTCGACGCTATCGCCGACACGAACGAACTGGAATTCGGGATCGCAAACCGTTTCTTCACTCGTCGTTCGACTGAAAACGTCAGCGACGTGCGAGTGAAAGAGAACGATCGTGAGAACCGGCCTTTACTCGCGTCCCAGCCGTACGAAGCCCTCACGATTACGTTGCGCGGCAAGTACTTCTTCGATCCGTTCTTCGGCGGCGCCCTCGTCACGGGTCGTCGCAACCAGTTCTCTCCGATCAACACGCTGTCCGGGTTTGTTTACGGCGGGATTCCCAGACGCTTTTCACCTGTCAACGTCGATGCGCGTTATCGTCCGCGGCGAGACCTGTTCGTCGATTTCCGCACTGACCTCGACACGAACGGCCACGGCATGCGTGCGTTGTCGACGACGTTTGGACTCTCGAAGCAGATCATCCAGATATTCCAGAGTTTTTATTACACGCGGGCCATCGAAGTCTTGCCGAGCCTGGCCGATGCTCGTGGGTTCGAAGCGGGAACGGTGCGTGGCTCGCAGTGGAGCCCGGCAATATTTCTCGGCAACCGCGAGCGGGGACTTTTTGGCGGCGCGTCGTTCTTCTTCGACTTCCAGAAGCGGCCCGGAAGGGGCGACAGCTCGCTGATCAGCTCGACCGTGACCCTCGGACACAGTTGGGACTGTTGCGCGGTGGCGGGCCAGTTTTCGAGCTTCAACGTGGGCCTCAGGAAAGAGAACCGCGTGGTTTTCAGTTTTCGGCTGAATGGGATCGGGAGCTTCGGGACCGAGCAGTTTGGACAGCGCTGGCGGTAGATGGAGACAGGACTTGCTGGATTTTGCATAAATTTACAGGACGAGTCTTGTAAATCCTGAAACATCTTGTAAATCCTGTGCTCGGTTTTGTTATCATGCCTCAGGGCGTCCCGCCCCGTTTTGTTCGAAATTTTGCCGGGCATCCTCAAGGCCGGTTTGTGCACCTGACGTGCTTGTGCTTTTAGTGTAGGGAAATTCACCTCCCCGATTTACGCGACTCCAATTAAGGACATGAATTTGAAGTTTAGCCCTCTCTTTGTAACTGGCCGACGCTTGCGCTACTACAACGGCCGCTACCGAAAAATGCTGGCTTTCGGGCTGGTCCTAATCGTTTTTCTACCCACGCTGGTCTTGAATGTTTCGGCCTACGCTCCCATCGACAGTCCGTCTGACAAGGACCATTTCCTCCTTTACCGGGACGAAAACGGCGACACGGTCTGCCGTGAGGCGACTGCACTGGAAGCCCGCGAGTTGGACAAGATCAACCCGACTGAGTTGCGGCCCATCAATCACCTGGACGCGATTTCTACAAAGGGTGGCATAAGAGCAGAAGATCTACCGTCGCACCTGACAATCATCCTGCGCGCGACCGCAAACCTGGAGGCCAACGCGCCCGCCAAGGCTGCTTTCATCCGCGCCGCACAGGCTTGGGAAAACGTGATCACCTCGCCCGTCACCCTCTATATCGATGCTGACGTTGGACCAAACAATTTTGGCTCGCCGTGGGAATCAGGCGTTTTGGGGGCGACAAGTTCACCCAGCGTCAGCGTTGGTTATACGACCGTCAGATCAACTTTGAACGCAGTCGCCAATACGCCCGGTAAGCAGGCCGTTTACAATGCGCTGCCCCAATCGTCGCTTCCCATCGATGCAGGGAACGGCAGCGCCAACTCCGTTTCTGTTTCGACTTCGATCGCCCGCGCCATTGGCTTAGCCGACCCAACCGCGCAGCCAAGCGATACTGCGGCCCGGATCGGCTTTAACTCAGCAGTGAATTTTGATTTCGACTCGACCAATGGCGTGGTGGGAACGGATTTTCAGTCTGTGGCCACGCACGAGATCGGACACGCCCTCGGATTCACATCGCGATCGGGAGGTAGCGGTACGACGCCGGCGATGTGGGACCTCTATCGCTTTCGTTCCGGCACGACAGCAGCGACGTTCCCGACCGCGACGCGCATCATGACCATCGGCGGACCGACGACCAATTCACAATATTATTTCGTTCCCGGTATTAATGAGCTCGGACTTTCCGATGGCGGTCCAAATCCACCATCTCAACCACCCTTTCCCAGCAATTCGGACGGGAATCAGTCCAGCCACTGGCGCCAGGCGAGTCTAAACGGTGGCGTCTTCGCCGGTTACATCGGCATCATGGATCCGCGTCTTCCCGGCGGGATCACAAGACCTATCACACAGAACGATACCGAGACACTCAACATCTTTGGTTTCAACTCCAATCTCGTTGTTCCTAATCCACCACCAAACGACAACTTCGCGAACGCACAAGTTCTCACCGGTTGTTCAGGCAGCGTGGATGGCACTAACGTAGGCGCGACAAGAGAAAGCGGTGAGATCAATCATCTGAGTACAACCAGTGATCCGAGCGGCGGCGGCACCCGATCGATTTGGTATCAATGGCAGGCTCCGTCCAGTGGGAGCGTTACGTTCGATACAGCCAATAGCACATTCGATACCGTGATGGGTGTTTATACTGGAAATGCCGTTAACTCTCTTACGGTAATCGCTCAGCATGATGACGTTGTGAATGGGACCGTTAGAACGAGTTCGGTCACATTCAACGCCACGGCCGGAACGACTTACAAAATTGCCGTTGATGGTTATAACAACGGCGGCGCCGGCGGCGATGTGGGTTCAGTTAAACTCAACTGGAATGCTTCCAATTGTATTCCGTCAATTGTTCTGTTCGGCCAGCAGTTTTTCGCGGTGAACGAGAGCGCAGGTTTTGCGACGATCGCGATCACTCGTAACGGCAACACCTCCGGATCGGCGACGGTGAATTTCGCTACCAGCGATTCCGCCGGACTCGCCAGTTGCGTTGTGAATAATGGCGTTGCGTCGGAACGATGCGACTATGCGACTACCGTGGGCACGGCGCGATTCGATGCCGGCGCAAGCGTCACGACATTTATTGTGCCGATCGTCAACGATGCGCTCGTTGAGGGCGACGAGAATTTTACCGTCACGTTAAGCTCACCGAGTGGCGTATCGTTGGGCTCCCCGCCAACCGCGACGGTCACGATTATCGATAACGATGCCGCACCAGCGGCGCAAAATCCCATCGACAACATTCCTTTCTTTGTCACACAGCAGTACGTCGATTTCCTCGGTCGCTTGCCTGATGCGACTGGTTTCAACAACTGGGTGGCGACGCTGAATGGTTGTCCGAATGGCGGCTTCGGAGAGTTTGATAATCCGGGCTGCGATCGCGTGCACGTGTCAGCCGGGTTCTTCCTTTCGGCTGAGTTTCAGGGACGCGGATACTTCGCGTATCGCTTCTACGAAGTAGCACTGGATCGGCGGCCGACGTACGCTGAGTTTGCGCCGGACATGGCGCTTGTTGGTGGATCTCAGTCGCCGGAATCCGAAGCGCTCAGCAAAACCGCGTACACAGACGCGTGGACTCAGCGATCGGAATTCAAGAGCCGTTACGATGCGTTGTCCAACTCCGCGTACGTGAACGCGCTCGAGGCGAATGCGGAAGTCGCAGTGTCCAACAAGCAAAGTCTGATCGACGCACTCAATGGCGGTTCGATGAATCGCGGTCAGGTCCTGCGTAATATAGTGTAGAGCCAGGCGGTTGCCAACCGGTTCTTCAATCGTGCGTTCGTGTCGATGCAGTATTTTGGTTACCTGCGGCGCGACCCTGACACGATTGGGTTCCAGAACTGGCTCAACACGCTGAATGCCGATCCCAGCAATTTCCGGCACATGATTTTTGGTTTCCTGTTCTCGACGGAATATCGCCAACGATTCGGTCCATAAGACCGTTTTTAGCCACGGATAACACGGATCTTTCCGTAACTTTATTTCCCCGAGGGAATTGCCACCCATGTCTACCTATATTCGAACCCCTTTGTTCTTTGCAGTGTGCCTCGCCCTCCTTGTTCTTGCCGCTGCGAGTTTTACAGTGAGCTCTGATGCGATGCGTCAGACGTCGCAGGTGACGAGGTCGCAAAAGAGACAACGCCAGCAGTCGTTCGTGCCGGGTGAAGTCCTGGTGCGTTATCGCAGTGAGTCCTTTGCAAAAAGCAAGGGCGCGTCAATGCGAATTGCGGCACACGATGGAACGTTAGTCTCTGCCGAGATAAAGCGAACTCACGGTTCTGATCTCCTTCCAGGACTCCGGCTCGCACACGTTGCACCCGAAGACACACTCAAGGCAGTTGCTGCTTTTCGCCAACAGCCAGACGTGCTGAACGCTGAGCCCAACTACATCCTGAAGGCGGACGTCACTCCCAACGATCCTCGTTTCATATCGAACGAGCAATACGCCCTCAGTTTGATGGGAGCACCGCAGGCGTGGGACACCACGACGGGTAGCACAGGAGCAGGAAGAGTTGTTATTGGCGTCATCGATCAGGGAATTAATTTCACCCATGCTGATCTCGCGGCCAATATTTGGATCAACCCCGCAGAAAGCGCAGGGAACGGCGTAGACGATGACGGCAATGGCTTCGTCGATGATGTCCGCGGATTCAATTTCCTTGATAACAACGGTACGACCTTTAGTGGCTCACTTGCTGAGGACCACGCAACCCACGTTGCCGGAATTGCGGGCGCAGTGGGTAATAACGGCGTTGGTGTCGCGGGAGTTAACTGGTCAGTTGGTTTGATGTCTCTGAAATTTCTTGGTGCTAACGGTCTCGGCGACACTAGCAAGGCGATTGATGCCTGCCAGTATGCGACGATGATGCGTAACCTTTGGGAGTCCAGTGGCCACACCAAAGGCGCAAACATACGTGTTGTGAATGCGAGTTTTGGCGGCGGACCTTTCAGCCAGCAATTTCGCGATGCGGTGAATCAACTGAACACGGCGGGCATCCTGTTTGTCGCTGCCGCGGGCAATATCGACGACGAAACACGGGAACCAAACAATGATCTGGTCCCACATTTTCCGTCGAGCTTCGATGTTCCCAACATGATTTCTGTGGCCGCGACTAATGACAGTGATCAGCTGGGAGTTGATCAGTTTAACCAGCAGTTTTCTCACTTCGGTGCGACAAGCGTGGACATCGGTGCACCTGGTCAGGACATTTTAAGTACGACTCCGGGTAACACTTTCTCGTTTTTCAGCGGCACGTCCATGGCTGCGCCGCAAGTTTCCGGAGCGGCAGCGTTACTCTGGGCGCAGAACCCAAACCTGACGGTGCAGCAGGTGAAGAACCTTTTGCTGATGAATGGAAACGTTGTTTCGGCATTAGTAGACAAGACCTTGACCGGACGACGGCTGAATATCGGCAACAGCATGCAGAGCCTTCTTTCGGGTGACGTAACGCCGCCGGGAACAGTCGGAAGTTTCCACATCAACTCCCAGAATGGACGCACGGTGAACGTCGGTTGGACCGCATCAGGTGATGACGGCGCGGCGGGGAATGCATCACTCTACCAAATCGACTTTACTGATGGTGGCAACGGTCAGGTGACCACGTTGAAGGGCGTGATCCCGAAAAACTCCGGCTCGTTGCAGTCGGTTAACATCAAAATTCCTTTCACACACACGTCGGGAACTCTGACGCTTCGCGAGTTCGACAACGGGGGAAACGAAGGTACGCCGGTGAGTTTGCCAGTGGGTGTTCCATTGTCTGCCGGCGATCCTTACACGGTTGGCGTTGGCGCGAGCGCCCCACTTACGAACGGCGGAGCGCGAGTCAATCTCGATGGCGACGATCGTTACGCTGATTTTCTCCTGCCGTTTTCATTCCCGTTCTTTGGCTCAAACTTTACTGAGCTGATCATCTCCACCAACGGCGCGCTTTACTTTTCTGATCCGCCAGTCCGCCAGAATCTGGACCCTGGAGATCTCGACAACGCCGACGATCCGTTAGGATCGCCACGCGTGCTCGGCGGCTACAAGATGATCGCCGGACTTTGGGCAGACCTCGATCTGAGGACTTCCCAACGAGCCGATGCGGGCGTTTATGTAACCCAGTCTGCCAACCAGATTATCTTTCGCTGGCAGGGCATCCCGTGCGACGGCACCAGAGTCACTGGGTGCACCGGTGGCAGCGCGGTCAATTTCGAGATTGAGCTCAATTCGAACGGCGTAATTCGCAGCCGTTACGGCAGCAGTGATCCGGATCTCGTTCCCACGGTCGGTATCGGCGGCGGTGAACAGGACGGTTACGTAGTGGCATCGCACACGTCTCTCGACGAAGAAACACCGAAGAATTTAACGAATGCAGGACAGGTGACGTACACGCCGCGTGCTCAATCAGTCAGCACGATTCAACTCGAGTCAGCGGCTATCGACGCCACTGAAGCTGCTGGGTTCAAGATCGTCAACGTTAACAGAACGGGTGATCTGGCAAGTTTCGCCACCGTAAACTTCGCCACCAGCGACACCGCAGGTCTGACGAACTGCACGATTGTAAACGGCAAAGCTTCCGAGCGATGTGACTACGAAACCGCGGTGGGAACACTGCGATTCTCGGTCGGAGAAGCGTCAAAGATCATTATCATTCCGATCGTCAACGATGCTCTCGTTGAAGGACCTGAGACTTTCACGCTTACGTTGAGCGGCGTCTCGGGCGCGGGCCTCAGTACCTCGACAAGCACAGTGACGATCACGGATAACGACGCGGCGCCCGCCAGTCAAAATCCGATTGACGGCGTAGAGTTCTTCATCACGCAGCAGTACATCGACTTCCTCGGGCGCCTCCCTGACGCGACCGGTTTCGCAAATTGGGTTCAGACGCTCGGTGGCTGTCCGAATGGCGGCTTCGGAGAGAATCTCAATCCGGGCTGCGACCGCGTGCATGTGTCAGCCGGGTTCTTCCTCTCGGCGGAGTTTCAGGGACGCGGGTACTTCGCGTATCGCTTCTACGAGGTAGCGCTGGACCGGCGGCCGACTTACGCTGAGTTTGCGCCTGACCTCGCGATTGTAGGTGGACCACAATCGCCGGAGTCTGAAGTCTTGAGTAAGGCGACGTACACCGAGGCGTGGACGCAGCGGCCGGAGTTCAAGACACGTTACGATGCCTTAAACAACTCGGCGTATGTGAATGCGCTGGAGGTAAATGCGGAAGTGGTGGTCGCGAATAAGGCGGCGCTGATAGCGGCACTCGATACTGGACAGATGACGCGCGGAGAGGTGTTGCGCAACATCGTCGAGAGCCAGCTGGTGGCGGACAAGTTCTTCAATCGTGCGTTTGTGTCGATGCAGTATTTTGGTTACCTGCGTCGCGATCCGGACACGATTGGGTTCCAGAACTGGCTCGACACACTGAACGCTGATCCGAGCAACTTCCGGCACATGATCTTTGGCTTCCTCTTCTCAACCGAGTATCGTCAAAGATTCGGACCGTGATGTGACGCAATTTATAGCCGCAAAGAGGCACAAAAAGCACAAATAGATTTTTGTGCTTTTTTGTGGCTACTCTTTCTGATGAAGTAAGAAAATGCCCCACTCCTCCTTAGTCAGAATACTGCTCTTTCTACCCGTCGTGTTGTTTGCATTGGCGAGTCTTTGGCCTGCAACACCTCCCGCTCTGAGTGCCTCAGCCGGAGGGCAGGTCCTTTCCTCGTTCAACCCACAGTCTTCTGACGCGCTCTGGCGCGATGTGAACACCGACAAAGTCTCATCGCAACAGCAACGACAGACCGCCGCCCGTCCAACCAAATATCGCGCGCTAAACCTCGACACGATCCATCTGCAATCGCTGCTGCGAAGAGCGCCGCGTGAATTCACCCCTGCGGCTAAGAGCCCGGATGCGCCGATCATCAGTCTGCCCATGCCCGATGGGTCCATGTTGCGTTTCAAGGTCCTGTACTCACCCATCATGGAGGAAGGACTCGCGGCGCGTTTTCCGCAGATACGCACGTTCACCGGCCAGGCCCTCGACGGCAGCGCAGCCACCACTCGCTTCGACTGGACGCCACAAGGTTTTCACGCCATTGTCCTGACACCGCGCGGCACAGTGCTGATCGAGCCCGATGGACCAAGTGAAACGTCTACCTATCTTGCGTACTTTCAAGGTGATGCTCCGGCTGGTTCGATGGAATGCAACATCGAGGTTCCCGCTGAGAACGAGCCCGCCATGGCCCTGAAGCAAACGGGAGAGACTTCTAACCTCGTGTCTTCCGGCGCCGCGTTGCGAACGTACCGCCTGGCGGTTGCTGCGACCGCCGAGTACACGCAGGCTTATGGCGGTGGCACAGTCGCGGGCGGCCTCGCCGCTGTGATCACCACAATCAACCTCGTCAATGCTGTCTTCGAGCGCGATGTCGCTGTCCGCCTGGTCCTGATCGCGAATGAGGATCAGATCATTTTTACTGACACCGCCAGCGACGGCTACACCAGCGATAATGTGAACTCGCTGATTTCTGAAAACCAGGCGAAGCTCGATACCGTGATTGGCCCAGCCAACTATGACATCGGACATGTCTTTGACGGCCGGCTACTACCTGGCGGTTTTCAGTTTCAGGGTTTGGCGGGAGGCTTGGGCATCGTATGTCGCGACGGCCTCAAAGCTCGTGCCGTAAACATCGTGAAGGGATTGCCGCCTTCGAGCATAATCGCTTACTACAGTGCTGCTCACGAGATGGGCCACCAGTTTGGCGCTTCTCACACCTTCAACGCGACCTCGGGTACTTGCGGACCGCAGCGCGCCTCGATAACAGCCTACGAGCCCGGCACAGGCTCCACGATCATGGGTTACCGTTTTGCCTGCGCACCGGAAGACATGATGTCGTCGGACACTTACTTCCACACCGCCAGTATTGAGCAAATTGTCACTTACACGACAGTAGGTCTGGGTAGTACATGCCCTGTCACGACCGCCACCGGCAACAACATCCCAACCGTGGACGCGGGATTGACTTACACTATTCCGCAAAGCACACCTTTCATGCTGACCGCCACGGGCAGCGATCCGGACGGAGACAGTTTGACTTACTGTTGGGAAGAATTTGATCTCGGCACTCCTGGACCACCAAATACAGACGACGGGTCGCGCCCGATCTTCCGTTCGCTCGCTCCTACAACGAGTCCGGCGCGTATATTTCCGAGTTTATTCAACATTATTTGTCCGCAGTGTGTGACGTTGGGCGAGTCGCTACCGGTGACACAGCGCACCATGCACTTTCGCGCGACCGTGCGTGACAATCGTAGCGGTGGAGGAGCGGCGAGCTCTGATGAAACGACCGTTAATGTGCAAGCGGCGGCTGGTCCGTTTACGGTGAATCAACCGGGCACATGGAATGTAGGGTCAGTGCAGACCGTCACCTGGAACGTGGCCAATACGAATAGCGCACCGGTGAGTTGTGACACAGTAAGAATCACGCTTTCGCGAGACGGAAGTACCTTTCCGATTATTCTGGCGAACAGTACTCCCAATGACGGCTCCGAAACGATCACCGTACCGGGCACGCCCGGCACCTCCGCGCGAATCAAAGTCGAGGCGGTGGGAAACATCTTTTTCAATATCTCGCCTCCGTTTCAAATAAACGGTCCGGAAGATTTGAATTTAAGTTCATCCAGCTACCTCGTAAATGAATCCTTCGGTTTCGTGAATGTCCTGGTGACGCGCGGCGACACTTCCGGAGCAGCTACGGTGAATTACGCAACGAGCGATGCGGCAGGTCTAACGAACTGCACGATCGCAAACGGATTAGCGTCGGAGCGCTGCGACTATGCGACGGCGGTGGGCACGTTGCGGTTCGCGGCAGGTGAGTCGAGCAAGTCGATTATTATCCCCCTCGTCAATGATAAGCTGGTGGAAGGAGTTGAAACCTTTACCGTGATGCTGAGTGGCGCAACAGGCACTCCACTCGGCGCACCCCAGGCGGCGACAATAACGATCTTCGATGATGATGTGACGCCTGCAGCGTCGAATCCGATCGACGACATTCCATTCTTCGTCACGCAGCAGTACATTGACTTCCTCGGGCGCTTGCCTGATTCAGTCGGTTTCCAGAATTGGGTGGATACGCTAAGCGGCTGTCCGAATGGCGGCTTCGGAGAGAATCTTAATCCGGGCTGCGACCGCGTTCACGTATCAGCCGGGTTCTTCCTCTCCGCGGAGTTTCAGGGACGCGGGTA
>Ga0134127_10003763_pt1 | contig 10933 bp, 13 predicted proteins | sample KB31753_FD_96459 | JGI IMG/M metagenome (GOLD analysis project Ga0134127, IMG submission 96459) | Terrestrial soil microbial communities with excess Nitrogen fertilizer from Kellogg Biological Station, Michigan, USA - KB3-175-3 | ecosystem: Environmental > Terrestrial > Soil > Unclassified ...
AAAGCCTTGGTCATTCTTCAATGCAAGACCGAAGTTGCCCAGCATACCGAGCCCGACTTTAAAATCCTTGCCGAAGCTGTGCACATAGAACCCGCTTGCGGCCGGTAGCACACCGATCGGATTTCCTCCACCATTTCCGCCATATGGTGTGTTGGTACCGCTGAACCCGCCGTTCGGGAAGTACAAGGCCTGCAACCCGCCTTGGAATTAGTTGCCTTCGAGACGACTCATCCCCGCCGGATTCTTGAAGAGAGTAGAGGCATCTTGCGCACGCGCCGCCCAGCCTGCTGACGCGAGAGCTACGTCCTCCGTTCCAAATTCAGTTAGGAACAGTCCGCCCGCCTCCGACATAGTCGTCAGTGCCAAGAACATGACGACTGTCGCCATGGGCAGACTCAATCTCTGCACCATACCTAGCCCATTTTTTCTGATTTGACAAAAAACTCCGTCCCATCCAGCTCTGGTCTGTCTGGTCCATCTGGTTAGTTTCGGTCAATCAAAAAACCAGACAAACTAAACAGATCCTCTGTCCATCATTCTCAAATAGGCGAACGACCGACACTCCGCGAAGTCGGCTGGCGGATCGAAATCTGTGCGCACATCCGGCCCCGCGCAGCCTCCGGCAACGAGCAACGCCAGTGACGCGATCATGAATCTGAGATTCACCCATCAAGCCTTGCCTGTTTCCACGCGAGCTTATGCGCCCCGCGTGGAATGGCTCGGCCTCGGATCAACTAGTTCACGAGAGGAATCTGCGAGGCCAATTCGAACTTCACCAGGGCGCGAATCTTGTTTTCGATCTGGAGATAGCGGGCGACTTTCGTGGCAGGCAAAGCCTTGCCCATTTTTTCGGCATATGATTTTCGCAGCGTCACTTCTGATTCTTCGACTGCCAACGCTTCGCCCAGGATCTTCTTGGCCTGGTCGTTGGAAATTTCCCCTTTCCCGGCATTGAAGGCCTCGGCATAGGCGTTAATCGTCTTGCCCAGCCGCTGGTTGATCTGCTCCAGTTCCTTCTGGTATCCATCGTATAGCGGCCAGAAGTTCTTCGCTTCCGCATCGTTCAGATTCATGTTGTTCGCGACAAGCAGCTTCTTGTCCGCCTTTACTTTTTCTTTCAGAATTTCCATGTTCATTTGGGCTGCTTCCTGAGCTTGAACCTGAACCTGTCCCATGAACAGAAACGACAGCAACAACACCCCGATTTGCAGAATCATCACGACACCTCTCATTTATTGGTTGACTGTGGTTGACTTCCCGCTACTGACATGAATCTTGACCGGCGCTCCGACCTCCTTATGGTGTAAGAATTTGAGAAGAGGTCATTTATACACGAGTTCGCCGAATGGATCTACAAGACTTTTCTAAGAGAAGGCCGCGGGTGAGTGGCATGAGATCGGCGTGGTTACTTCATCCTGCTCAATATCCGGCAGTACTCCCTGATTCGTTGGCTAGTTCGCCCGGATCGTCAGGATCGGCGGGTGGATTTTCTGGCCAGTTCCGCCCAACATGAAGAGGACCAGTAAAAGGAAACGATCCACTTGGTGTGGAGGTCCCGGTCTCCGATCCAATACCAGCGGCCACAATACTTGCCCTGCGCGAACGTGTCCGCAGGATGCTCGGCGCCCCTTCGAATGATCGCCCTCTGAGATTACGGTTCCAGGTCTGGTGTTACTTCGCTTCGGCCGGCTGCGCCGGAGCCTCAGCCGGAGCCGCAGCGGCTGGTGCTGGAGCAGGTGACACAGGTGGCGCAGGAGCTGGAGTTGCTTTGACTGGCGCTGCTACCATCCCCTTGACGCCCGCATTAAACTCATCCTCGGAAATCTCCTTAACCTCCGACGATTGCAGCGTCACCTTGCTGCCGCTCTTTTTATCTTTAAAGGTGATGGCCCCTGCCTTGGATTTCTCGATCTCGGTGGTGTAGTACAGCCTCTCGCCGGCCGGATCGTTCACCTTGTAATAATTGCCGCCGCAGCCTGCTAGAAGTCCGGCCATTCCGCAGAGTGTCCAAATCGCTATAGTTGTCGTCTTCATGTGAATCCTCCCTTGTTTATTATGAGAAAGCAGAGTCGTTAGCAGACTCTCTGTTTCAGAAGTGTAAATTCCTATCACCGAGATTGGGATCGGTTTCCTGGCCGGCAATCCTCACGGTTACCTTCCCACCGGTAGGAGCCTGTCCACCATGGCCGTTCGTGGCGAGGCGAAGGAGGTGCGGCCAGATGCGAGGCCGAAGGCAAGTCACCCGCCGGTTCAGCGGATGCGGCCCTGTTAATTCGGTCAGCATCTCAACCACCATACGTTACTTGGTGCCGCCCTGCGGCTTGGTCATCGCTTCCATCACGCGGTCGAGGCTGAAGCTTCCCGGCTTCTGGCGCGGTGGAAATTCGCGAAAGCTCTGCATCCATCGCCCAACGTACATCCCGGCAGGTGCGAAGACGAACATGCGCTCGGCCATCCATCGCTGATAATCCATCCCTTCATCTGCGGCGCGCTCGAACGGGTCCATGCGTAGATTTTCGACCAAGGGCAACCGCAGCTCTACGAAGGGCTCGCTCCAAACTTTGAGTCCGATGGCGTCCTGCCGGAGGAAGCTGATCTTCCAGTTGTTGTAACGCAGTGCCGCGACGTTACCGTCGTCGGTCCAGTAGAGGAACTCTTTGCGCGGCCATTCGCTCATTCCCTTGAGCGCCGGGATAAGGTTGTAGCCGTCGAGGTGCACCTTGAAGGTCGTATCGCCGACTTTCTTACCTTTCAAAAGGTCTTCCTTCACGGTGCTGTCGCCCGCCGCCGCCAGCAACGTCGGGATCATATCTTCATGCGCGGCAATGTCGTTGATGAGCGTAGCGGGCTTGATCACGCCAGGCCAGCGGATCGCAGCGGGCACACGGAAGCCACCTTCCCATTGGGTGTTCTTCTCGCCGCGGAACATCGTCGTGCCGCCGTCGGGCCAGGTGAAGGACTACGCACCGTTGTCGGTGGAGTACATGACGATAGTGTTGTCTTCGATGCCCAGTTCTTTGAGCTTATCGAGCAACTGCCCCACCATCCCATCGTGCTCGACCATACCATCGGCATAGATGCCGAGGCCGGTCTTGCCGACCGATGCGGACTTGAGATGCGTGAAGACGTGCATGCGGGTGGAGTTCCACCAGACAAAAAACGGCTTGCCGTCCTTGTGTGCCTTGTCCATGAATTTGAGGGCCCCGGCGGTGATTTCCTCATCCACCGTCTCCATGCGTTTCCTCGTGAGCGGGCCCGTGTCTTCGCACACCTGCTTGCCTACCTTGCCGAAACGCGGGTCCACGGTGGGGTCGTCTTTGTCAGTAGCAAAACAATGGTAGACGCCGCGAGGGCCGAACATCGCTTTGAACTTGGGATCCTTCGGGTAATCCACGTTCTCCGGCTCTTCCTCGGCGTTCAGGTGATAGAAGTTGCCGAAAAACTCGTCGAACCCGTGCACGGTTGGGAAGAACGGATTGCGATCGCCGAGGTGGTTCTTGCCGAACTGGCCGGTGGTGTACCCGAGCGGCTTGAGCAAGTCGGCGAGCGTCGGGTCCTCCTTCTGCAAACCCTCGGGTGCGCCCGGCAGGCCGACCTTGGTCAGGCCGGTGCGGATAGGCGACTGCCCGGTGATGAACGCGGCGCGGCCGGCGGTGCAGCTCTGCTGGCCGTACCAGTCAGTAAACAGCGCGCCTTCTTTCGCGATCCGGTCGATGTTGGGCGTCCTGTAGCCCATCATGCCCATGTTGTAGGCGCTGACGTTGAAGCCGCCGATATCATCGCCCCAGATGATGAGGATGTTGGGCTTCTGGTCCGCGGCCTGCGCCGTCGTTATGCTTCCCATTGCCAGCCCGATGGCCAGCATGACGAAGCTGAATAATCGTTTCATTTCCACGGCTCCTTCATAGTAATGCGTTGTGGTGAACGGCAGCCTGTGTCGAGGGTTTCGCTGAAGTCGGTCTGACAAACGATTTTTCCAAGATCCAGAGGACGCATTGATCTTCGCGCCACCCATTTGGAGGCAAGCGCTCATTCCGGAGGGTTGCACTATCGCATGGCCTCGGGCATCGCAGTGCGTAGCTCCTGCGCAGTGCCACATATCGTAGGTTGCCCTCTCACACAAATCAACACGAAATTTCTTGGGGTCTCCGTGGTTTTAATTGAAAGCTCTGCACATGCTCCGTAGAATGCGCGCGCAGTGTCCCGAGGCGCCTTAACTTTAAACCATTAGCAAGGAGCCTCTTCGGACTCATACAGCTCTCCTAATTTGCCATGCTTCAACGAAATCCTACTTCTAACTCTGCCTCGCTACGACAGGCTGTCGTGCTGTTCGTTGTTCTCGGAAGTCTGTGGCTCCTGCCGCAACCATCGTCTGCAGAAGAAGGATGGTCTCTCGAAGGTCAGGGAACTCTCTTCTATACCGATGACGTCGGCCTGTTTTCCGCCGCCCGACGTTTGAGCCGGGACAGCGATCCAACCCAGCCGGCCATTGATTCGAAACTGACGAATCAGGGATCGGACATGGTGTTCGAGCCGTTGTTGAGCGTGAATCGGTCCTTGACGAACGGACTTGGGCGGCTCGACCTGAACGTGCAAGGCCAAGGCTTCGTCTTCACAGTGAATCCGGAATTCAACCACGGCACGCTACGGCTCCAGGCCACCCAGGCTCTCTCCTCCGCTACCCGCGTAATGGCACGGTTTAACTATGCTCCGAATCAATTTCTTGGTGACAATGACGAGCGGCAGTCAGGCCAGATGATGCTATCGGCAGAAAAGTTAACCAGTTACATCTGGTCCGCTCGCCTTATCCACGATGTGACACCCGATCTTTCTCTCCGATTGCTTGGCCGGTACGGCCTGCGCCGCTATAACGACGCCTTCTCAGAACGCAACACGAACTTCTGGACGATCGGCCCTCACGTGGATTGGCGCGTCGCCCGGAAGATCAAGCTCGGGCTCAGCTACCATTATGAGCGCGGGCTAGCGCAGGGGCGCAACCAACCGCAGTTCGAAGACGATACGTCCTATATCAATCACTATCTGTCCGCAGATGTGGATGTGGAACTTACCGAGCGGCTCTCGCTCCTCACTGCACTTCACTTTGAACACAACATCTGGACTAGCAGCCTGGCTGGTGATGAACGGAACGGCGCCTATGAGAACATCTACCAGGGTGAAGTGATTCTGACCTATCGCCTGACGGATTCCATTCAGGCATTCGGACAAGCCCAGCGTTCCAGCCGCAAGGAGAGCTTCGAACCGAGTTCAATCAAGGACACGAACATCGGCATCGGCTTCTCCGCGCAGTTCTGAACGAGCCTAGCCTGTCGGTGAGCACTTGGCCACCGCAAATCGGGATCAAAATCTGGGGGCCGACCAGACCGCTGTGAAATGCCGTGATCAGGCCACGCGGGCTTCGCCTTAGCTTGGAAGCTCGCGTGCTACTTTGAATATCGGAACAATCTTAGGTGACACGCACTTCCACGCGGCGGTTCTTGGCACGCCCCGCTGCCGTGTTGTTGCCGGCGATCGGGTTGCTGTCCCCGTGACCTTCGGCCGAGAGGTTGCTGCTTACGCCGCCGTCCCGCAGTGCCTGAGCGGCACTATTGGCCCGCGCGTCCGAAAGCTCCTTGTTGGACGGAAACTTCTTTTGCAACGCACCCTTCTTGATCGCAACGTTGTCGGTGTATCCTGCCACATCTACCTGCTTTTCCGGGAAGTCTTTGAGGACGTTGCCCACGCGCTTCAAGGCATCGGTTCCACCGGCCTTCAGCTGGTCTTGCCATGAATCAAACAACAGGCCAGAGGCCAGATTGATCGTGAGTGTATCACCGGATTGGTGGACCAATACCGTACCCTTGGAAATTTCGGGTTGCAGCGCCTTTAGTAGATCCTTTTCAGCTTTTGCGAGGTTTCCCCTGCGTTGATCCAGCAGGCTTCGTAGATCGGTCTCGCGAGCCTCAGAATCCGCCAACTGTCGTTCGAGATCCGCGTTCCGTTGTCTGGCCGCGGCCAGCTCGGCGGCCGTATCAGTGGCCATAACCTTCGGTGCTTCGGGGGGATTGCAACGAACGTCATTCCACGCATGCCACCCGTGACTCCTAGGACAAATGGGGCTCGTATCATAGTCAGAGCTCGCAACGGAACTATCCTTCTGCCAGCTCGCACAGCCTGCCAGAGCGGTTACGCTTGCTACTAGGATGGCGGTTTTGAATATCTGCATGATGACCTCCTCCTTCTGATTCGCGCGGGTCATGTATGGTGTGAGTTTTTCCACTCCCGCATTATGGGAAATCTCGTAGCGCCGGTGGCGCTTAGTGGCGGCTCTTCAGAGGTCGCGGATGTCCATCAATAATTTCTCTTCGTTAGTCGGCCCTGCCGGTGGTGCAGGAGGCGCCGCAGGCGTTTCTCTCTTGAACCTGTACTGCGCCACTTCATTTGCAGATAGTTTACTAATCATCAATTCTACCGAGACTCCCCCTTTCGAGTCTCCATTTCTGGGACAGGCATAACACGATCTCTCACTTACCGAGATTCGGTTGTGTCCGTCGGTAACAGCGCGATGGCAGGTGCGGTCTTTTCAAACCCTTTTACGGTGTGCGCCCTCTGTTTCATCTTCTCCACGAGTCCCACATAGGAGTTATCGTGAATAATTCGGCTAAACTGTGTCCGATAGTTCCTCACGATACTGGCGCCGTCAATCACCACGTCGTACACAAGCCATTCGCCAGACTCGTTCTCTAACCGGAAATCTAAGGCGGTATCCACCTTCGGCCCAATCAAGTTGGTTCTGACCTGGGCAAAGCTGCCCGCACGTTGTTCATCGAGATAAAAAATCTGCTCGCCGTAATATTGGTCGATCGTATTGGCGACCCGGTCTCGTATCAACTCAACGAACAGCCTCACAAATTCCTGTCGTTCTGTGTCACTCAGTCTCGTCCAAGGTGCTCCCAAAGAGCGTTGGGCCATTTGCTCAAAGTTGACGCGGTGTCTGATGACGTGCTCAATTTGTTGACGGCGCTCCTGAGACCGGCCCGGCTGCTTCAGTGCCTCATTCCCTAGGATCGAGAGTACATCGGTGATCGTGTTTTTCACCGATTCCGTGGGAGAGTATTCGGTGGCTATCATCGCCGGTGGATTTATCAGCCGCTGCATCGGCTCGCCGGATGACTTTATCGAGGCGCATCCAGTCAACGCCATCGCCATTCCGAGAACCACAATCCATGAAATAAGATGTAATTGCATGGCAAACCTGCCTTGTTAAATGGTTACCACCATGATTGACTGTTGCCGTGAAACAGGGGGCGGCCTGCACGAACTCATCCCCCTTCATCGGATACCCGCACGCTACTCCAGTGATACATCTGGGTGGACTTGATGACCCATTCACGGGTTCAAGGTTGAGCCGGCAGAGGGAGGGAATCTGGTCAAAACAGCTCAGTTGGGGAAAATTAATATGGAAGGCGTTTGGCTGTGCCTGTGCGCGACACGAGCACGGCGCGGCCCCCTCCTTCCTGAAAGGTTTCTTGACACCCTTTGTGTCTAGTATGTTCACACCCGTGGGATTCGCCCGCCCGGCGATGTCCGGGTTAAAACCGGTAACCGAGTTCTATGATGTACATGTCCACACCGAGACTGGACGATTCGTACAGGCCGGCATCGGAGAAGTGTTGGACCCGAAAGCCGGCATAGGCATGAGAAAAGGGATTGACACGAACCCCCGCGGTCGCGACGATTTGAACCGGCCCTCCGAAGTCTTGTGTGCCGAACGTGTAGTTGCTGAAGAATCCGGCTCCAGCTCCGGCGTCGAAGGTGACAAGTCCGTCCCAGCCATTCAGCCCTAGACCAGGCACGACCGTCACCATCAGACCACTCTCATCTGCCCCTGTCAGGAGGCCTGCGCTTGCAAGCAGTCTTGTGTCCAGATTCCACGTGCTCTCACCGAGCGGCCAGGACCAGGGGAGTTTAATGACCGCTGCGATGTCGTACAGATGGAAATATTATATTGCCTCTTTCCCCATGAGGGGAATTTTTTCACCGAAGCCTACGCGAGGGCCGATGCTCAGGAGGGTGATCCCGTCCGCAAAGCTTGGTGCAGGGAATGCCGTGGAAAGCGAGAGGGTGAGGATCAGATGTAGGAGGTATGGACGTCGGGTGTTGCGCATGTGCGCTCTCGCGGTGACCAGCATGAGTGTCGCATGTTTGAGTATTCCTCCAGTGATTCTCGCTTATCCACGCCGGCTCGTGATTTCAAACATCCAGCTTATGCGGCCAACGAAGCGGACGCGATTGTCTTGAGGAGCTGAGCGATGTTGTGGGACTTGGAGACGCAGGCATATGCCCCCTCCACTTTGGCGAGTCGCGCTACCCTCCACGTCAACAGGTTCGAGTGCACCACCACACGACTCTCTGGCCAGCGGTCACGGATTTGAGTCAGAAGTTCCAGCCCATCCATTTGAGGCATGGAGACGTCGGTGAGGACAACATCGAATCGTGTCTCCTCCATGTGGCGTATCGCGTTGAGTCCATCCGAAGCCGCTCGGACTGCGTAACCAGCAGACGTTAATACCTTGCAAAACAGGTCCCTGCTCAGCTCATGGTCATCCACCACCAGCACCCTGGTAGGTTGATCAGTCATAGAATGATACTCTCCTTGTTTACCTGACAGACTTCAAGCGTGGGCAGCCTCCTCAAGAGGGCGGTCGTGCGCTATTCGAGCTCTTTGGCTATCTCAGGTCTGCTGCTACTTCGAATCGGCCGGCTGCGCCGGCGTCTCAACCGGAGCCGCCGCGGCTGGAGCTGGTTCTGATGCTGTAGTAGCTACCGGTGCCTGGGCTGGCGCTGCTGCCGGAGCTGCCGCTGCAGCAGGTACCGGTGCTTGAGCTGGCGCTGCTGCTACCACCTTGATCCCCGCCTCGAACTCCTCTTTGGAAATGTCCTTTACTTCAGACGATTGCAGCGACACCTTGCTGCCGCTCTTTTTATCTTTGAAGGTAATAGCTCCCGTCTTGGTTTTCTCGATGTCCGTGGTGTAGTACAGCTTGCTCCCAGCCGGATCGTTCACCTTGTAGTAATTGCCACCGCAACCGGCTAAAAGTCCGGCCATGCCGCACAGTATCCCCAAAGCCATATATGTCGTCTTCATCGGAGTCCTCCTTTGTTCATATAAGAAAGTTGGGTCGTTAGCGAGATGCTCTCCTTAATAACAAGTGTCTATCACCAGAAATTGAGCTCGGTGTCCTGGTCAACTCCAGAGGTCTTAACGTTCCAAGATCCTGCATGATCTGTTGAAAGCCCTGATCGCCCTGGGTCAGCCGAGCCTAGTAAGGGCAACTTTCCCAAGAAGGCAGTCAAGCTTTTGGAGGGTAAGCTTACACTCAAGAATTACTTGAGTCTGGTCAATATAGCTCAGTTTTGAAAAATGGATGAAGATATTTATACTGCACCCCGTTACTCACATCGGCGAAATTTCATATCGGAAGAATGTGGATTGATGACTGAATGAGTCATCGAAAGACAACCCCACAGCGAGGATTACATGGCGACTCGAAATGGGTTCTTCATCAACGTTAATACGCCACTCAGGGTAACAGCCTGGGTCACAGGCGGGATGGTTCTGGCGGTGCTATCCGGATGTGTCACGTCTCCTGTTTATACAGTTCCGCGGCAAAACCCAGACCAGACATCCTGCAGCCAGGCCATGAAGCCGAGTGACACTCTGATCGGGGTCGCCATATCGGGAGGGGGGAGTCGAGCCGCCTTGTTTGGGGCCGCCAGCCTGGAAGCCCTGGCGAAGCTGCAAGTTGGGTCACCGGCCCATTCCCTGTTGGAAGACGTCTCGGTGATATCCAGTGTCTCTGGCGGCAGCATGGCGACGTCCTACTTTGCCGCGGTGAAACCGCGAAAAGACGTGCCGATGCTGACGGGTTCAGGCGAATTGAGCGCGGAGTATCAGACGTTCTTTGCGCAGTACAAGGAGACCATGAACCAGGATTATGAGAAGCCCCTGCTCTGGCATAACCTGCTGCGATTGCGCTGGGCCAATCCGGCCTGGACAGCGAAGTCCCTTGCTGAACATTTAAATAGTCAATTTTTGAAGGGCATGACCTTTGAGAACGTGCGCGAGCGGGAATCAGGCGGCCAGATTCCCCGACTCCTCATCAACACGACCTTATACAACGACGGGCGTCGGTTCGTGATCACGACGATGCCGCATGAACAGACCCAATACGACTTATTGAAAGATGTGAGTCGATCGGTCGGTGCGGGCCATCTGTCGAAAGAATCCGTTGAAGTGATGCAAGTGAATTGGGCGTCGCTGCAGTCTGTGACACCTCAGGCGCTGAACCTCGAGCTGTGCCACGTTGAATTAGCTACGGCGGTTGCCGCGTCCATGTCGTTCCCGCCGGTGGTCGGCCCGATCACTTTCAAGGTGGAGGGAGAGGAAAAATACTGGCATGCGGGGGATGGGGGATTGTCCGATAATATGGGAATGGAGTCGTTGGCGACGGTGACGTTACACGCGCTCCAGCAGAAGACGGTCCGTCGGGCACTCATCATCGCATTCGACAGTTCGTTTCCGTTTGCGGTGGGATCTGATCGGCTGAATCATTTCCCCGAGGGCTTTACGCTGTTCAACTACGACTTCGGCAGAATTCCCGGGATCATGGAGGAACGGGCGTTGGCGTACCGGAGACTCTATTTTCGAACGATGACGGAGCAGGGAGTGTTGCCGGACGAGCGACGATTGAAAGTCCTTCAACTGAGGCACATTGACGCGGTGTGGAAGGAAGATATGAGTGATCTGCCAGACTCGTGCAAGAACGAGGAGGTGAAGCTGACGAACCCACCGATGGTCAAGCAGCGCCTCGCGAGCGTCGTCACCAGGCTATGGCTCGAATCCGCTTGCGATCGTGATTTGGTAGCCACGGCA
>Ga0134127_10003765_pt1 | contig 10930 bp, 16 predicted proteins | sample KB31753_FD_96459 | JGI IMG/M metagenome (GOLD analysis project Ga0134127, IMG submission 96459) | Terrestrial soil microbial communities with excess Nitrogen fertilizer from Kellogg Biological Station, Michigan, USA - KB3-175-3 | ecosystem: Environmental > Terrestrial > Soil > Unclassified ...
GGCGCAGCAACAGCTCGCGCAGCAGGTGCAGCTCGGCCAACTCTCGATCGCGCAGGCCAACCAGCAGCTCGCCCAGCTGCAGAACTCGCAGCAGTTCGGGCTCCAGACCCAAGCGCAGCAGAATCAGGCGCAGCAATTCAACCAGTCGCTCGCGCAGGCGCTCCAGTTGGGGAACCAGAGCAACGCGACCCAGAACCGTGGGCTCGATATCCAGCAGCAGCAGGGCTTGAACGCGCTGCTCGCGCAGATCGCGTCGTCCGGCTCGCTCACGCCGACCGAGATGAACACCATCCTCGCGCAGTTGGGCGTGAACGGCACGCCAGGCGGGGGCAACAACCCGTCGCCGGGCGGCGAGACGGCCAATACCGGCCAGAAGGGCCCCGGTCAGACGGCGACGGACTTGAACAGCTACGTCCAGCAATTCCTCGGAGCCTACTGACATGGGCAATTTCAGCGGCTTCATGAACGCGCTCGGGGATGCGTTCGGTGGATACGCACAGGATCAGCAAACACACATCGAGCGCGCGCGGCAGGCGGCGGCGGACGCGCGACAGGCCGCCCTCGACGCGCAAAACAGGCAAAACGGCGATTTCGCGCGGATGATGCAGGCGCAGCAGGCCGGGTACATCCCGCAAGCGCAGGACTTCGCGGCGCGGACCGCCGGCCCCGCCGCGGCGCTCGCACAGACCATTGGCGGTTCGCCGACGGCGTTCCTGAATCCCGGCGCGCAGTATCAAGCGCCCGGCCCGTCGTTGACGGTTCCGCTCTCCACGGGCTCGCAGCAGTACGTGTACAACTGGGATCGTTCGCCCAACGGCCAGTCCGAGCGGCGACAGATGGCGGAACAGGATGCCCGGGAGCGGGCCGCGTCCGCCGCGGCGAACGCCAAGGAGCAGTCGGCACGCAAAGGGGCATACACGGTCATGCGAGCCAGTTTCAAGGACGAACCACTCTCGGCGCAGCCGTTCGATCCGAGTGTCGATTACGTCGCCGCGCTCAAAGAAGCGCAGGATAACCGGAGACTCCAAGCGACGTTGGGCGTCGCGCGCGCGCGTCTGGGACAACAGGCGGCAGCGCGAGATGCTCGCGCGAAGGTACCGACGCCAGATCAGGTAAAATCCGCAACGGTTCGCGACCTTGCGGACCCGGCCGCCGATATCCTCTTGGCCTATCACGGCGGCGACGGTGGAGCGCGCCAGGGCGCGGCGTATGCTGTCGGGCACCTCCCACTCGTCGGAACCTACTTGCAGGGCAAGACGGACGCGGCGTACCAGAACGCGATGAACGCCGCGCGGACGCTGGCGACGCAGTACTTGGAGATCATGCCCAAGAGTCGGTTTCAGCCGTCTACGGTGGACGACATCATGTCACAGATCGCGCCCGACCCCGGCGATGCGCCGCAGAAACGGGCGTCAAAACTCGCTCGCGTGCGCACGCTCAAGAGCGCGATCGAGAAACGCGCGGCCCTGCGTCCCGATGATCCGGGTCCAACGCTTGACGATATGCCGGACTTTCCGCAGCCCGACGGGTCGAACCCATGACGGCGCCGTACACGGGCGACCCGTACGAGTCCCAGTTGGCGGCATGGGCGAAAGCGAAGATCGCCGCGGGCGCGGATCCCAGTGTCGTCAATTCGCTCGTCACCGATCGCGTCCATGCCTACCGCATGTCACTCGCGACCAAGCCCCTCGCGTCAGGGCCCGAAACACTGGGCGATCGGGCGGCCGGCGCGATCTCGGCTGGCTATCAGGGGCTCACGCTCGGCGCCGGTAACAAGATCACGGCCGGGATTCGCACGGTGCTTCCGCAGGCGCTCGGTGGCACCAAGGGATTCGATTTCCCGGAAGCGCTGCGAGAGCAGACCGGCGTGCTCGATGACTTTCGGCAAAACCATCCGATTGCCTCCAGCGCGCTCGAGCTGGCGGGCAGTGTGCCGACGCTTCTCGCGACGGGCGGTGCCGGCGTCGGCGCGGAGGGAGCGGAAGGCGCGACGGCGCTGCAACGCGCGCGCGCGCTCGCCAAGAGCGGCGCCGCCTACGGTGCGGTATCCGGTGCCCTGTCAGCCAACCGGCTTGAGGATGTGGTACCAGGCGCCATCAAGGGCGGCGCCGTCGGTGCGGCCACCGCACCGATCGCGGGCGCTGTCGGCGGCGCCGTAGCGCGCGGTGTCGGCCAACTGGCACGCAACGCGCTCCCCGGTCTGGCACTCACCAAGACGGCTGCGGATGCCGTAGGCGCTGGCCCCGCGACGGCCGACGAGCGCGCGTCAGTTACGCTCGGCGGGGCGCTCCGAAAGGGCGGCGTGGACCCGGCGACGGCCGCGGGGGACCTCTCCCGCCAAGCGCCGGTCAGCATCGAACCAAAGCCCCCGACGAGCATGATGGAGCTCGGGAGTCGCAACGTGCAGTCGGTCGCGCGTCAGGCGCGGAACGTACCAACCTCGAACGCCGCGCAAACGATCGATCGATTCTTGGGCGAGCGCAGCGCTGGAGCGGGCAATCGCATAGAGGACGCGCTGACCGCAGCCACCGGCCACGCGCCAACTGATATCCAGCAGCCAGTCGAAGATCTGATCGCTCAGCGCGCCGAACAAGCGAAGCCCCTCTATCAACAAGCAGAGGCTTACGGTCAGATCAAGAACCCACAGACGCTCGCTCAGATCCAAACCCTCCTGAAAAATCCGGTGTTCAAGGGCGCGTGGGAGCGGGGCCAGCGACTGGGCGCGCTGGAAGATGGCGAGCCCGCGACGAACGAGGCGCAGAGCACGTTCAATTCGATGGTGGGCTTGGGAATCCCGGAAGATAAGGCGGCCGCCTTCACGGGCTATGACCCGACCAAGGCGGGGAGCGGCCCGACCGTCCAGCAGATCAACCGATGGAAGAAGGGGCTGGATGCCACGATTGAGTCCAGCTACGGCAGCGCGAACGCGCTCTCGCGGGACGAAGCGCGGGTATACCGCGGGAAACTGAACGACGTGCTCGATATGGTGGACCGGGAGGTCCCCGCGTTCGCGAAGGCTCGAGATAGTTTCCGCGGCAATTCCGAGCTGATGGAGGCGGCGCAAGCCGGGGCGAAGCATTTCAGCCCGGCCACCTCGGCAACCTATCTCCAGCGCACCTTGCCGGACATGAGCGACGGCGAGCAAGAGGCGTATCAGGCCAACGCGCTCAACGCGTTCGTGCAGAAGGTCCGAACGCTGGCGGCCAACCCCGATCTTCCGGACGCGCAGCGTGGAACCAACATCGTCCAGCGACTGATCGGGACCGAGGACGCGGGCCGCAAGCTCCGGATGCTTTTTCCGGACCAGCCGTCCTACGATGCGTTCTTGTCTCACATGGAGCAGGAAGCGCGGTTCCCGCAAACAGACAGGTTCCTGCGCCAGCAGTCATCCACGGCGGCGCAGTTGGCGGAAAGCAACACGTCGCCGGGTGCGTTCCGAGACTTGGCGCTGTCGCCGGTCAGTAAGTACGCCGCGTTGCGTGTTGGGATGCGTGGACTGCAAAAGGTCGGCATCGGCCGCACCGGCATGGCGCCAGACGTTGCCGACGCCGTGGGCCGACAGGTCACGATGACGGGACAGGATCTCCAAGACCTACTGCGCCGGATCGAACAAGCGACAACGACGCGCGCCGTGAATCGCCAGCAAACGAACGCATTGTTCGGGAACGCAGTCTCGACCGCGCCGGCCTACCTATCCAACAGCGACGCGCTCCGCAGCTACTTCGTCGGCAATGGACAGCCCCCGCTGTAACTCACCCATTCTCCTTCTCCAACGGCCCGCTCCTCTCTGGTGCGGGCCGTTGTCGTTTCCCCCTCCCGTGAGCCCGATGCCATGAGCCCGCGCGCTAAGAACCGAGTCCTCACGATCAGCGCCGCTGTCGGCGCGATCGTCACCGTCTTGGGACTCGCATCCCCGACGACGAATGCGCTCAACCACCACTTCGTCACACACGACACGTTCGTCGTGTTCCAGCAGGGGCTCGCGCTCCAACACCAGCGGGACTCGCTGGTGGGCGATGCGCGCTTGAACCGCATCGACACGTCGGTCGCCGCCATTCTCCGCTGGTGCCACCGGGAGCGGGGCTGTCAATGACGCAGCTCTCTCCGCATTTCTCGCTGGCGGAACTCACGCACAGCGATACCGCGATCCGCTTGGGCCTCGACAACGCGCCAAGCGACGCCGAGCTCCTGAACCTCTCGGCGCTCGCCACGACGGTCTTAGAGCCTGCGCGCGCCGCCTGTCGCGTGCCGCTCAACGTCAACGATGGGTACCGCGGCCCCGCTGTGAACCAAGCCGTGGGTGGCGTCGCACATAGCGCGCATCAGGACGGGCGCGCAGCCGACGTGGTGCCGCGGGGGATCAGCCTCTCAGAAGGCTTCGATCGCATCCGCCGCGATCCTGCCATCCCGTTCGACCAGTGCATCCTCGAGCTCACCGCGAGCGGCGGGTGCATCCACTTGGCGTGCGCCCGTGTGGGCGAGACGCCGCGCCGCCAAGCGTTGATCCGCGGCGGTGCGCCTGGCGCCTGGACGTACACGACTGCGCCGGCCGTTGTCCCCCTTCCCTCTCATGGAGCTTGACTGTCATGCTGAAACTGTTACTCCACACTCCCCTGCTCGGCCTTCTCCTCGCGCCGATCGTCACCGCGTTGGCGGATGCCGTGAAGCGGCTGTGGCCGTGGCTCGACGCGCAGGCCCCGATCGTCAAGCAGTCGGCGGCGGTGGTCCTCGCGTTCATCCTCGTGGGGCTCTCCAACCTCATCCCCGGCATCGTGCCCGATGCGTGCGCGAACGTCGCGTCGTTGGGGATCTCGGATGCCTGCCAGCAGGCGTTGGCGTCCAGCGCGTTCTTGCAGGCGGCGGTCGCCGGCCTCGGTGCGATCGCGATCAAGCACGGGCAGCAGAACGCCGGGAAGTAGCCACTTTCTGAGCAGGCTCGCCGGACGTGTAAGGAATGGGCGGTTCTCTTTCCACGTCCGGCTGTAGGAGACACGGAATTACGGGGCGACAGTAGCGTAGAAGAACGCGAACCCGGCCGTGAAGCTCGAGTTGATCGCTTGGTCGGATGTCCAGTACCGATATGATCCGGTGCAGTGGGATCCGAAGGCGTAGTAACGCACCTCAACCGACGGACCCATTTCGTAATACCCCCAGCCATTGGTGCCGCCCGGCGGTTCGTTCCCTAAGCAACGAACGCCGGTCGTGCTCGCGATGGCGACATCCACCGGGACAGTTAGTTGATTGATCATCCAGACATCCACGTAGATCTTTCCGTTCACGGTATTTGTAATACCGATCTTAGCCATGTTGGCGACGAGGACAGTACCACCCGTTAGGTCGTCGGCTAGCTCGGTTCCATCAGAGTACGTGTAGTTCGCCGGGGTCCACGTTGCCGAAGTAGTGCCGCCGGGAAGGACCACGTCTTGCGTGATACCCGCACCGGCCGCAGTCCCATTGATCGTGGCATAGTTGGTCCCCGCCACTGAGATCGTGACAGGGAGGTCGAGGTGGTTGGTGAACGTCACCGTGAATGGGGCGGCCGGCTCTGTTGATCCACAACCCGTCACGGCAACCAAGGCAGCGATCAGCCCTAAATAGTGTCGTCGCTTCATCTTCCGCTCCTGTGTGATGTTGTCCACAAAACTTCAACATTCCGTCATTTAGCAGTCGGGATACGCTTCGGCTTGCCTCATTCGGTGTTTCTTCGTATCGTCTGAATCCCTTCGACGCAGTTGAATGCCGAACCAAGCGAATGCGAAAGCGACCGCGCCGCGGCGGTCAGGTGTCTGGGATGCCGACGCCCCGGACGGATACGTAGCCCTGGTGGTGTACGGCTTTGATGGTCGCCGGCTACTGCGGATCGAGATTGCGAGCGACATGTACTCGCCCGCGTGGGTGGGCTGGCTGGAGCGCTGGCTGAAGCGCTGGAGTCCGGGCTTCCTTGAGATCGTCCGGTAGCTCACTTCCCGCCCCGGCCGCTCTGCTTGCGCTGCGGGACGTGAGGGCGCTGGGCCGGGCGCTGCTCCATGCGGGGCGCGCCGGTCGCGGTATCCGCCATGCCCTCGGTGCCGGGCGTGCGCGATCCCTCGCCGTAGCGTAGCCAGCTCCGACTGACGCCGTAGTAAGCCGCCAGCCGCTCAATCACCTCATCGTCAGGCAGCGTATCGCCGGCCTCGTACCGCGAGAGGGACGCGGCAGAGACGCCGACGGCCCGCGCGACATCCCGCTGGGCGATATCCCGACGCTCGCGGGCCGCCTTCTCGCGGCGTTCCTGCGCTAGGCGATCTCCAAACCCTTGCGCTGCACTCACTTGCAGTTCTCGCAAAAATATTTCATTTCAGCTATTGACTTTGTTCCGGTATTTGCAATAAGTTTGCAGCCATGAAACATTCCATTTCAACGATCACTCCGGCGGACGAGACGCGCAAGCGTCGGTTTTTGGTCGCCCTCCGAGTGGCCGGGACGACGATGGAAGCGTGGGCCCTCAAGGAGCGGTTAACCCAAAGCCACGTCTCCAACGTCCTCGCTGGGCGCCGTTCCAATCCGGAGATCGCGCGGAAGATCGACGCCTTCATCAAAAAGCACCTGAAGCACTTGAGGCATGTGGCGTAGGACCCCCGGACTCTCCTGCGAGGCCGCGGAGAGCGGGGCTGGTGGTGGTCGGCAGGATCGCATGAACGAGACGATAACGATGCCGGACGATTCGATATACCGGATTCATCGCGGGGCGGGGCCGAAGCGTCGGCCGCGCACGCCCGCCGATATCCGGAGACTGAAAGTGCAGGCGAAGCGTGATCAGCAGGCGACGGTGGTCCGGCTCTCGGACTACATCGCGCGCCCGCTGACGCATGCGTGGGAGGACGGGCGGATCGGCAAACAGCGCTGGTGGGGCAACCTGCTCAACCGCGCGACGGAGCTCGTGGACTCGGAGACGCCGCCGCCGTTCGCGGTGACGTTCCAGATGGCGGAAGTCTTGGCCTGGGCCATCCTCGATCTCTATGAGGACCGCGGGCTTCCGGTGGAGTTGCCGGAGCCGCCGACGCCGATCCAGATGGCGTTGCTCAGAGAGCGGGCGGCGTAACGATGCACGTCCTCGCCGCGCTGGCCGACAAGTACGGAGCGGTGCTCGTGCTCGGGGGGATGGCGTGCTACCGGCTGCGCTGGGCGTGGCAGCGAGAAGTCGATCCAAACCAGCTCGGGCCGAAGTGGAATGCCGAGCGGTCGATGCGCGAGACACGAAGGACCTGACCGACAAGTAGAAACCCCGCACCACGCGTGAACGTGGCCGGGGTCGTGGCAAGCGGACTCTCAGGCGGGCCGCTCACACGAGAACGATAGCCACTCCCGCCGATGGAGCGCAAGCAATGACAGCAGTCGCACGGCGCAATCGCGCGGAGGACGTGCCGCTCGACCTGGCGGCCTTTACCGAGGACATGCTGCGTTCGATGAATGGCCAGCCGCTTTCCGAGAAGCCCGAAGATGTTCGGCCTGCCGTCGCGCTTGTGCGCGACGTGAGTGAGGACGAGGCGGACGCGGAGGATTCCGGGATTCTCACGGCCGCCATGACGGACGCGGAGCGGATCACCGTCCTGGCCAAGGCACTCGCGGAAGCCAAGCGGGACCGGCTGGAGGCGGAATTGTTCGTCGAGAATCTTCGCAAGGGACTCGTGCCCGCGGGCAACAAGATGCTCGACCTGCACCCGCGTATGGGCTCAGAGCTCGTGCTGACGGTTGGTCCGGGCTCGCGGATCGCCGCCATCACGGAAGCCGCGGCAGGGCTCGAATCCATTGGCGAGTCACCGCGCATTGATTTCGTGCGCGACACCGACCACAGCATCATGGGCCTGGGGTTGTGGCTGGAGGCGAAGGCGTCATGACGACGATACTGCCTGCTCCCGGCGTCTACCCAGGTGTCGCGGCGGACGTGTACCACGCATGGCCGACTGCCTCGAATAGCCGACTGACGCAGCTCAAGCGGTCGCCGGCGCACCTCCAAGCGTACCTCGCCAATCCGGTCGAGACGGCCGCGATGATCGTGGGGCGGGCGACGCATAGCGCGATCCTCGAGCCCGACGACTTCACGGCGCGCTTTGGTCGGTGTCCCGACGGGTTGGATCGTCGCAAGAAGCCGGACGCCGCTCTGTACGATGGACTCTTGGCCCGGTACGGCGCGAGCAATCTGCTCAAGGCTCCCGCCTACGACGCCTGTCTCGCGATGCGGGATGCCGTGTACGCGCACGCCAGTGCCAAGGGGATCGCCGCGAGCCACCGGGAAGTCGAACTCTCGCTGCGCTTCGATGAACTGGTGGCGGACGACTTCACGTCCATCGCGATCCGTTGCAAGGCGCGGCCCGACTGCCACACGCCGGAGCTCGCAGGCGGTACGCTGTGGGATATCAAGACGACGACGGACGCGAGCCGGAATGCGTTCGAGAAAACGATCTTCTCGATGGGGTATCACCGCCAGGCCGCGTTCTATCTGGCAGGCGCTCGCTCACTCGGACTGCCGGCCGAGCATTTCGTGTTCGTGGCGGTGGAGAAAGAGCCGCCCTACGCCGTGGCGACGTACCGCCTCACCGAAGGTGCGATTGACGCCGGCATGGCCGAGCTCAAGGCCCTGGCTACCAAGTACGTCGAGTGCGAGCGACTGGATCACTGGCCCGCCTACTCGCCGCGGATCGAGGATATAGCGCTGCCGGCGTGGGCGTGGGCACAGGTCGATGACTTCGCCGCGGACGGTGCCGCATGAGCGCGCCCAACACGATGGAGCACGAGGACGAAGTGAAGGTCGAAGTTCTCTCGCTCACCGATGGTAACGGCGCGCTCTCGGCGGTGGACAAGGCGTCTATCGACATGCAGATCGCGACGGCGAAGCAGTATCCGCGCGTGGTGAGCGATTGCATCAAGGAAGCGCTGACGCTCGCCACGATGGACGAGGATACGGCCGGCTCGATGTTCTACGCGCTGCCGCGTGGCGGCAAGAAGATCGAAGGCCCGAGCGCGCGGCTCGCTGAGATCATGGCGTACTCGTGGGGCAACCTGCGCGTGGATGCCGATATAGTCGCCGAGGACAAGACGACCGTCACCGCAATGGGGACGTGCTTCGACCTCGAGAAGAACGTCGCGGTGCGCGTGCGCGTGAAGCGCCGCATCACCGACAAGGACGGCAAGCGGTATAACGACGACATGATCGGCGTCACGTCCAACGCCGCGATCTCGATTGCGCTTCGCAACAGCGTGTTCAAAGTGATTCCGCGCAGTCTCGTGGATCGCATCTACCAGCAGGCGCGCAAGGCGTCGATCGGCAAGGCCGGCACCATCACCCAGAAGCGGCAGAACGCGCTGCTGATGTTCTCGAAGATGGGCGTTGATCAGTCGGAAGTGTTCGCGGTGCTCGGTGTGAAGGACCTGGACGATGTCGGGGAAGAAGAGCTCATCACACTACGCGGGCTCGCCAACGCCATCAAAGAAGGCGAGACGACGGTCGAGCAAACCTTCCGTCCAGTGAAAGCCAGCACGGGCGCGGCGGATCTCAATAGCGCGCTCACGCAGCCGACTGCCGGGAAAGACGGACCGACGGCGTGATGCTGCTCCCCTTCTCCTGCGCCGCCTGTGGCGAACAGAACGAAACCGCAAATCACTCAACTGGAGTGTTCGCATGAGCACGACTGCACGGCCAATCATCGACCTCGACGCCATTTCGCTTCGCGCGGGCGGACACCAGTCGCCCGATGACGGTTTCTGTGTCATGGAGTTGACCTCGTTCCTCGCGCACGAGCCGTGGAGCGATGCGCCGCAATGCGCGTCTCCAGTGATCGCCGCGTTTCTGCGCTCGTGGAACGACAGCGTGAGCGACGATTTCCGCCAGCGCCTCAAGCCGTATGCGGCGCGCGTGATCGGGACACGAACCACGGATGCCGACGAAACGACGCGCGCGTGGCTGGCCACCGATTGGATGGTGCGCACCATGGCGCCGGCATGGCTTGAACTCGCGGGACTGAGCGCACAAGCCGCCGAGCTTCGCGCGCTCCAGCCGCTCACGACCGCCGCTATCGCGTTAAGCGTGCGAGAAATTTTGAGCCGCGTCCGAACGGACGCGGCTGCCGCTCGGGCTGCCGCTGGGGATGCCGCTCGGGCTGCCGCTCGGGCTGCCGCTGGGGATGCCGCTCGGGCTGCCGCTTGGGCTGCCGCTCGGGATGCCGCTCGGGATGCCGCTCGGGATGCCGCTGGGGCTGCCGCTTGGGATGCCGCTCGGGATGCCGCTCGGGCTGCCGCTTGGGCTGCCGCTCGGGATGCCGCTCGGGATGCCGCTGGGGATGCCGCTGGGGCTGCCGCTCGGGCTGCCGCTCGGGCTGCCGCTGGGGATGCCGCTGGGGATGCCGCGAAACAGCGGCTCGCGCCCACGGTCGAGCAGCTACAGGTCAGCGCGTTCGACTTGCTGGATCGGATGATCGCGGTTGGGCGTGCTCCTCAGACGGGCGCCGCCGCGTGATCCCAGCTGGCGCGTTGCTCGACGTGTGCTTCGACTGCCCCGCGTGCGGGACGCAGCTCGAAGCGGCTGTATCGCTCGACACCCCGACGGTGCGCTGCGATCACCACGGCTGCACGCCGGAGAGTTGCGCGGGCGAAGAGGAAGCGTTCTGGCACGCGGTGCAGCCGGTGACGTGCGAGGGATGCGGGAAGCAGTACTCAATCGTGGAACTCAACGAATCCGCGGCGGTCCATCAGGCCGTGATGGACGCGGAAGTGAACGAAGTCACGAACGGGAGATAGTAATGGGCTGCGACATTCACTTGGCGGTCGAAGTGCGGCGCGATGGAAAATGGGAGCGCGCGTTGCCGACTGGTGGCGCCCGAGACCCCTCGTTTGTCGAGCTAGCCGTAGAGAAGGGCGATGGGTGGTATGCCAAGCGTTCAGCCGTGGAGTTCTA
>Ga0134127_10003767_pt1 | contig 10930 bp, 10 predicted proteins | sample KB31753_FD_96459 | JGI IMG/M metagenome (GOLD analysis project Ga0134127, IMG submission 96459) | Terrestrial soil microbial communities with excess Nitrogen fertilizer from Kellogg Biological Station, Michigan, USA - KB3-175-3 | ecosystem: Environmental > Terrestrial > Soil > Unclassified ...
ATTTATCCGCGCGAGATTCCCGGCCGCGCCATCGTCGCACGGCACGACGACGCGGAAGCGCTTGCCCGCGTGCTTCGCCATTTCGGTCTCGGGCTCGTGCGCGGAGCCGGAGCGGCTGGCCGTCGCGGCGGCCGCGATCGGGGAGGGGCCGAGGCCGCTCACGGGTTGATTGCCTCGCTTAGAGAAGGCTTCAGCGTCGCTTTGACCGCTGACGTGCCGCCAGGTCCGGCGCGCAAAAGCGGCCCCGGCATCGTCATGATCAGCAGTCGGTCGGGGCGGCCAATTGTTCCCTTTGCGGTCGCGAGCTCCCGCTATTGGTCGGCGAATTCGTGGAGCCGGATGACCATCAACTTCCCGTTCTCAAAGCTCGGTATCGTCATGGGCGATCCGATTTATGTGCCGCGAGAGGCTCGCGCTTGGTCGAGCGGCCCTAATCTCGCTCCGACACACCCAAGCACGATCGTCACGGGGTTTCATAACATGCGTCCCGCGCGGGCGCGCGTTGGCAGTCGGTCATTAGCGGACATTGTCCAGCATCAGCGTCATCAGGTCCTTGTGAGGAGCTAAGAGAGAGCGTGACGTGAATAATGTTTCCTGCGGGTTCAACGTGAGCGTCCGCTAATGGCACCTTTCAAACCTCCCACCTGCACCGACGAATATCCGATGTCGGGTTGCAGCGGACATGACGCGAACGGGTCGTTATGTCGGCTAATGATCCAAAGCGGACATCACTCCGGCGGCCAACACGCAGTGCTATGGAAGTCTATCCTGCTCAACCGTAGCCTATTGTACGAAGCGAATTGCCCGGGTCTCATTAGAGACCGTAGCGCGCAAACTCTTCGGCGACATTGGGCTTAATCGCCTTTGCCGCACTGACGTCGACTTCACCACTTGCGTTTTCGCCTTTCTTGAGCTTGGCGAGACCGCGCCCATAGAGCGCGCTCGCTAGAGTAGGCCGGAGCTTCAAGGCCAGATCGAAGTCGCCGATAGCCTGGTCGAATTGTCCTTGCCGCAGAAAGGCAAGACCGAGGCCCACTAAGATGAGAGGGTTGCGCGGAGCCCAGACGATCGCTTGGTTGAGGTCGCCAATGGCGCGGTCATCTTCGCCCTTGGCCAGAAGAGCGAGGCCGCGCTGATAAAGGACGTAGCCTGATGGCGGCGCGAACCGAAGCTTATTCAGCCTCTCTGCCTGATCGAAATCCTTGATCGCGCTATCGTAATCGCCCTTCTCGGCATAGCTCCTGCCTCGATTGATCAGACCCATGGGGTCGGTTGGCTTGAGCGCAATGACGCGGTTCTGGTCCTCGATGGCTCGGTCGTAGTCGCCCTTCTCGAAATATATCGCGCCCCGATTCGTCAACGCCTTGAGATGGTCTGGCTTGAGCTTGATTGCGGCATCATAGTCCTTCAGCGCGCGGTCGGGATCGCCCTTGGCTTCGTATCCGATGGCCCGGTTGTAGAGGGCCGCAGGGTTATCAGGATCGAGCGCTAATCCGGCATCAAAATCCTCAATCGCCCTGTCCAGGTCCTGCTTCCTGAGATAGCCCATGGCTCGGCTGAAGTACGTCCGCGCCAGGTCTTGCCCGTTATAAGAGCCGGATTCGATCAACGAGGTGCAGCTAGTGATTTGCTGGTCAGGGGAAGGTCCGCCCTGTCCCTTGCACCAGGCAAGATTCTGGTCGTCAGCCCAGAGCAGACCTGACGCCATCGCGGTGGCGAAACCAAGAGCTAGGCCATGAACCGCGCAAAACGCGAAACGTATCCGCATTTTACTAGCATATCGTCAGTCGCTGCGGTCTTGGACGCAGACCGCAAGTCCCGTAGCCCTTAGACACTCATCCTCGGCGGGGGCTGGAGAGCCTTTGTTCAACCGTGGCAGACGCAACCAACATGCTTGCATCCGGCGCCGCTTTTGTGATGGTCAGCCCAAGCCGACCCACAATAGATCCGTCAATCTCGCTCAAGACCCTGTTTGGCGTTGAAGACGCAGACACAGTCGGTGCACGCGCACTTCACTAGGTCGACGGTCACACTCGTGCGTTTCTCTTCGCTTACACTCATCACTACCTCCTGGCATCAAAGTCACGTTGTATCCTAGCCCTGAACCTTGGCAAGCGTTCAGGGTCAAGGCAATTGCGGGACTCAGCAATTAGCCGAGCATGGCACTTATTTGCCATAAAGTTTGTGTCCTTTGAGAGCGTCTTCGAGCCCGTCGATCCACTCTCCTCACCTCTCTCTGCATGATTGCGCATCTCCCCAAGCACCTTGGTCGCTACCCCTTCAGCTGGCATGTGCATGACACATGAGTCGACAAACCCGCCATCAACAAGGAACTTGAGATACGCAAACATCGTACGTTTGCAGGGCTCGGGCGTCGCGTCACAATGAGCAAGAAATTCTTGCGTTGAAACTGATGCTGTTGCAGAGGGCGTCCAGTTCGATAAACAGAGCAAGGCGCTAATTGAAACCAAGCTTCTGAAGCCTGTCATATTCAACCTTGATGCAGTGCAAAACAGTAGCACGTAAGCCATGACTCTCTTTGTCATTGGCGATCTTGGCTCGGAACGCGGTCAAACGCTAAAATGGCCGTGCTGGACCCAACGAGGCCATGAATATCAATAGCCCGAACAGCAAAATGACGGTGGCGCCACCGATGGCGCAGATGGTCCACACCATGTTGGCCCAGGCGCTGTTCGGTCCGCCCAGCCTGAGCGCAAGTTCGCGCGAGCCGAGCGCCAGTGTGGCCAACGCGGCGACGGTGATGGCCGTGCCGAGCGCCATGGCGAAGGTGGCGGCCACGCCCGCCCAGAACAACCCCTGCGTCAGCGCAAAGACGAGAACGAGGATCGCGCCGGTGCACGGCCTGATGCCGACCGAGAACACGACGGCCATCATCTTGCGCCAGGAGACCGGGCCGGCAAGTTGCCGCGCGTCGACCATGTGATCGCACGCCTCCCCCGGCGCATGATGGTGATGGTCATGGTGATGATGATGGTGGCCGTCGTCGTGGTCCTGGTGATGATGGTCGGCGTGGCTGTGCGTGGCAATGTTCTCGCTGGCTAGCGTGGGCGTATCGCCCTGCCACCGGCGCCACACACTCCTGAGCTGGATCGATAACAGGTAGAGGCCGACAAGCGCGATCATCGCGTAGCTGATGGTTTCAAGCTGGTTCGACCAGGCATTGACCTGGAGACCGGTGGCACCAAGCGCGATCAGGAACACGCCGACAAGCACGACCGCAGTCAGCCCCTGAAGCCCGGCGGCGATGAAGGAGATAATCACGCCGCGGCGGACGGTCTCCTCGTTTGCAATAACGTAGGACGAAATGATGGTCTTGCCGTGACCGGGACCTACCGCATGCAGCAGACCATAAACAAAAGAGAGGAGGGCAAGGGTGATGGCGCCATCGAGAGGATTGTCGATCTTGAGCGACTTGACGCCCGTGGCGAGCGAGCGTTGCAGGCTTTGCTGCTTATCGAAAATCCAGGCGAAGAGGCGCCCCAACGGCCCCGGCGCCTGAAACGGAGCAGCCGTGGGCGGGGCGAAGGCTGAAGGCGGCGCGGGAGCATTCTGGGTGGTCGCGAAAGGACTGGCTGGCTTGACCTCGGCATCGACGGTCTGGCTAACCAGGAACAGGCAAATGCCCCCAAGCAACAATGCGCGCGTAAGACGGGCCGCGCCTTTCATGAATGTGCATCCTTGCATTTCACCGTCGCGGTCTGGGCGAATTGCGATCCGAAATTCGAGTTCGGCCCGAGCTGGCTGAAAAAGGATTCGGTCAAGGCCTTGGCGTCGGCAGTGGTAACGGGATCGGGCAGCGTGATGTCGGCGGTGCAACCTTTGGTATCGGCGCCAGCCAGGGTGACTGGCTTTTCCGTGGCGAAGCCGAAGGCCACGAAGAAAGAGGGATCATAGACATCGACCTGCACCGGCTTGCCGTGCGTATCGACCGGCTTCTCGAGCGGTAGCGTGAAGTGCAGCGTGAGCACGTTCTTGTCGTAATCGATCCAATAGTCGACCGGCGGCTTGAGCGGCAGCGTCTTGTCCTCCTCACCCTCGAAATGCACGAAAGTGAAATAGTCGAAATCCTTGAGCGACTCGACATTGACCTGGGCGAGCGGTTGCAGCTCCTCCTTCGAGTAGGTGCCGTCCTTGTTAGTATCGAGGCCCTCGATCGCCATCGCAGTGTAGAACTCGTCGAACGTCCAGGCGTGGCGGATTCCGGTAATCTGATGACTGGGCCCTAATAGAATTTCCGAGCGGACCGTCGCTCAGACATGGGGATGGGCGGAGGCAGAGGGCGGCGCGATAAGAAGCGCGATAGCGCCATAAAGAATAAATTGTTTATGGGTGCGCATACCTCGCACTCCCGTTAGGCCCGGGCGGCTACCCCACGGGGAACTAAGTGAAATGGCGTGCAGGTTCAACTGCCGACGAGGCATTTTGCCACGTTACGAGCAAACGGGTTATGTTATACCATTGCTCGCATGATCGCCGCCCAGCCGCAGCAGGATTCCAAGCTCACGCGCAATCAGAGCCAGATCCTGTCGTGTTTACGCAAGGCCAAGCAGCCCCTGAGTGCCTATGCCATCCTCGACAAGGTGAGGATCGCGGGCATATCCCACCCGCCTACGGTCTACCGGGCGCTCAACGAGCTGATGCAGAAGGGCATGGTGCACCGGCTGCAATCGTGATCGGCCTTCATCGCCTGTGGACACGGCGCATGTGACGGCAAGTTCGCCTTCGCCATCTGCCAGCAATGCGAGAAAGTCGTCGAGATTCCGCTCTCCGATGAGGACCAGGCGGTGCTGCTCGCGCTCTCGCCCGAGGAGATTTTGGCCGAGCAGGTGACGCTCGAGATCGCAGGTCTCTGCGAGGACTGCCGCCCACACGCGACGAGCTAAAAACAAAGGATCACGAGGTGCAGACAGGGGAAGCCACCATCGCGCGATCTGGCACGCCTGTACCGCTGCAGCCGCCACCGCCAACGCCGCCGCATAGGCGCGAGGCACGGACCGGAGGCAACGGCGCCCATCCTCCCGCTTCGGCGCGTCTCTCCTTGGGTTTCTCCCTGTTACGCCTCTCCGTCCCGGCAAGGCTCGCCATCGGCGGCGTTGCAGCAGTTTTGCTTTGGCTCAGCATCTTGTGGGTGCTCGGATGAACGGGCGCCCAGCAATCAAATTCAACGATCTCACACTAGGCTATGATCGCCATCCTGCCGTGCACCATGTCACCGGCGAGGTGGAAGAGGGCGAGCTGCTCGCGCTGGTCGGGCCCAACGGCGCTGGCAAGTCGACTCTGCTCAAGGGCATCATGGGGGAGCTTTCTCCGCTTGATGGCTCGATCGACCTCGATGGGCTCGACCGACACGAGATTGCCTATCTGCCGCAACAGATCGACATCGACCGCAGCTTCCCCGTGACGGTGTTCGACTGCGTCTCCATGGGGCTGTGGCGCGAGATTGGCATCTGGCGTGGGATCGACGTGCGGCGCAAGCCGGCCGTAACCGGTGCACTGTCGGCGCTGGGCCTGCTCGACTTTGTCGATCGCGTTATCGGCTCGCTATCAGGAGGCCAGTTCCAGCGCGTGCTGTTCGCTCGTCTCCTATTGCAGGATGCGCGGCTGATCTTGCTCGACGAACCGTTCCGAGCCGTCGACACCAAGACCATCGCCGACCTCATCGTCCTGATCGAACGCTGGCACAAGGAGGGACGCACAGTCATCGCCGCGCTGCACGACATCGAGCAGGTGCGTGCGCATTTCCCCAAGACCCTGCTGCTTGCGCGTGAGGTCGTAGCGTGGGGTCCGACGCGGTCCATGCTGACGCCCGAGAACCTTGCGCGCGCCGGTCAGCTCTCGGCCGCGTTCGATGCCGAGGCGGAGATTTGCGAGCGCGCCACACCGCCGCAGGAGCGTGAGTCGGTATGATCCATTACCTCATCGATCCATTTATGGACTTCGTCTTCATGCGCCGGGCACTAGTCGGCTGCCTTGCGCTATCGCTCAGCGCGCCGCCGATCGGGGTGTTCCTCATGCTCCGGCGCATGAGCCTGATGGGCGACGCCATGAGCCATGCCATCCTGCCGGGCGCTGCCATCGGCTATCTGCTGGCCGGCCTTTCACTATTCGCCATGAGTCTGGGCGGCTTTGCCGCCGGCATCGCCGTGGCGCTCTTGGCCGGTCTCGTCGCCCGCTCCACGGTGCTGCGTGAGGACGCGAGCCTCGCCGCTTTCTATCTCTGCTCGCTCGCGCTCGGCGTCTTGATCGTTTCGGTGCGCGGCAACAGCATCGATCTATTGCATGTGCTGTTCGGGACCGTGCTCGCGCTCGACGACCACGCAATCCTTCTTATCGGGGCGATTGCTACCGTGTCGACGGCAGCGCTTGCCATCATCTATCGCCCGCTCGTGCTCGAATGTTTCGACCCCCAGTTCCTCCGCTCGGTGAGCAGGTGGAGCTCTCCTACCCATTTTATATTTCTCGTGCTCGTGGTGATGAACCTGATCGGCGGGTTCCAGGCGCTCGGCACTTTGATGGTGGTGGGCATCATGCTGTTGCCGGCGATCACCGCGCGCTTTTGGGCGCAAGACATCTCCGGCCTGGTGGTGGTGTCGGTGCTCGCCGCCTTTGTCGCCAGCCTGATCGGTCTGCTGCTCTCTTATTACGCCAACGTGCCAACGAGCCCTGCCATCATCCTGATGGCGGGGGTCTTCTATCTCCTCTCGATGCTGGTGGGCTGGCAGGGCGGGCTGCTGTGGCAACTCATGCCCCGCAAGCATCTGGAAGCGTAAAATCTAAACTAAGGAGTTGGTGCCATGACGAGACGTCTCTTGCTTGCTTTAGGACTTATTCTGGCGGCGCTGCTCGCGGTCCCGCAGGGAGCCTCGGCCGACGACAAGATGAAGGTCGCGGCCTCGTTCTCTATTCTCGGCGACATGGTTAAGCAAGTCGGCGGCGACCGCGTCGACGTCGTGACCTTCGTCGGCCCGAACGGCGATGCCCATGTCTACGAGCCAACTCCCGCCGACGCCAAGGCGCTCTCCGAATCCAAGATCCTGTTCATCAACGGGCTAGGGCTCGAAGGCTGGATGACCCGGCTCGAGAACTCTTCGGGCTTCAAGGGCAAGGTGGTGACAGCGTCCACAGGTGTGAACCCTCGCAAGATGGTCGAGGACGAGAAGACGATCACCGACCCGCATGCCTGGCAGAGCCTCGCCAACGGGAAAATTTATGCCGCCAACATTCGCGATGCGCTAATTGCCGCCGACCCGGCCGGCAAGGCCACATATGAGGCAAACGCTAAAAAATTCATCGACGGGATGACGGCGATGGAGGCGAACGTCAAGGCGGCTGTGGCCAAGATGCCACCCGAGCGCCGCAAGATCATTACCACTCATGACGCATTTGGCTATTTTGGCTCGGCCTATGGCATGGAGTTCATCGCGCCGGAAGGCGTTAGCACGGAAAGCGAGGCCTCGGCGCAGGACGTGGCCAAGATCATCACCCAGATCAAGAAAGAGCATATCCCGGCGGTTTTCCTTGAGAACGTCACCGACAGCCGACTGCTCGACCAGATCGCCTCGGAGACCGGTGCCAAGATTGGGGGTACGCTATATTCCGATGCGCTCTCCGCACCCGACGGACCAGCCGGGAACTATCTCGACATGTTCCGCAACAATATCGATACGCTCAGCACTGCTCTGTCTTCCTAAGCGACTTCAATGATGGGAGGGGCGCGGCCGCAGGAATGAGCACACGTCCGATTGCGGCCGCACCAGTTAGCGCCTCATAAGCACGGACGATCGCCCGAATTAAAAAATCGATCTGTTGCCCCTAACTCTCCCTGGCCGCAATTGCGGACCATCTAGAGCTTCGATTAGGCGCAATCGCCTGTTAGGCTAGCTCCACGGCACGATGATCGTCGATCGTCACAGTGATCACCATGGGGATGATGCAGCTGGTCGGCTACGAGGTAATCGACATGGTTGCTGCGCTGCCTGGCGAGACGGAATGCTAGTCTTTCAGACATTTACCGTTAATCTGGTACGCCAAGGCCACCTGCGCCCCGCTCACGGATGTCATAGCCCACCAAAACTCACCGGTTCCTTTGTCAACCACCACGGTGCGCGCTCCCACGACAGGGCTCTTCATACCGTTCTGCACCTCTGACCATGAAATCGTAGCAACCAGACCATAGTCATTGTTTTGTAGGATGCGATAGTGCTCGTGGTTTGCGGTGTCGATGGATCAGGCGGGGAGACTTCAAAGCGAACAAGTTCGGGATCGCTATGGGTGGAGACGACTGCACGGGTTAGATATGTGTACGTGCACGTCCAGATCTCTGTCGCCTCGGCCGGTGACGCGAACGTAATAAGCGCAGCTACCAAGACCAACAACTTCGTCATGACGTCCTTCCTCAGATCAAGACGCCGGGCTTCAGTTCATTAACAATCGAAGTGTAGGAAAGGCATCGCATCTACATCGTCCGCCCGACAGCGCACTTCATATATTGGTATTAGTGAACAATTTGGCAATTCGTTCACTCCGGCACAAGTGTAGAAGCGATGATACGTAGCCGAAGGTTCCGTCGTTCGCGAATGATCTAGAGCTTCCGCCCTCATGTCTCGCTGCTGAGTATGACCTCTACGGAACTTGCCAATCTTGAGTTCCGGGCACCCGATGCGGATGGGCGCAAGGCGATAACCACCGCCATCTTCTCCCACAAAACCGCTGAGCGACTGAGCAAAAGTCGCGTTCAGGAAGAGGTTGTAAGGAAGGCCTGGCATTTACTAAAAAAGGTTTCTCTAGCTACGTAGTTCAGGTGTTGCCTCATTGCGATAAAGCCGCCACCGACCACGCACATTGTGAAGGGCGCCTTGCGGCATTCCCGGCTCGTGGCACTTAGCGGACGTTCTGCTCACCAGTCTGCACGTCCGGGGGCAAAGCAGACATATCTAACCCCAGTTTCAATCCGCTCATGACCCATAGCGGACATTTATGCGGCGCGGAATTGGATCTGCGTAAGGGCGGGGTGTGCTACTCCCAGTCAACAGCGTCTGCCGGCGTTTATTGCGTGAGCCTACCGTCGGCGTGTCGTCTAGATTTTACCTCACGCACGAACGACAAAGAGGTTAGCTTCTCAGCGGGGATATTTGGCTGATTAATGCGTGAATGGAGTCCTCCCCCTTCTTACGGGTTGGTTGAGCGATGAAGCGCTTCACTTGCCCTTTCCGCAGTTCCAGTGTCCTCTTCAAGACCTCTGGCGTCAGCCTTCCACGTTCGGCCTTGATCTGAAATTGGAAGCTTTGGTTTCGTGCTCGATACAGTTCCTCGAGCGGCTTCACGTCCATTATTGGGAGCAAAGCGGACATGCACAGCAACGGCGCCAGGTCAATGGCGCCAAGTGTCTGTAACCTGAGCGTTGCGTCTGAATTCACATTTTCAATCAACACGTCAAATTTCGCGCGGGTTTTGAAATGGGAGAGGCACTAATTGCATATCGGCAGCTCAATTCTCAGGCCGGAAGTCAGCCAATTAACCGTTAAGGCGTCAGGGCAGCAACTCACCGGTCGCAGCAATCCAGCTCGGTGCACCGACAGCTCCAGGCAGGGGACCTGACGGTTACTCGTCGGTCTTGGTCATACGTGACGGTTTCTCGTCGGTCTTGGTCATACGTGACGGTTACTCGTCCGTCTTGGCCATGGAATTTGCTGGCGAAGCGCTTGCCGTGGCCAAAATGACTGCCGTGGAAACGGCCCCAAGCGAGTGCGTCATGGGCGAGGCCTACGCCGCTGAGCGCGAGAATCGCGGCGACGGCTGCAACTTTGATGCGGGATCTCTTCATGATGATTGCTTTTCGTTGAGATAAATGACCGTCCATGCGGGCGTGGTGCAATGGGCACCGTCCACGTGCATGTATGAAGCACGGCGGGATCCCGCAACCAGTGCGGACGGCACGTTCCACTTTGTTCCTCTTGCGATCATTGATTTGCGACCCGGATTCGGACTCTCGTCGCGTTTGTACCCGGTTCTGAGTTCGCGTCATGCCTCTCCCTTCGGTCTGGTCAGGTAATCTTCGCCTCTCCCTGGTCCGCATTCCCGTAGGCTAGTTCTCGTTGTGCCGTTGTAGTGTCAGGAAGGAAGCCCTCATGAGCAGAGTCCTACAAGCAGGCTTCACCGGTCTAGCCGCCATTGTTGAGCACAGAAATGCTTCAGCCAGCCGCCGTACGCACTCTTTGCCAAGGTGAATTTCAGGTCACGAAATATGGTCTCATCGCCACCCCTTACTGCGGGGACGAGGAGATTGCGCGGGTCGCGAATAGCTATGGGTGGCACAGAGAAGCCGCTACGGTCCGCACTAACCCTCTGAGCAAAGTCTATATTTGCCAAACACTGGGCTACGATTGGCGACTCCAATCGCCTTGCGCTGGATCCATACCCCGCGGCGGCGGCGGGCACTAAGGCCGCGAGCTTCACGACCAAGGCCAAGCTCAAGACGGACGGCGCATTGAGGCCGTGGACTATCCTACGGGCTAGTGGTCGTGCCAGAGCTAGTGCTCGGCGCAGTTATTCCCGATGTTCCAGTCGAAGGTCCAAGGCTAGAGCCGGCAGGATTATTCAGCGGTGGCAACGCGGCATTAGGATTATAAGTGGCCGATCCTGGATTACCCGGCAAGGCCCCAAAGTTCTGGCCAGTGCCTGCGCCGCCACCCATCGGGTTAGTCTGATCAGCTATTGGGGTCTAACCGGAACCGCAACCGCTGCCCATTTCCACGGGCCCGCAAGAGAAGGTGAAAACGCGGGTGTCATGATCACAATCTCTCCGTTGCCGAGCCCGATGAAAGGTGCGGCCATCCTAACTGAAGACCAATCCGCGGCCCTACTGAGCGGTAACATGTACATCAATGTGCACACTGCTAAGTACCCAGAG
>Ga0134127_10003772_pt1 | contig 10923 bp, 8 predicted proteins | sample KB31753_FD_96459 | JGI IMG/M metagenome (GOLD analysis project Ga0134127, IMG submission 96459) | Terrestrial soil microbial communities with excess Nitrogen fertilizer from Kellogg Biological Station, Michigan, USA - KB3-175-3 | ecosystem: Environmental > Terrestrial > Soil > Unclassified ...
AAAACGCCGACTATCATCTGATGATCACCCATCTGGTTCACGAACGAGTAAAGCGAATGGTGGAATGCAAACAAGACGTGGTGATGCTTCTTGATTCGATCACCCGATTGGCCCGAGCTTCGAACCGCGAAACGAGCAGGCGCGGCAGAACAATGAGCGGCGGAGTCGATTCGCGAGCCCTCGAATTCCCTCGAAAGTTTTTTGGCGCCGCGCGCAAAGCCGAAGAAGGCGGTTCGCTTACAATCATCGGCACTGCGTTGATCGACACCGGCAGCCAGATGGACGAAGTGATCTTTCAAGAGTTCAAGGGAACCGGCAATCTTGAAATAGTCTTAGATCGCAGACTTGCCGAACGAAGAATATGGCCGGCCATCGACATTTCGAAGTCGGGCACTCGCAAGGAAGAGAAGTTGTTCGATGCCGCGACAATGCCGCAGATCAACTTGCTTCGCCGGGCGCTTGCGGGCAAAAAACCGATCGAAGCCATGGAACTGTTGCTGAAAGGCTTGAGCGAAACACGAGATAACAAAGATTTTCTTGAGCGGGTGAAGCAGTATGATAAATGAGCGTCGGGAGTCCGGCCCTGGCCGAATCAGTGACGATTTAGGACCGCAATCCCGACGCTCTTTACAGTGCTTAGGCGTTCAGCATGAACTCGGGCAATGACTAGCGCAGCTGAAGAACGACGCCAGGTTTGTTGATGTCGATGTCGATTTCGTGCTTCGTCGGACCGCGCTGGAAAACCCCTGCGAAATACAGAACCGCTAACACAATCAGCAAAAACAACACAACGGCGAGTACTGTCAATGCACCTCCGCCGCCGCCATCGGTGTGAACGTGCTCTTCTATTATTCTCTCCGCCATTGCTTAATCCTCCGTTTGTAATCGGTAGATAGCTACTCCTGGTCGTGCAACCGCAGTGCCAGCAACCAGCGTTGCTGGAACTATCCTATTGGCTGGTTCCGGATCAAATCGGTCGAAGCAGTTGTACTGATTCCCGTCTGCGGTGTACGAGATGAAAACAGTCTGGTAAGGCGAGGTTGTAGTTTTCCGCCAATTGCAGCCGAGTTTGTCGCGTCAAGGGTCAGGATACACAATGCGGCCGGAAGGGGATCGGCGCGGTCAGCCCACACCCAACTGAAGTTGGGTGTTAATCCAAGCCAGTGTCAAAGCCAATTTCAATCGACGAATCCGCTGTAGTAGGATTGTCCTTTCGACTCGAGTGTCAAAATCAAACTGGTAAGGTAGGACGATGACTCAAACTTACATCCGCGATGTCTCGAAACACGTCGGCGAAGAAATCACTCTCAAGGGCTGGCTTTATAATATGCGGTCCAGCGGAAAGCTGATGTTCCCGCAGGTACGCGACGGGTCAGGAATCATTCAGGGCGTTGTTTTCAAGAAAAACGTCCCGGAGCAAGTTTGGAACGATTTTGAAAAGCTCACTCAGGAGTCTTCGATCGTGGTGACCGGCAAGGTGCGCGCCGATGAGCGCGCGCCGGGCGGGTACGAGCTCGACGTCACCGGCGTTGAAGTGCTGCAGATCGCCCATGAGTATCCGATCACTCCCAAGGAACACGGCGTAGAGTTCCTGATGGACAACCGGCACCTCTGGCTGCGATCAAAACGGCAACACGCGATTCTAACTGTCAGAGCGGAGGTTATTCGCGCCGTTCGAGATTTCTTCGACTCGAACGGATTCCTGTTGATGGACACGCCGATCTTCACTCCCGCCGCGTGCGAAGGCACCACCACGCTATTCGAGGTGGATTACTTCGACGACAACAAGGCGTACCTGACGCAATCGGGCCAGCTCTACAACGAAGCGACCGCTGCCGCATTCGGCAAAGTGTATTGCTTCGGGCCGACCTTTCGGGCCGAGAAGTCAAAGACGCGCCGCCACCTGACCGAATTCTGGATGGTCGAACCCGAAGTCGCCTTTGCCGAGCTCGACGACATCATGAAGCTCGCCGAAGAGTTCATCACCTTTATCGTACATCGAGTGCTCGAGAACCGGCGCAGGGAGCTGACCGAGCTTGAGCGTGACATCTCAAAGCTGGAGGCAATTGCGCCCCCGTTCCCGAGGCTTCAGTACGATGACGCTGTGAAGATGCTGCAAGAAGCGCACGCCAAGGGCGAGCTTCAAGAGCGGTTCGAGTGGGGCGGCGACTTTGGCGCACCGGATGAGACTTACCTTTCAAATCAATTTGATCGCCCGGTTATGGTTCATCGCTACCCGGCGGCCGTGAAAGCCTTCTACATGAAGCCGGACCCGGAGCGGCCCGACCTTGCTCTGTGTGTGGATGTCCTCGCGTCCGAGGGTTACGGTGAAGTGATCGGTGGCGGCCAGCGAGCCGATGACCTTGATTATCTGTTGAAGCAGATTCAAGCGCACGGTCTGCCGGAGGAAGCATTCGACTGGTATCTGGCTCTCCGAAAATACGGGACGTTTCCTCATGGCGGGTTTGGCATGGGCATCGAGCGCTGTACGGCGTGGCTCTGTGGCATCGAACACATCAGGGAGACGATTCCATTTCCAAGGATGCTTTACCGGCTGAAACCGTAGCTCTAATTGACCCTAAAGAGAGTTCTCTGCCTCTCCACCTGGCATAGTCAGCTTAGAGAGGATTGGCGGTGGGGACATCAGCCCGCTCGATCGGCGCGGCGAGAATCGAGGTGAATGTGAGCGAGCCGAATACTCAGTCGAAACGAATCACGGTCTTTGGAGGCTCACGGTGCGGGCCGGAATCAGCCGAGTATCAGGAAGCGCTGAAGCTGGGACGCTTGTTGGTGGAAGCCGGTTTCGATGTTTGCTCGGGGGGCTACGCTGGTGTGATGGAAGCCATCAGCCGCGGCGCGCACGACGCGGGCGGGCAGGTAATCGGCGTGACGATGAACCAGTTCAAGTCTGCTCCGAATTCCTACCTCAAGAAGATAGAGCCGAGCGCTGATTTTTACCAACGTCTACAAATACTGATTCTAGAGTCCTCCGGCTACATCGCCTTGCGAGGAGGGATGGGAACGGTCACCGAGGTTTCGCTTGTTTGGAACAAGCTGGTTATGAGCGTGCTTCCAAACCGACCGTTGATCTTGCTGGGCGAATGCTGGCCGCGAACAATAGATTGCCTGCGAGAACATCTGGTTGTTTCCGAAAGTGATTTGACTCACCTGCAATACGCGGAGACCGCGGAAGACGCCGTAACCGTTCTAATAAAAAAGGTTTTGTAGCGCTCGGCACTTAAGACCATATTTCTTGCAATTTCCTTGCGACTCGCCGCACATCTAGTTTGCCGCATCTTATGTTGGTAATATTGCTTATGAGAATCGTGGACGAACCCGATCAATATATAGAGTAGGGGTGCTTGACTCGCTGGTAGAACGACCTCTCAGAACAGTTCACATCCGGTAGTCCCCAATATCCCAACTCATAACAACTAAAATGACGGCGCCCTGCGGCGACGCAAAGGAGTATCTGTGAGAACGAGCCCGTTTCGTGCCCAAAGTTCAGAAAATCCTACACAAACCAAACGCATTCTTAAGAAACTAGTTTCAACCCTGTTGGCCACGCTGGCAATATCAATCGCAACGCTGGAGTCGGCTAGCGATCTTCCGGCAGCAGTCATAAGTGATGATGGTGTTAGCTCAGTCCGCCTTGGACTCAGCCGCCAGCGTCCAGCGTTTAGAAAAGCGGTTAGTATGCTTGCGGAGGCCGCTCCTAACAATCAGCGCCTCGCCGGCTACTACGAACGCGTAACAAGACGCGTTAAGGGCTACGACGCGCAAGCGGAACAGTACACCGATGGCGAAGTCGCCATCACGGTTCGGAAAAGAAATCCCGAGGCGGCGCGCGTCAGAGAAGTTGAACCCAGGGTCGTCGATCAAACACAGGCTGCGACTCAAGGTCTTATAACTGTGGCGCTAGCAGAAACGTCAGAGCCAAACTACTCGTCTCCGACACCCGTTGAGTCGACGAATGAATCCGAGGACCAATCGGATCCGCCCGCCGAATTCACCGTCGGCGATGTAGCCTTTGATACCAATCCTGCGATTGAGCATTGGATTGACTATTATGGTGCGAACGCGATTGGGCGACGCACGATGAAAATCGGTTTCGAGCGGAGCAACTCATATCTGGAAATGGCTCGAGCCGAATTTCGAAGCGCCGGCGTCCCCGAGGACCTGGTGTGGCTAGCGTTTGTAGAGAGTGTTTGGAACCCACGGGCGGTTTCACCGGCGGCCGCGGGCGGAATCTGGCAGTTCATCCCAGCAACCGCAACCGAATATGGCCTGACGGTTGAAAGAGGAAACGACGAGCGCGCCGATCCCTTCAAGCAGACCCGCGTGGCGGCCGCATATCTTCGCGATCTCTACACAATATTCGGCGACTGGTCGCTCGCGATGGCTGCGTACAACTCGGGTGAGCCGCGGGTTATGGGCGCTATTGTGAAGAACGGCAACGCGAATTTCTGGGAGCTGTCCGACAAACGACTTCTGCCAAAAGAGACCTGCGCCTATGTTCCAAAGATCCTGGCGACGATTAGAGTCGCAAGCCAGGCCGAAGACTACGGTTTCTAGGGCTGCCCTATTTTTCGAGTTGGCGCCCCGCCACGAAGGTTCAAAGATAGCTGCGGATGACGCAGCTATCTTTGTCTTTATGCGGCACCGATGGCTTTCTTGCCTCTCAAAGAGTGGAATGGGAGAATATCACTGCTGTAAACGCCGAGAGTCGGAGCCTGTGTAACATATTCTGCAATCATCGGCGATGGGCCCTATGAAAAAGAAGGCGAAGATAATAGGGGTACCGATGGACCTCGGAGCCGGCCGGCGCGGCGTCGACATGGGTCCATCGGCTATCCGCATCGCCGGTCTTAATCAAGCAATCGCGCTGCTCGGCTATGAAGTTACCGACGCCGGCAACGTGCACGTACATCCCCCGGAAGCCGTCCAGGAACTGAATCCTCGTGCACGGTACCTATCGCAAATCGCGGCAGCAGTCGAGGAACTTGCAGCGATGACCGAATCTTCGCTCGACGAAGGCGCCCTGCCCGTGGTCCTCGGGGGTGATCACTCCATTGCTATAGGTAGCGTGGCCGGCCTGGCTTCCTATTACCGTAAGCGCAACAAAAGAGTCGGTATCATCTGGCTGGACGCGCATGCTGATTCGAACACGCCCGAAACTTCTCCGTCCGGCAACATTCATGGCATGCCGCTGGCGGCGCTGCTCGGCCGCGGCGCTCGCGAACTGACCCACGTGGCCGGCTTCGCGCCGAAGGTGTTGCCCGAAAATACCGCGATCATCGGTGCGCGCAGCATAGATCCGGGCGAGCGCGAGCTGCTGAAATCGCTCGGCATCCGGGTGTTCACGATGAGTGAGCTGGACGAGCGAGGAATGGGCGATGTGATTTTAGAGGCTTCGGAGATCGCCTCGCACAATACCGCGGGCGTTCACGTGACCATGGATATGGATTTCCTGGATCCTTTCTATGCTCCAGGAGTGGGCACACCGGAACGCGGCGGCGCCACCTATCGAGAAGGACACCTTGCGATGGAAAAGATTGCCGAGTCGGGCCGTGTTCTCTCCGTCGAGCTGACCGAGGTCAATCCAGTATTCGATACCGCTAATCAAACGGCGCTGCTCGCGGTCGAGTTGATCCTGTCGGCGCTGGGCAAAAAAATTCTGTAGGCATACAAACTAAGCTTCACCTGGGTGCAGGTTGCGGCATCCAGGACGCGAATTCCAGATCAAAGACGGAGCGACAGATTGAAGAAGAAGCTGAGAGTCGGTGTGATTTTTGGAGGGCGTTCAGGCGAACACGAAGTGTCGTTGCGATCGGCGGAGTCGGTCATCAACGCGATGGACAAATCCAAATATGAGATCGTCCCAATCGGCATCACCAAAGAGGGACGCTGGTTGATGTCGGCGAATGCCGCGGCGCTGCTGCCTGATGCGGTGATGGCTTCAAATAGCCATCAACAAGTCGCGATAATCGGCGATCCGACGCGACAGGGCCTGACGCGGCTGGATGAGCGAGAACGCATCTCGAGTGAACCGCTCGACGCGGTCTTCCCGGTGTTGCACGGGACCTACGGAGAGGACGGGACAATTCAAGGGTTGCTGGAAATGGCAGGCGTCCCCTACGTCGGCTGCGGTGTAGTGGCCTCGGCAACCGGCATGGACAAAGTCATAATGAAGCAGCTGTTTGAGCGCGCCGGTCTGACTCTCATTGAATACGATTGGTTCTTGCGGTCCGCCTGGGAAGAGAAGCCGGACGCCATTATCAACCGCATCAGCCGGTCGCTCGGTTTTCCGGTGTTCGTCAAGCCCGCCAACCTGGGTTCATCGGTCGGCATTTCAAAAGCTGCTAATCGGAATGAGCTTTCCGCTGCGATCGACGATGCCGCCCGCTACGATCGCAAGGTCATTGTCGAGCGCGCCGTCAATGGACGCGAGATAGAAGTGAGCATCCTTGGCAACGAACATCCGATAGCCAGCCTTCCCGGCGAAATAATCACCGGGCACGAGTTCTACGACTACGAAGACAAGTACGTCGATACCACATCACGAACCGAGGTTCCGGCGAAACTTCCGAAGAAGATAATTGACCGAATCCAGCGCGAGGCCATCCGCGCATTTCAGGCGGTCGACGGTTCAGGGTTGGCGAGGGTTGATTTCTTCGTCGAGCGCGGGACCAACCGGGTGATCATAAACGAGATAAACACGATGCCCGGATTCACATCGATAAGCATGTATCCGAAGCTCTGGGAGGCCAGCGGAATCCCTTACTCGGAGCTGATAGACCGGCTGGTCGAGCTTGCAATCGAACGCCACGCTGACAAGTCCCGGAATCTGACAAGCTACCAGCCGAGACAGTAAGGTTCGCCCGTCAAAGCCGACCACTCACCGCAGCAATCATCTCTCGCACCGCGCGCTCCATTCCTACAAGCGCTGCTCGCGCAATGATGTTATGTCCGATGTTTAGTTCCTCCACTGGATAGATCTCGGCGATTGCGGCCACGTTCCGATAGGTCAGACCGTGACCCGCCGCGACCTTCAACCCGAGCTCACCCGCGAGGCTCGCACATTGAGCGATGCGCGCCAACTCGGCTTCAATCTGGCCGGTCTCTGCGGCGCGCGCCGGATCGCTAAGCTCCGCATAGCGAGCGGTGCAAATCTCTATCTGGTGTGCGCCCACGCGCTGCGAGGCCTCAATTTGAGTCAGATCGGGATCGACAAAGATACTGACCAGCACGCCTGCCTCTGCCAGATCCCGTGCCGTCTCTTGAATCGCTGCCTCGCGCGAAGCGACGTCGAGCCCTCCCTCGGTCGTCACCTCATCCGGCCGCTCCGGTACCAGAGTGACAGTGTCAGGTCGAATCTCGCAGGCGATCCTCACCATCTCTTCGGTCGCGGCCATCTCCAGGTTCAAATGTGTTTTGACGACCGCGCGCAAGACTCGCACGTCTTCATCCTGGATGTGACGGCGGTCACCTCGAAGGTGAACCGTGATTCCACTCGCGCCCGCAAGATCCGCAAGCACCGCCGCGGCAGTGACGCTCGGCTCCCACGTACGCCGCGCCTGCCTAATCGTCGCAATGTGATCGATGTTGACGTTCAGTCTGATGGTCATTGACGTTCCACTATTTCTATTTGCAAGAAACCGGGTGAGGGTTAACAATATCAGCGCCAGCGAGGTTGTGCCAGAATTACTACCTGTTCGGTCTTACCCGGACTTCCAGCAACTTAGATCGGCGAAGTTCTAATGAGGGACGCTATGGTTGACCAGTTCGCCAGTGTGCTGCTCGCAATTGCTTTTGCCATGTCTACGGGTTCCGTTTCTACGATCGGTCAGACCAGACCGGCCAATCAGGACGAACCTGTTCGCCTCAGGACAGAATTGGTTCAAGTCCAGGTCGTAGTAACCGACAAGCAGGGCCGGGTCATTGAGGGCTTGAACAAGGAAGACTTCGAACTCCTCGAGCAGGGGCGCACGCAGGAAGTCAGCTTCTTTTCCCTCGAGCGCATCAGCGTGCGTCCAGCCAATTCCTCCGCGAAGACTCCGAATCCAATCGCCCCCGAAAGAGCGACCACCGGCTCGGCCACCAGCTCGACAACGCCACGCTCAATAGTGCTCTTCCTGGATACGCTTCACCTGTCAGGACCCAGTTTGATCAGATCCAGGCTCGCGGCAAAACAATTCGTCGACGAACAGTTGACCGATCAGGATACGGTCGTGATAGCCGCCAGCAACGGTGTGTTTGGTATCTTCCAAAATGCGGCTCGAAATCGGCTCGCGATCCACCAGCTGATCGAGCGAATCAATGCTTTCGACGCATCCCAACAGAGCAACTTTACACCCTATCTTTCTGCTATGGTGAAGATGGGGGACAGGGCCGCTTTTGAGCTCGCTGCGCAGATATTGGCTGAGGAGTTAAGGATTGACCTGGTTTTTGCTCGAGCTATGGTCAGAGGAAAGGCAAGCGAAGTACTGGAAATAGCATCCTACACGCGCCAATCCACTCTGAGTGTGCTCTCCGCGATAGCTGAACGAGTCATGGGAATGCCTGGCCAGCGAATTCTCATACTGCTGTCAGACGGGTTTAGCATGCGAGACTTCAACGGTGCACACGACTCGGGGAATGTTCAATCCGTGGTCAGCAAGGCGGTTCGTTCGGGAGTCATAATCTATTCGATAGACGTTAAAGGCCTGGAAGTCGCCGCCGAATTCGATGCGTCGCGCCGTACGGTCACCGGCGGTTCCGCGATGATCGGGCGCCTCTCCAGCTATATGTCTGCATCCGCCAAAGACCGGCAGGACGGAATGAACGCCCTGGCGCAGGACACCGGGGGCAAAAGCTTCTTCAACACAAATGATCTGAACGGAGCAGTACAAAAAGCTGTTGACCTCAATCGTACGTACTACACGCTGGCGTACTACCCACCCGACGACAGAGGCACCAAAGAGTTTCGCCGGATCACCGTCCGCGTCAGGACGCATCCCGAATATAGCGTGCGAGCGCAAAAGGGCTATTACTCTTCGGACTTGAAAAGGGCCGCGGAAAAAGAGCTGGCGCAGTCGCCACCGGCGCGGTTGATGACCGCTATTGCCAAACCTCTGGCGGCGGGCGACATAGGTGTTAGCGCTTCGGCCGATTATCTGGAGGTTGGGACCGACAGCAACCAGGTGTCGTTGCAGGCTCAGATCGATGGAACGAGGCTCAGCTATCGCGAGGAGAATGGCCGGCTCACGCTGGAGCTCGAGCTGGCGGCCGTGGTCTACGACCGCACGGGCAAGCCGGTCCACTCGCTCACCGAGACGATTCGCGGTTCTCTCTCGGTTGCGGAAGTCGAAGCAGCCAGACGAAACGGCTTTCATTATTCCAAGCGGATGTCGCTGAAGCCGGGACTCTACAACATTCGCATCGGATTGATGGAAGTGGGCACGGACCGGGTGGGGACCGCAGCGGCCTGGCTTGAGGTGCCGAATCTCAGCGCTGGCAAGCTGACACTGAGCAGCATTCTGCTGACAAAGGATTCAGCAGAATCGACAACACCTCCCGGGAAGCCTGGCGAGCAGACTCCATTGGTGCTTGGGGTCACGAATTACAGAACCGGGAAGCCCATCCTCTATTACCTGATGATATACAACGGACGTGAGGACTCCGGTCTAAAGATGCAGTGGGAAATTGCGGAATCGGGCAAAGTAATCCACCAGACAGAGTGGCAACCTGTGACCTCGCGAATAATCGGGCGAGACAAAAGAGGGATCGAGATTGGCGGCCAGCTGAGTCTGGCCTTGCAGCCGGGCCTTTACGAATTGCGAGTTTCCATCACGGACTCAAAATCGAAGCAGGCAGCTCAACGGACTGCAGTGTTTGCGATCGAGAATTGACGACGCCGGATGGGTGCAACCGCGTAGCGGTGTCCTATCGGTAGTTTGCGGGATTGGCAATGCCCGTGGGCCGCGTAGCGGTTTCCTATCGGTAGTTTGCGGGATTGGCAATGCCCGTGGGCCGCGTAGCGGTTTCCTATCGATAGTTTGCGGGATTGGCAATGCCCGTGGGCCGCGTAGCGGTTTCCTATCGGTAGTTTGCGGGATTGGCAATGCCCGTGGGCCGCGTAGCGGTTATCCTCAGTTTCGTTGCTGATCGTTGGCCAACACTCTAGTACCCCACTACTTCAGCCCAACCCAATATGCTATATTCAGAGCTCTAATATGGCCTGGTTTCTATCAATCGTAATACCCGCGTACAACGAACAGAACCGCATCGGACGCACCCTGGATGAGATCCTGCGCTTTCTCAAGACGCAGACCTACCACGCAGAAGTGATCGTCGTCGACGACGGCTCCACCGACGAAACCGCACACCTCGTGTCGGAGAGAGTGGAGCAGTATCACGAACACAGGCACGAGCTTCGCGTTCTGGTAAACAACCCAAACCGGGGCAAAGGCTACAGCGTCAAACGTGGGCTCACCGATGCCACCGGCGAAATTCTGCTGTTCACCGACGCCGACTTGTCTTCTCCAATAACCGAGGCGCCCAGGCTGGTTGATCCCATCGCCCAGGGGCGTGCTGACGTAGCTTTTGGCTCGCGCGCACTGAATCCTGAGCTGATCGGTGTGCACCAGCCAAAAATGCGCGAGCTGGGCGGCGCCGTGTTCAATCTGTGTATGCGAACAATTACCGGTTTGAAGTTCAAGGACACCCAGTGCGGTTTCAAGGCTTTTCGCCGCGAGGCCGCGCTTCCAGTGTTCTCATTACAGCGTATTGAGAGGTTCGGGTTTGACCCCGAGGTGCTGTACATCGCAAAGAAACAGGGCAATCGCCTTCTGGAGGTGCCGGTAGTTTGGGATCATTGCGAAGGCGGCGAGTTACAAAACAAATTTAACTATGTGCGCGACTCGATAAACATGTTTGCCGATC
>Ga0134127_10003773_pt1 | contig 10923 bp, 8 predicted proteins | sample KB31753_FD_96459 | JGI IMG/M metagenome (GOLD analysis project Ga0134127, IMG submission 96459) | Terrestrial soil microbial communities with excess Nitrogen fertilizer from Kellogg Biological Station, Michigan, USA - KB3-175-3 | ecosystem: Environmental > Terrestrial > Soil > Unclassified ...
TCGCCGCCGAGCTTCGCGCCGTCCACCTCGCCGGACGCGACACCGACCCCGAGAGCCGCGGCGGCGCGCCCGTACGCCATCGACTTGTACGTGTCGGTCGTGACGACGTCCTTCCCCCGGCGCCGCGCCTCATTGACCCGGTCGGTGGTCAGGGCTCCGGTCTTGATCTGGACGAAATGCAGATCGGCCGCCGAGTCGATGCCGGCGTCCTGGATGGCGGCCCGCACGCCGTCGGCAGCAACCCGGGCGTGCACGGGCGTCCCGAATTCCTCGGGCAAGAGGTCGCGCGTGTACGCAGTGCCGATCGCGAGTCGCTTGTCCCGGCCCGGCGCGCCGCGGTCTGGCTCGCGCGTGAAGATCGTCGCATGCGGGCTCATCAGGCCCTCGGTGCCGCCCGACCAGATGATCGGCACGCGCTTGGCGATTGCGGCGACCTTCTGGCCGGTGCGCTCGGCGATCAAGAGCTGAAACGACAGTGTCGCCAGCGCGCGCGTGTAGTCGTTCACGCCGCCGTTCCCCTCGGTCTTGCCGAGAATGGCCACGACGTGCTCGGTGCGGAACGCGCCCTGATCCAGAAGCCGCGCTCCCTCGCTCACGTCGTCGGGAGCCCGCATGCCGACCTTGAATGCCTGCGCATACATGTCAGTTCTCCTCCAGGCGGATCAGCCGCCCGCGTTTCGAATCAGTCGCAGCAGTCGATCCGGATCGAGCGGCATCTCGCGCACACGGACTCCGAGCGGGGCGAGCGCGTCGTCGATGGCCTCAGCGACGAGCGCCGGCACCGGGATGGCGCCGGCCTCTCCTACCCCCTTGATCCCGAGCGCGTTCAGGGGCGACGGGGTCTCGGTGTGGCCGATCTCGATGGCCGGAATCTCGAGCGCGGTCGGCATCAAGAAGTCCATGAAGGTCGTCGTCAGGGGCTGGCCGCTCGCGTCGTACACGAGGCGCTCGTAGAACGAGCCCCCCACGCCCTGGGCCACGCCACCACAAATCTGGCCCTCGACGATCATCGGGTTCACCAGCGTGCCGCAGTCGTGCTGGACGACGTAGCGAAGAATCGTGAGATTACCCGTGGCAAGGTCCACCTCGACGATGGCGGCGTGGCAGCCGCTGGCGAACGTGGAGTGCGGCGGCGCGTAGTAGCCGTGCGCCTCGAGTCCGGGCTCCTCGCCCTCCAGGAGCACGGCGCCCTGGCGCGGCTTCACGAGGCGCAGCGCGGCCTCGGCCGACTCCTTGCCGTACGCGTAGCGGATCGGGTTCGCCACCGTCGCGAGGGCACCGAGCGTCAGCTCGCGGCCCGGCGCTCCCCTGACCCGCGCGCGGCCGTCGGCCAGCTCGAGGTCGTGGGGCGAGACCTCGAGCAGGCTCGCGGCCAATCGGAGTGCCTTGTCGCGCACGGCCGTCGCGGCCCGATGGATCGCGTTGCCACTCGTCACCAGCGCGCGGCTCGCGTACGTGCCGGCGCCCCAGTTGAACTTCGTCGTGTCGCCGGTGACCACCGTTACGTCGGCGGGATCGCAGCCGAGCGCCTCGGCGGCGATCTGCGCGAACGTCGTGGCGTGGCCCTGCCCCTGGGTCGTCAGGCCCGTCGCCACCAGAACCTTGCCGCTCGGCTCGACGCGCACGTGCGCTCCCTCGTACGGGCCGATCCCTGTGCCCTCGACGTAGCAGCCCAGGCCGAGCCCGAGGTAGCGCCCGGCCCGCCGCGCCTCGGCCTGGCGCGCACGAAAGCCGCCGGCTTCGATCATCTCGAGGGCCATCGCGAGGCCGCCTGGATAGTTCCCGCTGTCGTAGCGCGTCGGTCCGCCGTCCTGGAACGTGAGGCCCACGTCCCACGGGAACTCGTCGGGCTGGATGAAGTTGCGCCGCCGCACTTCCGCCGGCTCGAGCCCGAGCTCGCGCGCGATCAGTCCGATCACGCGCTCCATGACGAAGACGCCGTGCGGCCGGCCGGCGCCGCGATACGGCGTGACGACCGCCTTGTTGGTGTAGGCCACCTCGAACTCGACCGTGTAGTTCTTCAGGCGATAGGGTCCGGGGAGCTGCGTCGACGTGATGATGGGAACGACGATCCCGTACGGTGTGTACGCGCCCGCGTCGTGGACGAATCGGTCTCGTAATCCCAGGATCCGGCCCGAGTCGTCGAACCCGACCTCGACGTCGTGGATCTGGCCTCGCTCCTGGTTGGCTGCGACGAGGTGCTCGCGTCGGTCCTCCGTCCACTTCACCGGCCGTCCCAGCTTGATGGCCGCGTACGGAACGAGCGTCTCTTCCGGATAGAACAGCATGATCTTGGTACCGAAGCCCCCGCCCACGTCGGGCGCCACGACCTCCACGTTGAACTCGGGCAGGCCGAAGAGACGGGCGAGCCCGTTCTTGATGGGAAGCGGCGCCTGCGTCGAGTCCCACACCTTGAGAGTTTGGCGCCGGGCGTCCCACTCGGCGACGATGCCGCGCGTCTCGATCGGGCTCCCGCAGCTCCGCTCGATCGCCAGCCGCTCGCGCAGCACGTGCGGTGCGCGGGCCAGCGCCGACTCGGCGTCGCCCACGGTCTGACGAAAGCGCGCCGCGCGATTGTCCGGCACGTCCGCGTGTACGCGCGCCGTCGCCGGCGAGAGCGCGGTGCCCAGGTCGGTCACCACCGGCAGCGGCTCGTACGCGACGTCGATGAGCCCGAGCGCGTCCTCGGCCACGTAGCGATCGTCCGCCACGACCAGCACGACGATCTCGCCGACGTAGCGGACCTCGTCAACGGCGAGAGGGCGCTGCGTACGTGGATGGCTGAGCGTCGGGTGCGGAATCAAGAGCGGCGACGGCTGGTTCAGCTCGCCAAGGTCCGCCGCGGTGAGCACCAGATGAACCCCCGGCGCGCGGCGGGCGGCCGAGGCATCGAGCCGCACGATCCGCGCATGGGCATGAGGGCTTCGCAGCGCGGCCGCGTGGAGCATCCCCGCGGGGTTCACGTCGTCAACGAAGCAGCCGAGGCCCCGGAGCAGCCGCGGATCCTCGTTGCGCGGGATCCGCGCGCCGATGCCGCGCGTCGTCATCGGCTCAGCGCGAGCCCGACGCGGCTGCGGCGCCGGCGCGGGCGCGCACCAGCGCCTCGAGCGCGCGGTCGAAGCAAAGGCGCGGCGGCTTGACGAGGCCCGCGCCGACCTGGCCGATCCCCGGCTCGCGGTGGGCCATGCCCGTGTCGATCTGCGGCAAAATCCCCGTTTGCGCGACCAGGCGAACGTCGATCCCCGTGGGCGTCCCGCGAAAGTCGAGAGTCGGCAGCCGGTACGCCGTGCTCTCGGCCATCGTGATCTCGTACATGAGCTTCGTGTAGGCGAGCGCGTCGGCCGGCGTGCCGCCGACGAACTGCACGACGGCGGGCGCGCCGCCCATCGCGAAGCCGCCGAGACCGGCCGTCTCCGTGATCGCGCTGTCGCCGATGTCCGGGTTGGCGTCGCCGGGACCGAAGCCGGGGAAGTAGAGCCCCTGTGGCATCCCCGCGGGCCCGGTGAACCACTGGTCGCCCAGGCTGCTGACGCGAATCCCGAACTCGGTGCCGTTGCGCGCCATGGCGGTCACGAGCGTCGAGTGAGGCACGCCGTGGGCTGGATCCATCGCGGCCTTGCACGCGGCCATGCCGACGTTCAGGAACAGGTGATCGTTCGAGGCCATGAACTTGAGAATCCGGCTGCGCTCCGCGGCGGCAAGCTCGAGCGCGGCGATCTCGGGCGCAAGCGCCTTGATGAGCAGCGCGGACGCGGCGCGATTGCGGTTGTGACACTCGTCGCCCATCTGCACCGCCTGCGCGATCATCGCGCGAAGATCGACGCCGCCGACGCGGCGCACCGCCTCGCCGAGCGCCGGGCCCACGACGTCGCGGAACCACCGCAGCCGGTCGATCACATCCGACGAGTAGGCGCCGTACCGGAGCACCTTGCCGAGCCCTTCGTTCAGGATCGAGTAGGCGACGTTGCCGGCGTGGCGGTTCTCGACCACCATGACCGGCATCGAGGCGGTCGTCGCGCCCGCCATCGGTCCCACGGTCGCGTGATGATGGCAGGAGTCGAAGCGCACCCCACCGCGCGTCACGAGCCGCTCGGCGTCTTCCCACGCCGTGGCTAGCCCCTCGTAGATGAGGGCGCCGACGATGCCGCCGCGCATGGGGCCGCTCATTTGGTCCCAGGCGATCGGCGGGCCGGCGTGCAGCACCGTGTCGCGCGTCATGCCCGGCACTACCTCGATCGCCGGACGCACATCGACGAGGATCTGGTGGGCAGCGAGCACGCGCTCGATGGCGACCTGATTGGCCGCGTCGACCTCGTCGCGCCAGAGCGAAGCGAGCGCCTCTGCCCGCTCGGGCGGACGCCAGTCCACTCGCCGCACCGGCACGCCCTGTGCGACCAGCGCGGACGCGAAGAGCTCCGGGCCGACCACCACGGCCTCCGGTGGATCGTCGAGCAAGCCGCGCTCAGGCGCCATGGCCGCCCCCCGCAAGCGCCCGCGCGGTCTCGGCGGCGATTCGGTTGCTCGCGCACACGATCGCACCCAGATCGCGGAGCGCCTGCTCCTGCTTCTCGAGACCCTGCGGATCCTGGTCGGTCCCGACCACATGAGCCACGACCGCCAGCGCCCGGCCCCGGCGCCGCGCTCTCGCCTCGTTGAGCGCCGGGCGCAGCGAGCCGGCCGGGTCGGGATGCGCACAGTCTCCGAGAACCAGGTCGAGCAGAACCACGGAAACATCTGGGTCGTCTCCTGCCTCGACGAGCGCGGCGTTGCGGCGGCCGGGATCGATGATCGGATGCGGCCGTCCCCGCGTGAACTCCTCGCCGCCGTAATCGGTGAATCGGTGCTGCACGCTTCCGACTATGCGCTGCGCCTCGTCACACAGCGTCCCGCCGGAATAGAGTCCGCGAATGGCGCCGCGCGCGCCGGCTGGTGCTGCCTGTGGCCGTGCGAGCGCCGCGACTTCGCGACCGGCGAGACCGACCGCGGTGACGGCCGCCTCCTCCAGCGTGATGGCAGTCCGCACGCCATCCGGCGTCTTCCCGGCGTAGCCGAGCAGGCAGGCGACAACAGGCTTGCGCGTGGCGACCGCGGCCTCGAGCACGGCGGCCGCCACGTCAGGTGACGCGGGCTTGGAGACGAGCAGGACGACCCGCGTGGCGGCGTCGGCCGCCAGAGCGTCGAGCGCCTGATGCGTGGTGACGCCGCCGACCGCCGCGTGGAGGTCACGGCCGCCGGTACCGATGGCGTGGGAAATACCGCCGCCGAGCCGGTGCACGAGGCTCGTCACTTCCTGGATGCCGGTACCGGAGGCGCCGACCACGCCGATCGGTCCGCGACGAACACGGTTCGCGAAGCCGAAGCCGACGCCGTTGATGATCGACGTTCCGCACTCCGGCCCCATGACGAAGAGGCTGCGCCCGCGCGCCCGGCGCTTGAGCGCCGCCTCGTCGGCGAGCGAGACACCATCGCTGAACAGGAACACGTGCAGCCCGGCCGAAAGCGCCTGATGAGCCTCGAGCGCGGCGTGGGCACCAGGCACCGCCACGACCGCGACGCCGGCCGGGGCGGCGCGACGCGCGGCGGCACCGATCGTGCGCGGCATCAAGTCGTCACGCGCCGGCTCACTGTCGCGCCGCGTGCTCAGAAGCTCCTCGACTCGCGCCAGTGCGCGGCGGCCGGCGGCCTCGCTCTCGGCGCGAACAGCTACCAGGAGATCGGACGGCCCGGCCTCTGGCGCCTCGGGAGACCACATGCCGACCTCCTCGAGCATCGAGCGCCCGGCGGGCGTTCCCATCACGAGCGCGACGTCGATCACACCGGCGAGCGGGCGTGCCTGCTCGGCGATCTGCATGAGATCGATCGAGTCGAAGTAGGCGTTTCGTCGTACCGTCCAGACCAGTCGCGCGCTCATCCCGTCGGCTCGACTCCTATCCCATGCGAATCATGATGAAGCCCCGCCGCTGCAGCTCGTCGTAGATGTCCCCGCGCTCGCGCCGCTCCGGATCGATCACGCCTTCCGGTGGTGCGAGGCGCGGTCGATCAGCACCTTGATGTCGAGCATGCCCGCGAAGACCGTGTCGAAGTAGCTGAAGATCAGGCCGGTCCCGAGCGGCCACGACGATCACCCGCGCCATCCGCCCTCCCCGTCGGAAAGCTTTCCACCCGGCGCACACAGCCTCCAGGAAAGCGGCGCAAGTTTCAAGAATTTCTGAAGTGGCACTGCAAATGCTGGCTCAGGGGATAATGGCGCGCATGGCCCGGCACCTCTTCCTGGTCGCCCACCACGAAACCGGCCTCTACGAGTATTTGCTGGAGCGCTTCCAGGGTGACTCGAACGTCGAGGTAGTTCTCGATCGCCGCCGCGAGCAGCGCCGCCGCAAGCCCGGGCACGAGGGGCCCGAGCGCCGCCGCATCGACCGGCGTACGCACCGCGAGGTTGACCTGGAGCTGCTGGTCCGCTCCCACGTGATCCTGACGCTCGGCAGCAACGGCGACTCCGCCCGCGAATCGTAGCCCCCCTGTCGACTTTCTGATCAGCCTCTGGCGGCCTGATCAGGTCCCGGCCAATTTCCGTAAACCCGCAAAGCCTGCGGGTGCGCAAATCGTGCAATTGAAACGTCAGGTTGGGCCGACGGCCCACCCTGGTACTGGCCTTGCTCCTCTACCGGGTCGTGAGCAGACCTTCCGTTTATCACGAGATCATCGGCAAGTCGCGGCAGATGGCCGACATCTTCGCCCGCATCGGCAAGGCCGCCGTCGGCGACGTGAACGTCTGCATCCACGGCGAGAGCGGCACGGGCAAGGAGCTCATCGCCCGCGCCATCCACTACGCAAGCCCCCGCCGCGATCGCCCCCTGATCACCCTCGACTGCACGACAATTCCGGAAGGCCTGATGGAGAGCCATCTCTTCGGCCACGTGAAGGGCGCCTTCACCGGGGCTGTGGAGCACCGGGACGGGGTCTTCGCGCTGGCGCACACCGGGACACTCTTCATGGACGAGCTGGGCGAGCTGAGCCTGCCGCTTCAGGCCAAGCTGCTTCGTGTCATCCAGACGCGCGAATTCTCGAAGGTCGGCGGCACGAAGGCGATCCGGACGGACATCCGGCTCATCACCGCCACCAACAAGGACCTCAAGGTCGCGGTCGAGCAGGGCACGTTCCGGGAGGACCTCTACTACCGCGTCGCGGTGTTCATGATCAAGGTGCCGGCGCTCCGCGAGCGGCCGGAGGACATCCCCCACCTGGCCGACTACTTCCTGCAGCGATTCGCGGATCTTTACGGCAAGCCGGTCGCGAAGATCGCGCCCGCGACGCTGGAGCGGATGGTCGCGTTCCCCTGGCCGGGCAACATCCGCCAGCTCGAGAACTCGATCGAGCAGGCCGTCGTCCTGGCCGAGGGCACCGTGCTGAACGACCGCGACCTCTTCGCCGGCGATTTCGCCAGCGCCGCCGCCGGCGCCTCCCCGGCGCCGGACCTGTCGGGCATGTTCGAAGCGGGGCTGCCGCTCGGGGTGGTAGAGCGCCGCCACATCATCCGGACTCTTCACCTCACCAGGGGGAACCGGACCGAGGCGGCCAGGCTCCTTCAGATCAGCATTCGCTGCCTGCAATACAAGCTGAAGGCCTACGGACTGCAGAAACTGCGCAGCGAGCGCGCAACTTTTTAGCACCCGTCAGCCGAATCTCCACGCCCCTCGTGATCGAAAGCCTCGCGGTTCCACGCAGTTGCGACGTTGGCCTCGTTCGTGCTCCGTGTTCACGCCACATTGAAGCCAGCTCTTCGGTCCCCCCGAGGCTCGATCATGACGCTGCGCGAGCTCCTCGCCTACGATCCGGTGTGTCGCGACATCGTGCAGTACCTCATGCATAACAACGACGCCGCGGACACGGCCCGCGGGATCGCCCACTGGTGGATCCGGCGCGACCTCGCGGCTACACAGGTGGCGCTGATGAAGCTTCAGGACTGGGGCGTGGTGCAGACGCATGTCGTGCAGGACCACACGTTCGTGTACGCCTACACGAAGCGGTCGGTCGTCCGCCAATCACTGGCGCGCTACCTCGGTAAAGCGCCCGCTCCCGGCTCGGCGAACTAGCCCGTGCCCTCCTCCCCGATCGCCGGGTCCTCAGATACCGCGCCCTGCATGCGCCGCGTCTCCACGCCCACACCCTCAGATTTGCGCGTCGTCGCCCTCGGCGGCGGGACAGGGCTGCCCACCGTGCTGCGCGGGCTCCGCGCCTCGCTCTTCGACTCCCGTCCGTGGGACGCCGACCGCGACCAGACGCGCCTGACCGCGATCGCCACGGTGGCCGACGACGGCGGCAGCTCGGGCCTGCTTCGCGCGGCCTACGAGCTTCCCTCCCCCGGCGACATCCGCAACTGTCTGGTCGCGCTCGCTGCGGGCGATCCGGCGATGACGGATCTCTTCGACTTCCGCTTCCCCAGCAAGAGCGACATCGCCGGCCATAGCCTCGGTAATCTCGTCCTGACCGCCCTCACCGAAATCGAGCGTGATTTCGCCAAGGCCGTGCGGCGGGCGGCGGACATGCTCGCGATCCGCGGCCGCGTCCTTCCCTCAACCACGCGCAACGTGGTTCTCAGCGCCGAGCTCGCCGACGGGAGCGTGATCGAGGGCGAATCGCGCATCGCCGGTGCGCGCAGCCCGGTCCGCCGCCTCCGGCTCGAGCCCGGCGATGCCACCGCGCTCCCGGAAGCCGTGGAAGCGATCGAGCGGGCCGATCTGGTCGTCATCGGCCCCGGCAGCCTTTACTCGAGCCAGGTGGCGACGCTCCTCGTAGGCGGGCTGCCGGAGGCGATCGCCCGGTCCCGAGCACGCGTGGTCCTCGTCATGAACCTGATGACCGAGCCCCGCGAGACCGATGGTCACACCGGCGCCGACCACGTCCTGGCCATTCGCCGTCACGCGCCGACGATTCCGATCCACGACGTGCTCGTCAACTCGGCCTCGCTCGATGCTGCGCAGATCGAGCGCTACGCGAGCCTCAAGGCGGTGCCGGTGCCGGCGGACGCGCTGCTGCTGCGGGCGCTCGGCCATGAGGTCGTGGAGGCTGACCTGCTCGCCGCGGGCGACGGCGTGCGCCACGATCCCGAGAAGCTCGGGCGCGCGCTGATCGCGAGGGTGAGCTGACCTCGATGGGTGTGACGGCGCGGCAGCTCGACGGGTCGTACGACGATCGGGACCGCCCGGCCCTCGACAGCGAGCTCGACCAGCAGGGCACCGCCGACGCCGCGAGGGGCTTCGGCGACATTCTGGGACGCGCGCCGGCCATGCGGGAGATCTACGGGGTCGTGCGGCGCGTCGCCCGCTCCGACGTCACGGTGCTGATCCAGGGCGAGAGCGGAACCGGCAAGGAGCTCCTGGCGCGGGCCATCCACACGACCAGCTCGCGCTCCGATCGCCCGTTCGTCGCCCTCAACTGCGGCGCGATCCCGGATTCACTGCTGGAGGCCGAGCTGTTCGGCCACGAGAAGGGCGCCTACACGGGCGCCCACATCCAGCGCAGGGGCAAGCTCGAGCTGGCCGAGACCGGCACGCTCTTCCTCGACGAGGTCGGCGAGATGAGCGCGCTCCTGCAGGTGAAGCTCCTGCGCTTCCTCCAGGAGCGGGTCATCGAGCGGGTGGGCGGCCGCGAGACGCTCCGGGTCGACGCCCGCGTGGTCGCCGCCACCAACAAGGATCTGAAAGCCGAGATGCAGGCCGGCCGGTTCCGCGAAGATCTCTACTATCGCCTCTCGGTCGTGAACCTGACGCTGCCGCCCCTGCGCGAGCGCGGCGAAGACGTCGTGCTCATCGCCGGCGCAGTCCTGCAGCGGAGCGCCCGGGAGCACCGGCGCAAGATCCGCTTCGGCCGCTCGGCGCTCGAAGCAATCACGCACTATCCCTGGCCCGGGAACGTACGAGAGCTCGAGAACGCGGTCGAGCGCGCCGTCCTCATGGCCCGGACGAAGCTCATCGAGGCGTCAGATCTCGGCATCATGGTGAAAGACGTTCCGGAGCCGTCGTCGCTCAGGCAGGCGCGGGAAAAGGCGGAGCGCCACGCGCTCATCGACGGCCTCGTCGGGGCGCGCGGCAATATCACCCAGGCCGCGAAGCTTCTGGCGGTGAGCCGGCCGACGCTGCACGGGCTCATCGCCAAGTACGGCGTCAACGCGCGCGAGTTTCGCTGATCGTCAGGATGCCGCTGAACGGCTGGCGCCGCTAGCGACTAGGCGCCGACGAGACGCAGGAAGCCCCAGGTCACGGCGGCCACGAGCGCGGACGCCGGGATCGTCAGGATCCACGCCCAGAGAATCTTGCCCGCCACCCCCCACCGAACCGCCGAGAAGCGCTGGATGGCGCCCACGCCCATGATGGAGCCGCTGATCGTCTGCGTGGTGCTGACGGGAATGCCGCCGATGGCGGTCCCGAGCAGCGTGATGGCCCCGGCCGTCTCGGCGCAGAACCCGCCCACCGGGCGCAGCTTCGTGATCCGCATCCCCATGGTCTTCACGATGCGCCAGCCACCGGCCATCGTCCCCAGGCCGAGCGCCGCGTGCGCCGAGAGCACGACCCAGAAGGGCACGTAGAACTCCGACCCAAGGTACCCCGTGGTGAACAGGAGCACCGCGATGATTCCCATGGTCTTCTGCGCGTCGTTGGTACCGTGGCCCAGGCTGTACGCGGCGGCCGACAGGAGCTGGCCGCGCCGGAAGACCTTGTCGACGCGGCCCGGCGTCTGCCGCTTGAACAGGTTGAGCACCAGCACCATCATCAGGAATCCGACGACCAGGCCGATCAGCGGCGCCAGGATCATGAACGCGCCGATCTTGATCAGCCCCGAGGCGATCAGCGAGCCAAACCCGGCCTTGACCACCGCGGCGCCGGCGAAGCCGCCGATCAGCGCGTGAGAGGAGCTCGTCGGCAA
>Ga0134127_10003775_pt1 | contig 10919 bp, 5 predicted proteins | sample KB31753_FD_96459 | JGI IMG/M metagenome (GOLD analysis project Ga0134127, IMG submission 96459) | Terrestrial soil microbial communities with excess Nitrogen fertilizer from Kellogg Biological Station, Michigan, USA - KB3-175-3 | ecosystem: Environmental > Terrestrial > Soil > Unclassified ...
CGTCGATCCAACTACATCCAGACTTCTAGGGCAAAGCCAGTGAATCAATTGAAGAGCTGCTCGATCGCAGATGGAAACCTGCGTCGAGGCGAATTGTCCTTCAGACGGAAGGCCGGCAAACTGGGATCGTTTTTCGCCGCTCGGAGATATTTTCTTTTATTTACGCGGTCGCCGTTTATCCAGTACTGGGGAAATCCCCTCCTCAACTTATTCGCGAGGTTCCATTGTCGCTCGATGCCATGATACTGGCCCTCGTGCCAGTGTATTTCATGCCACACAACATGAGGGTCCTCCCTCAACCACCACTCGTAGCCGTGCGGCAAGCCGTCTTGTAACGTGTGAATTTCGGAAATTCTAATAGCGTCGTCTTCGCTTTCCCAACGCCAAATGTCGTAACCAGTTCCATGACGAAGGGTGTATGTGCCGATGACCGAACCATTACGTCCATACTGTTTGGCAGTGCCGTGAACTTTGCCGTTCACATACGGCTCGACCGAGTTTAGCCTTCCGTCATCATGCCATTGATATTCACGTCCATGTTTGCTTCCCTTCCTCAGCGGAGTTTCTGTAACAAGCTGACCTTCTTCGCCGTACGCGCGTTGCCCTACTACCTCACCATTCAAGACGCAGGCAGTGAGCCGATGATAGATAACTCCACCGTTACGCCGGAATTCGCTGGTAACCTGCTCAACAACGTTTGGAGGGATATCTGATTTGAAGCGTCTCATTGTGAGTGAAGGTGCAACCTATCGAGGCGGGCCCGGACTCTTTGAATATAGAACACTACCACTTCACTTCTTCAGGCGTGGCTTCGTCCTGGCTTTCTGCTGTCCATTAGATCCCCCACGACTGCGGCGCAAGGGATCCTGATACCAACGGGTACCAGTACGGTATTCCTGTTCAGTGCGACTCAACATGGCGAGTGCTCGCTTGGGTCGCAGGTGAGCGCAGGCAACAATGATCGTATTCAAAAGTGCCATCGGCGCCACGTAAGAACCCGTGAACGACGGACTGCTCGTGGAAACGACGAGATAGTCGTCACACTGTAACGCGATCGGAGTGGTGCTGCTGTCGGTGATGCCGAAGGTGGGAACGTTGCGCGCATGAGCGCGCTGAACGGTTTCCACAGTTTCTCTGAGACACCTGCCAAAACTAATCGCTACCAGCAGATCTTTTTCCGTCAACAGATCCACCTTGTGTTGCAGATTGCCTGTGCTTCCCACTGGCGCCTCCGCGTCAAACCCCAAAGGCGTCAAACCGTAGGCCAGAAACCATGCGAGCGAAGCCGCCAGATCGACACCTATCACGAGGATCCGACGCGCTCGATGGATTTGTTTGGCAAGCGCGACTGCACGGTTAGCCTCCAGGCTCGACCGGAGAACACTGAGACTCTCAACGTCTCTTTCCAGACAATGCTGGACCTGATCAGTGACGCTACGTTTCTCCTGCGTCGCGGCTTTCAGTACCGTGTATGGCGTGATGTGTTTGACGAAATGCCGGCGCAGGTCAGCGGCAAAATCTGCATACCGTTCGTAGCCAAGCGCCTGGACCGACCGAACAATCGTGGCAGCGTCGACACCGTAACGTTTCGCCATTTCGCGAGACGAGAGGAAAAAGGTGTGCTCATGATTGTCGAGGATCTCTCTGATTAAGCGGCGTCGGGAACCACTCAATGGTGACTTGGCAAACCGAACTTCGAGCGAAGTCTGGGAAACCTGGGCCTCGTTAGCACCGCGATTGTTAAGCGAGTTTCCCGCTGCCATAGTTGCTCCTTAGTAGGTAGACTGAAGTGAGATTCATCGTGCCATGTATACCCGCGTTTCAGTGCACCGTTCAATAAAACCTAAATCCACTTCAAAGCCCAAACCGTGACTATCGGGAACGGCGACAGTGCCATCGGCAGCGACTGTAACAGCCGGCGAAATGACATCACGTTCAAAATACCGCGAACTGGCGGAAATATCACCTGGCAACGTAAACCCGTTCAGGCTCGCGAGCGCAATGTTGTGGGCACGACCGATGCCTGACTCCAGCATGCCACCGCACCACACAGGGATGTTCCGAGAGCGACAGAGGCTATGTATGCCAAGCGCCTGCGAATAGCCGCCTACCCGCCCGACCTTGATGTTGATTATTCTACAACTGCCCAACTCGAGCGCTGTCTCGGCGTGTCGTTGACTGACAATACTTTCGTCCAGACAGATTGGAGTCTTCATTACCTTTTGTAATTTGGCATGGTCCACCAAATCATCGTTCTGCAACGGCTGCTCCACCATTAAGAGATTGAAATGGTCCAGCTTCTTCAAGTGATCTTGATCGTCGAGGGTATAGGCGGAGTTAGCATCCACGGAAAGCAAAATATCGGGGTACCGGCGTCGCACTTCCGCCACGACATCCAAATCCCAACCCGGTTTGATCTTCAGCTTGATTCGCTGGTAACCGAGATCGAGATATTTCTCAACGCGCTCGAGTAATCTCGAAACAGTGGGTTGAATGCCGAGGCTCACGCCGACTCCCACATGCTTGAGCTCACCACCAATCAACGTCGAAAGCGATTGTTGATTCAACTGGGCCAGCAAGTCCACGAACGCGAGCTCGAGTCCTGCTTTAGCCATATTGTGCCCGCGAAATGGCGCTAAGCGTTGGGCCAGATCGTCGAGATCCACGATTGGCTCTGTCAGTAATGCCGGACAAAAGAAGTCCAGGATCACGTGAAAAGCAGTGCGCACAGTTTCATAGCTATAGCGCGGTTCCTCTGCCGCCACCACTTCGCCCCAGCCCTGTAACCCATCGGCTTTCATACACAGCAGGAAGATGAGCCGCGAATCAATCTTTCCAAAACTGGTTTCGAACGGTTCGATCAACGGCAAACGAATGAGACGAACCTCCACGCCATCCAATTTAATGGCCGGCATTCGTGCTTCAGGTCGGTGATTGAGAAGTTTGGAAGAGCCCTGCATGGCGCGCGAGAAAATAGCACAGCGATCAGCTTTGTGCAACAGATGTTGTACAACAATTGACATGATGCAACGCTCGATGTTATATAGCGCTACGCTGATCACCAGTTAATGCATGCGGAGTTCTGATCGGCGCGCGGTTGCTCTTCCAAACAGTCGACAACTCAATTTGCAGGAAGCATTGCAATCAATGCTGAGCCGGGTTCCAACAACTCTTCTCCTAAGGAGGCGGAATCATGAAAGGGCGTGATCTGATTACTGGCAGTCGGCGGCAGGCGACGCGCTATCGTACCGACCGTGGAAAATATGGATGGGTGCTTTGCCTGTTATTGCTACTTCCCTTGTCCGCTTTGGGCCAGACGACGATCTCGACGATTGAAGGCACAATCAAGGACGCGCGTGGCAGCGTCGTCGCCGGTGCTCAGGTAGTCGTGAAGTCGCCCTTGCTCGGTATCGAACGCACTGCCACAACTGATGAAAACGGCTTTTACCGGGTGACCGCGCTGCCGGCGGGCAACTATTCATTGACTATTACTCATACCGGATTCGCAAACCGAACGTTTGAGAATATCGAGCTGACGCTCAACAGAACTCTCACGCTCGATATTCCACTGGAAGTCGGCGCCGTGCAGGAGCAGGTTGACGTCGTTGAGTATGCACAGTTGCTGAATCCGACCACTGCTGCAACAGGGGCCACGATTACGCCGCAGCAGATCAGAGAAATGCCCACCAACGGCCGCAACTATCTCGACCTGATGCAGCTCGTTCCCGGTGTTGTTATCAATCGACAGGCAAACGTTGGCAGCGATAATTCAACGCCCGTGTTGGGGGAGCGCGCCGGAAACAACAACTTCCTCATCGATGGCCAGCCGAACAAGGACACGGTCAGTGGTGGCGCTGCCTCGCAGTTCAACCAGGAGACGATTGCAGAGTTTCAAGTGCTGACCGCAGGGTTCCGCGCTGAGTTTGGACAAGCCTCAGGCGCGATTGTCAACGTGATCACAAAGAGTGGCGGTAACGAGTATCACGGACTTGCTTCCATATTCTTCCGCAACAACGTCTTCGACACCTCGAATTCTCTCGATCCGAATGAAAACGAAGCGCCTTTTTTACAGCGTTGGGATTACAGCCTGGCGCTCGGTGGGCCAATAGTTAAAGACAAGGTTTTCTTCTTCGGCTCAGGCGAGCGAATCAGAGAAAACCGTGAATTGAATTTTGTCTTTCTGCCAGGTACGCCACAAGTCATCAGGGACTTCGAAAATCAGTTTGATAATCCTTCTCGCACTTTTGATACGCGCGGTTTCTTCAAGTTTGATGAACTGCTTGGCCGGCATAGCCTCAGCCAGTCAGTAAGCTATACCAACGGCAATGTGCGGGAGTTTCTGCCGCTGTCAAATGCAACGGACTTGCCGTCGAGAAGAAACAACACGGGCGCGCGCCACTTATTACTGGCGTTTAGTGACACGATTTTGGCCGGTGACCGGAGCAATCCGTGGGTCTTGACCTTGCGCGGTAGCTACCGCGGCGACACGGGTGAAACTCGCCCGGCTCATCCGGAAGCTGGTGTGGGCACGAGCTTCAACATGTTCAGCTCAAACAACACGGGCGCGTTCTTTGGAGATGTAGGTTCAGTAGCATTTGGGAACCCGACGACGCGTACAGGGCTGGACCAGAAGTACACATCTCTTTCGGCCAATGCCAACAAACTTTTCGGCGATCACGACATCAAGTTTGGCTGGAATTTCTTACGCACGCGAGTCGATGGGATTGAGTCACAAACTCTCAACCTGCAACTCTTCGCCACTGTTACGGACTTCATTACTTTTGGACCAATCAACGCCGGGTTCTTTACGGTTACTACTGCTGGTGGTCTAACACCGGAAGCCAATGAGATCCACCTGCGCAACAACTACAATGCATTGTTCTTCCAGGACGACTGGAAGTTTTATCCGAAACTGACTTTGAATTTCGGCATGCGTTGGGATTACGACTCGGAGTTTGTGACGAAGCAAAACTTCTCGCCGCGCGTCGGTTTTGCATGGGCGGCTACTCCAAAGACTGTCGTGCGCGGGCATTTTGGAATCTTTTACGATCAGTTTCGACTCGGCCTCGTTCGCGACGTGCCGGCTTTCGGCGGCGCCGATCGTCGCGTGGTCCAACCGTTTTCGTATCCGCGCGGCTTCTTTGGAGTGCCCACCCTCGCTCCCGCGGCGATCAATGCGTCGCTGTTTCCGGGCGGACTCTGCGTCTCCCCAAATCTTACCGATGCACAAATCGCAGCCGGCAATATTGCTTGCCCGTTCTCGGCGGGACGGTTTATTGGCATCGATAGACTGAATAGCGTCGTAGCTGCCGGACATGCGCTCATTCCCGCGAACGCGGTGATCAATGTCGGCAACATTCAGTCGTTGTCGGGCCTGACGCCCGATCAATATCTCCTTCAGGCTGCGGCCGCAGTTGGGAAAGCTCCCGGGTTCTTCTTCTGGGGACCATTTGGGGTGTTGTCGCATGCCGCCATTCCGGCCCAACTGTTTCCCACTGACATTGATAGAAGTTTCAAAACACCGTTTACGAGTAGTTTTAGCATCGGCGTGCAGCGGGAAATCAAAAACGTAGTCATCGAGGCGGATTTCTACCACCGCAACATGAATAACTTACTGGGCGTGCGCGAGGCGAATATTTCGTTTGCGTCGCGCGCCTCGAGCAGGCAGTTTCTGCCGCCGTTTTCTGCTGGACCGATTCAAACGTTTGGCCCCTGGTATGAAGGCTCCTACAACGGCTTGGTAATCAGCTTTACGAGACGTTTTGCGAGGCGCTTCACGTTAAGCGGCAACTACGCGTTCGCAGATCAGACTGACAATCAGTTAGGAATCAATACGTTGCCATCCGACAGTTTTGTTGGCGTAGCGCCGATCGTTACTGAATCACTCACCGGCAGGACCAACGAACACAGCTCGTTTGTCCGCGCCAATGGACGTTTTGTCGCCAAGGCAGGAACCTTTGTTAACGGGCCTGATCTGGACAAAGGCCCATCAGATCTATCGGTGGACCACACGTTTCAGGTCAACGGATTGTTAGAGCTTCCCTGGCAGTTTCAGGTGAGCGGCATTTTCCGAGCGCAAAGCGGGTTTCACTTCAGCCAGCAAGGTGCATCTGAAGATCCTGATGGAGACGGAACGTTTAATACCATCAACCATGGTCCAGGACGCAATGCCTTTACCGCTCCTCCTTTCGTCAATCTGGATTTGCGCGTGGGTAAGCGTTTCAACATCAGTGAGCGGGTGAAGCTCCAGGCGCTGTTCGAGCTCTTCAACATCTTCAATCGTCAAAATGCCGCCGCCGTGGAAGCACGACCGAACGTTGGTGTCCCATTTGGCTCGCTCAATCAGGTGCTTCCGGGACGCGAGGGGCAGATCGGATTGCGGCTTGAATTCTAGTGTTTTGAGCTGACTTCCCGCAGAGACGCAAGTACCGGGAGGAAGAAGATTTCTCGCGCAAAGGCGCAAAGCGCGTTTCAAGGGTTTTCTTTGCGCCTTTGCGTGAGAAACCGTCTTTGCGGGAAAACTCTGTCAAGAAACCAGTCTATGTCGATCCTAAAACTAACAACTGCACTCTTTCTTTTGCTGTACATCGTTGCCGGTTCTCAGGCGCAAGGCACACGACTGCTACGACATCCGACCGTCAGCCGCGACTCAGTGGCATTCGCATACGCCGGCGACTTGTGGCTCGTTTCCCGCAACGGTGGCACGGCACGGCGGCTTACCTCCACACCTTCCGTCGAGATCGATCCATACTTCTCACCAGACGGTTCACAGATCGCTTTTACCGCGACGATTGGCGGTAATACTGACGTTTACGTAATGCCGGCGAGCGGTGGTGATTCGCGGCGACTGACCTATCATCCCGGTATCGATCGTGTGCGTGGCTGGAAACCCGATGGCAAAAGCGTTGTCTTTGCCTCCAACCGCACGGGAGCGCCGCAGCAGTCGAACATGCAGCTTTGGACCATCAGCGTGGATGGTGGTCTACCTGAAATGCTCCCCATACCGCGCGCATTTTCCGGCGTGTACTCACCCGACGGCACGCGCATGGCTTTCGAAGAGTTCTCGACTGTCTTTGTGCCCGAGTGGTTCGAGACAAGCATGTGGAGGCACTACCGTGGCGGACGAACCCACCCGATCTCCATCATCAACCTGTCAGACTATTCAGTGCAGAAGCTTCCGTGGACCAACAGCAACGATGCTTTTCCCATGTGGGTTGGAAACACGGTTTACTTTCTGTCGGATCGCAACCACAACGTGAATCTCTTTGCCTACCGGTTTGATACAAAACAGTTGTCGCAGATCACGCATCATGAAGATTTCGACGTGATGACTGCTTCAGCAGGCGCCGACGCAGTTGTTTATGAACAAGCCGGCTACATCTATCTGGTTGACGCCAGATCGGGCAAACCGCAGAAACTCGATATCGAGGTGACGGGAGATCTTCCCTGGGCCCGTCCACAGTTCAAAAAAGTAGCGAGCATGATTCGCCATGCCACGCTCTCGCCGACAGGAACTCGCGCGGCGTTTGAAGCTCGTGGTGAAATCTTCACAGTGCCTTCAGAGAAGGGAGATTTTCGAAATCTCACGCAGAGTTCGGGTGCGCATGATCGTGGTCCAGTGTGGTCGCCTGACGGAAGCCATGTAGCGTGGCTGTCTGACGCGAGTGGTGAGTATCAATTGATGATCGGTGAACCGACCGGGGTCACGCCGCCGCGTGCAGTCTCATTGCCGGCGAATGCTTTCTACGACGGCGCCACCTGGTCGCCTGACGGCACGCAAATCGTGCTCGAGGACAATCACAACAATCTCTGGGCCATCGAAGTGGCCGGCGGCGCCGCGAACAAAATCGATACCGATAACTATCCCGATCCGATCAGGCAGTTCAACGCCGCATGGTCTCCGGATTCAAAGTGGATAACTTACTCAAAAAACCTCGCCAACCACTTACGCGCAGTTTTCGTCTATTCGTGGGCCGACAAGAAAGCCTATCAGGTAACCGACGGTCTCGCAGATTCGATTTCGCCGACTTTTGATGCGGGCGGGAAATATCTCTACTTCATGGCCAGCACCAACTATGGACCAAGCACGGGCTGGTTGGAGATGAGCTCACTGGATCGTCCGGTTCGTCGCGCGATATATCTCGTTGTGCTGAACGCAAACGATCCTTCGCCGCTCTTACCTGAAACGGGGGATGAGCCTAAGCCACCAGGCCAGGAAGCTCCTGCACCAAAACCTGATCCAAATGCCAAACCGAATGTTCGTATCGACGTGAATGGGATCAGCCAAAGAGTACTTGCGGTAAACATCCCTCCGGGCGATTACAACAATCTCACGGCGGGCGCGGCTGGTACGTTCTTTTACACTGAACCGTTTACTGGCGGCGCGCCGGGAACACTGCGGTTGCAACGTTACCAATTGCGCGAACGCGCGGCCGCGCCGTTTCTTGAAGGTAGTATTCGGTCCTATTCAATCTCGGCAGATAAGAAGAAACTGCTTTACCAGGCCGGAGATGGCGCCAATCGTTGGGGTGTGGTTGCCACTGAGCGGCCCGCGAAGGTGGGAGATGGTCCACTGAACGTCGCTCAACTGGAGACACGCGTTGACCCGCGTGCCGAGTGGTCCCAGATCTATCGCGAGACCTGGCGCATTCAGCGTGATTATTTCTACGATCCGAAAATGCACGGCGCTGACTGGCAGGGCATTTACGAAAAGTATAAGCCGCTGCTTGCTTTTGTGGGCCATCGAGCCGATCTCGGGTATTTGATAGCGATGATCGGCGGCGAACTCACGGTGGGCCATTCGTATCTGCTTGGAACAGGCGATCTCCCGAGCGAAGATCCAGTGCCGGTTGGTCTGCTTGGCGCTGACTTCTCGATTGAGAATGGCCGCTACCGCATCAAACGCATTTACACGGGTGAGAATTGGAATCCCGATCTGCGCGCACCGCTTAGCGCTCCCGGTATTCAGGTTTCGGAAGGCGACTACCTGCTGGAAGTCAATGGACGCCCACTCGCTCCGCCCACAAATCCTTACAGCTTGTTTGAAGGCACTGCAAACCGGCAGACGCTGATCAGGGTCAATAAAACTCCATCGCTCGAGGGTTCGCGTTTGCTTACTGTGGTACCCATTGCTAGTGAAGATACATTGCGCACGAGAGCATGGATTGAGAATAACCGGCGCCTAGTTGATAAATTGTCGAACGGTAGACTGGCGTACGTGTGGTTACCTAACACTGCCAACCCGGGGTACACGTCGTTCACGCGTTACTTCTACGCGCAGCAAGACAAAGACGGCGCCGTGATCGATGAGCGCTACAATCACGGCGGCATGGTCGCGGACTACATCGTCAACGAGCTCGACCGGAAAGTTATGGGTTACTTCGCTCTTCGCGACGGCACTCCCTCGACTTCGCCGATAGCCGGGATTTACGGTCCGAAAGTAATGCTGATCAACGAGTCGGCTGGATCCGGCGGAGACGCGCTTCCTTACTATTTTCGACTGCGAAAAGTTGGACCGCTCGTTGGCACGCGTACCTGGGGTGGACTGGTCGGAACGCTTGGTATACCGGCAACAATCGACGGCGGAGGGATTACCGCGCCGACCCTCGCGTTCTATAACCTGAAAGGCGAGTGGGACGTAGAAAACATCGGCGTTGCGCCGGATATTGAAGTTGAATACAGTGCCGCGGACGTTAACAAAGGGCGCGATCCGCAATTGGAGCGGGCTGTGCAGGAAGCACTTAGATTGTTGGAAGTGAGTCCTGTGCGAAGAGTGCCGCGTCCTGCGCCGATTGATAGAGTGTCGAAGGGTAAGGAGAAATGAGGCAGATTTCGTTAGGTGATCCTTTGCGTTCTTCTTTGCGCCTTTGCGCCTTTGCGCGAGCATTTTTCCTGCTCTTTCTGTTCCTCACGTTTCCCTTCCCTGCTTACGCACAGCTAAAACCCTCCGACTATGTTCGAACCGAAGCAATGATCCCGATGCGAGACGGCGTTCGTCTCTACACTCAGATCGACGCTCCCGCAAATGCTACTGACACCCTTCCGATCTTATTTCTTCGCACTCCCTACGGCCTCGGTTCTACCACCGCCGAACAGTTAGCGACTGCCCTCAAGGAACTCTCCGAGGACGGTTACATCTTCGTTCGCCAGGACATTCGCGGTCGCTTCAAATCAGAAGGACAGTTCGTGATGCTCCGGCAGCCGCGCGACCCCAAAGACAAGAAAGCCATCGACGAGAGCACCGATACTTACGACACGATCGCGTGGCTACTCAACAACGTACCAAAGCACAACGGTCGCGTCGGCATGGCTGGTACGAGCTACGGCGCATGGCTTTCTGTAATGGGTATGCTCGATCCGCATCCCGCATTGAAAGCAGTGGTCCAACAAGCCTCTCCCGCGGACATGTGGCTCGGCGACGACTTCCATCACAACGGCGCCTTCCGTTTGAGCTACGGCTTTGAATATGCCTACATGATGGAATCGTCAAAAGAGATCTCAGATGTAACGGCAGTCGTCGATAAGCTCGACGCTTATGAGTGGTATTTAAATCTCGGTCCGCTGTCGAACGCTGATCAAAAGTATTTCCACGGCAAGCTTCCGACGTGGACTTACTTCGTTAACGAGCCCGACTACAGTGCCTTCTGGAAACGGCAGGGTTTCGCTCCATGGCTAAATCGAGTGACTGTGCCGACGTTGAATGTGGCGGGTTGGTGGGACCAGGAGGATTTGTATGGTCCAATCAAGATTTACGAGCTGCTCGAACGGCACGACACCGGCAAACAAAACTTTCTCGTTGTCGGTCCATGGAATCACGGCGGCTGGTCGCGAGGTGATGGAACCAAGCTGGGCCGCATCGATTTTGGGAGCCCGACCGCGGCCTATTACCGAAAAAATATCCTCGCGCCTTTCTTTGCCTC
>Ga0134127_10003776_pt1 | contig 10918 bp, 9 predicted proteins | sample KB31753_FD_96459 | JGI IMG/M metagenome (GOLD analysis project Ga0134127, IMG submission 96459) | Terrestrial soil microbial communities with excess Nitrogen fertilizer from Kellogg Biological Station, Michigan, USA - KB3-175-3 | ecosystem: Environmental > Terrestrial > Soil > Unclassified ...
CCACCGTCGGGCGCGTGCTGCTCGAGGGCTTCGTGATCGTCGCCGGCACGCTCCTGCTGCTCCTTTTGTCCGTGCGCGCGGCCCTGCTCACCGCCATCGTGATCCCGCTCTCGCTCCTCTTCGCGCTCGCCTGCATGTACTGCTCGGGGGTGTCGCTGAGCCTCCTCTCGATCGGCGCCCTCGACTTCGGCATCATCGTGGACGCGACGATCGTCATGGTGGAGCGCGTCCTGCACCGGCTGACGGAGCGCGGTGAGGCGCTCGGCGCCATGACGGTTCTCGAGCGCGTCCGCCTCGCCGCCCACGAGGTCGAGCGGCCCGTGCTCTTCTCGCTCCTCATCATCATCGCGGCGTACATCCCGCTCTTGACGCTCGAGCGCGTCGAGCGAAGGCTCTTCACGCCGATGGCGCTGACCGTTTGCTACGCGCTCCTCGGCTCTCTGCTGCTGAGCCTCACGCTCGTCCCGGCGCTGGCCACGCTGATGTTCGCGAAGGGCGTGCGTCATCGCCGGCACCCGGTCCTCGAGTGGGCCCGGACGGGGTACGTCCGCGGCCTCCGCACCGCTCTCCGGGCGCCCGCGCTCACGGCGCTCTGCGCCACGGTCGTCGTCGCGGGCGCCATGCTCCTCGGCGCGCGGCTAGGCACCGAGTTCCTGCCCCAGCTCGACGAGGGGGTCATCTGGATCCGCGCAAACCTGCCGGCCGGCATCTCGCTGGAGAAATCCGCCGCGGTCGCCGGCCGTATCCGGGACCTCATCCGGCAATCCAGGGAAGTGAAGCTGGTCATGTCGCAGTCGGGCCGCAACGAGTCGGGGACCGACCCGTTCGGGCCGAACCGGAACGAGTTCCTGCTCGATCTCCAGCCGTACAGCACCTGGCCCCGCGGCAAGCAGAAGAGCGACCTCGTCGACGAGCTGTCGCGCCGGCTCGAGTCGGAGATTCCCGGCGCCAGCTTCAACTTCACTCAGCCGATCATCGACACTTCGACCGAGATCGCGACCGGCTCGTCCGCCGATCTGGCCGTCATCCTGAGCGGCCCGGACCTGGCGCGCCTGCGAGCCCTCGCGCACGAGACCCTCGCCGTCGTCCGCTCGGTGCCCGGCGCCGCCGACACGTCGATCGAGCAGGAGGCCGACCAGGCGCAGCTGCAGATCGACATCAAGCGCCAGCAGGTGGCGCGCTACGGGATCAACGTCGCCGACGTCCAGGACGTGATCGATCTCGCCATCGGCGGCACGCCGATCGCAGGCGTCTTCGAGGGCGAGCGCCGGTTCGACGTAGTCGGACGGTTCGTTCCCGAGGCCCGCGCCGATCCCGACGCGATCGGCCGCCTCCTAATTCCCACGCGCGACGGTGCCCGCGTGCCGCTGGCGCAGCTGGCCGGCATCCGCGTCGTGGACGGGGCGACCATCATCGCGCGCCGCGAGAACCGGCGTCAGACCAGCGTGCGCACCAACATCCGGGGCCGCGATCAGGGCGGCTTCGTGGCCGAGGCGCAGGCCCGGTTCGCCGACGCCGTGAAGCTACCGCCGGGCTACGACGTGAGCTGGGGCGGGCAGTTCGAGAACTTCGAGCGGGCCCGGCGGCGGCTCGCCTTCATCCTGCCGATCACGGTCGGGATCATCTTCGCGCTGCTCTTCACGACCTTCGGCTCGGCGCGCGACGCCCTGCTGGTCCTCTTGAACGTGCCGTTCTCGCTGGCCGGCGGCCTGGTTGCCCTCTACCTGCGCGGGATGCACCTCAACGTCTCCGCGGTGGTCGGCTTCATCTCGCTGTTCGGCGTGGCGGTGATGAGCGGCGTGCTGTATGTCGCCGAGGTGCGCCGGCGGCGCGCCGACGCCGGCGGTGATCTGCGCGAGGTGACGCGGGAGGCCGCGGCCGTGCAATTCCGGCCGATGCTGCTGCTGATCGTCGTGGCGATGCTCGGGATGCTGCCCGCGGCGATCGCGCGCGGCATCGGCTCGGACATCCAGCGGCCGCTGGCGACGGTGGTCATCGGCGGCCTTACCTCGACGCTGCTCCTGACCCTGTTCGCGCTCCCGGCAATCTACGTGCTGGCCCACTCGCTCCCGGGCCGCCGCACCGCCTGACGGGGCGCCGTCAGCGGTTCAGGAACTTCCGGACGCTCCCGGCGATGCCGGCCGGGTCGAGGCCGTGCTTGGTGTAGAGGCCCTTGGCGTCGCCGGACTCGCCGAACCCCTGGACGCCCAGGCGCTTCACCGGCGTCGGCATCACCTCGGCCAGCGCCTCGGCCACGGCGCCGCCGAGGCCGCCCGCGATCGAGTGGTCCTCGACCGTCACCACGTGGCCGGTCTTACCGGCCGAGCGCAGCAGGAGCTCCTCGTCGAGCGGCTTGATGCACGCGGCGTTGATCACCTCGGCGGAGATCCCGTCGGCCTCCAGGCGCTTGGCCGCCTCGAGGCAGTTGAACAGGGGACCGCCCGAGCCGATGAGCGTCACGTGGTGACCCGGACGCAGGAGCAGCCAGCGCCCGTACTGGAAGCGGTAGTCGGGCGGGCACACCGGCTCGAGGTTCTGGCGGGTGAGCCTCAGGTAGAGCGGCCCGGCGTGCTCGACCGCGTAGGCGATGACCTGCTTGGTCTCGAGCTCGTCGGCCGGCTGGATGATGCCGATGTTGGGAGGCGCGCGTATACACGCGATGTCCTCGACGCCCATCTGGCTGTAGCCGTCCTCGCCGATGGCGATGCCCGAGTGCGTGCCGACGATCTTCACGTTGGCGTTGGTGTACGCCACCGAGATGCGGATCGTCTCGAAGCGGCCCGCCACGAAGCACGCGAACGAGCAGGCGAACGGAATGCGGCCGGTGAGCGCGAGCCCGGCGCCGACGCCGATCATGTTCGACTCGGCGATGCCCAGGTTGAACGCGCGCCCCGGGTACTTCTTGGCGAAGTTCACGGTCATGGTCGACTTCGACAGGTCGGCGTCGAGGGTGACGATACGCTCGTCCCGCGCGCCAAGCTCCAGGAGCGCTTCGCCGAACGCCGCGCGGCTGGCCTTGGCCGGCATCACTTCTTCTCCAGGGCGGTGAGCTCGTCCACGATCGCCCGCGCCGCGGTATCGGTCTTCAAGTAGTTCTCCCACGCGCTGGCGGTGACGCCCAGCACCTCGCGAATGGCGGTGATCGCCTCGGCGGGCTTGGGCGCCTTGCCGTGCCACTCCGGATCGTTCTCCATGAAGGACACACCCTTGCCCTTCACGGTGTGCGCCACGACGAAGGTCGGCTTGCCCTTGGTGGCCTCCGCCTGGTCGAGCGCCTTCTCGATCTGGCCGATGTCGTGGCCGTCGATCTCGATGACCGGCCAGCCGAAGGCCTGCCACTTCGCGATGACCGGCTCGATGTCGAGCACCTTCTTCACGAAGTTGTCGAGCTGGATCTGATTCTCGTCGAGGATGACCACGAGGTTGTCGAGGGCATGATCGGGCTGGCCGAGCTTCGGTGCTGACATCGCCGCTTCCCACACCTGGCCTTCCTGAATCTCGCCGTCGCCCAGGATGCAGTAAACGCGCGCGGCCGAGCTGGCGAGCTTGAGCCCGAGCGCCAGGCCGAGGGAGATCGAGAGCCCCTGGCCGAGCGAGCCGGTCGCGGCCTCGATGCCGGGCAGCGCAGTCCGGTCGGGATGACCCTGGAGCGGCGAGCCGAGCTTGCGCAGCGTGATGAGCTGCGTTTCCGGGAAGTAGCCGGATCTCGCCATGACGGTGTAGAGCGCGGGGACCGCGTGTCCCTTCGAGAGCACGACGCGGTCGCGGTCGGCCCAGTCCGGCCGCTTGGGATCGTGGCGCAGCCGCCCGAAAAAGAGCGTGACGAGGATGTCGATCACCGAGAGCGAGCCGCCGGGATGCCCGGAGCCCGCGTGGGCGAGCATGCGAAGAATCTGAACACGACACTCGCGCGCGATCGACTCGAGACGTACTTCAGCCATCAGTCGAGCTCCTCCATGAATCCGGCGATTTCGTCGACGTGGACACCGGTGACGGCCACCTCGGGCGCATACACGACTTCGTCCGCGGCCCAGACGATCGTGCCCTTCACGTCCCGGGTGATGCCGGCGATGTTGTTCAGGAACGTGGCGATGTTGTCGTTGATGCGGATCGCGTTGGCCTTGAGCGGCGCCGCGATCCGCCCGTCGCGAATGATATAGGAGTCGGCGACGACGGTACAGGTGAAGTCCCCGGCGCGCAGCCCGTTGATCGGGTACGTGTACCAGATGCGTCCGACGTAGAGCCCGGTGCCCACTCGCCGCAGGAGCTCCTCGAGCGTGACCGCCTCGGCGCCCTCGAACACGACGTTCGAGGCGGCGACGCCGGGCGGGCTATCGAACTGTCGCCCTCCGCCGGCGCCGAAGCGAAAACCGTTGCGCGGCACCAGCGCCGCGGCGGCGACGGCGCCGCGGGCGCCCAGCTTTTCCTCGAGCGCGGGATCGCGCAGCAGGCGCTGGGTCTCATACCAGTTCGACAGGCAGCCGACCAGCGTGCCGTTCTTGATGAGCTCCGTGCGCCCGGTGGGCAGCCCCTCACACGTGATGCCCTTGGAGCCCATCAGGCCGCGACGGGCGCCGTCGTCGAAGAGGCTCAGGAGCGGGGAGGCGACCGGCCGGCCGAGCTTGCCGAGGAACGGCGTGCTCGACGAGTAGAACGAGCTGGCCGTGCACGACGGGATCACGATGTTGTTCAGGAGATCGGCCACCGGCTGGCGGCCGAAGACCACGGTGTAGGTTCCCGATGGTACGCGCTCGCCGTCGATGGCGTTGATCGCGTTCTGCGCGGCCTCGACGCCGGCCTCGTCCGTGAAGTGGTCGAGCCGGGTGCCGGTGGACGCGCCGGAGCCCTTGGCGCTCCGCGACTCCACCATGGCGGTCGCGAACGCGGTGATCAGCGACGTCTCGTCGGTCTGGGCGCGGGGCATCGTGGTCGACGCGATCGCCATGCGCTCGCGCAGGATCGTGACGTCGCCGCCGAGGATGAGTCCGAGCCGCCGCAGCGCCTCGTCGTTCCCGGCCAGCTTGGCCAGCCGGCTCGACGCGGTGAACGTGCGGAGCGCGCCGCCCGTGATCTTCCAGCCCGCCTCGACCAGGCTCGTGTCGTCGAGGTCCATCAAGCGCGGGTCGTGATAGTTCGTGAGGGATCGCGCCGCGGTGGCGGCAGCCGGAAGCGACACAAACTCGGGGTCGGCGACCGCGGCCTTGCGCGCCTTGGCGAGCGCGCGCTCGGCGCCGGCGGCCGTGAGGTCGCTCGGCTCGCTGCCGAAGCCGATCCGCCGGCCGTCAGGCGCGTCGAAGACCGCCTGGATGCCCAGCCCGTACGACTCGGACGACTTCGGCTCCTCGACGCCGTTGCAGGGGATGTGGGAGGTGTAGTTGAGCCGGGTGAGCAGGGCGGAATTCGACGCCGCGAACACCTCGGCCTCGACGACCGCCGGCTGGCGTGCGACAAGCGCCAGCGCCTCTTCCGCGGCCTTCGCCAGCTCGCCGATGCTTCTCATCTCAGTGCGCCGGCGGCGCGCCGGGGTTCTTGCCGTCGACCGGATAGCCCTTGGCGATCCACCCGGGCAGCCCTTCCTCGAGCACGCGATGGTTGCGCCATCCCATCGAATAGAGAACGTCGCTGGCCCCCCGGGACAGCGCGTGCGGGCACGTTCAGTAGAAGACCGCGAGCGTCGTCTTGGAGATCTCCTTCGCCCGCTCGGCGACCGTGCGTAGGGGCATCGAGCGGGCGCCCCGGATGTGGCTCTCGACGAAGGAGTCCCAGTGGCGGACGTCGATGATGTCGACCTTCTGACCGAGGTCGAGCAGCACCTTCAGTTCCTCCACCTTGATGAAGGTGACCGGGTACTCGGGCGGCGCCGCCGGCGCCGCGCCGGCCAGCAACACGCCGCAGGCGACGAGGGCGATCAGCGCCCATCTCATTCCCGGTTAGCCCCCGACCACCCGCGCGCGGCTGCGCATCGTCGGCCCGCCGTTGCCGAGGCGCTTGGTCTGCATCGGCTGGCCCTTGCCGCAGTTCGGGATCGGGAAGAGCTGGAAATCTGAGCCGACCGCGTCCACGTTCATGAGGTAGTCGCGCGAGTCGGCGGCGATGCCGCCGTCGCGGTAGAGCTGCCCCAGCTCGCCGTTCTTGATCTCGTAGACCCGCCGCGCCGAGATGCGGAAGTTCTCGCGACTCTCGGCGATCGAGGGCGTCCGGTGGGCGGCGATGTAATAGCCGCGGTCGACTTCCTTCACGATCTCCGCCGCCGGGCGCGAGCCGGCGTCGAAGACGGTGTTCGACATACGGATGAGGGGCACCAGCGAGGCGTCGGTTGCCTTCCAGTGACCGTTCGGCTCCCCGCCGAAGATCGCCGCGGTCTGGCGGCTGTTCATGAAACCGCGGAAGATGCCGCGGTCGATGTGAACGACGCGCCGCGCGGGCGTTCCCTCGTGGTCGTACTTGTAGTGCCCGTACCCGGGCAGCGACGGGTCCGAGTAGGTCGTGACGAGGGGCGACGCCACCCGGCGGCCGACCTGGTGCTCGGTGAGCCCGCCGAGGAGCCAGGAGCGCCCGGCGTACGCCGTCTCCATCTTGAGCGCGCGGTCGAGCTCGACCGGATGGCCGATGATCTCGTGGGAGACGAGCGTGTTGTAGTGGGGATCGGTCACGACCACCACCTCGCCATCGGACGTCGGCAGCACCGGCGCGGCGGCCAGCGCCACGCCCTCGCGCGCCAACCCGAGCGCGAAGTCGCGGAAGGTCGGAAAGCGAAGGAACGGCTCGTCGATGCCGTGTTCCAGGATTTCCCAGCCGCGCTGGTGGCCGAGGGCGTCGTAGAGGTCCTGGCTCACCTCGCCGTGGACCGTGACAAGGGAGCACATGCCCTGGGTCAGCGCAAACGACTGGTCGATACGCGCGCCCTCGCTCGAGACGAAGAGCTCGCGCGATAGCTCGGTCAGGGTGCCGACGTAGTTGTACTTGACGGCGCCGTCGACCGCGCCGACCTGGCGCGAGACGTCGGTGGCGTAGCGCACCATCTCCGCCAGGTCCATCGCGCGCGGGTCGACGCGATAGACGGCGGCCACCCGGTCCTGGCGCACGTCGATCGGATGCAGGCGCGTGTCCGCGAGCGCCTCGCCGAGCGCGCCAAACTTCTCGCGCGCGTCGGCCTTCATCTCGCCGTTGACCATCGCCCGCCGGTACGCCTGCTGGAGCGCCTCGTCGACGATCCGCGAGAGGTTCGGGACGTCCGCCACGCCGAGGGTGAGGCCGACGTAACCGGGCGCGCTCATGCGGTCGCCCGCCAGGACGCGGACGCCGATCGCCAGCGTCTGGTCGTCGCCCGAGAACTTGGGCGTGCCGTTCTCCGCGCCGGCGCCCTTCGCCTCGGTCACTTCCAGCCGGAGGTCGGCGTAGCGGAGATGAGGCAGCCGCCGCGCGGCCGAGTGCACGCGCTCCTCGAGGAGCGGCGTGACGGTGTCGACGAGATCGACGGTGATTCGCGTCATCTCAGAAGGGCTCCACCAGCACGGTCTCGCCGGCGGCGACGTCACCGCGCTCCTCTTCGAGGACGATCAGGCAGTTGCCGGCGGCCATCGAGGACAGGATGCCCGAGCCCTGTGGCCCGGTGGTCCGCGCCTCCCAGCGGCCATTGCGCCATTCGACGATGCCGCGCTTGAACTCGCGGCGGCCCTTGCGCTTGCTGATCGGCTCGAGCGTGGTCGCCTCGGCGGTGTCGGGGAACAGGCGCCGCCGCCCGGCCAGCTTGTAGATCGCAGGGCGCAGGAAGAGCATCGAGGCCAGCATCGAGGCGACCGGGTTGCCCGGCAGGCCGAAGAAGTGGGCCGCGTTGATGCGGCCGAACGCGAGCGGCCGTCCCGGCTGCATCGCCACCTGCCAGAAGTCGATCGCGCCGATCTCGCCGAGGACGTCCTTCACGAGATCGAGCACGCCGACGGAGACGCCGCCCGACGTGACCACGATGTCGCCCACCTCGGCCGCGGCCAGGAGCCGCGCGCGCAGCTCGTCGCGCACGTCCGGCACGATGCCGAGGTCGAGCACCTCGCCGCCGCATTGCTCGATCGACCCGCGCAGCGTGAAGCGATTGGCGTCGTAGATCTGCCCGGCCTTGCGCGGCGTGCCCGGCTCGACGACCTCGTCGCCGGTCGAGAGCAGGGCGACGCGCGGGCGGCAATGCACGGGGATCTGCCAGAAGCCCAGGGAGGCGATGAGGCCGAGCTCTTGCGGGCGCAGCACGGTGCCGCGCTCGATGGCGACCGTGCCGGCCTGGACGTCCTCGCCCCGCATCCTGACGTTCGCGCCCTTCTTGGTGGCGCCGACGCGCACGCGGCCGTCGGAGCGCTCGACGACTTCCTGGGGATAAACCGTGTCGGCACCGCGCGGCATCGGCGCGCCGGTCATGATGCGGATGGCCTGGCCCGCCGTCAGCGCGCCCTCGAACAGGGCGCCGGCCGGAAGCTCGGCGACCACCGCGAGATCGCGCGTGCCGGAGGCGGGAACGTCACCGCTCGCGACGGCGTAGCCGTCGACGGCCGAGTTGTCCGTGGGCGGCACGTCGAAGGGCGCGCGCAGGTCGTCGGCGAGGACCCGCTCGCGCGCGCGCGTGATGGCCAGGAGCTCGGGCGGCGTCGGCGCGCTGATCTGGGCGAGGATTTGATTTTGGCCGTCTCGCACCGAAATCATGGCGATATTATACGCGTCATGATTTCGGCTCGCCCCGCCGGGTTCTGGATCCGCGCGGTCGCAGCGCTGATCGATCTCGCCGTGTTCGCCCTCGTGCAGCTTTCCTTCCGGCTCATCGGAGGGAAGGTCGTGGGGCCGGAGGCGGGGAGCGTCGCGACCTTCTTCACGTTCGTGTTCGCCTTCGCCTACACGACCGTCCTGCACGCCCTCGGCGGCCAGACGATCGGCAAGATGATCGTCGGCATTCACGTGGTCGGCGGGGACGGCGAGGTGCCGAGCGTCGGCACGGCGCTGCTCCGGCACCTCGGATATTTCGCCTCGGCTGCAGTCGCCACTGTCGGCTTTCTCATGGCCGGGCTCCGGGCCGACAAGCGGGCGCTTCACGATCTGATCGCCGGCACGCGCGTCGAGCGGCTACCGAAGCCCGACGCGGGTGAGACCGCGCCGCCGCCCCGTCAGGCGGAGGCTCCGGCGGACTTCGCCGCTCCGTGATTCCGACGGCGCCACTTCGCGTGCGCAATCGTCTCACCGAGATCATCCTGGCGGCGCTGGAGAACACCGGAGCGCGCCGCGAGCTGGCGGAGCTGGCGCGAGCCGACGCGGACCCGCCCGGCTGGCTGGAGAAGGACGAGCGCGACTACCTGCGTCTCGTGCGCGACCGGGCCCAGAGCGCGGCCACGGCACTCGCCGATCGGCAGCCCGGAGCCATCCGCTCGCGCGCCGAGGCCCTCGACGCGGCGCGGGCGCTCTTCGACGCGCATCTCTATTTCGAGGTCCACGAATTGCTCGAGCCGTACTGGCGCGACGCGCGCGGCGCCGATCGCGAGACGCTTCAGGGATTGATCCAGGCGGCGGTGGGCTATCAGCATCTGGCCAACGGCAATCTCGCCGGCGCGCGTGCGTTGCTCGAGGAAGCGCGGACGCGTCTCGAAGGACAGAGCCTCGACGGCATCGAGCTCGGCGCGTTCACGGCCGGCGTGGCGCGATCTCTCGATCGGCTCGTGCCGTTCGACTGGCGCCTGGTGCCCGCCTTCCCGACGAGCTCATAAACTTCTCGAAGGGACATCGCCCAACAAGCTGCATCGGCGGGCAAGACGATTTCGTTCCTTGACAAGCTGCGTAATTTGACTCCTTGACATGCGTAGCGCCTTGTCATATATCTGTGCGCCAGTACCGGGGGAATCGGTAGTTAGTCCTACTCTCCGCCGCTTTCGCTAGGGCTAGGAGGTCGTACGATGGCCGCAAAGCTGTTCGTCGGAAACCTTTCCTTCCAGGCCACCGAGGAGGACCTTCGCGAGCTCTTCCAGCAGTCGGGAACCGTGGAGACGGTCCGCATCATCACGGACCAGTTCACGGGACGGCCGCGCGGATTCGGGTTCGTCGAGATGGCATCGAAGGAAGAGGCCAGCAAGGCGATCGAGATGCTCAACGGCCGGCTGTTCCGGGATCGGAATCTCGTGGTCGACGAGGCTCGCCCGCAGCCGCAGCGCACCGGGGCCGGCGGGCCGCGCGGCGTCGACCGTGGTGCCCGCGCAGGCGGGGGAGGAGGCGGAAGCTGGCGGCGTTAGTAGTCCACTAGCGAGGTAAATCAACCCGGGGATCCGAACCGATCCCCGGGTTTTCTGCGGTACAAAAGGGTCAACAGATGTCGACTAGGAACACCACCCCAGGAGTTCCTGCGCCGGGAATGGCGCTGCGGCTCGGGCCCACGATCGATGAGCGCCGCGGCATTGAATATCACGAGCTTCGAACCGAGAGCCTCATAGGCAAGCTGAACGCGCGCCCCATGCCGTTTGGCTGGACGGTCAATCCGTATCGTGGCTGTGAGATGGGCTGCCATTACTGCTTCGCTCGGTACACGCACGAATTTCTCGGGCTCGCCGATCCCGACGCGTTCGAGCGAACGATCTACGTGAAGCAGGTCGACCGGAGCCGGCTCGTCCGAGAGCTCAGGAAGGCGCGGAAGAGCGGACAGACCGTCGCCCTCGGTACCGCGACCGATCCGTATCAGCCCGCCGAGGGACGCTTCGAGGTGACCCGCCGCATTCTCGAAGCCGCGGGAGAGGTGCCGGGGCTTTGTCTCTCGATCACGACGAAGTCGAGCCTCGTCACCCGTGACGCCGAGCTCCTGCGCGCCATCGCCGGCGTGTCGGAGGTCACCGTGAACCTCTCGATCACGACCGCCGACGCCGCGCTGGCCCGGCGGCTCGAGCCGCGCGCGCCACGGCCC